>Ga0315901_10000146_pt1 | contig 103272 bp, 125 predicted proteins | sample LakEriMetagenome_10_FD_203761 | JGI IMG/M metagenome (GOLD analysis project Ga0315901, IMG submission 203761) | Freshwater fungal communities from buoy surface, Lake Erie, Ohio, United States - Buoy 2 MA116 | ecosystem: Environmental > Aquatic > Freshwater > Lake | place: USA: Lake Erie, Ohio... | reverse complement strand
TTTTTAAAGAACTAAGTTACGGATTCGGTTCCTAGTCACTCTTTTAAGATGAACTTCAGTTTCATCTCCGTTACTTTTTTATCCTACCACATTTTCTTCTTTTGTCAACAGCGATGTTCTTTGTTGGTGACCCCCTTCGGTTAAAGGCCGAGGCAGTTCCGCCATACGTAGATGTTCTAGAGGAGTGCTTCTCCCACCATGCTTAAAAGAACCATCACTTACTACTTCTTTATCTTACCACTAAGTTTTCAAAGATCGAGAACTTTTTTTCAAAAGTTTTGAGGTAACTTATAAATATAAAATATATTGAATAAATTACAAAAAAATGGCGCTCCGAGAGGGACTTGAACCCCCATTTTCATCCATTTATGCACTTAGGGCTTAGAAGACCCCGCCAGTACCGGAGCTAGCATTAGACAATCTACTTGTCTTTATTCATTTTGTCACGAACAGCTTTACCAAGCTCAGTTAGACTGAACAGTGGTTCTCCATCTTCAGTATGACCTGACATATATAATAGACCATCTGCTACCATCTTGTCAACTGTTTCTTTAACTTCTACCAAGGCAATTTCATTATAGATTACACCCGCTTCAAACTCATTACATTCAAGTTCTTTCATAATAACCCGAATACATTCTTCTTTTTCTTCAGCTTTGACTTGTTGTTCAATTTTATCTACATCTAGGTGTGTACAATGATTTAGTAGATCGTCTACGGATCCGAAAAAGTTGTTGTTAATATATCTGTCCATGAATATAAGTATTAGGTTAGGGTTACCGGCACATTCTTGTAATAACGTACAGCACGTTCTGCCATTTTATTAAGAACTTTGCGGGTACTTACTGGCACGACTGTGGTTGGCCCCCAACCGTTTTCAGCACGACCTAGAGCGATAGTTAGTGCTTTACGTTTATCAAAACGGTCACCTGCTTTTGTATTGGTATGACTCCATCCTAGACGAACCGTGCCATCAATAACTGTGGCAACAACCATTCCACGGGGCTGACCATCACGGTCACGTACCAACTGCTTGAGTGTAGTATTCTTCATATAACCTTTATTTTTAATTTTTTAGTTTCCTTCAACGTAACGTAGTAGATCACGATTTGGTTCAACACCAATCTTTTCATCTACAGCCTGTTTGATAGCGGATTTATAATAATACTGTGCGTATAGATCTGTGAGTTGCAGTTTACGTTCAGCAATTTTACCTTTTAGGTTATTAATAACCGTTTGAGTAGTCTTCGTCTTCATATTTTGAATTATAACGATTGGGTTTACTATCTGTAGTTTGCCACTTTTTGTTAGACTTTTTAGTTGTCTTATTTCGCCAATTTCCTTCGTTACGCGAACGACGATCTTTGAATGACTTTCCCATATACTACTTTTAGTAATAAATAGTTGTTAACTCGGGGATAGATAGATATTATTTACCTATCCCCGATTATATCCAATTTAAGCAGAAACAGCTTTAGTTTCGGTTGTATTGTAAGTGTATACCGTACTAGGCTTACCACGTTTACCGGTCTTCTGAGAGCCCGCAACAGTATAACGACCGTTAGCTAGATTACGTTTAACGTGCATTCGTAGCGTAGGAGTTTTGACTGTGGAGTTGAGGTTACTAAGATCAACAATCGTGAAGTTACGATCAGTGATTTCAACTACGGTGATTGCCTTACGGCCAGTCTTGCTTGTGTTCATGTTTTTTATTTTTTGTTTTATTGTTTGTTTTATTGTTTTATTTACCGACTACAAATTCATCTTACCACTGATTTTGAAAATGTCAACGTTCTTTTTCAAAATTATTTTGAAGATTTTGAAGCTTCAAAAACCAACGATTCGGTCAAATTGCCGTTACCATAACGCTTGCCATTACGATCAAACGTAGTGTTGCTGGTTGGATTATAATAACCAACATTTTTTCCAGTTTTATCGTGGGCATAAATTACAGATCCCATATCTTTGGTATAACCAATGTTGCGGTTGTTATTGTCCATTACATACTTAGTACTCATATTTTATATATTTTAGTTGTTGTCTACGAAATTGCGATAAAAACTCATTACAATGCCACTAGTAGTACCTACGTTAAGTGAACGTACACTACCATACGCTGGAATAGTGATAATCATATCACTTTGATCAAGCATATAATTACTCAAACCGCACTTTTCTTCGCCAAAAATAAACATTGGATAACAAGAACTATCAAAACAATTATAACTGAATAGGTTACACGTCTTGTTATCATACTCAGGAATATTATTTTCAATAGCAATCAAAGTATAATTGTTTAACCGTACATAAGATACAAAATCTTCTTCTGTCTTAATGTGCTTCAAATCTGTATAATGATGTGTACCTACGGTACCACGACGATCCCACTGCTTGCTGCCTCCAACATAAAAAGCTTCCTTAAAGCCGAAAAAATTGGCATTTCGAACCAACGTAGATAGATTAAAGTCGCCATTAACGTGCATCATGGCTACACCGGCATTGATACTAGTACTCTTACAATAAGTCTTAATATCGTCAACAGACGAAGACTTTAAGTGATCCAAAACATTCATAGTAAAATTACTATACCACTCACTTTATAAAAAGTCAACTTTTTTTCTTCGTAATTTTTTTGTCTTTAACGGATGTTTCGGGTGTAGGTTCCAATGGTGCAATTTCGTTCCGTGTTTTGGAGTTAGCGTATTCTTTTTCAGCTTCTTCAATTACAGATTTAATAAAATCGGTAAGAATTCCACTCCAATGATTGCGTCCACTATCTTCTACGATTGCCAGCTGTTTCCATCGTGGAAGTTCATCAAATTTACGTTGATATACGGTTTTATAGAATGTTGCTGTCATATTATATAAATATTAAAAAGATGTACTCAAACGACTTGCATATGCCATATTACTGGCTTTTCCTTTACGATATGAAACTTTAGAATAATTCTCAAAAGCTTTTTTAGAAGTAATTACAATACTACCAGCTGTTTTGTGACCAAAATGTAAATAACCATATGGTCTTTGTTTTGCTGCGGATTGTTCGCCACATGACAAACAAATCTTGTAACCAAGTTCATATCGTTCAGGATGAATTTCGTTTCCACAGCCACATTTAATCATATATAACAAGTATACACGATATCGGGGGGTAGTCAACAAAAAAAGCGTACCTTGAGTACGCTTGTTGTTTTAATTAGTTGGTTCGTGATGATAATCTCGTCTTAGATGTTCAAGTTTTAATTCCAAGTTTTGAAGTTCTCGTTTTGTATGTCTTAGTTCATTTTCAAGATCACTAATTTTTCTAAGTTCAGGATTTAAGTTGTAATCTGGGTCGCTGTGTGATCTATTTTTAATATCTTCTGTCAGAGCACAACTGATGTGATTTGTACCAAAAAGATATTCAACGTCATCGTTATATGTATTTTTACCACAATAATTACAAGTCCATTTGCTTACACGTTCATCGTTGATTATTTTGTTAAGTCTTTCTAAAGTTTCTACGACTTCAGCGTTTGATTCGGCATTCATTATATCAAATGTCCAATTCAAAGCATTATCATCTCGATCTTTTAGTTCCGGATATACCTTGATTAATTCATCTTCAATTAGTTTTAGGTACGGATCAATTTGTTCGGACTGAATTGTACGAATACCTTTTGCGTATGTTAGTATGATGTTTTTGCTTATTTTGTTCATATTATTTGGTTGTTGTTAAATATTTAAGTACTTCTCTTACTGTGAAATAAAATAGAAACGGAAGTAATACCACAAAGAATACAGTAAGTACTGATATTAATAGTATTGAGAATATAACACCTCCGACTAGTCCAATTAATGTATTTATAATCTTTTTCATTTTTTAATAAAACGGTTATATATCAATTTACCGAGGTTAGCGGCAAATTTACGCGCTTTCTTTTCTGGCAAATCATAAAGATGTGCATGAAATACTTCTTCAATTAAAACATTTAGCTGTCTACGAGGTTTTAATGTGGGATCTACTATGATTGTGGGATGTTTTTTAATTGTTGGATTATCACACAATCCCGAGGCATTTAATCTGGCATTGAGTTTGTTATAATTAACAGTATATTCTTTACCCTCAAAATTTTTGAATTTCATCACTCACCTTTTAAGAAACTTTTTTTAACATCTTTTAACAGTTCGTCTATTTCATTTAGACTTCTTATTCTATCTTTATATAGAATTTCAGTTTTAATACGTTCGTCCGTAATACGTTTGCTTAATTCGTTTAACTTCTGCATAGTAATTATGGGTTTTTGTCTTTCAAATTCTGAAATTGAAGTATTCATCTGTATTGTTCCTTGAGCAGTCTCCAGCGATTACTGTCCATTGTAAGTTCGCCAGAATCTAATTTTTTTATGGTGGTTAATATTTCGTCTATGTTATTATAGACGTAACGATGTGGAATTGTTCCTAATAACCATAGCGGACATTTTTGTTTGCCGCCTTCAACACTTAAAAATATTGGCTTTTTCTCTCTATTAGCGGTAACCAATTCCTCTGCACTACCCCAACTCGCAACTTCCGGTATAATATGTGCTATGATAAAATCACTACGATCCACTAAATTTAAGTCATATATACGTATTTCCCGCATGATTTTTTGCACATCATCATACTGTTCATTTTCCATACGAGTTTTTAAATCAACTCGTATGGAGTCGCCTTCTTCAACGTCTTTAATAAAAGGTTTATCATACGGATCAAATACCGTAATATTTAACTTTTGTAGTTCAGTTCGTACATATTGTCTCCATACAGTTCCGTTGTGGTATTGCATGTGTCCTACCAAATATGTCTTTGTTTTGTTGAGAAGGTTCATTTTAAAAAATTCTTTAATTTGATTTGGTTTTCTTTATTCAGAATAACACTATCTGTCCACGGATGTCCATGTATAATAATTCTATAACACCACCTTAGTCTTTCAAAGACTGTCATTTTTTTGCCGTTGTAACCCAGTTCAAACAAACTAATACATACTTCTTCTTCATCTTCAAATTTTTCAACGTAAAGAGCGTGAGAGTGACAATCACACATTAAAAACACAGAATCTTCTTTCATATCTTTATATTCCTGTAAAATTTATAACCAATGTCAGTTATAAAAGATCCAACACTGTTTAATACACATGCAATAAACCAAATAGTTTTATTGTATGGTTTGCCAATTAGTTTATAAAATACGGTGGACTCAAACTCTTTTCTTCGTTTAAGTTCTTCAATATGAAGTCTTAGATTTTCTTTTCTTTCTTTATTGTCATTAGCTTCAAACTTTTTGAGCTCAATTTTATTAATAAAACCACCAACAAATTCAATTGTAAATTCAACCCAATAATCGTAATCATCTTCACCGTGTTGGTAAGTGTACATATTGATTGTTTTGGTCAACTTTACATGAGTCCATCGTTTGTTAATTTGTTTTACTTCTCCGAATCGTTCGCTGAACGTAACTCCATTGGGATCACCTACTGTGTACTCACGTTCACACTCAAATAACCACAATGTACCATCTTCACGAATTTCATAAAGATCTAAAGCGTTATTTAAGTCTTTGGTTTGAAACCCATTAGACTTAAAGCCTTTGTTATCTTCTGGCAGTGGAAGAGGATATTTACATACTATGTCATCAAACATTCCCATATTAATTAACTATTTTTAACTTATATTAAGCAAATATTATATTTTAATTATTATATTTTAATAGGCACATCAAGCAACTAAGCGCTTACTAATAAAAGCATTATACTTTCTATATTTTTAAAAGTCAAGATATAAAAATTTGTTATCTGAAATAAAAAATATATATTTTAAATGAAAGGTATTATTTTATCAGGAGGTACTGGGAGTAGGCTATATCCACTAACATCAACGGTAAACAAACAATTATTACCTGTTTACGATAAACCTATGATATATTACCCAATTTGCACGTTATTGTCTTGTGGAATAACGGAGTTTTGTATAATATCCTCACCTGAATATCTGTCTTCTTATGAAAAGTTATTCGGTGATGGTAGTCAATTTGGTATAAAAATAACATATAGAGTACAGTATAAACCTAAAGGAATCGCTGAAAGTTTTATTATTGCGGACGACTTTATCGGCGATGACAACGTAGCTCTTATTTTAGGTGACAATATTTTTCACGGCATGCCAAGAATTAAAGCATCTTTAACAGGAGCGGTTATATTTGGATATGAAGTAAATAATCCAAAAAACTATGGAGTGGTTGAATTTGATAAAGATGACAAAGTTATAAGTATAGAGGAAAAACCTTCTAATCCTAAAAGCAAATTTGCTGTACCGGGTCTTTATTTTTATAATAATAAAGTGGTGGAATATGCTAAGACTCTTAAGCCTTCAAAAAGAGGTGAACTGGAAATTACTGATTTGAATTTAAAATATCTTGAAAATAATGAATTAACCGCTATAAAATTTGCTAGAGGATCTGCTTGGTTCGATGCCGGTACAACTGAAACTCTTTTTGAAAGTAGTACTTATATATACTCAATTCAATCTAGACAGGGAATAAAGATTGGTTGTATAGAAGAACAGTGTTTTAAACGTAACTTAATAAATAAAGCACAACTATATAATTTAATAAACAATTTGAATGAATGTGAATATAAACAATACTTAAGCAAGTTACTAGATTATAATATATGAAACTAAAAGTGTTTACTGTACTAAATTCAGAATTTCGTAATAACGAAAAGGCGTTTGGTTTTGATGAATTGTTTAAATCCGTAAATAAAAATAAGCTGCCTTTTGTGGTAGTAGTAAATAATAAACGTTTTGACGGATCATATTATTCAAAACTTTTACCCATGATTGAATATGTTGAATCGTGTCGAGCCGATGATTTAATATTATTTATGGACGCGTTTGATTGTATAGTATTAGACGACGAACAAACTATAATAGAAAAATTCTTAAAAACAAATGCTAAAGTTTTGATATCAGGAGAATCTTTTTGTTGGCCATATGATAGTCTTATTAATAATGTAAGTGAAAAGGTGAACAACTACATTAAATCTGGTTACTATCCATCAAACAAATTAAATCAAAAAGATATGTTTAAGTTTCCGTGCGCGGGTGTTATGATGGGATTCAAAAATCAATTGTTATACAGATTGTACAGATGGAAAGAGATTTTAGAAAAAAAAGAATTCCCCCCTTCAAATTTAGCCGATTTTACGTTTTTAAGCAAAAGTGATCAAGGAGCAGCTACTATAGATTTCGTCAAAAATGATAACGATGATTATAAAATAGACATATACCCATATGTGTTTTTCAACCATTTTAGAGTTGAAAAGGACTTTTTGAGATTTGAAAACGGAAAAGTTTTATATAATTATTTTGACGGTCAAACATTTCCAAGTATAGTACACTTTAATAGTGGTACATACAAATACATAACTGACTTTCAAAAAGCTTTGATATTGTCAAATTTAAAAATAAAAGTAACAGTCTTTAACGATTGCTTAAACCTAAATATAGATGAAACAATTGAAAATAATATCGTTGTACAAATAATAGACAAAAATAATAATTTAGAATTTGAAACAACCTTTAATGGTTTAGATAAAAATATAACATACTGGTTAAGCACCAACAGTATAACGAAAAAAGAACCAATAGTTTTGGTTATAAAAAACGAAGGATATACGTTTTACAAAAAAACAATTATTTATAATGTGTAGTTTTTTATTCACAAATAAAACTGTTAACGGTGATGTACGTCATAACAAATTTTTAATTAACCGAGGACCGGATAGTCACTCTGTATTATACTCACATCCATATACGTTAATACATTATCTGTTAGGCATAACAGAAAATACTGTGTTACAACCATTTGAAAAAAATGATATATGTCTATTATTTAACGGCGAAATATATAATTATGACAGAAATTTGTATTTAAACGATACACATTATATCGCTGAATCTTATATAGAACATGGTAGTAATTTTGTAAATTATTTGGATGGCGAGTTTTCTGTTTGTTTGCTGGATTTAAAAAAACAAATTCTAGTGGTATCATCCGATATTTTCAAGACCAAACCTTTATTTTATTCTATTGAAAACAAATACATTGGTATAAGCACATTCAAAACGCCGTTACAAGATTTAGGATTTTCCGATATAAAATCTTTTGAAAAAAACAAGTGTTTAGTTATTGATCTACAAACTCTAACTGTAAAAGAAATAAAGTCTGTTTACACTTTTAATATAACCCAATACAAAAATTCATATGATGACTGGATATTTGCATTTGAAAAATCAATACAAAAACGAACACTAACAAACAAAAACTTATTTATTGGATTGAGTAGTGGATATGATAGTGGTGCTATTTGTTGTGAATTATTAAAACAATATAAAAAATTTAACGTATATAGTGTAATAGGAAATGAAAATGACGATGTTTTAAACAAACGTTTTGAAATAATTCAAAACAATAACATAAAATTTACTAAAATTAACAAAAACGAAGAATTATATAATACTCACAATAATTACATAAACAAAAATACCGAAGAATTTTTTTACACAATTAATAGTTCTTCTTCGGATTACAAAGAACGAATAAAATTATCACAAGATGGTGGGTCCAATTGGTTCTCGTCGGTATGTTCTTTAGCTAAAGTGGATAATTGTTTAATATGTTTATCAAGCGTAGGAGCTGATGAAATTATTTCAGATTATGGTTTTAATGGAATTAAATATTATAATCATTCCAACTTCGGCGGTCTGTTTCCACACGATCTATCTTCAATATTTCCATGGAACAGTTTTTATAATTCTACGATGGAATCATACATAGCAAAAGAAGAATATGTCGGGGGGTCGTATGGACTGGAAATAAGATACCCATTTTTAGATAAATTATTAGTTCAAGAATTTTTAAATCTAAATCACAATTTAAAAAATGCTGAATACAAATCTGTAATCTCTAATTATCTTAAGAAAAATAATTTTCCGTTTGAATATAATGTAAAAAGAGGATTTTAAATGAATATATTAGTAACAGGAGGTAATGGATTTATAGGCAGTCATTTTATAGAAGAACTTTTTAAAAGAAATGATGTTGTCAAACTTTACAATCTAGATATAGATACGTATGCTGCAAACAAGAACTTACCATTTGATAAAGACAGTCGTTATCAAAAATTAAAAATAGACATATCACATTCATATTTAAATCAAAAATATTATTTTGAATCTCTAGATTTAGATTATGTTGTTCATTTTGCGGCTGAGTCTCACGTAGATAACTCAATTACAACACCACGAAAGTTTATTGACACAAATATAGTAGGTACTTTTAATTTATTAGAGTTTTTTAAAGATTCAAATATTAAAAAATTTATTCACATCTCAACGGACGAAGTGTTTGGTAGCCTAAATTACAAAGAAGGACCATTTGATATAGACAGTCCTTACAAACCCAACAGTCCGTATGCTGCTAGTAAAGCTGCAAGTGACTTATTAGTAAGAAGTTATGTAAAAACTTACAAGTTTCCGGCAATAATTACTAACTGTAGCAACAATTTTGGCCCTCGACAATTTCCGGAAAAATTAATACCATTATCAATTAATAAATTAAAAAACAAAGAAACTATACCTCTATATGGCAATGGTTCCAACGTAAGAGATTGGATTTATGTAAAAGACCACGTTAACGCAATTATACGTATTCTAGAAGAAGGTATCGTTGGGAGTCAGTATTTGATAGGAGGAGATAACGAAATATCAAACTATGAGTTGATTCATTGTATCAAAGAAGCATATGAGGAACTAACAACGACAAATGTGGATTGGAAATGGTTTCAGTATGTAGATGATCGTAAAGGTCACGATTTAAGATATTCCATCAATAATTGGGAACTAAAACAACAATTTCCCGATTTAAAATTAAGCGATTTTAAACAATCGTTAAAAATAACAATACAAAGTTATCTATAACATGAATCTATTAGTTACAGGAGGCAACGGATTTATAGGATCTCATTTCATTGAAAAAAACATAAATAATAAAAATTTTTCATGTATATACAATATAAGTCGTAAACCAAGACCAACATCTTTACCGTATCAGTACAACGAAAAATACAAAGAACTTAATTTGGACTTATCGGACGAACGTGTAATAGATAAAAAAAACATATTGTTAAATCTTGAAATTGATCATGTAATACATTTCGCTTCATACAGTAATATAGATGACTCCATAAAACATCCCAGTTTATTTGTAAAATCAAACATAACAAGCTTGGTAAATTTATTAGAATGTTTTAAAAATTCACGTGTTAAAAAAATAATAAATATATCTACATACGAAGTCTTTGGTAACAACATTAACAAATCGGATTTAAATTATCAACCCAAAAATCCGTATGCTATATGTAAAACAACGAATGAATATTTTTGTCAGTATTATTCAAATTGTTATGGACTAAATGTAATAACTACTAACTGTAGTAACAATTTTGGACCGAGACAATCTTTAGATAAATTTATACCTACATGTGTTAATAATTTAAAAAACAAAAACAAAATCAAATTATATGGCAAAGGCAAAAATATTCGGAATTGGTTGTATGTGGAAGATCACGTTGACAGAATAACCGAAATTTTATTTAATCAAAACAATCAACCGAGACATATTATATTGGGCGAGAACTATATAAGTAATTATGATTTAATACACAAGATAAAACACATATATACAAAACTAACGAATGATAATATATTGGATAATTGGTATGAACACATAGAAGACAGAAAAGGACACACAGATTATAACTTATCGGAAATACCAAAAAACAATCTACTTAACTTTGATGATTCGCTTGAAAAAACGATACAAAGTTATTTATAAAGTATTTGTATAAATAGCTAATTTGGGATTCGCATATCCGAATTTTTTAACTAATTGACCCGCAACACTATTTGCTTCGTCTTCAATTTCTCCACCTATATCTTGTGTAGGTTGATCTAGTTTACCAGACTGATTTTGATGATGATGAATTAATTCGTGAGCTATACTTCTTAAAACATCTGCCATTCCTCTATTTTTACAATATACTTTAATTAATCCGTTATTTGGATCATAATAAGCATAAGTTTTTAAATCTCCGTCTCGTTGAGTAACCAACTTAACTTTAAATGGTTGATTTAAAGACAATTCGTCATTTACAAATTTCAGAAATTTAACTACTATATATTTATTTATACTATCCATATTAGGTTAATGTTAGTAAATATTTAAGTTTATTCAAACTACCCAACATTTCATCTCGTATATTTAATAAATCAGTATCAGTTTCTTCAAGATCTTTAGGCAAATCATTTACTAAATAATTAATATATTGATCAATAAAATCAACTACGCCGTTATTATTATAGTTACTTAATTCAATTTTAAAACCTTCACGACTTTCAATTCGGCCATATTTTCCCATAAACGTCTCAACAAATTCGTCTATCTTATCAGTTAAATCACCGTATGTATCTCCAAATGCTTGATGTTGAGCATAACTTTCTGTTTGCCAGTGGTTAATTTTAAGTTGATTGTGCAATGTCAATAAATTAGTTACTATCATATATAATATAAATATAACAAAAATTAAGTAACAACTTCTACTTTGCAATTTTTCTTATCAAATAACGCTTCGTCTATAATATAACGAACTATACAATCACATCTACTTTTAAAATCAACAAAACGTACACCTTCCGGTTTCCAAATTTTTATAGTATTAGTATCTTTTATTTCAAAACGAATACCGTTTATTAACCCCCTCTTTTTGATTGTAAGATTCATTTACTATAAATATAACATAAAAATAACAACACGTAAATATAAAAAAAATTCATTAAAATATTTGTAAATTCAAAACTATATATTGAAAATGAAAATTGAGTTACAAGATTATTTAAAGAAAAAATTTCCAATATTATACCCAAAAAATTTTGAATTTGAATGTGGTGATGGGTGGTTTAAAATAATATTATGGTTGAGTAGATATCTTGAAATGTATATTACACAACAAAATGAAATGTCTTGTAAAAACCCACAATATTACCAACCTGTAAAACAGTTTGTAACATTACAAGTAAAACAAAAATTTGGCACATTACGATTCTATTACGAAGGTGGTAACGAACATATAAGATCAATAATAGAATTTACAGAATTTATATCCGGTTATATATGTGAAAAAACAGGTCATACAACCAATGTTGGATATAATAAAAAAGGATACATACAGGTACTACGTGAAGAATTAACACCAAATAAAAAAGACTTTAACTTTGTCGACGACGAAGAGTTACGAACATTATTAAAAAACTATGACGAAAAAACTAACATTTAAATCACAAGACGAAGACATTTCTACCGATAAACAAAAGTTCATATCTATAATAGACAATAACGAATTGTACTTTTACAACGACGTTAACAATGAATCTGTCTTTATTTTAAATAAATCATTAAACGATCTGTCTAGACAACTTTTAATAACAAAAATTAATTTTGATTTACAAGAAACTCCTCATATAAAATTACACATCAACAGTGATGGTGGAGAAGTATTTGGCGCATTAAGTATCGTTGACCGAATTACATCATCAAAAGTTCCTGTACATTCATATGCTGAAGGATTAGTCGCTAGTGCTAGTACTCTTATTAGTGTTTGTTGTCATAAAAGATATATTCGCAAAAATAGTATATTACTAATACACCAAGTAAGAAGTTGGTTTGAAGGTACATACGAAGATTTTAATGACGAAAAACAAAACATGGATTTAGTGATGAAAATTATCAAAAATGTTTATTTAAAACACACCAAATTTAGTGAAGATGAACTAAACACTTTACTAAAAAGAGACATTTATTTAAACGCCGAAGACGCAATTCGTTATGGACTCGCCGACGAGATTATCTAAAGAAGGATATGTTTATATCATAAGTAATAATAATTTTCCTGGTTATTACAAAGTAGGAGTAACAAATGATATAAAAGCTCGTTTACGTAATTATCAAACATCATCACCTCTTCGTAATTATAAAATAGAGTATTTTATACATCATCCGGATTGTTATAAAGCCGAAAAGAAAATAGCAGAAAAACTTAAATATTTCGCCACTGAAATAAAAAATGAGTGGTTCAAGTGTGACCTTGAAATCGTAAAGGGTAGATTAGATGAAAGTTTAGAACCCGAAGAAAATCTCTTGACTTTTTTTAAAAACGTAGTATAGTTATATCATAGTTATGAGCACAATTGCTAATAAATTGATATGTTTAAATCTTAATAAAAGTTGGCAACCAGTAGGTTTTAAGACCGTAAAAGATGCTATTATAGATCTTTGCGGATCAGAAGCAGACGGTAAACCAACAAGCCTTGCATTAGACATTGATTACACATTAGATAGTAACGGAGAACCTAATCTATCAGAACCTTCAGCTATGAATCCGGTGAGTTGGAGTGAGTGGATTAAACTGCCGATTCGTAGTTGGGATCTTGTTATACACTCCGCTCACATGTCTATTCGTGTACCAACTGTTATCATTGCTACAAATTTCAACAAAATGCCTGTTAAGTCATTTAAAGGAAAGCCTAGCAAAGATGCTATATACACCCGTGACAATGGTATGTGTCAATATACCGGTAAAAAAATAGACAGAAACAATGCTACAGTTGACCACATTATACCTCGTAGTAGAGGCGGAGAAGATACATGGACAAATTTGGTGTTATGTTCTAAAGATGTTAACTCAAAAAAGGGTAATCGTATGAACAACGAAGCTGGGTTGAAATTAATAAAAAACCCAACCGTTCCAAATCCAGTACCAGTATCAGCCTTGATACGTGAAGCAAAACACAAAGACTGGGAACACTTTTTAATGAGTGTTTAACACAAAAAGATATAATCTTCGGGTTATATCTTTTTTTATTTATATTTATTGTATGTGGACCAATACAATAAATTTTTATTAGAAGCATATCGTGGCGGATTACGTGCTTGGTTTGGCAAAGGACCTGTAGGCAGTTCAAGTGGTGGGGGGTGGGATCGTTATGACAGTAGTGGTAAAAAAGCAGGTAAATGTGGTGACGCTAAACAAGGTAGTAGTTATAGCGCTTGTTTAGGTAAAAAATATGCTGCTAGATTAAGAGCAAAAGGTGGCAAAAAAGCTATAGCAAATTGGGTTAAGAGAAAAAAATCCGCTCAACGTGATGCTGGAAGAGGAGAAAAAGGTAGTGGTGGTAAAGGAAAATCCCCCGTCAGAGTCAGTTATAAAGAATCGTTGAGTGAGATATTTGTAATAGCACAAAAAGAAGGTTTAAAACAAGATTTAATACGATTTTTAAAACAAGAATTTAATGACGGTCATTTAAAACCTATACACGGCGGAGTAAGTACAACTGAATTTAAAATTGACGATTGGTTAGAAAGTATTGCCGATGTAGTTGTAAATCATATAATACAATATTTTGAAACTATACGTAGTCAAACAGAACGTAACATATATTCAAAAGTTCCAATGGTATCAAATTAAAATATTATAAGTGATTGATTGTACAATAGTTATATAGTAAAGTATAAACATATGAGTTACTATATTAAAGATACAACCATAAACAAAGTTATCACATTTACCGATCCAAATGAAGTAGTCGGTTATCTAGAAAATCTCTGTCGTAAAAAACTTAAGAAAAGTCGTAAAGAACTAATGTTTGAGATGGAAACTCTTGGACATGGATATGATGATCCACAGGGTATAAACTTCACAACCACTATGAGTGATCACTTTGAAGTGGGGGCCATAAAAAAAGATGGTAGAATGATACGCACCAACATTCATGAATTAGCTAGAAATCTAAAATATCGTAAAGAAATGGGTGATTGATATATGATTAACTTGGATATCAAGTGGTCAGATCCAGTTCAAGTAGAAAAAAATGGCGATGTAACATTTCAACGTGAATGGATAATCGGTACCGTTTACCTAAACCAATTCTTCAATTACTGGAAAGTAAACAAACTTGCTTTAAAGAGCAAAGGATATGGTGTAATAAAAAGAGAAAATGAATGGGTTCTTACAGAAACCAAAGATAATCCCACCCTATTCAAAGATCCAAAAAAACCCAAACAAAAAGTAGATGAATCGCTTCCGGATTACGAAGTTAAAAATCCAGACGGATTACGTCCTTGGCAAGTTGACGCGGTAAGTAAGATAGTATCGTCGATCAAAAAGTGGGGGGCTGGCGTAGATGGAAGTGACGTTGGCATAGGAAAATGTCATTCTAGAGGTACCAAAATAAGAATGTTTGACGGTTCTATCAAAAATGTAGAGGACATTGTGGTGGGTGACAAACTGATGGGAGATGATTCTACTTCCAGAAAAGTTTTATCATTAGCTAATGGCGTAGACGAAATGTATGAAATCGTTCCAACCAATGGTGGAATAACATGGGGATGTAATAGTGAACATATACTCGTTTTAGATTATAAAGCTAGAAAACAAACGATAGAAATATCTGTGAAAGATTTTTTGTCTAAATACAAAACAAACAGACATAACTGGACTCTCCGAAGAGCAATTGTAAATTATCCATACAAAAAAACAAATGTTGAACCATATCTTATGGGATTGTGGATTGGAGACGGAACGTGGAACTCATTATCCATTACCACACATCGTGATGATTTACCAATCATTAATTATTTATATAATTTTGAAAAAAATTTAAATTTGAATGTCAGAATATATAAATCAAAGGATCGTATTAATAATAATTGTAATACCTATTACTTAAGAAGTAAAAAATTAGGCAATAATAATTTGTGGCAAGAATTTAAAAAATATGGTTTTGGAATAAACAGAGAAAAATTTATACCTAGAGATTTCTTGATAAACGACATTGTAGTCAGAAAACACTTATTAGCAGGACTTATTGATTCTGATGGATGGAAAGATACCAACGGATGTTATGGAATAATAACTAAATGGTGTCGCCTTAAAAATGATATAATTGAATTAGCTAGATCACTTGGATATAAAGTAAGTGAATCTAATAAAATTTCTAAAAATAATAATTTTGGAGTAAACGGAGAAATTTATTATAAAATACAAATATCAGGCGCACATGATTTACCTATCCTATTAAGTCGTAAAAAATCTACCGACAGAAAACAAAAAAAATCAGTATTATCTAGTGGATTTAAAATTTTACCAAGAGGAAAAGGAGAGTATTTTGGATTTACATTAGACGGAAACAATAGGTATCTCTTAGAAGATTTTACTATAACTCATAATACATATACAGCTACAGCTGTAGCTAGAGAACTCAATATGGACATTATGATAGTATGTCCTAAAGCAGTAAAAGAAAGTTGGAAAAGAGTTATCAAGAACCACTTTAAAATGTGGGGTAAATGTGTGGGTATTACCAACTATGAAGCTCTACGTACAGGTAAGACAGACAATATGTTTGCTTCATATGTAAAACGTAGAGATACCCATCGTAAAGAATTCGTTTGGAAGATTCCAAAAAACACTCTTATTGTATGGGACGAAGCACAAAAGTTGAAGAATGCCAAAACCAAAAACAGTGAAATGTGTATGGCAGCACTCAAACAAGGTTACAAGATGTTGTTTTGTAGTGCTACCATGGCTACTAATCCACTTGAACTGCGTACTGTAGGACAATGTATTCAACTATTCAAAAATAATAAACAATATTACGAATGGGCATATGCACATGGTGTTACTAGAGGTAGATTCGGACTGGAGTTTCGTGGTAATATAGATGCTTTAAAGAAATTAAGCAATGACATATTTGTTAATAGAGGTGTTCGTCTCAATCGTGACACTATTCCTAACTTCCCAGAAAGTCAAATTATCGCGGAATGTTATGAAATGGAAAAAGAAGATCAAGACAAGATTAATTCAGCATATGAAGAAATGCAACTTGAATTGTTGAAGATTGAAAAACTTTTAAAGAAAGATAAAAAGAGTAACGAACTAACAGCTATATTACGTGCACGACAAACGGTGGAAATGATTAAAGTACCATTGTTTGTTGAAATGGTAGAAGAAGCTCTAGAAAACAACATGAGTGTTGTTGTATTTTTAAATTTCTCAGAGACTATTGAAGCACTTAGTCAACGGTTAAACACTAAGTGTATTGTTAATGGTGAAGCTAAATATGCAAAAGCTCGTCAACAAAACATAGATGATTTTCAGGCAGATAAACAAAGGGTTATATTAATAAATCTCGCCGCCGGTGGTGCTGGTTTAAGTTTACACGATGTTACTGGCAAGTATCCTCGTTTGGCTTTGATTAGTCCATCTTACTCAGCTGTCAATATGAGACAGGCAACGGGTAGAGTTTGGCGTGATAGTGCGAAGAGTAAGAGTATACAGAAGATTGTGTTTGTGTCAGGCACAGTCGAAGAAAAAGTGTGTAATAGTGTAAATCAAAAGTTGGCTAACTTAGATTTACTTAACGATGGAGATATGAATTATGTCTAAACAAAATAACAAATATTTAGTAAAATCGGCAGACTGGTCTATGACAGTTAGTATCAACGAAGAAATATTTGACGATCCACACATAGAAGCGTGTACGCGGTGTATTGAAAATAAAGTAAAAAATCTAAAACAAAACAGTGATTTCAATGTTAATCCAATAATGTTTGTTAAAAGTTTAAAACGTAAAAACTGTAAAGAAAAAATTGTTAACACATATAAAGTATTATTAAATGCTGGATATCATAACAGAGCTGAATTTTTACGTTTAAAATTTTATGAATCCACCGAAGTAGATCTTGCAATGGAACCGTTATCATCATCTAAATTCTAATGAACGACATATTTGATCAACAACAGATTGTAAAAAGGTTAGAGGAACTTGATGCACTCAAAGCAAAAGTAGAACAACTAATATCACTAAATAATTTAGGTCAGGATGTAAAAAAAGAACTTGACGAATTTAAAGAATTACGGTCTAAAGGCATAACTATTCCTCATTTAGAAAAACAATTTGCAGATCAGATATATCCTAAACGACCCAATCTTGGTAGATATAGTAAACCAATTACTCAGTTTGAAATTCAAGAAGTTATTGACAGAGCACCGTCCGCTAAAATGGCAGCTAGACTTTTAGGGGTTAGTTACAATACATTCAAAACACATGCTAAAAAATACGGTATACACGTAACAAAAGGGTGGCCAGCAGTTAAAGGTACAAAAGCTCCGAGAAGTTTAAGCAATCCACATGTAGGAAAATATCCAATAAATGATATTTTAGATGGTAAACATCCCGATTTTCCAATACATAGATTGAAAGATAAGTTGATAAGATCTGGTATAAAAAAGTCAGAGTGTGAACAGTGTGGATTTCACGAAAGAAGAATAGACGGTAAATTGCCATTATTACTCAATTTTGAAGATGGTAATAAACATAATCACAAATTAGAAAATATGAAATTATTTTGTTATAATTGTACTTTCACAAGTGGTAAAGGATATATAAGCAAAGGACCAAAAATTTTTGATCCGGATACTTTGCAGGACAGTAAAAAAATATTAAAACCTAGATTTTAACATGGATCAATACCAACATTTATTATCAAAATACAACGTATTAGTTTCATTTGATATTGCTAAAAAAATAAAACAATCTCAAATATCCAACATACGTAAAAAATTGGAAAAACAAAACATAGATCCTAAGAAAATAGATCGTGAAATTGATAAAGAAATCAAAAATTTAACAGAACGTTATATTAATAAAAATAGTATTCCTGGTATGTGTTCGGATATATCTGATAAAAAACTTATAATACAACCAAAAGTTCAACAAACTATACTAATTATTGCTAATAAAATTGTAGCTACGTGTAAGTTAAATAATTTTACAAAAGAACATGTTATATTTTTAATACAAGCTGTACTACACTTATTAAAAATAACAAACGATGACATGACAAAATTTAAAGAAAAATATAATATTGGTCAAGAATCGGATGATGACTATTTAGATGAAGAGGGTGAAAATGAAGAACCAGGATTTTAATGAAGCTTATGGAAATATTAAATATTAATGACGTTGCAACTTTAGTTAAAGATAAAAATGTTGTATTTATTACCGGCGTTACGGGACAAGATGGTAGTCACATGGTTGATTTTTTATTAAAAAATACAAATTATTTTATAATAGGAGGAGCAAGACGACTAAGTATTAAGAATCACGAAAACATCAAACATTTAGAAAACGAACTTCGTTTCAAATTAATAAATTTTGATTTAAGTGACGCGCATAGTATTTATAAAGTGATTGAAACGATAAAGCCTGACTATTTTATAAATTTAGCTGCTCAAACATTTGTAGGTAGTAGTTGGGATTTTCCATCTCAAACGTGGGAATGTAATACCACAAGTGTAATTCACATCTTGGAAGCGATTCGTCAACATAAACCCACTTGTAGATTTTACAATGCTGGAAGTAGTGAAGAATATGGTAATGTAGCTTATACTCCACAAGACGAAAATCATCCATCAAAACCTCGCAGTCCGTATGGTGCTAGCAAATCAGCTGCTAGACAATTAGTTAAAGTCTATAGAGAATCTTATAATTTATATGCTGTTCAAGGATTATTATTCAACCACGAAGGTACCCGCAGGGGAGAAGAATTTGTTACTCGTAAAATTACCAAGGGTGTAGCTAGAATCAAAAAAGCTATATTAGAAGGTAAATCATTTGAACCTATTGAACTTGGTAACGTAAAAGCAAGAAGAGATTGGAGTGACGCCGAAGACTTTGTTGATGGTATTTGGAAGATGTTGAATCAAGAAAAACCAAATGAATATGTACTATCCAGTAATGAAACACATACTATTGCAGAATTTGTTTGGTATGCTTTTAAAGCAGCAGATATTGATGGTGGGTGGCACGGTGAAGCTGAACTGGCAGAATTTAGTATTACTACACAAGACGCTATAAAATATGATCCCGTTTCATCTGTATTGGTCAAAATCAACCCAAAATTCTACAGACCGGCAGAGGTAGAATTATTGTTGGGTGATAGTACAAAAGCTAGAAACGAACTAAAATGGTCGCCGAAGACTTCGTTTGAACAACTTGTACAAAAGATGGTAATTCACGATTTGAATCAAATCGGATTGTAATTATACAGTATATGAGTGATAGTCTATTATATAATGAAAAGGTAATGGATAGATTTATTAATCCACAAAATGTTGGAGATATTGAAAATCCAGACGCAATTGCGGAGGTTGGGGCAGCAGCTTGTGGCGATGTTCTTCGTATAACACTAAAAATAGATCCAGATACACATAAAGTATTAGACGCAAAGGCGAAAATATTTGGATGTGGTACAGCTATTTCCGCTGCCGATATGGCTATGAGTTTAATTAAAGGAAGAACGGTTGAAGAATTAAAAAATTTTTCAAACGATGAAGTATTAGATGCACTTGGCGGTGCAGAAAATTGGAAAACAAATATGCCACAAAAAATTCATTGTAGTGTTTTAGCTGAATCTGCAATTGAAGAAGCTTTAAAAGATTATATGAAAAAACACAATATTCTATAGAGATAAAAGAATATCTTGAAAATTTAGGATACCGTGTTACAATACTATGGGAAACCGATTTAAAAAATCAAAAAAGAAAAGGAATATAAGTTATGTTTAACAACAAAATACAAGGAATGAATCAATCTCCAAATGTTAATTTTGGATTGAAAGATACACAACCAGTACAATGTACAGATTGTAAAGGCGAAGTATTTCAAAACGGAGTTATATTTAGAAAAGTAAGTAAAATTCTGGCCGGTACAGATAAAGACGCATTGGTACCAATTACAATACCATATTGTGTAAACTGTATGGCGCCGTTGGAGGAACTATTGCCATCCGAATTAAAACAACCAAAGTTTAGTTTAGAAAAATAAAAAAACAACCCCCTCTGATCAGAGGGGGGTTTTGTTATCCAAATAACATAGTTTTAGGAGTAATCTTTTCTTCTCTAACGCCCATACGTCCTTTAAGCATTCTTAAAGCAGATTTCGGATTCATCGTACCGAAGTTAAATCCGACAATACCGTACTTGGTACAAAACTCTTCTAATTCTTGAATATCTTTAGGATCGTATTCTTGAGTTGGAGTATTAATATATCCTGTTTCATCCTGTATATTTGACTGTTTACGTCTCAACATAGCTTGATACGGATCAAAACCATTACTAGCAGGCGCAGGCGCACTCTGTTGACGCATTACCATCATAGCTTGTAAGTTACCCGCGTTTATTGTTGGCCATTCCTCCATAATTAAAAGTAATAATTAAACCCAAAGTATTCGTTTTTATTTTTAGCATATTGAACAAACGCTAAAGCATTTGTCTTCATACGACGTTGAATTTGTTCTGGTCCACTACGGGCATTTTGGTGATTTAAATATTCTTTAGCGGCTGCATTCCAATCGCCGTTATTCATTAATCTAATTGTTTTTGGACCCATATCCCCACGATAAAATGCGTTAATAATTGCGTTTTTAACATATTGTGGAAATGATGAAAAATTACTGATTTTTTTACTTGCTAACTTTTCTTTTACTTTTACATCTACATTAAATAATTTTTCAATTTGATCGTCTGTAAGTTTTTGTTTGCCTTTTAAAATTAAATCATAATTTACATCATTACCAAATAATGTATTGAACAAGTCACGATCTTGTTGTGTATTTGTCAAATAATGTCCAATGCCAATCGTAGGCTTCTTTTCAGTATCCAAATACATGGTATTACGTTTACCTTCCCACTGACCAATATAGTCGCTAGTTTTTTTATTCAACAATGATGATTCGGATGATTTGAGTTTTGAAGATTGTTGTGTTATAGCCGGTTTAACAGATTGTTTAGCTGTCAATGTTGGACTTCCACTTAAAGCACCCAATCCTATTGCCCCTGCCGCAACCCAATCTTTCCAACCTTCTTCAAGTTTTTTAGAGTTCAAAATTTGTTCGGCTAATTCTAATTGTTCAGCAAAACTAAATTGAAAATCTTTTATTAACTTTCCTTTACCGGTGGCTACTAATCTTATTTCTTTATTTACTACAAAATCTTCTATGGCTTGTTTAACACTTCTGTTTATTTTAGACATTGAAAAATCATAATTGGGTAAATTTGAAAGTGTTAAAAATCCAGAACCTATGTCATATATAACACGTACATATCCTTTTGCAACTGCGTTTTCGTAAGTATCAACTAACGTGGTCCCCATTAACGGTCTGTCATTATTTTTAATCCAATCTTCATGACTATTACCCGCGTCAACAATTTTACCTTGTGGAGTAACCCAGTACTTTTTAACATCATAACTTTCATCCAACTCATCCGTAACAACATCTGACTTTTCTAGTTTTACTTTGAGTGGATGTAAATGTTTTGTATCGCCGTTAATCGGGTGATCCTTTTTTCCAAATCCTGTAGACATATTATCCATCCATTGACCATGTGTTATCTTATTTGTTTTTTCATCAATAACTCCGTCGAGAGACGTATCTTGCCAAATTTTTGCATCAATTCTACCTTTATTGTGTAGTTTTAATAAATCGCTGTGTGTAAACGAATAATCCATCAAAGATTCTAATTTTTTACGTATATTTGGATATTTGTTCCCAATACCAATCAAAATTGTTTGTACAGAACTTTTTGTTACTATATCTTTAACAGGTATTTTAGATTTGCCAATATTTTTAGTATTTTCAAGTTTGACAATCATTTTTAAAGCATATTTTTTATAGTTTTCATACGCTCTATGATCGTCTGTGTAAGTGTTGTTTTCTATCATACGTCTCAATTGTTGTAATTTTTTAGCATAAGTTGGTGGTAAATCCATTATTCTTTGATGTGCAGTTTGCACAAAATCTTTTTCTTTCTTTGACAGTTTAGTCTTATTAACAAAAAATTTTGGTACAAAATTACTAAATAATTTAAACTCACTTTGTGGTCCCGTACCTAATAAACCCATTTGAATATAAGTTCTACCTTTTGGAAATTTAGTCAAATATTGAATTAAGAGATCATATTGATCTTGTGTGATATAAGAATTCCATATAGCAACAAAGTAATAATTTACATCTTCAATATTAACCAACCACGATCTACCACTCAAACACGTTTTTCTTAAAAAAATTAAGTCATTTTGATCGGAATACTTTTCGTTTCTAATATTTTTAAGTTGTTCGTTACGATTATAAATAGTTTCTTTATGATCGGATCCCAGTGGTCCTTTTAATATAAGTTTATTTGATTCATCTGAATATATTATAAATCCATAACCATTTTCTTCAACCGCTTTAAAAATAGTAACATATTCGTCTGTACCTGGTTCATACAATCCCAAACTAAATCCCCGTGCAGACGGTGGAGAGCTTAGTAAATCACCAGGCCCCCCCACCAAATAATCTTTATTATTTATATTTAAAGTATACGTGTTCAAATTATATATTACAAACTTTCTTTTAGTTTACGAAGTGTGGTAGCTAATCTAGCTCGTTGTCCTAACTTTCCGCTTTTTTTAGCAGCACTTTTTAATTTTCCACTTGGTATTTTTTCACCGGACGGCACACCTAACTGCTTATGAAGCGCTCCTGGCTTTTTGATCGCTTTTTGAATCCATTTCTTTTTAGCTTCATCCATAGATTCAGATTCTTCGTCCGTTACATCGTCAACGGAACTTTCTTCATCGCCTTGTATAGGTAATTGATCACTGTTCATGTTGGCGGCGACGGGTTGTTCGTCGTCCTCAGAAGGCACAACAGCATTGTCATCTTCTGGACCCGCTGGAGTTTCATCTTGTACCGGCTGTAATTGTGTCATGAGTAAGTCATGCAGTTTTTGAGCCAATTCACGATCTAGAGTAATACTGACTGTTTCTTCAGCATTAACATCTGTTTCGTCTTCAACTTCTTTGATAATTTTTTTGATTGCTTCTTTTAGTCTTTGTTTGTTCATAAGTTTTTGATTGTTTTCTGCAAATCCGACAAAATCATATCCACTTCCACCGCCTGTACCTTGACCCTCAGGTGACACTTGTGATGGAAAAGGCGCTTCAGCCGCTTTAATTGGGCTTGATGAATAATCTTCACTCATTCTCCATCCGCCGCCTTTACTTTTATACCATTTAGCTGCAAAAGCATTGGCATAAGCACTAGGATAAACATCAAATTTGGATCTGGCTGCTGATTTGGCTCTAGCCCAAAGTGCTGGATTGGTTGGTTTTGGTTTTTTCTTTTTCTTAGCTTCTTCCAATTCTATATCAATTGTTTTATTTATAATTGGTTCGCTATTTCTACCATCCACTTTACCATTTGAAGTATTTCCAATTTTACCGTGCATATTTCCTTTCTTTAAACCTCCACGACCGGTTCTAGCCTCATCATTAAAACTTTGATTTGGATCTCCGAATCCAGAACTAGTACTTGGTTTAAATTCACTTGCTAAACCAGCAGCTACTAATTTAGTATAATAAGCAGGATCTTCAGTTAAATGATCCATCGCGATAGATTGCGCAATTTCAGGATCGTTTGTATGTTCCATCTCAACTTGAACCCCTATACTTAGTTGATTTGGATCAACTTGATTGGTTGGAGTATTATCCCCCACTCCACCTGGCAATTTTTTGTTTAAATTATCAATCATTTTTTAATCCTTGCTGAAATTTGTCAAAACTCTTACCACTACTTGCACTAGGATCAATCATCCACCTACGACCTCTCATAGGTTCACTACCTAGACTCGGATCATGAAATCTACCGTCACCTATATAATGCCAGTTTTTGTGAAGTGGTTCTGGTTTACGATATTTAGGAGGACCGTCTTTAGCAAAATTTCTCATAATTAACTCCAATTTCTACGTTGTTGTTTCTTTTCGTGTAAATCCCTCATTATTTCAGCAATAGCTTTTTCTTGTGGAGTACGATAATCCTCTTGTTTTGTTGGTTCATCATCTTTAATATCCAACATATGAAGTTTACTATAATATTGACGGTCTTTTTTTAGATTGTTCACGACATTTTGTTTAGCCACTTGTTTATCTTTAAGTACTAACTTTTTCATTTCATAGTCAATACCAGCAATTATTTCATCGGGAGTAACTTTATATTTGATTTGTTCTACATCTTTAACATAATCTTGAGGATTTTGACCTGTATATGGACCAAATGGAGCTATTTTTGACATGGAATCTTTAGCTCCAGCGGTAATTTTGCTTTTATCAATCAATGTACCAAAATGATTGGGATCTTGTGCAACGTCTGGACTGGTAAATGTTGAAACATCAGAAGCTCCAGAAACAGCTCCTCCTTGTGCATAAGGTGTACCAAGCATCATACGATCACCCAGTTCATTTTCTTGTAATTTTGACATATACTTATAAATATAATAGAATGACAATACTATATAAAATATGTTTATACGACTATAGATTAAAAAAACACGGAGATTGTTCTATAGCAAATTCCACTTCCGAATTAGTTTTTACATGTTTAACTTCTTTATTAAGACAAATGACATCTGAAGATGAAATAGTTTTCTTTTGTGACGGAGAAGATTGTATCAATCAATTAGAAAAATTATGTAAAAACTATAAGGTGAATTATAAGTACAAAACGTTCAATTATAAAAGTGCATCTAAGATTAATTATGAAACTACAATGTATATAAATTCAAATGAAATACAAGATCAAATTTATATATGTGAAGATGATTATTTACATTTTGATAATTCTTTAATTAAAATTAAAGAATTTTTAAATAAGTATCCGAATTATTTTTGTCACCCTATAGATTATCCAAACCTATACGAGGATGACGTAAGATTTGTATACGACTCCCAGATAATATTGTCAGATACCCATCATTGGAGATCCATAAAAAATACAACATATACATTGGCGTTCACTAAGTCGTTGTATAAAGAACACAATAGAACTTTTAGTATAATTAAAGATTATGTATACGACGAACATGGTATTAATTTGTTATACGTATTCAACAAATGTTTTAGTCCAATACCTTCACTAACGAGTCATATTACAAAAGGATGTATTCCATACATTACGGATACGAAAAAAGTCTATGATATAAATTATAATAAATTAATAGATCTTAAAATTTAAACTTTTTTATTATATTTACACAAGACTCTCCTTTACATTTAATTTTATTATATAAATTCATATCTATATATTTTGAATCAACCCACCAGTCTTCAAAATATTGATTCGATCTCAAAGGGACACATGTAACATTCTCACATAACAAATCATAACCCATGTTAAACAACAAACGGTTTTGTTCAGATTTAAGTAAATCGTCGTATCTATAACTATCATGTTCAATTGTTATGACTTTATATCTGTTAGTGGCTAATAATATTTTTTTTAAACATTCGGTGCTATAATAATCTATATCTATGGATAAATAATCTATTACACAGGGGACATTATTTTTTTCAAACAATTCCGGATAATTTATTTTTAACGCGTCCGTTTGGTAAAATTTACAACGCCTTGAAGTGTAATCATATTTTTCTAAATCAATACATATGCCATCCCATCCAATAGTTTCGAGAAAATAAGAATTATTAAAATTAATAGGGTCATTGGAGCCTATATCAACAAATGTACCAATTGATTGTTTATTTAAAATGTTATAAACAAATTCATCCTGATTTGCTTGCGAGTAAAAATTAAACATATAAATTTTTTAATAAAAAGCATTTTTTAAATACGTCACACGACTGCCATTCAAAAATATATTCTCCATCAACGTTGTATGGATTACTTGTTAAATCTACAACCGTGTATTCACTATCAAGTACATCTACATTATAATTTTTATTGTGATAAACCTCGTTTACATAATCGTTAATTAATAAACAATATTTATAATTTTTTATATTTTTTAAAAAAGACATAACGCTTTGATTTGACCAATGTTGTAATACATCTTTACATAATATAAGATCATACTGAGTATTATATATAAAATCGTGAATTTTAACATGATTAAATTTTATATTTTTATCGGCGAATTTTGAATTGTTATTATTAATAAGATCTTCAATTAAATCAATACCTAAATAATCAATGTTTTTAAGATCAATATGTTTCATTAAATTAAAATCTCCACATCCGACATCTAATATTGTTCTGATGTTTTTTTCTTTCAAGAATCCATTCAGAAAATTTAAATATGGCGTCGCACACTTTAAAGTTGATCCGTCGCCGCTTATACTTTCTTGATTTTTCCACAAGTTTTCGTTATATATTGTTTTAAAATAATCCATCGGTGTTGGATAAATAAATCGTTTAGGAATATTATCGGAAATTATATTAGGAATTTCTATTATATTTTTTTCACTTATTAAATTTTTAGAATCTAAAATAAATTTATAATTTTTATTATTATTACATTCTCCGTGTGAAAACGAATTTAATTTATTATGTAAATTATAACAATAACTTAAATGATAGCCAGCATTATTTATGGATATATGATCATCACATATATGATTTAATTTTCTAATATTAAAATGAGTATCAATTATATCTTTATATTTTTTATAAATTTTATATGGATAACAACAGTTAGCGTATGTTATATATTCAATTGGAATTCTAGTCGTGTTTGCATAAAATACACAATTAATTAAATTAAAATAATTTATTTTATCAAAATTTATTTTATCGAGTACTTTATCTAAAAAAACAATTTCATCCACATCTGAAAAAAAAATCAAATCGTCGTCGTTGAATGCAATTGTTTTCAAAAATCCTTCTCTTTGATTTTTTTCACGTATCCAATTATTTTTATAAGGTATATACGCCGATATCAAATTTTTTAAATCTATATCTTCGTCACTATCTGAATTTTCCATTCTAAAATAAATTATTTTATCTTCATATTTTTTAAATAATTTTCTATTTTCTGAAAAATAATATGGCTTGTCCATTCCGGAAAATGTTTTATTTGATTCAATTATTATAAATTTATCTACGTTTTGATAATTAATTACAAATTGTAATTGTAACATTTCCAGTTCATCATTAATCATGATTGAATAATATATCATAATAATATATATTAATACATAAGTGACATTTAATATTTTAACATATAACAACGGAGTAGGTATAGTTACAGATGCTATACTGTTAAAAAAATTGATTCATGATAATATTTCAACTAATGTAAAGGTTAAATTTGTAGGAGAAGACAATTTAGAAATTTCGGACATTGGTATATGGATTCAAAATTATGACATAAATTTGTTAAATTTATATAAAAAAAACGTGTTCTTTATTAATGAAGAATGGGCGGGAGTAAATGAATTATCAAATTTACATTTATTTGATTATGTAATCTGTAAATCTAATTACGCTAAAAAGTTGTTATCATCGTATCATAATGTAATATTCATCCCATTTATATCAATTGATTATTATGATCCATCTATAGTAAGAAAACGTTTTAATTTACATTTTGCAGGTAGATCAATACAAAAAAACACAGAGTTAGTATTATCAATGACAAATAATTTGACTCTCATAGATCCGTACAATCGATACAAAGTAAATGAAGATGTGAATCATATTAATACATATCAATCTAAAGAACAGATTATACAGTTACTAAATTCTCATAATATACACATATGTTGTAGTTTATACGAAAGTTGGGGTCATTATTTATTTGAAGGACTTTCTACAGGAGCTGAAATAATATGTAGCGATATACCTGTGTTTAAAGAACAATTAGATACTGATCTTGTACATTTTATTCCAACTGTAGAAAATATTAATATTAACTATCAATATAACTCGGATAATATAAATAAAAAATTTCCATTACGAAAAAGTTTTTATGTAAATATGCACATGTACACGGATGTTATAAAATATTTAAAACCAAAAGGTACATCAACAAAACGAAGACTTTTATTCAAACACATATTAGACAAAAATTCAAAACAATTAATTGATTTTTTAAAAAATATATGATTAAAATTTTGCCAGAAAAATATTCAGGAGGATTGGGAAATAAAATGTTTATTTATGGTGCCGCGCAAATATTATCTAAAAATCACGGATTGATGGTAACTCCTAAATTGTTGGAATATCCGTGTAATTATAATAAAAATTTTAATATTACAAAATTTGAATCTGATATTATTGTTAATAACAACAATTTTTTAGAAATAACAAACTTGAAAAAAATAAAATCAAATTTATTATTAGATGGATATTTTCAAACCGCAGAAATAGTATACAAATATAAAAATGATTTTAAAGCTTTATTTGAAATTGATCAAGAACCGATTGAAGGTACAATCATTCACTATAGATTGGGAGATCTTTTAAGTTTATATAACGGAGAGGCTGTTACAAAATTGTGTTATTTTGAAAAATGTATACAATATATCAATAAAAAAGAAAATATTTATATAACGACTGACAGTCCATCTCACAAAAGTATTAATTATTTAATTAAAAAATATAATATTAAATTGATTGATATAAAAAGATCGGATACTATTAAGTTTGCTTCTAGATTTACCAATAAAATTCTTAGTATGGGCACATTTAGTTGGTGGATCGGACTATTAGGAATACAAAAATCTAATGTATACTGTCCTATACCACACGAATATATTGACTGGATGGGCAATATTTATGTTTTAAATAATTGGAACTATGTAAGTTATAAATAAATTATGTATTTAAAGAAGATTTAATCTTAGACGATGAAATGTGTTTAGTTCTTTCTATAAGATGTAATCTGCAATCGTCCACTTTGTAATACTTATTTATGTATTCAAAATTCTCTCTACCAGCAACAACATAGTCAGCGTTTAGTTTATTAAGAAGATCGTCGGTTACGATTAAATCAGCATTTTCGTATACAGAATCTACATACTTACAAGATTTAATTATTTCAATCCGTTCCGAGTATGGAATAATAGGCTTACTTTTATAAGTCATTACATCGTCGTCGTTATGTACGCCTACTATCAATTTGTGAAAACTATCTTTAATTTTTTTAAATAAATTTAGATGTCCTATATGAAACATATCAAATACGCCGTACGTATAAACAGTATACTCAGACTTTGCTTCAATCATATTTTTATCAGGACTAAAGTTTGGTTTTTCTTGCATAAAATCTTCACCATATCTAAATTGTAAGTACTTATGTAGATGTCTTGGACATTTAAATTTTAAACCCTCCAATTCTATAGATTCTAATTCATCATAAAAATATTTTGGTGTATATATATTCTGCCACGTACAACTCTTAACGATTTTTGAGTCCACATACCAAAAATATATGTCAATATGTACCATTGTAAATTCATTATTGTTTTTAGGATATATGCAAATATATTGGTTTGGAGAGTGATGCATAATATAATACTCGGAAGATAACGATTCACATAAAAATTCACTATCAATTTCATTTAGTAAAATGCTGATGTCTAAATCATTATCGTGTTTTATAACTTTATTTTTTCTATACGCGCCTAATAAAGTTCCATAATCTATCCAATATTTTATTTTTAAATTTTCTAAAATATTTGTTACCTTTTTAAGTTCAATTATATCATGATACCTATCACTCTTACCTATTATAACTTGAGTTTCTTTAATTTTCGATGCGATGTTATAATCCGATCCAATTATATACTTTTGTTCTTGATGTGTTTTAAATTTACTCATTTGGTTTAAACAATTTATACGATGTTACAACGTTTTCAAGTATAGATACACTTGCAAAATCATGCAGATTCCACAGATCTTCTGAATAGTTTAATCCCGTTTTTCCAATTTGATTAGTTCTAGATACTAACGGAGAAATCACTTTACAAGGTTCGGATTGATTGTCAATCGTAGCGTCAAATGTTATATCCATTCTCCATTGTTTAAACATATGTCTTTCCCAAAATAATTTTGATATACCAGTACCCCAACAAGAAACATATTTGTTGCCTGTCAATGATAACAAAACAGAACTATCTTTATTTTGATATAATATGTCATTCTTATTAAAAAGTTCGTGTTTATTCAAAGTACATAATAATGAATCATTCAATAAATTATTTTGTAAACAGTATGTAGATAAATCATATAGATCTGGAGAACAAATTATATCATCTTCCAATAAAAAAACATAATCTAATTGTAAATCATTAAAACAATAGTTGAATGATACAAAATGATTCAAAGCTGGCTTAAATCTATAATAATTTTTGAATATAGTTTTATTCCAATGATTTGGAATCATCGCAACCATATTTTCAGAGTCGGGTTCTACAAAAAATAAAAAATGAATTTTATCTAAATTATTTAACTTATTAACATGTTGTATGTACTGTGTAAAATATTCCAGTCGTTCATTTGAAGTATAACACAAAGGTGTAATAATATGCATAAAATTTATTTTTTAATAAATAATCCATCACCCCAATTTTCACCTGACATATCTAATTCAACCAGTTCAAATCCAAATATTTTTAAAAAATCCATTACTTCATTCAATTTAGCACACCCAGCGTATAATTCATCAATGTTCACTTCACTTATTATATAATCAATACTTTTTAAAACGTTAACCGAACCTTTAAATACTTCCAATTCATACCCCTGTACATCTATATTAATCATATTAAAATTGTTTTTATCAAAGGTTATATCGTCTAATTTTTTAATCTCTACTATTTCACGATTATTAAATCTGATAAATGGATATTGTGTTATGTGTAATTTAGGCTCTAAAATAGAAGACGACATTCCATAATTATCCGTTTCAACAAACATTTCTATAAAATCCGATTTATTGCCTAATGCTATATTATGTATTATACATTCATTGCCTACTGATGATTTTAATACATTAAAATTATTTTTTATAGGTTCAAAAAACATTAAATTTTTTATATTATGTGACTTATACAATTTGTATTCCTGACCGTGGTGCGCACCTATATGTAATATTCCTTTTATTTTTAAATTATATTTACTAATAATAGTATTAAAATCTAAAATCATAGTAATATAAAAGGTTCGTTTTTAATCTTATCCACAAACAATTGTTTATCAATTTTAATATTGACAGCGCTACAATCGTTTAATCCACTATAAATATTGAGATTTTTATCATCAACGACTACATTCATAGGAAATATAACTTCGTATTTTACGACCTCACATAGTTTGGTTTTCCTCCAGCTCCACAAATCATTTAATAATGTGACATCGTTATATTCTCTATTAGCCTCAAATAAGGGTTTGTATGTATATCCTAACGGAGACAAATCATAATTTAACCGCAACAATCCAACGAAATATTTAAAATGTAGACGACTAAACCATACATAACTATGAAACAATAAATACTTAATATCATCTACTTCAAAGACATTTGTACTTAAACCAGGATTACCGTATTTTTCAATCCACGGTTGTAAATTAATTTCTTTTTTATATATAATATTTTCATTATCATCCATAATTGTATATGGATTTACATGATATATTATTTTATTACCATAAAATTGCCAATGTTTTTCAAAATGAGCATTTTGTGTTTTAAAATTAGTAAACTCTTTTGTAGTTAAATTGTACTTTTTGTACTCAACGTTTATTATTTTCTCAATATCATTTTTATCTCGTTTACAACAACACACACTTATCTCATTCTCATTTATAAATCTAGCATCTTCATAACTCCATAGATAACTGTCATCAACTGTATGTTGTAATAAAACGCTATCTAGATCATCTACTATATCACTTACCAGTAGTTTTCCTTCAAATTTAGACTCTCGTCTGTATATGGTTCTGCCATTAAAATGAGATGGATTAAAATAATTGTTAATCCCATTAAATTTTTTAAGTAATTCAATTTCTAAAATTTTTAAGTCAAAAATCATATACACATGTTATATGTTCTTCTGGATCTCCTTCTACCGAATAATTAATATCATTTATATTTGATGGATAATAACCATTATTCTCTAATATTTGCCACGTATTTTTGTATACACCATTTATACTATCATCGTTAAATCTACGACCAGATACGATTAATCGGTTTGTCATTAATTTTATATCGGATAAATATGCATTAATATCTTTTTCAAGTATATGTTGAAAAACAAGCGTTGCGTATATACAATCATATTTTCTCATTTTTATATATTCCCATTCGGAGGAAAGTTCGATATTCGTATAATCATGAATAGATTTACTAAATTTTATTTTTGAATACTCCTCCGATTTATTTATCATATTAGGATTATCATATCCATAAATTTTCCAATTTGGAAAATTTTGAGAAAATTCAAATATATTTCTTCCTATTCCAAATCCAAAATCTAAAATAGACAACGATTTGTTTTTCTCCCCTATTAACGGTATCAACCACATATCTGATTTTATAGTATCGGTTGTTCCATTAGTTAATACTAAATCAATGACTTTTTCTAAGTCAAAACTTGATATTTCCGACCATCCATTAAAAGTATTTTTCATATAATTCCATATTTTATAAAACCATCAAAGTGATACATTAAAGTTTTAGATGTATATATTCCTATTTCGTCTAACATGTTATACATTTCCCAATTTTTTCTAGAGTTAATCATTAAATTTTTAGAAAAATCCATATTATTTAAACAAAAATCAATTTTTTCTTCCAAATCAGAAAGATCAATTTTTATCTCCAAAAAAGTACTTTCATTTTTTCCAACGCCATAAATTTCAATTTCGTTATCAAAATTATTTGTTATAGAAATACATCCAGCAGCTTGTGATTCATGAAGTCTATTTGTAGGAAAACTATTACCTTTTACAGCAACACAAAACATACTTTCAACCATCATATTACAATATTCTTCTGGAGAATAATATTTGTCAGTATTACTTTTTAATTCATTCTCTACAACGGTATTAAAAAAAGTTCTATAACTTGGATCACAATTAAAAAATTTTAAATATGAATCGTATTTTTTATTATTATATATTTTTTTAATTAAATTATATCTAAAATATTTTTCTGATTCACTAAAATTAGTAAGTTTGGAAGGATTGCCTGTTAAACTTCCTGTAAAATAAATCCTTGATTTTTTATTATTTATATCTATTGTTTTATTCTTAAATATCTGACTATTAGATATATAAGATGTAGTCAAAAAAAGTTTATCGTGAATTTGTTTATTATAACGATCTCTATCAATATATAAAGCATTATTAATAAACATTAATGTTTTATCAATTGTATATTGTTCTACATTTTGTAAATAAAATTCTTGGCCATCTTCATAATTAATACAAACAAGCTTATTTTTGAAAGACTTTGCATATTCATTTATTTTTGACATTCCTGGTTCCCAGGACGTATTATCATAAAAAATAATTTCAAATTGATTTATATCGTTTTTATTCCAAATGTGGTAACTATAGTAGTTATATAAATTATTAAATATCCAAATTGAGTTATTATCCAATTCATAAAAATATATGTCATAGTCTAGTTTATAATGTAAAAATTTTAAAATATCTATAGCTCTCGTTGTCAAGAGCCGACAATCAAAATAAAATAACACTTTTTTCATAATTGTATACCATTATAAACACAACAACTTTTATTACATGGATAATGTGGACTTTCTACATCTAAATTATATTTTTCACAAAAATCTAACATATAATTAAAAGTTATATCTGAATTACTTGGGCCAGATTGATCGGCGTCCCTAAACGAAGAAAATAGCTTTTTAACATCTTCTATAAAGATTTCATCTTTTTCAATTTTTATTTTTTTAACAAAATCATTTGATGTATATACATTTGTTTTCTTTTGAAATTCTCTCAACATGATATATTTTTTTCTATCAATACACTCTCGTAATGTTTGTAAATTTGCACAGTTAACGTGAGAAAATGGATTTAGAAATCCCGAGAATACAATTGATTGGTGATATTGCAAATGAGATTTCATATGAAATACGATGTTTGAATTATACATCTGTTTCTCATTTTTTAATATAAATGTTTCGTGTGATCCGAAATTAGAAGACACACACATGTTTTTTTGTTTTTTTATTAATCTAGAAGGCATGAAATAATGACCGCCGTGGTTTTGTGCAAATTCTTCATGTGTTTTCGGAATGTTTGGATGAATCGGACACATTACGCCTTCTGTATGTTCACACCAAATAAACCGTACTACATTAAAATTTTCTTTTTCTGCGAGATTTAATACATTGTCAAAATCATTTAGTAATTCAGGAGAAGGTCTTTCATCCGCATCCAGCCACAATACCCATTCATTTTCAGGTACGTCATCTACCATCGCTCGTCTACACGATTCAATTTCTAAAAATTTATTAAGTTGCCTTACAACAACTTTTCCAGTCACGGCATTTGTTAATTTTTCATAAAACTCTGCTGGGCCGGAATTAAGTATAGTGATAGAATCAAAATATTTTTCACATACATTAACTGTATTTATAACAATATCAAATCTATCGTCACATCCATATAAAATTCTCAAGTGTTTTTTCATAATTATTTTGCTAAATGTGAATATAATTTATGTACGTATATATCATCAACTCCTAGTTCATTTACTTTATCGTACAAATAAAAATTCATTAAATCATTAATTTCAGATCTGTACGATTCGTTGAAATTATGTTCTATACTTATGGATAAAATTCTACGTTTCCACGCCCGCGAATCCTTAATATATTCGTCTTCAAAAAAATTTTTTAAAATTTCAAGTTCACTTCCCTCTGTATCTATTGATAGATAATGAATCATAGTTGACGATTGTAATTTATTTAATACGTTGTACAATGTGTCACACTTTTTATCTATAATAGAGTAGTCTTTAAAATGATCATCCGGTTTATTAATTGACGAAAAATATTCATTAAAGTAACCGGTATTTTTTATATCAAAATATTTTTGAGTACCTGTATGGTTATATACCAACGTATCATCACATTTACAGTTTCTATTTTGCAATAGAGTTGGAAAACTTATACTGGACGGTTCTAAACAAATACCATCCCATTTAAATTGTTTTTCCAAAATATAACTGTTTGATATTGTTATCCCATCGCCAGCACCTATATCTACAAAATATCCATAATCCATTCTATCAAACAATTTTTCAATAATATATTGATCTTGTCCATATTGAGATTTGTATTCTATATTCATATTGTATTACTCCGATTAATATACCAATTATAAGTATTTTTTAATCCATCCTTCAAATTAACTTTAGGTTTCCATCCCATATTAAATATTTTACTAGAATCCAACAATCGTTTCGGAGTGCCGTTTGGCTTTGTAACATCCCATATGATTTTTCCATCATAATCAACAATATCTTTAATTATTTCAACAATTTCTTTGATTGTATAATCATCTCCATAACCAACATTGATTATTTCATCGGAGTTATAATTGTTAATTAAAAACAATGAAGCGTCTGCTATATCATCGGCATTCATGAACTCTCTTCTAACACTACCATCTCCCCAACAAACTACCTCATCCAATTTATTAATCTTGGCTTCATGAAATCTACGAATCAAAGCAGGTAATACATGTGAATTGGTTGGGTGGAAGTTATCATTAACTCCATATAAATTACAAGGCATAGTAGAAATATAGTCTACACCATATTGTTTTCTATAAGACTGACACATTTTAATACCAGCAATCTTTGCAATTGCATATGCATCGTTAGTAGGTTCAAGCATTCCGGTCAATAAAGAACTTTCTTTAACGGGCACATCCGCATATTTTGGATATATACACACGCTGCCCATAAATAAAAGTTTCTTAACATTATTCTCAAATGAAGATTTAATTATATTGGTTTGAATTTGAATATTATCTACAATAAAATCGGCTGGATATGTATTGTTAGCATGAATACCACCTACCTTAGCAGCTGCTAAAAATACGTATTCAGGTTTTTCTCGTTTAAAGAAATTTGATACATCAACTTGATTAGTTAAATCTAATTCCTTACGAGTTTTATAAACTAAATTAGTATATCCTTCTTTTTGTAAAAGTCTTAAAATAGCACTTCCAACTAAGCCTTTGTGTCCAGCAATGTAAATTTTATCAGATTTATTCATATTAAAATATTAATCTCGTGCGTAAATTAAATTTGTTTTCCATTTTCATCTAATTGATTAAAATTAATTTTCATAACAATATTTCATCAGTTCATATGTATGTTCCAAATTTGGATATGCCCACTGTTGGTCACTAGAATAATTAGTACTAAACGACTCCATTCCATTTACTTTATCTAATTTATATTCAACCAACCCAACATAATCCGTTCCTAAATAATCAATTTGACCACCATATCCAGTTGTTATGATTGGTTTACCTAAATTATATGCGTCAAAAATTGTTAACCCAAAACCTTCTCCTTTATTAAGGCTTATATAACAGTCTCCAAAACTATGTAACGCAAGTATTTCTCTATTAGAGATATTATCTAATATAAGAAATATTTTGGTACCTAACTTATTTGTTAAAGACTTTACTTTTTCAATACAATAATTTTTATTTTTATATTCTTTGTAATGAATTTTTAACACTAACTGTGTATCTTCGTATTTATCATTAAAAATGTCAAAAACGGTTATAAGATCTTCAATTCCTTTTCTAAAATTAAATTCGCCTATACTATAAAATGTAAACTTATCTTTTGGTATTATTACATCATTATAATCTTTTATAACAATACCATCTTTGTTAATTAACTTTTTATGGTGCCATATATGTGGCACAACAGTTATGTTAGATTTAACACCTGAATTAATAAAACATTCTTTATTAAAGACGGAGGGCACCATGACTTCAGGTACCAAATTAATACAATCAACCCACTTTTCAGGTAGTTTATTTGTTTCCCACGTACAATATCCAGAAATATAAGGTATTTTTTTATTTTCATTGAGAAATCCTTCCCATATATCAGGAGTAGAGTGTATTATTGCTTTATTAAAATTAAAGCTATATGATTGAATTGCCGACTCCGCTAATGCATCTACGTAATACGTCTTATCATTGGTACTATCATCAAAATTAAGAGGAACCCATTTTATTGGAATTCCTCTTAATACGTAATCTGCTATATAACCTTTAGCAGCACAAGCATAACCACTAGTACCGGTTTGACCTATGTATTTGATTGCATCGTCTTCTGTTATATCAAATGATTTTTTTACTTCTTGTTTACTAACTTGATCTGGACGAATTATACGAGATCGTGAAACAACAAGCGGATTTTCAGTTGTTATAACATTTTTAATCATTTAGTAATAGTTTTAATTAATTTAGCAATACATGCCATAAACGTAATTTCTTTGTCTACAACCATGTTGCTTTGATACATATATTCTGCTACTTCAATTATCACAGATATTTCTTTACCTGTAGCAAATTCTCCACATTTATTATATAACTCACTATATAATTCATCAAATGATTTTGTTCCAGAATCCGCGATTAACTGACGAATTTCGTTAAAAACTTTACCATTAGTCTTTGAATTCTTCAATAGTTCAATCAACTTATTTTTAAGATCAAAACTAGCACTTTGTGTTTTAACTAACTTTAAAGATCCGTTGGTAGAACTCTGTTGAAGAAAGTTAACAATTTTGCGAATATCAGGATAAAAATTATCAACGACGATCTTCAAATCGGATAGTTCATACTTAACCGTTTCCTCATCCAAAATATTCTTAGCATAAAGTGCTACATCTTTTTTGGCAGGAGGTTCAATCTGAAATACCTGACACCGACTAATAAGTGGAGAAATAATCTTCTCTATGTAATTACAAGTAAGAATGAATCGTGTAGTTTTACTATACGTCTCCATTAGATTGCGAAGTGAAGCTTGTGAAGCAGCAGACATATAGTCCGATTCGTCCAAAATGACAATCTTAAGATCGTAAAACCCCATTGAAGAAGCAAACGGTCTGATCTTGTCACGAACGAAGTCTACGCCGGTATTATCTGATGCGTTTACATACATCACATCACATGGAATATTTTTCGTTAGAATTTTAGCAAGAGTAGTCTTGCCAGTACCAGCATTTCCATGAAACAACAAGTGAGGAATGTCCTTTTTAGAAATAAAATCCTTCAAGATACTTCTCAATTGATCACTACAAATGTAATTTTCTACAGTATCAGGACGATATCGTTCGGCCCATAAACTGTGTTGTTCTATATTTACAGACTTTTCTTCAACAAAGAAATTCATAATTAATCTACACTCTTGATTTCAATTAGATAATAATTGCTATTGAACAAATCATTATTGAACTCTACATGCATAATACCCTGGTCGCTAATCTTAAGTACTGCATTTTCACAATCACTGTTACTAGTGAGAATTTCTTTAAGATACTTCGCGCTAAAGTGAATAGTCTTAACAAGACCATCTTTACCTTCCACTGGCTTTACATCAATATTAATACGATTGCTATTAACATTACTGTATCCGATTATAAGTTTGATCTTATCTTTTTTATCCTTTGTAAAAGTCATGGTATCAACGTCACTCAACGCACTTTTAGCTTTTACAAATGTAGTTACAAACTCTTTGGTTAATGGAATTTCCAAATTGAACGGAGGCAACTTCTTTAGATCCGGTACCTTTGGAATTACATTAAGATCTGCTGTAACATATTGCACCTCTGTCGTTTCACAATTTAGTGAAAGTGAGACGATCTTATCGTCACGTTTGTTAAATGATACGTTAACATCGTCTGAGAGAACGTTCAACAGTTTCTTAAATTTGGTCGTATCATTAATACCAAATTCACTATCGGTTAATCCCGCGTCGTCTTTAATTACTACATAACTCAAAACATTTTTGTCATCGCTAATAGATGACGTTTTGATTTGTTTGTTGGTGGTATCAACAACCCATTTTACACTTTCAATGGATCCGTTGAGTGAATATTTATCTATAAACGTATTTATTACTTGTTTCTTCATACTCTATTATTCTAATTCTGATTGTTTGTTTTGTCAATTTTTGAATTCAAAAAATTCATTTAAATTTTCGTTAATTACCAAGTCCGTATTTAAACATTTAGTACCATCTTCTTTGTATAAATCAATTGGAGAGATATAAAAATGATTTATAAGATAATCGGCATATGCTACATTTCGCATTTGATAATAAACTTTCACATCGTTTTCTATAGATCTAAACTCTATGTAGTAGACTTTAGGATCGCTTAAACGATATAACTGATTTTTAGGAATATATAAAAGTTTGTCACATATTTGATTTTTTGTAAATTCTATATATGGTCCTCGTTGTCCTATTACTACACGTTGATATTGTTCTGCAATAGCAGAATAGGATGGATATTTTGTATATAGTGATATTTTATCACCATTTAAAGGTAATGTTAATTTTTGCGCAGAAGACTTCATTTAGATATGATAACATATTATCATTCAATGTCAATCAAAAACTAAAGAATTCTCCTAATTTAGCATCTGTTTCATTTGGATAATCCCAACTCAACACATTATAAAAATCAATCAACTTGCTCTTGAGCTCTTGTTCATACATTGCATCTCTATCAACATATTGTTCAATAAACTCCAAAATACGTTGTGGATCTGTACCGTCAGCCTTCATTGCAATACATTCCATGCCAAACGGATTTTGCTTTAGATATACCCACTTGATTTTCTGACCATGAAAGATTTCTGGAATCTCATTGTCCAATTGCCACAACTTCAACAAATCATTGTAATAACAACCAGCTTTTACTTGAGCAGGAGCGCCCTTGATCATTTGAAACGGATGTCTACTCTTTGGATTATAATCGTTTACCTTATCTTGGCTAACGAATTTAACACTGGTATTTTTAGCAATCTCAATAACCGAATAACTAGTCATACTCTCCTTAAACTTAAGAATAGACTCATCAATTTCTTCTTTAGGAACTTTACGAAGTATATTCTGTAAAAACTGTTCCATAAACTTACGAAACCTAATTGGAAAGCTAGTACGTACAACGTCAATACCCTTGACTTCCAATTCATCACACTCAATACCACCTTTGTTGATGATGAACTGAGCATATCGTTTCTTAGCCAGCCAAAAACTGGTCTTTGCAATAACTTCTTGTTTTGCATCAAACCGATGTTTTTGAACATTAAACATACGATCTGCCATTACGTTAAATGTGTCATTAACATGTTTCTGAGCTTCTGTACAAACCTTCAAAATAGCCTCGGTCATCTGTTTTTCATCATTAAGATCAATATCAGGCATTTTGTGTTTAATGATTGGCAAAGCACTAGCAAAACAAGAATCTGTATCAACATAGATAACATAATCCTTGTTTTCAGTATCGTTTAATGTCTTTTTATAATATTGATTGATTGCTTTGTTAGCGGTCTTAATAATATCTTGACCAGTTAAGGTAACAGCACTCGCATTATCCTTATCATAAAATCTAAAGATCGGTAGGCCCAATACACCATAGATTGAATTAAGTAATACTTTTTGTACTTTTTGACGACTATCATAAAATTCATATTTTTCCCATTCTTTAGCATCAGCATGTTTTTTAGCTAGTTTACGAAGATCTTTACGTTCATCGAACCACTTTACTAGAATTTCAGGAATAACACCTTGAAATGACTGATTGTACATTACTCCATTACTAGCAATACTGTAATTGGAAGATTTCAATAATTTAGTAAATTGTTCTTTTGTATATGAAGCTGACCCAACTTGAATCGTATCAATCTCACCCTTCATATATTTCTCAAAATCCCAATTCTCAGCTTTAGCTATTTTAGTTTCAGGTGAAATGTTAAGACTGATGATGATATTCGGATACATTGATGTGAGATCCAAATCAAAGACCCAATCATAACGACCAGGAACAGGATCTTTAACATATGCACCTTCAAATCCCTCTTCTCCTTGTTCCATCTGGTTTTCATATTCTTCTCTACCATCAATAGGTTTATTTTTAGCTACTTGACCCTTACGACGAAGATACATAAGAATAGCACCTTCAATAAATCGTGAACTCATTGTAAAACAATCATATGGTACATGTCCTTTGTGACAGATAGCTCTTGCCTGTTCAATAAATTGAAGTTTCTTTTCTAGAGCAACAATGATCTTTACGTCATTTAAGTTATATTCAATATACTTGTTTAGATCACTCTTATACAAATCATCCAAACTACCACGATAGGTAATCTTTTCCATGCCCACCACTTTCTTACCAATTGCACCCAATGCATAACTTGGTTCTTGCTTGATATTCCACTTCTTATACAAGACCATGTAATCAATAAATGAAACACCTGCTACAACGATCTTACCACTCCAATCGTTCTTATAACAAACATTAATTGGACTCAATCGTTTAGATTCGCGATCACTCAATACACGTTTAATTCTATTAAATACATAAGGAGTATCAAACTCATCAATATTCCATCCAGTAGCAATCGTTGGTTGAATTTCTTCCCACTTTGTCAAAAAGTGCATTAGTAGACTTGATTCGTCTTGAAATCCACGAACTTCTACATTTTCTTTTTTGTAGTCTTCTAGACGATGTTCCTTATCCAAGATAAATGCGGTATACTGTTCTGCTGCAGCGTCATACAACGCAATAGCAGTAATTTCTTTATCAGCTTCATCTACCTTTGGAAATCCACCTTCGGTACTAACTTCAATGTCATAATAAACAACACGATGGCCTACAGATGAATCATCGCTGTCTTCATAGGCATCAATCAAAACCCGAGTTTCGGCTGGAACATCACTCTCAAACAGACTTGGGTCTTTAGGACTGAACTTATATACTTTTTCAAGTTCATCGCCATAAATACTCTTATACATACCACCCTTACGCTTACGATAAGCATATGGTTGATATGGAAACTTTACATATCCACGTTTATCGTCCCACAAATGGACCGTATTGTCCTTCTTTGAAATAAAAATATTTTGATACATGATAACACCATCATACTTTCAATTTATTCACAAGTCCAGTAAAAACAGCGTGATGTTCTTCTTTTACATGTTGTGCACATTGTAATATTCTATCCATCAATCTTTTGTGTTTAATTGCAACAAATAAAGAGGGTTCAAGTTCTTCCCCCGACAATACCGGAGGATTTACCTTATTAATACAAAACCACAACATTGCTAATTCATCTTCTGTAAGAGACTGTAGGTGATCTAATTTCATTTTAATTTAATTCCAAAGATGTTCTGGCCGTAGTTTACAAATAATGTGTTATCTAACTTAGATTTAAGTAGTATAAGTTCCTTGATGTGAACTTCTTTTTCTTCATCCTCCACTTCTTTTACACTAAAACTATTACCCATCTTAGTAACACTAGCTTCTCTAGCACTCATGACGATTTGTGGAGTAACAACTAAATAATCGCCGTCTTTTAATTCTTTCTTCTTCTTTGATTTATTGTCCAATACTGTCACTGTGCCACTAACCACATATAAATGTGTATACTTCTCATTAGATTTAACAAAGAATGATGATTGTTTAAATGTTACACTACACAGTGTTGTGAGTAATGTATTTAGATTAGTACTTTCACTAACACAATATAATTCACCATTGACGGTAAAGTTAAACATTGCATCTTTTACTTTAACCACCTCAGGTAATTTAAAATTATTTACATATTCAGTACTGGTTTGATTAAAATATGTAGATGTGTTTTCTTTCTGAAATACTGAAATACGATATGGTAGTATGTATGATGTACTAGAGTTGGTTGTATTGATATTGAGACTGTTAGTAATTGTATATGTTTTACCTGCGATAGTGGACAAAACGTTTAGTTTATTGTTAATAACCTCGGTCAATTCCACATCGTTGTTTTTATCATATAGAAATAGATCGTTTGCGTGTAGATTTAATGCCGTCAATAAAATAGTTAGTAATTTTTTCATATGTAATATATAGTTTTTATAGATTGACTTTTCTTAATTATACTTTAAGATGGTAGAATGTCAATTGAAGAAAATAAAGAAATAAAAAAGAAACGAGTCAGTTTTAGTCAATATTCAACATTTTTAAAATGTCCTCACAAGTGGTATTTGGATTATGTTAAGAATCTTAGGGTTAAAGATGATAATATTAACACCACATTTGGAACTGCCATTCACCATGCATTTCAAACTTATCTCACATCACTTTATAATGAAGGTGTAGGTATTGCAGACTCATTGGATGTCAAGAAGTTGTTCTTAGACAAATTCAATGAAGAAATTAAAAAAGTAAAAGATGTAGATGATAATGAATTTACCGACTTTATTTTTGATGGTAATGATATTATCGATACTTTTTGTAAAAGTGCTAATAGATTGAAATATTTTCCGACTAAAGAATATGAATTGGTTGGTATTGAAATTCCACTGGAAATTTCTATTAAGAACAACGTGGAGTTTGTAGGATTTATTGATATAGTGTTAAAAGAACGAAATAAAGAAATCTATCGTATCATTGATTTTAAGACATCAAGCAATGGTTGGAATATTTACATGAAAGAAGATGTAAGTAAGATTGCGCAGTTACATCTATACAAGAGTGTTTACAGTAAAAAATTCAACGTACCTTTAAATAATATTGACGTAGAGTTCTTTATCGTCAAACGTAAATTATACGAAAATGTAAGTTTTCCACAAAGTAGAATTCAGTTATTTAAACCTACCGCAGGGCCAACAGCTATTAAAGAAAGTATTCAAAGCTTTATTGAGTTTTTAGATTACGGATTCAATCCAGATGGTACATACAATGAAACCAATCAATATATAAAAGTACCTGGTAATGGTAAAAAGAATTGTAAGTACTGTGTACACTACAAAAAGATCTGTGATGGTAAAGCCACTAAATTATAATAAATATATACATATGTGTATATCTATATATGTACATATGTTATGGATCAATTTGTTACAACGGTAAAACTTAACCAAGAGTTATATAACCAGTTTAAAGAACTAAATATAAGAGGTAAAATATCTTTTCAAGATTTTGTCAATAAATGTTTGGAAAGATATTTGAACGATTCCAAATTTCGTTCTGAAATCAGCGAAAGTATTTGTCAAAGGTTAAGTTTCAATGCTCCATTTTCATTATCAAAGGATTCTAAATGAAAAAGAAAAAAATATTATTATTGAGCGATGATTTAAGAATGCATAGTGGTGTGGCTACAATGAGTAGAGAATTGGTATTAGGCACACTTCATCATTATGATTGGGTACAAATTGCCGGTGCTATTAAACATCCTGAACAAGGAAAGATAGTAGATATGAAGGATGCTTGTGATAAGTTAAATGGTAGAACAGATAATTATCTAAAACTATACCCTGTGGATGGATACGGAGATGAAGAAGTGTTGTATCAAATTATGGCATTAGAAAAACCCGATGCAATTATGCACTTTACAGATCCTCGTTTTTGGGGTTGGCTCTATAATATAGAACATCAAATTCGTAGCAAAATTCCATTAACATATTTGACAATATGGGACGATTTACCATACCCAATGTGGAACAAACCGTTTTATCAAAGCTGTGATGCTTTGTTTTCCATTAGCAAACAAACTCACAATATTGTTGAACAAGTGTTAGGACCAGAAAATTGTATTAAGTTAACAGACTAATTTAGGAAACATTTATTATGCCAGTACAAGAAAAACATCTATTACATTATGTACCACATGGTATCAATCCAAACGAATTTAAACCGCTACCAAAAGGAGATTCGTCGGTTTTAAAATTAAAAAAAGAATTACTCGGCGATAAAGAATATAAATTTATCGTAGCATTCAATAGTAGAAACGCACATCGTAAACATCCAGCAAATCTAATACTAGCATTTAAATCATTCTGTGCTTCAATTGATCAAGAAGAAGCTAAAAAATGTGCTTTGATAATGCATACAGACAAAGTATGTGAAGCCGGTACAGATCTCGTAGCTACAATTCAAGCAATATGTCCAGAATATAAAGTTGTATTAGATGAAACGCGTAGAACCCCCGAAGAAATGGTGGCGTTCTATAACTTAGCAGATGTTACCGTGAATGTAAGTTCAAATGAAGGATTTGGTTTAAGTATTGCAGAGAGTATCATGTGTGGTACACCGGTAATAGCCACCGTAACAGGAGGTTTACAAGATCAATTGGGAATTGTTACTGACGAAGGTAAACCTGTAGAATTCAATTTAGAATTCGGTACAAATGTTACAGGACGATACACTAAACACGGGGTATGGGCAAAGCCTGTGTGGGCTAAAGTACAAAATCTACAAGGCAGTCCTCCAACTCCTTACATCATGGATGACTTAGTTAATTATAAAGATATCGCTGATGCTATTGGGTATTGGTATGTTATTGGTAGTGAAATACGTGAACAATATGGTGTCGAAGGTCGTAAATGGGCTATAAACGAAGGCGGAATCAATAGTAAAAATATGTGTGATCAATTTATTAAAGCAATGGATTTCACATTAAATAACTTTACACCCGTTAAAACATTTGACATTTTTACTGAAAATGGTTATGATATTAAAAATCTACCAAACGGCAAATTGGGATTTGATTTACACGTTGTAAATTTAGAAGCTATTAAGAAAACAGTTTCATGAAAATTCAAGTATTAAAAAACGAAGATTATCAAGATGTAGAACGTCTACCCAAGAAAGGTACGAATCGAGCTACTGGATATGATGTAATTACTACAAGTGAACCAGAAATCGTTGGAGAAATGTATGACAACGGTACATATAAACGAATTGATTATATTCAGTATAAAACAAATCTTAAACTAGCTGTACAAGAAGTAAGACAATACAGTGGGTTTATATATACCGCTATTGATTATGATATTCTAGCATTTCCTCGTAGTAGCGTGAGTAAATACAATCTAGTATTAGCTAATTGTATTGGGTTGATTGACGCGGATTATCGCGGAGAAGTATTACTTCGTTTCAAATATATATGGCAACCAGAAGATTTTAAAATTAATAAAGATAGTCTATTAGAAGGAATTGTTAATAACAACAAGATCTATAAAAAAGGCGATAAAATTTGTCAACTCAAAGTAACCAGAGTAGAAGATGTAGAATTCATATTGGTAAATGAATTAGATTCTACCACTAGAGGCGAAGGTGGATTTGGTAGTACAGATGTTAAAAAAGGAGAAAAAGCTGACATAGCTCAGATACAAATGAGCAAAATGGAAGCACTCTATAATAGTTTGGGAGGAATACCTACACCAAATAAAAAATATAGTCAATTAGTTAGCGAACGAGATACAAAACAATTTAATAAATAATATGAGTAAACCACTATGTCTAATTTCAGGACCAGTATTTAACCGTAGCGGATATGGTGACTGGGCAACAACAGTTGCAAAAAGCATTATTCGTTATGATAAATTTGATGTAAAAATAGCGCCCACTAGATGGGGCAATTGTCAAAGCAAACGTTTTCTTGAAGATTTAACCGATCCAGAAGATAAATTATTAGCAACTAAATTTCTTCAAGGAAACTTAGATAGACAACCAGATGTTTTTATACAGTTAACAATTCCAGAAGAATTTCATCCTGTTGGCAAATATAATATCGGTATGACGGCTGGTATTGAAACAACCATTCCACCCGGTAGTTGGATCGAAGGCGTTAATAAAATGAATTTAACAATCGGTCTATCTAATCATGTAAAGAAAACTTTCTCGGAAATTAAAATGGCCAAACAACTAGAAAATGGTCAACAAGTTCCTGTTCAAGTAGAAAAACCAATTGAAGTGTGTTTTTGGGGGGCCGATACCAACATTTTCAAAAAAACAGAAGATAAAATACAAACTGTTGAAAATGCTTTATCTAAGATAAAAGAATCTAGTGCGTTTTTATTTGTTGGTCAGTGGACTCATGGTGGATTGTATAATGATCGTAAAGACATTGGTAATCTGATCAAAACATTTTGTAGTGCCTTCAAAAATCAATCGGAAAATGATCGTCCATGTTTGATTGTTAAAACGAGTGGTCATAGTTACTCTACCGTAGACAGATTCGACATGTTGAGTAAGATTAAAAAGATTCGTGATAGTATTGGCGGTAATGTACCAAGTGTATATTTGTTACACGGCGAACTTAGTGAAAAAGAAATGAATGCGTTGTTAAACCATGAAAAAGTTATAGCTCACGTATCTTTTACTCACGGTGAAGGTTATGGACATCCATTGTTATTGGCTACTCTAAGTGGAAAACCATTATTAGCACCAAATTGGAGTGGTCAATTAGATTATCTAAATCCGACTTATGCTAATTTATTACCAGGTACTCTTGTTGATGTAGATAAAAAATCAGTCAATCAATGGATTATCAAAGAAAGCAAATGGTTCAAAGTAGCTTATTCATTAGCAGAAGATAAAATGAAACAAATTTATTTCGCTCGTAAAAGTGATAAGTTTACTAAAAATGCCGAACTTCTACGTAAGGAAAACGCTGAGAAATTTAGTATTCCGTCTATGGACAAACGTTTATGGGACATACTTGACAAGTACGTACCTCAGTTTGCTGTACAAAATCAGTTTGTACTGCCAAAATTAAAAGCTATGACTAACACATCCAACGAATCAAATCAAATTACTTTGCCAAAATTAAAAATTCTTTAATATGTTTTTGTCTTATTTAGTAACAAGTCACAATGAAACCGATAGTTTAGAAAAACTATTATCTAAATTAATTAAATACAAAAAATATAATCATGAAATTATTCTTCTTGATGATTATTCAGATAATCAAGATACTGTTGAAATTATACAAAAGTATAAAAATCAAATAAATTTTTATCAACATAAGTTAGATAAAAACTATGGCGCTCATAAAAATTATGGAATTGAATTATGTAAAGGAAAGTGGATATTTCAATTGGATGCAGACGAATTACCGACTGACGGTTTAATTGAAAATATTGATGTTATATTAGAATCGAATGATGAAAATGAAGTTATATGGTTACCAAGACTAAACTATTTTATAGGAGTTACTCAGCAAGATATACAAATGTGGGGATGGCAGCTTCATGATGGAATGATTAATTTTCCTGATTATCAATCACGTTTATACCGCAATAGTTCAAATATTAGATATCAACGGAGACTACATGAAAAAGTTGAAGGTTATAAAAGTTATACATTTATACCACCACAAAAAGATTATGCTATAATTCACGAAAAAAGCATAGAAAAACAAAGACAAACAAATATAAATTATAATCAATTATTTACCCAAGAGGAAAATAAAGGATATACTATAAAGTAATATTTTATGACCAATTAAGAATTAAGAAAACATGAGAATTTAAATATTCAGAGTTTGTCAACCTATTTTCCAAAATATGAAAATAAAAATTCTAGAATTAGAAAAACATAGAAACGAAACGACATTTAGACCGTATCTTTATTCAACTGAAGCTTTTCGTGATTATGGAATTGAATTTGTAGAAGACGCAGATAAAGCGGATATATATTTTGTAGGTCAGGCATCTATTATTAATAAAAAACTACCACTTGATCAGTCAATTGAAATTGGTATTAATTTTATTAAAAATCTTGATAAACCGTATGTTTTATTTGACGGACAAGATTCATCTACATTATTGGGGGTATGGGAAGTTTTTAAAGAATTTCCTGGTTTAAAACTAGCTAAAAATGTCCTACACAAAAATAAAGAAAGTTATTTAAATCCTTATCCAAATGGAAGATGGTTTTGGGGTCCAGATATTAGTGGATACAAAATTAACAAAGAAGATCTATCATTATTAAATGATAAACTAGTAAGCAGTGGTACGAATTGGTTGAATACATATGGATGTGGGTTTAACTGGGGCACTATTAAAAAAGATAAAAAATATGACGTTGCTGTGTTAATTGGATTATCTAAAGAAAATTATGAACACGGAATTCGCACAGATGGTTATTATAATAAATCGAGGTTAAAATTATTTGAGGAAGTAAACAAACTTAAATATAATGTTATTACTACAGAAAAAACAGGAAAATTAAGTAAAGAAGAATACTTTAATGTTTTGTCAGATAGTAAGTTTTGTATTTCTCCATTTGGATACGGCGAAGTTAATATTAGAGAAATAGAATGTTTATTAACAGGCACCGTAATTATAAAGCCATCAATACAAAATATTAAAACAAGTCCGTTTATTTACAATAAAGACACATCTTGTTTACATTGCAAAGATGATTTTTCAGATATAAATCAAATTATAGAATCAAACTTAATTGATTATGACAATCGATCCGAATATTTAATTTCAAATCAAAGAAAAACATTTAACGAACTGTCGTCGCCAGAATATATTATACAGCACGTAGTTAGAAACATTATAAATTAATATGAGCTTATTTAAAGATCAACATCCAGAGATAATGATGAGTGCAACTCAAATAGATTGTTTAATTAAATATCTGTCCCCAACAGATTGTGTATTTGAGTGGGGATCAGGAGGAAGTACCTATAACTTCTGTAAGTATGTTAAGGAATACTATTCAGTAGAACACGATTTTAACTGGTATAATACTGTTAATAATGTATTGACAAATAGAAATATTAAAAATGTAATTTATAAACATGTAACCAATCATCCCATAAATTTGGATAGTCACTTAGACAAAGAATCTCGAAATTTATTAAAATTAACCAATAATGTACAGGTTAAAGATGGAATATATTATGCTCAAACACGCGGTGGAGACGATTGGCATTGCTACGTAAATTATATTAACAGTATATCCACACATAATAAAAAATTCAATAAAGTATTAGTTGATGGACGAGCAAGAGTATTTTGTGCTTATAAAGCACTTGACTATTTAACAGAAGATGGTATCGTGTATATACACGATTTTAAGGAAAGAATCAGATACAGAACTGTATTAGATTACTACAATATAATAGAAGAATGTATTGATGAAGGTTGGCCTGGGTCTTTAATCGTTCTAAAAAAGAAATGATATGGTTATAAAGCAAAAATATGCAATTGGAGTTCACGTTATGTTCTATGAAATAGAAATGATGTCAACTTATATAGATGGTTTATTAAATTTATTATCCACTGTAGACAATCCATCAAATATATACCTAGACTTTGCTTTTAATGTTTCTCAGTTTTTTGAAAAAATAGATACCACTAAAATAAACAAAAAAGAACTAATACAAAAATTTAACGATCAATATCATAGAATACCTAATACGTTTAATAAATTTTATAAAATTATTGATAATGACAATGAATTTTATACACAAACAAATTATAGAAGAGAATTTAACACTAAATATTCTTATCTAGCCGACTATTTGATTTGGGGAGAAACAGACAGTCTTTTTCCTAAAGAAGCTATAGTATCTTTGGAACAACTAACGCCCGTTGTAAGAAAACAAGAAATTTACAGATTCATAGCGTGTTTCGCTGATAGAAAGATGTGGGACAACAGTTGGGACGTAACCGTACATCCTAATTTTATTAATCATCGATATGACGATAAAGACATTGATAATATAAATCAAGCAAAGTCTTGTATGTCAATCGAACAAATGAATCAAATTAATTCAAAAATAGAAGAATTAGACATACAATCAATTAATTATCCAAAAATCGATGGATCTTGTTTGGTATTAACAAGTGATTTAATTAAAAGTGGAGTTAATATACCACCTTGTTTCATACACAATGACGATGAAAGTTTATCATTGATGGCTAAGAAGATACAGGGAGATCAATATATTCAAATTATATTTAAAAATGTTTTAAAGGTACACGCTAGACGACATCCGAACAAGCGAATGTACATTGTAAATGAAAATAATCCCAGGGGATTTTGTGGAAAAGAAAAAGGTGATTGGTGGCAGATATTTAAAGAAATGTCTCAACACAATTTAAATATACTGTTTAATAACACCGGTAAATTTTATACATACGAAGACTTTAAAAATAAACTATGAATATTTGTTTTGTCAGTCAAAACGGTCACACTGGTAAGATACCAAGAACATTTGAAAACTGCCGTACAGAGTTTTCGTGGCAAATTGCACTTGATGCTGATCATCTACCTATAGACTATATTTTAAGCAAACCATTTAAAGGTGTTCCTCGATACGATTTAGTAATTGTTATACTACCAAAAAAATTAGAAAATTATGACAGTTCAAGATTGTTGGATTTAGTTAAATCAATTGGCAAAAAAGTAACAGTAATGCAGGAAGGTCCGACTTGGTATTATCAAGATTACGATTATATCAATCAAGTTAATTATATCAACTTCCTGAGTGAGATGGATTTTCTATTAACACACAATAAAAGTGATATTGCATACTTTAAAGGTATATTTAAAAAACCGACGTTCAATCTGCAATCTCTTATGATCGAAGATACAATTAAAGACGTACCCCGTGAAAATAATGGCATGCCCATTATAGGTGGTAACTTCTGTAGTTGGTACGGTGGTGTAGATAGTTACTTTGTAGCGAGAAATTTTGATAAACCTATATTCATCCCAAGTATGGGACGTAAGATACAAAACGAAGAACAATTCCCAGGTTTACATCATCTGCCATATATGATGTGGAACGAGTGGATTAAAACACTTGCTAATTTTAATATTGGTATACACTTAATGCGTACACATGCAGCTGGCACATTCGCTCTCAACTGTGCTTATTTAGGCGTTCCGTGTATAGGATATAAAGGACTAGACACACAACAAATTTTACATCCAGATTTATCGGTCGATGTAGGAGATATAGAAAAAGCAAATCAGTTAACAATTAAACTGAGAGATGATAAAAAGTTTTATAATTACTGTTCTAATGTCTGCAAAGATAATTATAGAAAGTTATATACGGAGAATATGTGGTTACAAAAATGGAATAAAATTTATGAACAAATTTAAAATTGGAGTAGTCGGAAATGGGTTTGTTGGTAATGCTGTTAATAAAGGATTTAATTATTACCACGAAGTTAAAGTTTATGATGTAGATCAAACTCGTTCAACAGATACATTTGAAAATGTAATAAATCAACAAATAGTATTTGTATGTTTACCTACCCCCATGTTTAAAAATACGTTGGATTGTGATATAACATACATTACAAACTTTTTTAATAATGTAATTACCTACTCGTATAATCCAGAAACTGTATTTGTAATTAAATCTACAGTACCTATAGGCACAACAAAAAGTTTGTGTGAGAAATTCAAACCATTAAAAATTGTACATTCTCCAGAATTTTTAACTGCTAAAACTGCTTTGATAGATTTTATTACGCCTAGTAGAAATATTGTGGGCGGCAGTGAAGAAAATGGAACGGATGTTATTAAAAAATTATACGAAGAAAGATTTCCAGGCGTAAACTGTCATGTTATGACAAGCAATGAATCTGAGTTTGTTAAGTATTTTGCAAATACATTCTTTGCTACCAAAGTATCTTTTTTCAATGAAATGTATCTTTTGTCTGATAAACTAGGATTAAATTGGAATAAAGTCTTAGGAGGCGTAATGTCAGATGGTAGAATTGGCATAAGTCATTATCAAGTTCCTGGTCACGATGGTGATTATGGATTTGGTGGTACGTGTTTTCCAAAAGATATAAACGCATTTATAAAGACGTTCGAAAAGGAAGGATTAGACCCATTTGTATTAAAATCTGTTTGGGAACGTAATTTATCTGTGCGTAAAAACAAGGATTGGGAAAAATCAAAATCTGCTACGACGTAAAATGGACAATCTAATTTATATAGTTTCGATAGATCACAATCAATCCAAGACGAAATGTAGTAGTTATGCGGACTATTGTATTAATACTTGGAAATATTGGTGTTCAAAAAATAATGTCGATTTAATTGTTGAAAAAGTTGGCGATCCGAAATTTGGAAAGGCAATGTGGAACAAAACAAACATTGTCGAAATTGGCAAAAAATATAAAAAAATAGGAATAGTGGATACTGACACTATGATTCGTTGGGATGCACCTAACATATTTGAAATGTACGAGAATGAATTTTGCGGGGTTGTCGATACATCGGATTATAGATGGATACTCAACAGTATCTTAGTATACAACAAATTTTTCCCAAATGTAAAATTAAATATAGATAATTATATAAATTCCGGCGTTATGTTTTTTACGTCAGATCATTTATTCTTATTTGATAAATTACAAAAATTTTATTTCGAAAATAAAAATGAATTAGATAATTGGGATAAAGGAGGGGGTAAAGATCAAACGTTGATTAACTATCATCTAACTGAGAATAGTGTAAAACAAAAAATTTTAGATCCTTGTTGGAATTTAATTTCAATACATCGAAAAGATATGTTTAAACATAATTGGCAATTAAACAATGATCCAACGCCGTATTTTATTAAATATGCTTACATATGGCATTTTACTGGCTTTCCAGTTGAACATCGTGAAAGTATAATGAAAGACACTTGGAATATCATAAAAGAAAGATATAAATGAAAAATATAGTATTTATGACTGCCGTGAAGGTGCCTGGAAAAGAATCAAGATCCGCGCCTTATAAATTTGGCATAGAAAGTTTTAAAAGATGGTGTGAGGCTAGAGATTATAAACTAGTTGTTTTGGACCAAGAACTGTACCCAAACGATGTGATGAAGCCAAATTTCTATAGATATTTTTGTTTTGATCTATTAGAAAATTCGGGCATCGAATATGATCAAATTCTTCTAACCGATGCAGACGCGGTAATTCACCCAAATTGTCCAGATTTCTTTAAATTAACCAACCGTGAATTAACGGTAACACATACAGATGGTAGTTATGATTGGACTATTAGAAGTATGGAAAATTATGCACATGAAATATTTGGCCAAAAATTTGATCTTTGGAAATATTTCAATGCTGGATTTATAGTCTTAAATAAGAATCATAGGGAGTTACTAAAATCGTTCACAAATTTTTATTTAGAAAATCAAGAAAAAATAAGATTTGTACAAGAAAAATATAAAACAGGAACAGATCAACCGTTAATCAATCATTTTGTTCACAACGTGTTTAATATACCAGTAAATATTTTACCATATAGATATTGTATGGCAGATTTACATAGTAAAAATTTACTAGCAGACGATCTCTTGTTTACATCAATAGAAGGAATATATCAATTTAACGCTATACCAAATAATATCGAAAATAAACTGACATATCACTGGATGGAAAAAACTTATAATAAATTATATAACTAACAATTTAGTAATATGCAAATTAGTCAGAAATATCCAACGTTAATAAAAGGGTCAATAGGAGAACAAGCGGTAGATTTAATAAGATATTTACTGCCCGAAAAGTCTTCTATTCTAGAATTTGGATGTGGAGTTACATCTAAACTGTTATTAAATTGGTATAATGTTTACTCAATCGAACATAATATACAGTGGTTAAATCATCCAAACGCTTATCACGTACCATTAAAAGAATATAATGATATAGATTTTAAATCGCCAGACGGTATAAGTTGTCTTCCGTTTTCAGAAAAACAAGTTGCTTGGTATGATCCAGATAAATTATCAGTTGTATTAAAAAATATACCAAATTATGATTTAATTATTATTGACGGACCAAATGGTAATTACGGGCGAGGAGGATTTTACACATACTTAAATTTATTCAATACGGATGTACATATGATGTTTCACGATCTGAATCGCCAAGCTGAGATGGAGTTAATAAAAAAAGTTTCTAATAAGGTAAAAAGACCGGCTTTCATTTTAGAAAATGACGAAAAAACCGGAGTAATAAAATCTATCAAATAAAAAAAAAGTTAAGACGAATTGAATCGTATGTATAATTAGATATGATATACAATACATTATACCCAATTGTTTTAAATCAATACAAAAAAAATATATTTGTAGAAACAGGTTTATGGTTGGGATACGGAATTAAAGTAGCATTGGACTGTGGCTTTGAAAAAATATACAGTTGTGATATCGACGAATCGTATGTCTCAAATGCCAAAAATATATACAATAATCACAAGGTTAAGATTTTTAAACAGAATTCTGTTGATTTTTTGAATAGTTTTTTCGAAAATGAAAAAATATATCAAGATATAACTTTTTGGTTAGATGCACACGGAGCTTCCGATCAAAATATAGATGCGCCTTTATTAGAAGAATTGAAAATAATCAAAAAGTATTGTCGAAATAAAAATATTATTATATTGATAGATGATTATCATTCGTTTGAAAGATGGGCTAAAAATCTTTCTAAAGAAGATATATCTAATATATTGAAAGAAATAAATCCAGACTTCAAAATTTTCACTCAAAAAAGAATATATAGTCTGAATCAAAATATAAACGAAGAGAATCTACCGACAAAAGGAGAAATTTTAGTAGCTAAATTATGAAAAAATATATTTTTAAAAATAAGTTGTTTTTAATCACAGGTGGCAGTGGATTTTTAGGAAAACCACTCGTACAAAGACTTCTAAAAGATGGAGCAAAAGTGCGTGTTTTATCTAGAGACGAAGGAAAATTAATTGATCTCAAACAGTCATTCCCATCAATAGAAATTTTGACAGGTGATATTTCAGATCCATTTGAAGTAAAACAAGCAATGAACGGTGTTAATGGTGTATTTCATCTAGCCGCATCAAAACATATTGGAATTGCAGAGAAACAAGTACGTGAATGTATAAAATCAAACACACTTGGCTCTCTTTATATTTTAGAAGAATCGTTGAATCATAAACTAGAATTTGTTATAGGAATTAGTACAGATAAGGCAGCTCAAGTGTCCGGAGTATATGGCGCGTCTAAATTGTTAATGGAACGATTGTTTAAACAATTTGAACAATTAAATCCAACTACGGATTATCGAATTGTTAGATATGGAAACGTTTTGTATTCCACTGGATCGGTGTTGTGTAAATGGCGAGACCTAATTAAAGACGGAAAGGATCTAATTGTTACAGAACCAGAAGCTACACGTTTCTTCTGGACGGTGGATCAAGCTATTGATTTGATCTATAATTGTCTTGAAAATTGTAATGATAGCACTCCATACGTTCCTACTATGAAAGGCATGAGTATTGGAAATCTACTAGAAGCGCTTATTCAAAAGTATTCTCCGAATGACACAAGACCAAATATCAAAATAATTGGACTGCAACCAGGAGAAAATAAACACGAAAAGATTCTGGAAAATGGTCCTTATAGCAATGAGGTAGATCAATATACAATCGAAGAAATCAAAGAATTAATCTAATGAAAATATTGGTTATAGGTGGTAACAGATTCGTTGGAAAAAAAGTAGCATATGAGTTAACTAAATTAGCCAGTGTATCCGTTCTCAATAGATCTGGCACTGGTCCAGATAAAGTAAAAATAATTAAGTTTGACCGAAACAATCCACTGACAATTGAAAATGATTATAATGTAACTTTAGATTTTTGTTTATTCAAACCATCTCAAGCTTTACATCTTAAAAGTTGGTTAAAACCCGATCAAAAATATATCTTTATAAGTAGTGCAGCTGCTTATAAGGATTCTAATTGTTTATCATACAATGAAGATATGACAATTGGAGGATTAAAGGCATTTGGGGACTATGGTGTAGAAAAAGCAGAATGTGAAAACATAATCAAAAGTATTGATACAAACTACGTGGTAATAAGACCACCATACATTGTCGGTCAAGATTGTCCCAGACCCAGAATGAGTTATTATATAAGAAATATAGTAAATAACAAACCAGTAGAAGTTTCTGGAGCTGGTAATAAACTATTGAGTTTTATTTGGGTCAATGATATAGTTGATTTACTAGTAGAAATGTCTACCACAAATAAATTTAATACAAAAGATAGTTACAACGTTGTTAATCAAGATGTTTATAGTTCAAAAACACTTATTGAAGAAATAAGCCAGTTTTTAAATAAAAAAGCAAATATCGTTGAAAACGGAACTATGTCTCCATTTATAGATGAACATTTGTTATTATCACCGTTAAAGTTAGGTAGAAAATTTACAAGTACAAAAGAAAATCTACCAGAATTTTTTGACTATATTAAAAATACGTTATGAATAAATTATCAAGAACAAAACCTTATATTCCAAAAGAAGATCATAAGGAAATATTAGAAAGAATATCAGACATTCTGAATACAGAAGCACTGGTACAATCAAAGTATGTATCCGAGTTTGAAAATTTATTTGCAAAGTATTGTGGTACTAAATACGCTATAGCTACTTGTTCCGGCGGGACTTGTTTAGAAGTTGCGTTAAGAGCATCTGGTTTAGTTGGAAAAAAAATCATAGTACCCACTCAAACTTTTATAGCTAGTGTAAGTGCTATAGTAAGATCCAACAATATTCCATTAATCGTCGATATTGATGAAAATACACATTGTTTGAATGCGGAAATAATAGAAAAAGCTATAGATTCGGATGTCGCTGGTGTAATGTTGGTTCATATGGCCGGACTAATCACACCTGATTATTATAACATCAAGAAATTGTGTGACGAACGCGGCCTTTTATTGTTTGAAGATGCTTCTCACGCCGTTGGTTCTACTATTGATAATATTCATTCAGGAAATTTAGGATATGCCGGTTGTTTCTCATTATTTGCTACTAAGATTATAACAACAGGTGAAGGTGGAATAATCACCACCAATGATGAAAAATTCGCAGAAACTTGCAAAACACTTAGAAATCACGGGGCTGTTAGAAATCCAACTCCAGTAAATGGTGTAGATTTTGGAGTAAGTTGTGAATTTATCTCGTCAAATTATAAAATGACCGAAATGGTTGCAGCTTTAGGCATCAGTCAATTAAAAAGAGCCAATCAATTTGTCGAAAAGAGAAATATAATAGCAAAAAGATATAGAGAAAAAATCGTTAACCCTAAAATAAAATTCGTTGAAGTACCAAGTAACATAGTAAATACATGGTGGCATTACATTATAGAATTACCAAAATCTACTACTTTAAATGAAAGATCGGAACTTTGTAAAAAATTGTATTTAGAATATAATATACCCACCGCAAATGCTTATTGGCCCGCTTGTCATCAACAAAAAGTATTTGAACCATATACAAAAAATCAAACATATAAATCCGCCGATGGATTATTAACTAGACACTTATCTATTCCTATGTATGTTGAAATGACGATGGAACAAGTAGATTATGTCGCGGATGTAATTAATAAAATCGTATGATAGTAAGTATACATCAACCCAATTATCTACCTTGGCTTGGATTTTTTGATAAAATCGCAAAAAGTGATATTTTTGTTATTTTTGACAATGTTCAATTTCCAAGAGGAAAACAACATTTTGGTCACAGAAATTTGATCAAAACTGAAGGAGATCCTAAATGGTTAACTGTGCCATTAAATGGAAAAAGTGAATTTAAAAATTTCAATGAAATAGAAGTTAATTATAATGGTTGGAATGAAAATCATTTAAATCTAATAAAAAACTTTTATAGAAAATCTAAATATATAAACAAATATTATTCAGATATAGAATCTATTTTAAAAACCAATCACAAAACATTATCGGATCTAAACAACACTTTGATTAAATACTTTTTAAATGTTATGGATATTAAAACAGAAGTGGTGTTTTGTTCTGAATTATGTCCTATTGATGTTGTTGGCGGAGATCGTATAATGTATCTATTAAAAAAATTGAATGCTACCAAATACATTTCAGGTACAGGACCAGGATCTATGAGGTATATTAATGAACAAGAATTTAAAGACAATAATATAGAATTGATCTGGCAACATTATAATCATCCAACATATACACAATTATATGGTGACTTCAAACCATATATGTGTATAATAGATCTATTGTTTAATGAAGGAGAAAATAGCAAAAATATAATTTTAAATTAATATGAAACGTGTAATGGCAATAGGAGCACATCCGGATGACATCGAATTCGGTTGCGGTGGAACACTTTATAATCACAAATTAAAAGGAGATTTTGTGGTTTATGTATGTATGACTAATACCGAATCAGTAGATGGTACAAATGGAACTTTATTAAGAAGCGCAGATGAAAACAAACTAGAAACTATTAATGCGTCAAATGTATTAATGTGCGATCAAGTAGAATTTTTACCATTTAAAGATTTACACGTACCATTTAGTTTTGACTCTGTAAGTAAACTTGAAAGTCTGATCAAAAAACACAAAGTTGATACGATCTATACTCACTGGGCCGGTGACGCGAATCAAGATCACATTTCAACTTTTAAAACTACGATGGCTGCGGCTCGTTATGTTCCAAATGTATTTTGTTATGAACAAATACCGATATCGAGAATGACAGAAAATCAAATGGATATTAATTATTATGAAAATATAGACAATTCATTTGATAAAAAAATTGAAGCATCTATGTGTCACAAAAGTCAAATTTCAAAATATGAAAAAGTTGGACTTAATGTAAAATCTAATTTAGAAGTTCTAGCTAAATTTAGAGGAATACAAGCTCAATGCAAATATGCGGAGGCTTTTAAAGTACTGAAGATGATAAATAAAACTGTATGAATATAGAATTTGATGTTACATTACAATGTAATTTTAGTTGTCCAAGCTGCAACAGACATAGCAATTTTAATGCATTAATCGATCCATTTGATAAAGATAATGCGGCTGGATTGAATTACTATGAAAATACAAATGTGACAATGGATCACGTTGATAAATTAATAAGTGACTGTAAGAAACAAGGTAAAATTGAACGTATACACATTATTGGTGGAGAACCTTTGACTCACCCAAATATAGCAGATATAGTAGATAGATTACGTGATAATCTATGGGGAGATCCAGTACCAAACATCGTAATTATTTCAAATTTACATCCAAAGATGTTAAAAGCTGGTACTTTAGATACACCAGATCGTGTTATTAAATATTTTCCATTTGAAAAAATTAACAAAATAAAATTGGCATATATTGACCACATCAATCCGATATTCAGATCAATAAATGAATATATAAATCAAAACAATGTAACCAAAGATCAAATCATAAATAATTTAGATAAAATTGTATTTGAAATGCCTAATCAGATTTCATTAAAAGAAATTTTATCAAGAGTAAATTTTTTCAGAGGTATACCCGTTACAAATTTCACACCACTAGACGAAAAAGGTGAGATTCACCGTTGTAGTTTAGTAGCTCCCTATGACTCCGGTCAAGAAATGATACCACAGTGTAATATTCCAAATAGATGTGGAGTAAATTATTCATTTGATGGATATTGGCCTTGTTCAAATGGGTCAGCTATTGCGAGATTGTTTAAATTAAATGGATACAATAGAAAAACTTTACCCGATTCATTCACCGATTGGTCCGGCGTTGATGAAAAAGGAAATGCGCAGATAAATAAAAAGTCTGATATGTGGGAAATGTGTAAGATGTGCCAAGTATCAGCTAAGAATAAAATGGCTGAAAAAGATCACGGACGACCAATATCAATTAGTTATCGCAAAGCATTGGGTTTGGAAAAATCAGAAGAACCACTGTCAGAATATGTAATTGAAAAACATTCTAAAAGATTAGCTTCAGCCGCTGTACTAAAAGAAGACGTTTGTTTAGATGATAAATGTGAGTAAATATGATACTAAAAGTAAATCCTGAATTTGGCATTGAACTAGCACTAGCAGTACCATTTGCTTATTGGTTACATCAAAATAAACAATTAGAAGGTGTTGTTACTAGTAAAGGAATGCGTCCATATTATTTCTTCTGCGATAATGTTAAAGAAGAATTTTTATCTAGAACAATTGATAATGATGCCGCTTTAGTAGGAGTTCCAAATAAATGGATACACCACAATTCGCTAGCGGTTATGGGCAAAGAGTATCATCATCTAACAGAACAAGAACAATATCAGGTAAATGGAGTTCTAGATTATAGTCAATGGATTTGTCCTCCATTTAAAGATTACTATAAAAATGAAGAATATAAATTTGATAAACCAATAGTGTTTATAACAAACAAATATAATATGGAACACGGTGAGATTCCTTTAGGTTATTTTAATATACCATGTCTCTATAAAATGTTTGATTATTTCAAAGAAAAGGGATATATTGTAATCTATAAAAGAGCTACCAATAAAGAAAAAGAATTCACAATAGACCAAAACGAATATAATTCATTAAAACAAGGGTACCATGATATTACAGCAAATGTGGAAGATATTGGAACTATAACTGACTTCGATTTATGTAGATATTTTGATAACGTAATACTGATCGATGATTTAGTCAAAGAATCAAAGTACAGTTATAATGAAACGCAATTAAAAATAATGGCTAATTGTGATAAATTTGTTACAGTTTGTGGTGGAAATTCAATATTATCGTCACTTTTCGGAGGCACCGTTATTAGTTATATTCATAAAGGAAAAGAATTACGCCCTAATTACTTTGGGCCTAATAGTTATTTCCGTAAGCTATCAAATGCTAATGTTATTCCTGTAATTGACAATAGTGTTGTAAAAACAGGTATACATGATTATAGTAAATTGATGGAACAAATTAAAATACAGTTTTAAATATGAAAATTAGTTTTATTCAACCAAGCAGAAACAACCTAAAATATCTTAAATGGAGTTACGAAGCTATTCGTAAAAATTTAAGTCACAAAGAACATGAAATCTGTGTTGCAGACGACTTTAGTAATGACGGCACACTAGAATGGTGTAAAGAAACCGCAGAAAAAGATCCGCACTTCAAATTCATTCGTAATGATGGACCAACCAGATTGGGTCACACAATCCTATATGATCGTCTCATCAATGAAGTAGCTACTAACGATGTAGTAATGATATATCACGCTGATATGTATGCTTGTCCTAACTTTGACAAATATGTTGAAAAATATATTGCGCCAGGCACGATTGTTAGTTTGACTCGTATCGAACCACCTCTACATCCTCCAGGTCCAGAAAAAATTGTACAAGCATTTGGCACCGAGCCAGAAGAGTTTAATGAAGCTGGATTCTTGAAATGGTTCAATGATACCCGTTTAACAAGAAAAGATAAAACCACAGAGGGAATTTTTGCGCCTTGGGCCATTTATAAGACTGATTTTCAGTCTATAGGTGGCCATGATGACCTATATGCACCCCAAAGCAAAGAAGACAGTGACATCTTTAATCGTTTTCTGTTGAATGGATATAAGTTTGTACAAACTTGGGAAGGATGTGTTTATCACATGACTTGTAGAGGTAGTAGATATAATCCTACGCTAACTACAGTAGGTAAAGAAAGCGATGAGTGGTTAGCTCAAAACAACCGTAGTGCTAGAAACTTTATTCGTAAATGGGGTCATTTTGTTAAACATAATGATACCATGAAGCCTATTGTACCAAAACGATATGATGTAGGATTCACAGTTCGCAACTGTGATGAATATAAATTGATGTTATTGGAACCGTGGTGTGACTCAATCTATACCGATGTTCCTTATGAACGTTATATTCAAGCAGAACAAAAAAATACTAAATTTGATCTTAAAAAGAAATTGAAGAGATATGACGATCAAAAAACAAATGACGTATTAATTGAATTTGACGCGACTAAATTGACCAATCAAGGTTTTGAATTCTTTAATATGTTACAATTGATGTTAGAAGATAGTGGTCAAATTGGAGAGTTTGAATATGAAATGTTTAAATTAAAAATAAATAAACTATCTGATTATAGTAAAAATTTAATTAAAATAGAGGATAGTTGGTATTGTGAAAAACTATTATAAATTATATGAGCTTTACTGATTTTAATATTCCAATTATATGTTGGGTAACATTTATAATGATCGTTTGGTTTGAAAGTGATATTGTTGTAACTATTGCTAATTTAACCAATACAAGAAATTTATTAAAAGTAAACGAGTTTAATAGATATAAATCGGAAATTGATGTAATGTCTACTTATCCAGAATTTATTTATGGTATGTATCCGGGTTATTTAACCAAACTACTGTCATGTCCGATATGTTTGTGTTTTTGGACCACTTTGTTTTCAGTAAACTTGTTAACATTTGTTTTGGAATATCATTTTGTGTTTGCTAGTATGGTATTTCCAATAAATTATATCGTTAGCCTTAGTCTATACCTAATAGTTAAAAAATTATTATGAATATAAGTGGACCACAAGCATTATTAAATTTTATAGGATCTGATAATATTCCGTCCGTATCAAATTTGCGTTCTTGTATATTAAGCGTGGGTAAAATCTGTTCGTGTCAAAAACAAAAAAAAGCTCAAAAATCGGAAGAATGTAACAATATATACATTCAATTTGTAAATTCAAATTGTACCGGTTTATTAGAATATTTTAAGTCAAAAACAACCGATGACATTATCATTTTCACACACGGCAGTAATCACGAAATAAAACGGTTTAAATTACGTTGATCTTTTTTAGTACGTCCGATACAGTAGTCCGAATTGTTGGATGTGTTTTAATATCACAATAATCCGAAAAGTCTTGCCATTCCAAAGCAACATCTGCACGTTTCAAAATCTTGGGATTGTTTAATAACTCATGTTCATTTGGAGCCGAATCATATATTTTAGTAATTTTATTTTTACTAAAACGGTTGCCTGAAGGTATCGGTGACAGTTTATATTTTGTAATATGAACTAATTTTCCAGACATTTTCTTCTGTAGCCATGTACATTCGTCTTCCGGATAAACATCATAACGAATATCTGTTATAAATACCACGTCAGCTTTACTATCAACGATTCTGTTTTCTACTTTAGAAGTCCAATATTTGCCTTCGCTTGTTTTACGCATTAAATCGCCATACGCAACTAATAAAGGTCGTATAATACTTTTTTCGGAAGTATTTTCTGTAAAAACATCTATATTTACTTTTTCCTTAATAAGATCTTTTAAATCATTTTTAAGTTCATATGCCAAAGCATACTTTTCCGATTTAATTCCCAGTTCAGATAATATGTTTTGGGCTACACTGGTAAACAAGTCTTTACCACTTCTAGCAAATCCGGATACACCAATAATTTTCATGATAACATTTTTTCCACTTCTTTTTCAGAAAAACCAAATCCTTCAATTAAGCAAACTAAATCTTTTATGCCTGTTTCAGAAGAAATAAATACATTATAATAATCTTTAGCGTCGGACTCTCCAACAGAGAACTTTTTACAAATGCATTCCAGTACAGTTTTGTTTATATTATCCAACGAACCCTTTATATACTTACAAAATTTTCTACCTTTTGGAACTACTTCAATCATTATCTTGTAAAATTGTTCGTTTGGAATAATCTGAAAATATTTAGATATGAGTGCCATTTCTTCAATTAGATCACTATCCATGCTTAATATTCTAACGATCATATATTTATTGAAAGATGTTTTTTCAGAGTCAGTTAGACTTGCATAATAGTCTGGATTTTTAATTTCCCGTATATGATTTACATGGTCAAATAATCCGCGGGATTTATTTGTTACGTTTTCTGTTATTTTCCTTTGTTTCATTATTTAATATTCTACCACGACGATATAATATTTCAACTTGTTTTAACAAATTTATTCGTTCGTTATTTAGTATTTCAATGGCGTTAGATGTAATAAGTTCAAATTCATCAAATTTTTTAACAAGTCTTAAACTCAAAAATATAGATAAAAAAGAAATTATGGTTGCTAACACAATTAGCAACCATAACATTATGTGATTAAAATCGCAGTTCATATTAATATATATGAACCGATTTAGTTATCAGGCATTCTTATAACCCAGACTCAAGACTTCACGTAGAGCCTTAATTTGGCGACCGTCTAGATCGATACGGGTATTACCGGTACGTAGAGTCAAGCGAGACGCCTTCTTAGCCTTTGCAACGGGGGTAGATAGATAAATCTCTACGCCGGTTGTATTGTGACCTACGAAGTTAGTTTTATTACGAGTATTTGTGCGTGTATACATATTTATTTTTTCTTTCTTTTTTATTTGTTTTTGTTTCGTTAGTATGTTACTAACTTAAATTTATATTAACACTAATTTTTCAAAACGTCAACTTGTTTATTAATTATATTTTGCTATAACAAATAGTTGAATCGTTATTTTTCTCATTTTTAGTTTTATTTTGATTAGATTGTCGTTTACTACTCACAACGTTGTATTTGTCTATATTAACATATCCAAACTCGTTATGTATTTTTTCTACGTCGGTTATCATTTTTATCTTACCAAAGTTCATTACGTTCCACGCACTGACTACATCCTCACACCCTTTATCCAAACATGATTTAATTACCGGTTTTAAAAAACAATCAATCCACTGTTCATATGATTGATTGTTTTTTACAGATTGTGTGATTTCGTCCGAATAAATTTCTAAATTATAGTAAGGAGGACTTGTAATAATTAAATTAATTTTTGGTAAATCGTATTTGTGAATATTTTCCGCGACATCATTGTGTATCGTGACAAGATGATTTATTCCCAAAAAAGATACAATTTTTAATAAATTATTATACGTTTTGGTATTAGGTTCAAAACCAATATAATGTGCACCGGACGCGACTGTACCCATCATTCTGCCACCCCATCCACAACACGGATCTAATACATAACCACACTTAGCATATTTATTACATATAAGTTTAGTCAACGTCGGTCTGTACATTGTATTTTTGGTCATACCTGTACAGAAATATACTCCTCTTTTAATTTCAGAAAGATAAGGAGTACTGTGAGATTTTCTATTCCACGTTAGTATTTTTTGTAGATTTGAGGAAGTCCATTGATTTGAAAAACTTCTACCTTTTGGATCTTTAATATCATAAAAATTATCCATGAAATGTTCCGATAATTTCATTCCATGTCTAACTGTAGAACTAATTTCTTTAACATCTTCATTAAATTTACATAAATTATTCCAATCACTCCGTAATTCTTTATCTGTAAATTTTATCTTATAATCATAATTCTCGAGTTGATAAGCTAATTCTACTTTTGCTATTTCAAATTCTTGATCATTCAAATTTCTTGTTGAATTTCTATGATTTATAAAATTTTCTAATTTAAAGTTGAATATCATACTTTTCTAGTATTAAGGAACAATCATAATCTATCCAATACCATAACTGGTCGCTACACGATGACAATATCTTAGCATAAACGCCGTTTAATTTAGATGACTTATAATTTACTTTATTTTTCTTTGTATAACTCTCGGTCCACGTTAAATCTTTAAACTTAGGTGGAGTAAAGATAGTTAAAACATATTTTTTATGTGATTTAAATAATGTTGAACTTAATGAGTATACAATATCCTCATGATTATTGTCAATATAATTGAGTTTTTCTTCTAAAGTTTTTTGTGACGTTGTGCGAAATCCACTAATGTTCAACGTTTCAATTTTATTTTTTCTTTTACTAAACGATAACTTTCCTGATTTACAAGAAATACGTTTATATTTCATATCCTCAACAATAATGTCTTTACCCGCATCGTGACTATCACCATCCCATTTACACTTAAAATTTGCATCTTTTAATGAATTTGAAAGTATATATTCCCAATATATGTCTTTTACAGGTAAAGTTTTATACAATTTGTGATGTTGATTGATACGATCCGTAATGTGGTTTAGTACAATGATCGGACAAATATTTTCCATAATATTATTATTTATAGATTAAACTCTTTTTCAAATTTTTCAATCGCGTAATCTTTAGCCTTAAATTCAAACTCATAATCCACATCATATTCACCTACATATTCGTCAGGAATGTTACGTACATAATCACCATGTGCACGTGGATTACTATTATTTAAATCGTTATCACTAAAATGAAACAGTGGCGTATACTTACCCCAAGTAGATTTTGCAAGTTTTACTGCATCTTTAGCGGATAGTTTGCCTGGATTACAACGAAAATGAAGATTGTCATATGTAATCGGAATACCGGTTTGAGAATAAATCAAATCATACAGTTCTTCAACTTTCCAACTATTAGGTTTGTCTTCGTTCTCCAAAACCAGTCTTGACTTCACATTGTCAGGAAATGTTTTATAGACATCAATAAAACGCAAGGCGATATCTTTTACATCACCCTTGTAACAGTTCATATGAATGTTGATAGGAGATTCATATGATTGTGGTAAACCAAGCATATCCATCATTTTGGCATGCATCTTTAGTTCTTCGATGGATTTGGTTACTACAGCTGAGTTTGAACTAGCCGGTACAACAAATTGATCCGGATGCGTGCTACAACGAATATTGTTATCCTTGATTACTTTAACACACAAATCAAATTCGTTTTTGATAGACTTGAAATTATAGGCAGATTCTAGTAACAAATTTGCTTCGGGAAGTGTTTCCAACGGCATCATACCACTTGTAACACGATAGTTCCATTTTTTAGAAACACAAAATTCCAGAGTTTTACGCGTAACAAAAACATTGTTGAGAGTACGATCTGCAACAATTTTTTCTGCATTTTTACGATCAAGAGCAAGAAATCGTGTTTTGGTCATGGTTGACCCTTTGATTCCTTGCTCTTGAAGTTTGAGACTGATGCAACATAGTGATTTTTTCATCATTTTATAATATTACATCACAAATTATAAAATGTCAACGACCAACTTCGTGAAAATAAACACTCTTTGCTTCATCATATGTCATGCCGATCATTTGATTATAAAAGTGTATATCAGTTTTTAAATTACCTTCACTCTTTAATTTCTTATATCTTTCAATAGCCTTTGGTTTCCACCATTCCATAATGGCTTTATTATCATCAACAAATAACTTCTTCATCACCAATTTATCTTCGGTAATTTTATTTTGAAAGAATTCTTTGCTGTTATCATAAAAACAACTGTAATATACACCTCGTTCATAACCGTGCATATAATGACTTTGTTTTATATCACACTTGCTAAAGATCATTCCTATGACTCTTGATTTAGCACCGGTTACAGGTCCACTTACTCCTTCTTTTTGAGTCATAGCTTTATCATATTTTTCAGTACAATTTTCTTTTACCCAATTGTGCCACACTTTATAAATTTCATCATCTGGTTTTATAGCAACTTTACCAGCACTAGTTCCACATTTATGCCACCATTTTAAACTGTTATACATACTGTAGCTGCCATACAACGATGTAGTGGTCATGCCTACAAGAGTTTGATTATATAGTTTCTTCCATAAATCTCTTACACCGCTACTAACAACCATCGCGGCTGCCAATTTACCACCCAGAAAATTATATCCAAATGGTTGTGTACTAATAATACTACTACCAATAGCACTGTGTGCTAATTTTTTATCTTTAATTTTATTATCAGAATTCCACCCAATATAATTGTCACGGTCCGTAATAGTAATTACATCGCTACTAACAGCTAAAACTCCGATGTATGGAGTTTCTGGTTTATTTTTATCAACTATAAGAAACTTAAGAAACCGACCCGGAGTTTGACTAAACTCAAATGTGCTTACAAATATTCGCAATAAAGTCCAATCTTCATTTTGTTGTTTGGTTTCTACATAAACCAATTCTGGTTGACAGCTTTCAATTTCTTTAATTGTAAGTGTTTCATTATTAAAATCCGTAGGTCTCCATATACGAGCTTTTATCGTATTTAATTTATTAGCAACATTTCTATAGTTTTGTACTTCTAACCATTTTTTATAAAAAGTTTGTTCTTCAACAGACATTGATTTTAAGAAATTGAGATTATCTACCAATTTCTTTTTATTTGTTCCAAAATCAAAAGACTCAATGCCGAAATATTCTTGTAATACGTTCATATTTATAACTATAGTAACATGACATTCAAAAAAATCAACCCAAAAGAAAAGTTGTTTTATATATTTGAAATTTCTTCAACAAAGTTTCTCGTATTGGACAGTGAAATGGACGAACCAATTTATCATGGAAGTTGGAACATGACATCCGGTATTATACGATCAATAAAGAAAAATATGCCAAAAGCAGAAATAAATTATTATGTAAAAGAAAAAAGCGGATTGCTTACGTACAATCCGCTTTGGTCACACAATCCTTAATTTATTATACATTAACCGGTTTATTTTCACTCATCTCAATTACACTTTTCGTTGTCTTTGCATCATCAAAAATAGATACGATTTGTTTTTTAGAATTAATGTTAACTACGTTAACAGTAGTTGAATCCTTCAAAATTACCTGTCTTGACTTAGCCTCCTCAAGATGTTCTTTGGTTGGAGTGCCGTGTACAAATACCAATGTAGGACGGCCTTTACCATTGTGAAGTACACCAATATCAGTAATTTCAGAACTCTCTATTGCTTTCTTTATACGAACTCGTAGTGTAATTTCTACGAAATCCGGGTTCAGAACATTCAACTCTTTAATAGTAAAGATGTTTGAGGGCCATGTTACTGTTAGGTTTGTCTTATTCTTTCGATCTGTCTTTTTCATGTTTTATCCTTTCTTATTATGTTTGTTTAGTGAATATATCACCATTTATATATTATACCACAATTATATTATAAGTCAATAGCTTCCATCATCTTGCTATTAACAGTTTTTACAATCTGATTCAGATTCTCTACATTAATAAAATGTGAATCACTACCATACATAGTCTTAAAGTTATTACGTGTAACGTCAAGGCCGAATGTATCATAATCCGATACAAAGTATGAAATAATATTATATCCAGATTCCTTGATTTTCTTTACTTGTTTACGTGTATGTTCACAAGCTTCCTTATCACGATAAGCAAATGAAATGTGAGTTACTGTATTGTTATAGAAAAAACAAGGTTCACCATCGCTAATATTAACAAAATAACTATTTGTACTACCATCGGCTTTTGGCAAGAACTTCATTAGTGCCTCAAAACACAATCCTTCAGGAGTTGTATTTACAGGAATTAAATAAGAAAACAAATTCTTAATTTTAATAAATTTATCTACTTTAGAATTATAAGCAACTAGAATATATGGATTATTACTCATAGTTGTACGAAAACTAATAGTAAGATCCACATTATCAATCATAGATGTAGCCTTAGCTAGTGCTACACACAACTTGATTGTACGATTCCACTTACTGCCTCGCATACTAGAACTAGCATCTACACTAATATGAAAATTAACCTTCTTATATTTAGTTGTAAATGTGTTGTAAAAGATATTGCTATCGGTTTCAAACCCCAATTCGTGCATCAACCGTTTGTCAATCTTGCCCAAATTACGACGAGTAAACTTATCAATATTAATTTCATTACGAATTTGAAGACGACGACCTAGTTTTGTACCCAATACAATACCATCATCTATGTTTTTTTGAAGTTCCTTGCGAGTAATTTCATTATTACTACCAATACCCATAGGAAATTCCTCAGACATAATAAGATCCTTAGTCATATTCTTTACAAGAATACACTCAATATTTCCAATCATACCACTAGCCTTAAGCATTTCTTGCGCTACCGGCACTAGATCGATCTGACTCTTTTCAAGAACGTCCAATAGTGCCTTTTCACGTTTAGAAACCTTCTTCTTCTTGATCTTACCAGCAATAAAATTCTTCTGTTTTTCAAAAGCCTTTGTAATCTTACTTTGTTTGGTCTTGCTAACGTTAGGATCGTTGCCAATATCTGAAACAACAGTTGTATTATCAGTGGTTACAGTTGATTCTGTACCACCAAGTACATCAGATGCATCTTTGCTACTATCAGTAGACATAGAAGTCCCAGACGAAGTACCTTCTCCGATACCTACATCTTGACCCAGCGTCATTTCACCTTGCTGTTGAGTATGTTCATTGATATTCTTAAACACAATTTCAGCAATTTTATAAGCAACGTTCAACCGATACTTAGCAGTAATCAAACGACTAATATTGGTAAGATCTAGTTCTTTAGCGATATCATACAAACCAGGCAGTGCCTTTAGATTGGTACTTGGATTTGTAAGATTAATAATACGATACAAATAAGACTCAATGCTCAATGTACGATACAAATCACTTTCCAAAGCATCGGTGACTACCTTGTTATTAAAGTATTCATCATACAAAGCATCATAATATCCACGATAACCAGGAGCATTACGATGTACTGTATAATCGATAAAACGATCTTCTACATAGTTTAGAATTGTCTGACAAGTCTTACCTACCTCGTCCTTTGAAATATTCAACTTTTCAGAGTAGTTATAAATGTCACGGGGTACATTCATCCATACAGTCTTGAGCATTTCAAAGTCAGAATATTTGATGTGGCTGCCTTCGTGTAAGGCTAGTCCGACAGCCACATCAAAATTGTCCTTCTTAGTAATATCGCTACTGATATAAACCACCTTACCATCAGTACAATTTACTGCACTATCATTGAATACTACAGGTACATTCTGATTCGTAAGAATACTGACATAATTAGCAACAGCACGACGAGCGGACGAAAGACGAATCAATCTAGCGGTATTCTCACTAACACGATCCTCAGCATCAACATTGGTATCCGTGCCAGCTTCTTCTTCAATAGCCACATTTAGTTCATCTTCCCAATCCCATTCGTAATGGTTGTCTTTCAACCAGAAATCACTATAGTTACTCATAATAGTTTGTTTGTTTATTTAGTTATTAGAAAGGAGGCTGATCGTTCTTTAACGGATCATTGAACAACTTCTCCTTAGACTCGACCTTGATGTACTTCTGTACAAGCTGACGAATATAAGTACGTTCGCTGTCTACACCTCCGTCATCGCTGAAGTTAGGATAGATGGTTGACTCTGCAATTTCAAGCAAATTAAATCCATCAACAATAAGTTCAGCAATCTCAACAGTTGAACGTGTAGGAATAAAATTCGTTAGCTTGCTGTCATCCTGCTTAACCTGCTTACGTGTATGTTCGGCAATTTCACAAACAGACTTGAGAATCTCAAGCTGATCTTCGCCTACGATATTGAAACGACTCTTTAGTAGATTATATTCACTATCCTTGTCAAGAGGAACTACTTCAATCTTTACCGGAAAACGTGAAAGCAGAGCACGATCCATTACACGTGTAGCGGTATACTCGTTACCTACGTTAGCTGTAGCAATAAAAGTAACGCCATCAGCAACCTTGACAACTTCACAATCGTCCTTTTCATCAAGACGTAGATAACGTTGTAGATCGTCCAGAACAGTCATTAGAATATTTACACCATCATGATGGCTACGAGAAATTTCGTCAAGAAGAATGATGGCATTTGGAGTACGAATCGCTTTGATGAAGCTAGACTCCTTAAACAAAGTACCCGTCTTCTTATCAAAGTGGGTATTACCGATCAAAGCACTACGAGCATCTTGCGTAGCCCCCAAATTAAAATAGAAGAAGTTATCTTCACGACCAATAGCCTTAGCTACAGTCTGTGCAGATAGAGTCTTACCACAGCCAGTTGGACCAAGAAGCAGAATGTTCTTGCCACGAATAGCACTACGTACCATATACTTCCACTTTAGATCGTCCATGATCAAAGAAGAAGGACGAAGATTGACACAGGTATTTAGATAACTTTTAATATCAAAATCCTTGCTAGTAACCAGACTTAGTGAGTTTTTATTTTTCATATGTTTTTCTTACCGTAAATCCATCTTACCACGGACTTATAAGAAGTCAACACAAAAAATAAAAAAACCATCGGTTAGATGGTTTTTGGTTTGATTGGACGATAAAAATTATTATGATTGTTTATTTGTAAAATAATGTACTAATGTTGCAAATATAGAGGTTATACCTGTACTTATTCCTATCAACTTCCATTTAAACTGTTCTAACAAAGTCAATCGTTTTTCTACTTGAATTACGTTTGCGTTTACACTAGTTTCTATCGCTGTTAATTTATCAGTAATATTTTTTAAACTTACATCAATTCGTGATATTACTGCGTTATAATCGTTTGGATTGTATTCTGGTATCATAAAAATTTAAACTAAAATAAAATTATTTCTTTTTCTTCTTACCAGCTTTTGTATACTTAACAACCAATTTTTGCAAATTTTTAGGAAGAGTAGGAGGAGTATAACTTGGTTTTTTGCTTTTACGATCAATTTGTTTTTCAAATTTTTCTACCTCACGCATTGGTTGAGTAGGATCGTCAATTTCTTTATTCATTGGGTCGGCCTTGATGTTTTTCACCACTTTGTTGTTTTTTTCCGGATCAATTAAGTTTTGTTCATCAGAAGCTTTATCTGCCTTTTTACCACCCTCTTTATCTTTACTATTTTCAACATTGCGTTGATAAGCAGAATCAACATAATTTGAATCTTTACTATTTAGATATTCTTTGACAAACTTTTTAACTTCATCAAATGTTTTAAACAATTTCTTCGTTCTGTCGCTGTAATCTTTAAATGCTTGTACGTCACAGATACCGTGTATTATAGGACGTATACTAATATGATACGGTTCACATTCACATACGTTATAATTACCAGCATCGTCCAATACAATTGGTTTTTTTATATCTTTGGATAATTCATCAATTAAATCAGACCAAGAAGCGGATGCGTTTGTATATTTTTGTTCAAGAGTTTCTTTAACTAATTTATTTACTAATTCTTTGGAATGTTTCATACTATATAAATAGTGTTTGTGGATCAATTATTATTCTTTTTTATTGGATAACACTTCTATGTGTCCTATATATCCGTGATTGTCGTTTCGTGTAGCGATTACGCGCACGTTATAAATCGTACCTTCTCTATCAACCACCCTATGAGTACTAACACTACTTCTTTTATCTTTTATGGTTTTTTCCCATTCTTTTTCTACATATTCTAAATCTTCTGGGTGTACGCCGTTTTTCCATCCATTATTCAAAAAATATTCAACGTCGTGTTTTAATAACTGACAATATTTTTCATTTACCCACGTACAATTACCATGCGTATCACATTCAAATATGGGTTCTGGACGATTATCTAATAACCATTTTTGTCTAATACAAATAGTTTGTATCAAATTGCTGTCATGGCATACTTGTTTTTCTATTTTAGAAATATGATCTTTCAAAGAAGTGCCTGAATTTGGTTTGACTTCGGATAAAATTTCCTTAATATTTTTATTTAATATAAATACCCATTTAAAAGCACCAAAAAGTACTCCTCCAGCAGCGCTTATTACAATTATTTTTTCTAAATAGTTAAAAAATGTTTCCATAATTAAGTATATATAAATATATAAAAAAACGGATACTATTTAAGTACCCGTTACATTTTTGATTATTTACATCCAATATCACAATTTAAAGTCATCAAATGCACCTTCGGTGATCGTATTATCTACACCTTTTACATAACTACTTAGTTCGGTTTCTTGGGGGGCTACTTGCAATTTCTTACTATCATAGTAACTATCCAACCATCCACTCAACGGATTAGTCTTGGCATTAGGATACAACTTTTTATACCCAAGACTACTTAGTCTATTATTTGCTAACCATTCAACATAGTGTTTTAGACTTTCACTTGTTAGACCTACTAGATTACCTTTACTGAATAGATAGTCAGCCCAGTCTTTTTCTGCATTTACTGCCATTTCATAAGCAGCATATATCTTGTCTTCATTCTTTTTAACAATATCTTGGAATCCTTCATCTGGATTATTAATCCAGTTCTTCATAATGTTTTGGGTAATAGCTACGTGAAGATTTTCATCTCTACTGATAAATTTAATAATCTTACTATTACCCTCCATCTTTCCACGATATCCGAAATAAAAACTACAAGCAAAACTTACATAGAAGATTAACCCTTCAGTAATCTGAGTAGCTAATACAGCATCAAACAATTGTTGTTTAACATCATCTGATGGTGTTAATAGTTCGTCATATTTCTTACTAATAGCAGTGGCTCTCTTAACAATTTCTTCATCATTCAAGATACTATCAAAAAACTTGGTAGCGTCTGGATAAACATTATTAAGAATGTATGTATAACTGTTACTATGAATAGTTTCAAAGAAACTCCACGTATTCATACAAATTTCTAGTTCACTATTAGTAACGTGTTTCATTAGTTCGTGAATACTACGACTCAACATACTGTCAGTCATAGTTTGAAACTTCAAGTTACTATCAAATACAAATCGTTCTTCTGGTGAAAGATTTTTGTAATCACTAATATCTTTAACTAGAGAAACTTCTTGTGGTCTCCAGAAAAAGTTTAATTGTTGATCATACAACTCATAGAATTTAGGATACTTGATCAAATCATATCTCTGTAGAGATAGATCTTCTCCTAGAAACATTGGATTTCTTAATTGGTCTATATTCTTTTTATTTAATACACTCTTCATCTGTTCCTCCTATTATAGAGCACAAGCTCCGCTTTCACAACCGGATTCTTGTACTACTGGTTGTTTTGTTTCTGTCTTCTTTTCGTCCATAACGGTTTGTTTATCACCGTCATCAGTATTAGCATAATACAAGTTCTTTAGACCATATTTGTAAGCCAATAACATATCCTTAATTACTTCTTGAACAGGAACTTTATTTTTATCATAACGAGATGGAATATAGTAAGTATTTGTACTAATACTCATATCCGTAAATTTTTGAATAGCAGCTGCTACCTTCAAGTAACCTTCATTACTTGGCATATCAAAAGCAAAAGTATAATCTTCTTTGTACTTGTCAATATTAGGAACAACTACAGGCAAAATGTTACTCTTGCTTCCCTTGAAACTAATAGCACTACGAGGTGGTTCAATACCATTGGTACTACTTTGAATTACACTACTAGATTCAACTGGCATACAAGCAGTAAGTGTGCTATGTCTCATACCATATTTCTTGATTTCTTCACGTAGAGATTCCCAGTCACAATGTAGTGGTTCAGTAATGAATTCATCTACATCCTTTTTATAAGTATCAATTGGTAATACTCCTTGACTAAACTTAGTACGTTCAAACTTCTCACACTTACCAATTTCTTTAGCCATTTGTACACTAGCCTTGATTAGATAATAACTGGTCTTTTCCATCCACTTGGCAACAAAGTTTGGAGCCTTATTATCCCAATACTTCAAACCTTCTTTAGCCAATAGAGCAGCCAAGTTACTTACACCTACACCTAGACTACGACGTTTAGTAGCAAAATTCTTTGCTGCTGGTACGAAATATTCTTGATGATCAATCAAAGCATCCAACATTCTAACGATGATGTCACACACACTTGCCATTTCATCATCATCTTTAATCTCCAGCCAATTTAGTGCTGCTAACACACAAACGCCGATTTCACCGTTTGGATCATTAACATCATAAATTGGAGTCAATGGATGATTTACTTCAAGACATAGATTGCTTGTATCTACCTGATCCAACCAACTACCATGTTCATTAGCATGATCTACGAACATTGTATAAATACGTCCGGTTTCAAGACGTTCTTTAGCAAGTAGTCCCATCAATTCACGAGCAGGTACTTTCTTTTTAAACTTAATGTTCTTGTTAGCTTCAACCTTTTCATACTTTTCTTTGAAACCTTCCATACCAAATGTATTCCAAAGTGATGGACATTCGTGATAGCTGAATAGTGTTACATCTTTATTTTGTAGAAATCTTTCAAAGATTAACTTATCCAAACCAACACAATAGTCTAGTTTACGAACACGATTATCATCGGTACCTTGGTTGTTCTTCAATACAAGAATATCTAGAATATCATAATGGAACCAAGCAAAGTTTACCGTAGCACTACCACCACGAATACCATTTTGGTGACAACTCTTTACCGTAGATTCAAATGCTTTAGCGAATGGAATTGGACCTGTGTGTACAACTTCTCCGTTACGAATAGGAGCGTTTGTAGCACGTAGTCTGGATAGATTCAATCCAATTCCATAACGACTAGCGGTAGCAAAACCTACAGCACTATTATTACTAAAAATACTACGTAGATCATCATCTACTGTAAAGAGAGAACAACTAGCATAACTCTTCATAGGAGTTCTTACACCCGCCATAATAGGCGTTGGCAGATTAATCTTATGCTTACTAAAGTAGTTGTATGCTTTCTTTATATAATCCAGTCTCTTTTCTTTATAGTCCTTAAAGAAAGTCATGGCGATAAGCATATATGCAAACTGGGGAGTTTCATAAATTGTCTTAGTAATACGATTTTGTACCAAGTACTTATCACACAACTGTTTGATACCAGCATAAGTGAAATTAAAATCACGATCATGCTTTAAAAACTCATCTAGTTTATCAAATTCTTGTTTACTGTACCAGTCAAGAATACCGCCATCATAAACCAAAGCATCAATATTGGTTTTTACTAGATCATATAGTTTAGGTGGATTTTTACCTCCCCAAACATTCTTTCTCAATTGATAATTTAGCAAACGAGATGCTACATATTGATAATTTGGTTTTTCTTCTGTAATTAGATTAGCAGAAGCTTCAATTAACATAGAATGAATATCTTTAGATGTCATTCCATCAAAGAATGACAGATGAGCATTCATTGCGACTTCTTCAAAACTAACACCTTTTATATCCTCCGTAGCCCATTGTAAGATCTTGTTGATCTTGTCTGCGTTGAATTTCTCAGTATTACCATTTCTCTTCTTTATAAAAATTTCTTTATTCATACGGATAAAAAATAACTATCGTTTGGATAGTTCATTTTGTGTTTGGATTATAACTTTTTTAATAATTTTTTTGCACGTTTTTGTTGATCAACACACTATAAATTATTCTTCATCATCGCTATTATGAACGTTCCACTTGGATTTTAGTGCTTTCTTAACTTGATTTTCACCATCCATCATCTCATTAAGAATACCCATACCCTCCTTGGAGTTCTCACTATAGATTTCAATCTGACCACAACCAGCATTCATCTTGCTTGGGAATGTCAAACCATCTGGACCAAAACGATTCTTAATTACGTGGAATCGTGCTGTATTTGCCTGTTTGTCATTTACCTTACGACTCAAACTCATAACGAAGTCAGCCGTCATAATCTTACGATAACTATCAGCGATGTTGTTAGCCTGAATAATATCTTCATCCATAGCAGCCCGGTTACTCTGTGAAGCACTCCAAATTGGAACTTGCAATTCACCAGCTACACCACGAAGTTCTTCATAAATACCACCAGCTTCACTATAACTGTTACTATTACGTTCACTTTGTGATGGACGTAGAATATCAGCATAATCAACAATAATCATATCTACCTTGGTACCCAATACAGCCAATCGTTCGCAATGTGCTTTTAAACTATATGCACTGACTGTTTTAATTGGGAAGTATTTAATCTTTAATTTACCAGGAACTTCCGCAATTTTATTTCTTACAATATCAACATTGTTACGGATATTCTGGAAATCAATTCCAGTAAAACAACTATCGTATCTCAATCCTACATAGTTTTCATTCAACTCAAGAGTAAAATGAACTACATTCTTACCTTGTTTCATTGCTTCCGCACCAAGTTTGCTGAGTACCCAACTCTTACCACTACCAGCACAAGCTGTAATAATACCAAGTTCACCAGCCGCTAGTCCACCATCCATAATGGTATCAATTTCAACCCAATTGGTTTTGACACAATTACGACTCATTACACTCATACGTTTTTCAACGTCTTCCGAATAATCGTGACCAATATTACGTTCCATACCAGCTTTCATAGCTTGGTCTACAACGTGTTTAATCTTTTCATATTGACCGATCTCTAGTAGATCTGCACTTTCAATAATAGCATTCTTTAACTTTTGGTTCTTACAGAACTCTAGAAACTGTTCTTTTACAAACTTTAGATCATTATCTGTAACTTTTTGGTATATCAATTTAAGATTATCTACAATGCTCTTTTTAAGCACATCGTCCGATACAGAATCAATTTTAATTTTAAATACTGTTAGTGTAGGCAAGTCCTTATATTCACTAAAGTAAGATAAACTTTCTTTTAGAATCCATTTATTAGCATCACTCTCAAAGAACTCGACTTCAATAATATCATGAATACGTTCAATAAACGAACGATCAGATATTAAGCACGAAATGCACTTGAGTTGAAAATCCCGACCATATTTAATTAATGAATCAATTGCTTTTTTATTTTCCATAAGATAATACTACTTTATCACTGTTTTTAGTGTACCTCAACTTTTATTACCAACTTTTTTTTATTCTACGAAACTATTTAATTTACCGAAACATTCGTTTAACCAAATGTGATAATTTGGAATGTTGTTCCACATTTTATCTTCTGTAATTAACTTGGAGAAGCTAATTTTATCTATCTTTTTAACTGGGGTATTAATAATCTCTTCTACACGTAGTTGTGTAAAAGACTGTATCTGAGTGTTATGTAACTGCATCAATTCATAATTACGTTCAAGTAATAACTTATTATCTAATACAGTTTCATAAATCTTGTATTTGCTTTTATAATTTTCAGAATAATTATAAATTTGTTGTAAACAAGCTTGTTGTTCGTTGGCTAAAAAAGGAAATGCTTTAACAACTCTTTTTAATCCAACTCCATCTAACCCAGGAATATTGTCACTTGTATCACCTTCCATAATTCTATAGAAAATAAAGTTATTACAAGTAATTCCATATTCATCTAATATTTCTTTGCAGCCAAAAATCTTCTTTTTAGTAGGACTCCAGATTTTAATCTTATCACTTGATAATTGAAGAAAGTCTTTATCAGTAGACATAATGGTTACATTACTGTCTTTGAATGTATCTTTAGCTAAATAAGCTATTGTGTCGTCTGCTTCTATTTGATCAATTGCCATTACAGTTACAGGCAGTGTATCCAAATAATTTACTGTACGAATAAGTTCTTTCTTGAAATTAACAGATTCAATTTGTGAAGAAGACAATTCTTCATAATTACGATTGAGTTTAATATCCGTTTTTCTACCATTCTTATAACCAGGATATATCTTTCTACGTTTTTGACTGCCACCTTTACCATCAAATACAATAATGACTCTGGTAGGAGAAAGTAGTTTAATTGCAAAGCCAACGCTCTTTAAAAATCCAGCAATACCACCCGTATGCAATCCGTCTTCATTCAAAGATGGAATAGAAGCGAAACATCTGATGTAATTATTTAAACCGTCAACAAGGAGGATGTCAGAATTGGTATTCTTTTTGAGACCCGTTCCAACATCCTCCTTGATATTTTCAAAGAGAGAAAACAGTCTTTTCTTTTCAGATGAACTGAATCCACTCATATTTTTATTCTTCGTTTCCAGCGGTTTCTTCGTCTGTATCTACGATAGCATCATCGACGATCTGGCTGTTAGGATCTTTGTACTTCATGATAACAGCATCACAAATCTTCAAGTAAATTTCTTCACTCAATTGTTTGTCACTCTGCATTGTCGTCACAAAGTCCTTGGATTGGAACTTCCATTCAGTACCATCGTCTTTTTTGTATGTGTAATAAGCACCACCTTGTTTAACCAGATTTTGTTCTTTTAGAACTTTAATCCAGCTACTATAGTCAGCAATTCCGCTATCGAAATAGATATCAAAACTTGCTTGACGTTGTGGTGGTCCCATTCTGTTTTTAACAACAACTGCTTTACACGCATTACCAATGATTTCTTCACCCTTCTTGAGTTTACCAGTGTTGTTCAAACGAACACGTACACTACAATGATAAGCTAGTGCCTTACCACCACTTACTACATACTTGTCACCAAATGCCATAGCATTTAGATTCTGACGTAGTTGGTTAGTAAATACAGTAAGAACCTTTTGACGACCAATCATAGTGGTAATCTTACGCATTGCTTTACTGATAATAATACTCTTACCCGTGGCAAAACCATCCTTGCCATGATCACTTTCTAGTTCTGCCTTTGTTGATGCTGCTGCTACAGAATCAACAATGATTGTTAGAATACGATCTTTGTTGCTCTTACGAACAATTGCAATCATTTTCTCCATCTGAGCAAAAATATCTTCAACGGTTTCACATTGAACATACAGTAACTTAGATAGATCTACACCCAAACTCTTCCAGAACTCAGGAGCAGCTGCGTTTTCAGTATCAATTACTACCGCAACTCCACCCTTTCGTTGGGTATCAGCAACAACGTGGGCTGAAACTAGACTCTTACCAGTTCCTTCCAAACCGTTGAATTCTATCATCTTACCAACAGGCAAACCTCCATGCGGACGGTTACTAATTGCTAGATCCAGAATAGAAGAACCTGTACTAATCCAGTCGCTAATTTCGGCTGGGTTTTCTTGTTCATCTAGAAAGTAAGCAATCTTGCCACCATCTTTGTTTGCTTTGTTTAGTTCGTTTGCTAACAACTCAACTAATTCGTCTCGTTGTCCAGTTTCTTTCGTAACACTTTTTTTTGCCATAATGTATATAACTAGAAAACCGGTGGTGTATAAAAACTCCACCGGCTTATTTTTATTTTTTAGGAGTTAAACAAGTCATCAAATGCTTGTTCTACACTATCCTTACCCTTTGCTTTAGCAGCAGTTGGTGAAGCTGGTGCTGTAGCTACGGTAGCTTTAGCTGGTGTTGCAAATGGAACATCATCATCATCAACAGAAGCAGCTGTTTCAGTTGGAACAGTTGACTCGGCCGATGTTTCCGGATTTAACCACTTATCCATAACTTCCTTGAGTTCATCATAAGAAAGTTCTGGGAATAGATCCAGAATGTTAACTTGTGCCTTTAGAGCATCAAGCAACTGAGTATTCTTTGGATCAATAGCAACACTTACATTTGGCTTAACACGAATGCTGGTTTCTGGGAAACTAGCGCCACCTTCAGCAGTCTTGAATTCAACAACGATGTCACGACCACTGGTTAGATCAGTAATATCACCAAAATCAGGATCGCTGATAATAGATAGAAGTTCCTGATATACTTGCTTACCAAATCCCCAGAACTTTACACCTTCATGTTCTTCGCCACGAACGATTACCGGCGCAAATGTACGCATCTTTGGTTCCATCTTGCGACCCATCTGCCAATCTTCCTTAGAACCAGTCTTCTTCAAACGATTACTAAACTCAACGATTGGATCTGGACGACCGAAACTATCGGGAGATAGATAAGTCTTGTTATTGAGATTGTAGTGAAACTTTAGCTCAATGAAGGGATTCTCAGGAACGTACTTATAAGGTACAATACGAACGACTTGTTTGCCTGGCTTGGGTTTCCAAATAAGGTTGGATTTTTGATTTGTGTTTGAAAGAGAGTTCAAACGACTCTTTAGCTTACTAATATCTAATGCCATAATTTATTTAATTGTTTAATTGTTTAATTAGTTAATTATTTTGAGTCACACGACTCAGATAACCAACTTGATTTGATCATACAACGTGTATATGTCAAAATCAAGTTATAAATAACTATCAAACATCAAACACAGAAAATAATTTTAATGAAACAATTTTAACTCCTATTTCATTTGTTAAAATAATTGAATTTTTATAATTGTTCCAATTTAATTGAAAATTTTTGTCAAATACACCATTATTCTCATCTTCAATTAAACGATTCATGGCGTTTAATGTGTATAACGTATTTGTTTGTTTTTTACGATGTATGCTTATGGTACCTTTATATCTACGAATTTCTTCTTTTTTTACAACGTTAAATGTTAAATAAAGTTCTCTTAAATTTTTTTCGTTAGCAAATACAAAAATTTTACCATCTATTAAATGGTACTGTTTGTTAATTTCTTTTAGTGTCTCTGTATATTGAACGTTATTTGAAAATGTACAAAGCAATTGCTTTTGTGTTATCATAATTTTTCCACTACTTTCTGCCCTTCAACTTTGAATGTAAATTTGCTTCCACTGCTACTATCCATTAAATAGTTGGCATATGTAGGTGTCGCGATGTCATCTTTCATTGTGATACCTATAAACAAATATAAATTTACAGTTAAATAACCCTCATCCGGTACTACATTGATACGAATCTTTCCCAATTTTATATCTTTATACTTTTCAGGTAGTTCTAATTTAAAATTGCTCTTATATTTTAGTTTTTCTATTTTTTTACCGGTAAATTTAATCAGAGGCAAACTAACATTTGTACCAAATACAGCTTCAGATGATAACAAGCTTGAAAGTTTAATAAATTCGTCTCGTATTAGATTTGGATTAGATGTATTGACATCTTTAAGCACATTATTCATTATGAGATCAATATATTTTAAAGCTAAAACATTAGCTCTGTATTTAAATATAGGTCTTAGTGTATCTCTTTCTAAGCAGTCGTTAATACTATAATCCTTTTGTATTTGGTCTATAGTATATACAATAGATTTTTTAAGATTTTTAATTTGTTCCATTTCCAGTTTTTCTATACTGATAGGAAAAAATTCAATCAATATTTGATTGTTTGACAATTCTATTATTTTGTTTAAAAGTGATATATCTTCCACATTAGACTGTAGTACAGTTTTGAACGATTTTAGATTTTTATCAATTGTTCCTGTATATAACGCATGAGCATCATCACATTTTTCAACGTCTTCATTTAGCGATCCTATTTCTTTTTCAATTTCATTTTCTAAACTTTCTAGTTTTTTAAACGCAGTAGATTCAATTTGAGTTACATCAACGTTGAGTTCTTTAAAAAAGAAGTTGTGTATTTTGTTGGTAAATGGATTTATAGATTTTATAAAAGATTCATAATAGTTTTTAACGATATCAGGAATATTTTTTATTTTATCTATAGCGGTTTTTATGCTATTTGAAATTGTGTCAATTATACCTTCGTTCAATTTCTCAGACGATGGCTGTGCTGACAGAGTTTGACCTACATATTGTGCCAATTGTGTTAATACGTGTCCCAAACGAGCAGTACCGGCCTTTAAACTAATTAAAGCAAATTTTATATTTTTATCTTTAATTTTCGCCATTGAATCTACATCCGTGTCTTCTATTTGACCATTTTTCAAAGCAGTTATAACATCGTTGGATTTTCCTCCATATATTAAAATGATATCAGCTGTATTTTCTTTTGTTTCTTTTTGTCCTTTTAAAAATTTATTATTGTATACGTTAGCTGCATCATAAAATGTTCGTATAGATTTGTGTATAAAATCGCTAGGGGTACCAAGTTCCGCCAGAGTTACACCTTCACCTCCTATATTTTTTAAATCTTTGTCTACTAACTCATATATTTTTAAGTTTTCTTCTTTTGCTTTAGGATTTTGTATCGTTTCAAGTTTTGATCTCAACTTACCCCAATCGTTTAAAAAACCTATTGCGTAATCAATATAGTCTCCTCCTGTTTGGAGATTTTCAAACTCTGTAATACCAAAAGCGGTTAATATAGGAATTGTTTCAAATATTTGAGTTCGTTTTGTTTTATCTGCTGATTTTAAGAAATCAAGCTTTTTTAAAAGATCGGGATGTATTAAATCTTTGATCTTTTCCGCTTTTTTCATATATACGGTGGGAGATATAGCATCCGACACAATTACTTTTTTAGAAACGGATTCATCGTATATTTGTTGTCCAATATATTCACCCTCAGAATTATACCATTTAAAACCTTTTTTATAAAAACCAAATCGTTTAGCTTCATCTACACTGTAATTTACGAGTGGTGATTGTCCTATAAGCATAGACAATACGTCGTTAGCATCAAATTCTTTTTCTTGAGAGGTTCTCTTGTCTTGTTGAGTATCCTCGACGTCTCCAGTTAATTCCTGGTCTATAGAAACTGTTTTTTTACTTGGTTCGGTATTAGTAGATACATCAGGCGGAGGAGTTGTAAAAATATTAGTATCAGCTTTTTTTGGATTTTCAGCAAAATGTGTACCTTTGTTTACTGCACGATCTCTATAAGATTTGTTTGGAAATGTTACCAATATACCGTCTTTGTTATATGCCTGTCTTTCAGGAAATCTACCAGCTTCAAATAAGTCAGCGGTTTTTTCTACTATTTCATTTACGTCGTAACCATTCTTTTCAAGATATTCTTGAAGCACAAAAACATGATCTGCGTTTTTAAGATCTATGAATCCACCCTTTATACGACCGTCACAACAAATATCGTTTATTAATGATTTAAAGTTCATCTATTATAAATATAGATATAAATATATTTACAACGACACTAATTTCAAATCATTATAATTATTTCCTTTATAAACCTTAACTTTGAATTTTTTGTTTTTTATTATATCAACTAAATCACGTATATCATTTGCATCTACTATCCCCACGTCAAATAATATAGCATCGTAATTGTACAATACAGTAGTTATTTGTTTGTCGGATGAAAATTTAAGACACGACTTTAATCTATCCATACCATATTCAGTTTCCGCAGCTTGAATAATATACGCAAATAATTTGTTTTTATTTGGATCCGATACGTGTTTAGTTGTTATTTTTCGTTTATAAATAGGTGTTGTAACATAACCTTTTTTAAGAAATTTGTTCCAATACTCAGTTTTTAATTGTTCTGTTTTTTTAAAATAATCTATGTTTATATAGTCATCATTTATTTGACCGTATAAATTAACCAATGTCAACTTTTTAGCCTTATTAAGCAGTTCAGACGAAATTGAATCGGTGTTGTAATATTGTTTGGCTAAATACTCATATATCGTCTCTGATTCAGGTACTTTATAATCAATTAAATTGGCAACAATATAAGGATGAAAACCTGTAAAATCTACCATCAATAAGTAACCAGAAATTCCATATCTGGATATAAAACTGGATCTACATCCATTATCTTTCTTTAAAGCTACGTAGTTTACGCCATCATATGAATTACTGGGTCTACCCGTGGGATTGTAAATATTATAACTTGTATAAACATATCCATCATAAGTACGGGCTTTAAAATGAGTTTTAAACAAGTCGGAATCTATTTTTAGTCCATTTTTTTCAACTTCATATAACGTATCAGTAATAACGTTGTTGAAAAATTTGTAACAATACGTATCAACGTCTTCGTTTGATAAATGTTTGATTTGTTCCACTTCATCATCAAAACAGCGCTGGTGTGTCACATACGGAACGATTACGTTATAATCTTTAATGTTGTGATAGTTGTTCTGCAAAAAATCTTTACATTCACAACTAATGTCATTTAATATTTGATTGTTATTAATAAAACTAAAAAGATTCACGTCAAATAAGTTACAATCAATGTAATACTTATAAGTTTTTTTATTTTTTACATAAACCGAATACGAACTGTTTTTTAACTCATTCTTTATCTCGTCAAGCGATGAATTCGTTGCAACGTCCGGATGACTTATATTATAGTAATATTTTTGTCGGGTACCAAAATCATAAACAAACGCCGCGATTATATTGTCACTTTTACTGTGACAATTGTTGTCTCTGGTTATTAATTTAAGGTAAATTTTTGATGTGTACTTCACATCTTAATACTACACATAGTAAAATAAAAGTCAACTATTATCCTTTCCAAAACTGTTTTGGATTATTTAAAATAACCCCGATGTTTGGTATATACGAAGATGCTGCTTTGATTTGTAAAACGTTATAATTAACAACTCCTGTTGTTTCTAAAACCTTGCCTTTGTATATATTGAATTCTGGTCCAGTAATCTTCCAATCAATCTTTATTTTTTTATAAAAAGAATCATTCGCCAAATTAAAATCTTTGTTATTGGTTTCGTATACATCAAAATAATTAATTTTTGCGACGAAAAATCTGCTGATATATCCATAATCATAATCGTTTTCACTTATGACGGGGGTGTATGTGGTAGGATTCGTGTATGTATACGAATTTAATCCTACAATTGATGCAATATTATCGGGGGTATCTTTTATCATATAACAACATATTCAAGGTCTGTGCCTCCGATACAACGTACCAAAGCGTTGACCACCGTTTCCCATTTTCCAGCGGTCAAAACGTGATCAACTTCTAATACTTGAAATATTACATTTCCAGGCACATATGGTTTTGGTAAATTATTTATAGCAAATACTTGTAGATTTTTAAATGAAAAAATACCATCAAGTTTTATAATTACGGTAAAATTATCTGCTACGCCGCTATATTTTGCTGCATTATGTCTATAATCACCGTCGTCTAACATTTGTAATAATTTACCTCTAAGTTCATTTGGCAGACACAAATATTTATAGTTTTTAGGAACATTATCTAATCTTTTAAGCGCCGGTCCACGAATAGACGCGTCCGCGCGGCCTGTTCCTATAACGTTCTGTATTATTTTTATGTCGTTTTCATATACAGACGAAACTTGTTTAAAAGTCATACACAGTATTCCATTTGATTCTTGCGGACCATATTTTTGTATAGACTCAATCATACTATTATCGTTTTCTATACCAGATGTTGTACCAGGTACAGTTGAAGATGTAGGTGAAGATTTTAATTGTTCTTTTTGTTTTTCAGCTAATAAGGTTAGTTGATAACGATCCATTCTATCAACAAATTTCAAAAATGGCACTTTGCTTAAATCGGTCAATGTACCCTCAACATCACCAACAGATTGTGCATTTTTTATAGAAGATGTATATTTGTCTTTCAATCCAGCTACAGCGGAATTTTGACCTCCAAACAAAACGTTTATAGCCTGTTCATTTGTTAAATTAACATTGAAATCTATACTTCGTACAACATTATTTGTACTACCCAATTCAAATGTATAAATCTGTTTTAAAGCATCCAAATTTGACGTATTTTTATCTATAATTGACACCGTCGACTTTCCATCTTTGTCTTGTCCTTCAACAATTTCAAACTTCCAAAAATTTTCAGTTGACGAATTTAGTGTATTTAATATAGCTGTTATAAACTGTTTGTATCCCTTTGTTTCTTCGGATTTTACAATTTCTATTAATTTTGTTTTACTGATATAAATGTGTTTTAAGTATCCATAATAGTATTGTTTGTAACCATTTGTTTCTTTTGCAAAAGGAAAAGCTGCTATAGACTCTGCGTTTTTATTTATACTATTATAATATAAATAATTAATAACGATATCCAGATTGTCTCTTACACGGCCGGCGGTTTTAAAAGCTTTTCTAGCAGATTCACACGCCAAATAATAACTTTCTTCTACAGTTAATCTTTTGTAAAATTCTTTTAACTCGTTTTCATCTTTAGCTTTTTTATATTTATTTTCCAATTCTATATTTCTTTCAACCGTTATATCTTGTAATTGTGAAATAAACGGATCTACATCAAAATTTTGTAACTGTGTTATGCTTAAAAAATCCGTTACAGCTCTTGTATCTGACATTGTTAAATCTTCATAAGTATCTTTAGTTTTAATATAACCACTGTTTGGAGATCCTTTTTTATAAACCGTACCTTTATTTACTTTAGGCGCAACCGGATTTGGTATTAATACATTTTTATCACATGATATTAAGTTTGGGTGAGCATTTACTATAACATCTTTTATATCAATTAAAAATTGGTTTGTATTTCTATTTGACATAAACAGATTTACCAATTCAAACACAAAATCTAATTGCATCCAAACCTCTTTTGCGCCGTCTTTACCGTCAAAATCAGTTTTAACATCAATGTCAGAAAGCTGGCTTAATGTCGGTGCTTTTGAAAACGGTTTAATATTTCTATAACTAATAACAGGTCCGGAACTCACGGAATTTTTCTTTTTGTAAACTTCTTCCAATCTGCCAATAAAAACTCTATCTTCGGGTTTACCATCATAAAAGGTTTTATTGTAATTTTTAACGGTTTCAATAACAGTTCTTATACTTTTCTCCGATTGTTGCGCGTTTGCGTCGGCGTCTTTTTGTGACTTATCAGGTTTTATAGAATCTATTTTATCTATAATATAATTCAAAAAATTAGCTTTTGGTTCATTTTGATTTTCCATCAATACTTGATTTATTGATGGCAAATAAAGTTTAAAAAATGTTCTTAAATCTAAGAATTCTTTATCATTTTTATCACCGTCTTTGTCTCCTACAGATATTTTAGCATTTGTATCCGTTCGCATACCGGCGAACAATCCTTGTCTAGAAATAAGTTCAGTAGTGCAATCATATGTATATCCATCAACCGTAACAAATGAATATTTGGTTACAATTCCACTTACACATCCATAATTACCATTTGATGCATTAGCTCTGTCTAGAGCCGTTTGTGGTTTTTCTATAATTTCCCAACATTCCTTTTCATCTGCTAAATTTAGTATTGATTTTTGATTAAATAAGTTCCATCCAAACTCAACAAAAACATTTATTCCAGCAGTCAGAAAAAACGGAGTTAAATACTCTAGTTGTGCTAACCCATAACATTTAAAGTTAATAGTAGCGTATGTTAAAAATTCTTTGCTTTGTTTAACAGTAACCTGAGTTATTCCAGGAGGCGGTAACACCGATGGAGTTTGATTATTTTGTGGAAAATATCCTTCAGTTCTCGTTGTATAGTTTAGTTGTGTACGATATAATCCGTCTATGAAATGAGGTTTTCCATCGGCTTGGTAACCAATTATAGCATTTGTTTGATTAAAACCTATTTTTGAATCATATCCAAAAGCATCGTAAAAACCGTCACCTCCTTTTAAAATAAATCCATCATAATCAACCGGTACATAATATCTGTCTAAATAAGAACTATGTGGTACCATTCCGTTTATGGATTTTCCTGTACTGTTACTAAACACTCTAACCCACGGAGTCATCGGACCCTTATACGAGTTATAGTTGGATTCAAAATTAAATGTTGAAGTTGGTATGTAGGGAGACGGAACACTCAATCCTATGTTTTGAGAATTGCTACGTCTTCTCAACTCTCTCACAACTTGCGTCGGAATGTTTTGCAACTCCCACCACAATGGGGCCGTATTAGATATTTCTTGATTTTGTGCCATACGGTCAATTTATATTTTTTAAATTATTAAATATGATAGATGTGTTAGCAGGTATACGTAGTTGTTTATTGTTATTGACAGATAATTTATATCCAGTTAAATTATTTGCTCTAGCAATGATCCACCATAAACTTTCATCGCCATAATATTTTTTAGCCAAACTGTCGAGATAATCAACTTCACTTACAGTAATATAAAAATCGTCAGGCGATTCTGGTATGATGGGATAATACGTAGTTTTGTATGTATTTTTACCGTCCCATCGTTTTTGAACTGGTGTAAATTGATATCTCATATTAAACGTATTTGTGTATATTTGCGTCGGTTGTTGTTTATGAAGTATAATTCAATTGTGTTCCTATTGGAAATCGTACATTTTCACTAAATGTGTCGCCTTTAACAGTTTCAAAAAACGATTCATTTTCACGGATCGGAGCATCTCCCCAAACAGCTCTACCTGTTTTTGGCTTATCTTTTTCTAGAACATTCATTTGTAAATTTATTTCGGCTGTTCTAGGAAATTGAGCGAATCGTCCTTCCGAAGAACTCTTGTCATTTCTCGAATTTAATAAATTTTTATTACTGTCCCATTTGTAAGCTCTGTTGGATCCCCAACTCCACGTGTCATTTGGAGATGTCATGTTTTCTGGTATGGTTTCCCAAGTTGCGTCGTCTGGTATAGTAATATTACACGTTCTTATTAGTACAAAATGGTTCTTGTAAAAATCTCCGAGAGTTAATTGAACCATCGGCGGAACTACGTATCCACCAACGTCACCAAGTGTGTAATTAGCAGGTCGTGTCAATCCTATTAGATAATTTATTCTTGACCACATCGGTAACAGTTCTTTAATACTATGTGCGTTAACTGTAAAACTGAACCCCACTTCTCTCGTAAATCCTTTGTAATAGTAAAGTTTATCAGGTCTTCCTAAATATTCAATTGTTTCCCATTCAGCCGTATTACTGTCTTGAATGCCTTTTATAGTAGCACTAAATGGTATATATTTTTGATTAATAATATCATAAAAATAAAATTTTATTATATCAGGTCCAAAACCACCATATTCAGAATCTTTTCCGTATTGTTTATCAAACTGTTCTTGGTTTAATACATTCAACGAGTTTACGTAATCCACATTATTTGTGGGTTGTATAAATCTGTCTTTTCCATATTTTTTTCCTAGTCTGGTTGGAAAATTTAAATTATCAGGAGATCCGGTAAATTTGTCAGTATATTTGGTTTTTACATCTTCAAGATAACTCATACCAACTTCACTTTGGTTTCCATATTTAGCAAACTGAAGTGGTTTAGCGTTTTTGTTTCCTATAGAGTTAATAGAATATAAATCATTTGCCGAGTTTCCTACTATATTTTCAATTGCTTTATCTAAATTTTTTATTATTAAGTCTGTAGGAACTTTTGTCTGATCGCTAAACGTGTCTTGTAAATTATCAACGTTTTCAATTAATACTTTATAGTTTAATAATTGATCGCTTTGTTCTAGATTGGTACCATTATTTCTATCAGCTTTAACTACATCTGTATATTTAAGTTGACTGGTGCTCTTGCCATCTACAACAATTGGATTACCAAAACTATCTTTAGCAGTCCGACTGAAGTCTGAACTTTGTAATTGTTCAACATTGTTGTAATTAGTTGATCCTTGAAATGTAACTACACCAACAGCGGTCTGTTGATATTGGTCTCCAAATGTTTTTATATAGTTATCAGATCTAAGCATGGATGAAGGGTTTGTACTTCCATGATAGAATCTTTGATTGGTTCTTACTCCTGTAAATTTTTGTGTTGTTCCTATACCAAGTGTTTTCTTCAATCCACTTAAAATACCACCACTTTTTGTTGGGGTAACATTAAAAGTATCAAATAGTCCTCCTGCGTTCAAATACAAATCATAAGTCTGTTCATCAGCACGATAATTAGCTTTCCACGGTTGTTTAGGAGGTATAATGCCGCCGATCAAAGTATTGTTTTGTAAAAAGTTTCCTACTCCGCCTAACAATCTCGTAAAAAAGTTACCACCACCACTCGCTACCAGCTTGCCGTAACGAGTAGCGTTGTAAGCATTTGTAGCAGTTTGTCCTCTCAATAAATCTCTTACATCAGGCCTTGCTAAAGGAGCGACAACTCTATCAGATCGATCAGCTCCACCAAGTAAAGAAGTAAATGTAGACAATCCTAATCCACCACTAGCTTCACTTGCAACGCTACTTCTAGGAGGTGCTGGTATAGATGGTCCACCACCCCCAAATAGTCCTCCTACGGTTCTTACGACACTGCCCAGGCCGCTAGCCCCTAACAATCCACCAACTATATTACTCGTATCCAAGTGACGAGTCGGTCTATCAATTGAGCCAAGCGACGCCAATCTTAAAGCCGCTATAATAGGCGAAGCTGGATTGTATACTTTAGTTTCATCGTGTGGTTGAAAACCTTGAAGTGTGAGTTGTTTTAGTATAAAACGTGTTCCCGCAGCGGATCCTAAGAATTTAGTTACTCTAGTTGTATCTTGACGTGATGCTTGAAATACTGTTGTAAGTTTATTTCGTTGACCTTCCTCTATACTTTTATATACGAACATTTGACTGGCAAATGGTCCTTTTAGGTATAAATCTTGAGGTTTATTTGTTGTATATAAGGTATTTGAATTGCCTTGTGCGTTAAATAACGTTTCTATTTTGCCTGGAGAACGTATGTTAATATAATTTGCCGTAGGCGCGGGTAATCTCAAGCCAGATCCTTGAATATCAGATAATGTGGTTAACTGTGTGCCGGTTGGTGTAAATCCATCTACGTATGTTTGACTATTTGCCATTTATTATAAATAGTATTAAGCTAATGTTGTTGATTGACCAAATCCACCTGATCTATAGTTAACTCTTGATAAAGCATTTTGTACACGTTGACCATCCATGTTTACAGCAATACCACCATTTGCCATCAAATTTATTAACTGGTCCATTTTTGCAATTAATTGTTGGTTACTTGTATTAATAGCAGATATCAATTCGTTATCCGATTTTTCAACAAGTTTGTTTGTAGTAGTATTTTCTACGTTTATTCCAGGTGGAGACATGTCTTCAATATCTTTATAAGCACTCTCCATCGGTCTTGTTAAAGAATCGTGTAATTCAGGACCTATTGAAGAAAATCCTTTCATTATTAATTTTCCGGCCATTGATGGAGATTTTCCGAAAAACCATTTGTCTAAATATTTACGTACATCTTCAAATGGTAAAAATGCTTCAATTATAGCTTTTGCTAATAATTTTAATCCAGTCCACATTTTTGATGGCCAATCGGCACTTTCATCCCAATATTTTTTGAAACCATCCATTAAGCTTTTAAGTCCCATAAAAGCTGTTATTACCCATCCAATCGGAGTTAACCATTTTCCGAAAGCTGTGATAATTGGAAGTATAAACTTTCCAATGCTTAACAAAATTTTACTTGAACGACTTAGTGGACCAACAAACGCCGAAATTTTTGTTATCCATTCTCCAAGCTTGGTTGATACAAAACCAACTATTACGGATAATCCTTTAAACATAAATATTCCCGATTTGACAACATTTGTAACAAGAGGCATTATGCCGATTGCTATATCTAGTAGATATCCCGTAATTTCCATAACAGGTTCAGATAACTCACTCATGAGTTGGTTAAATTTATTTTGTATTTGTGCTAATTTTTCTTGATTAGCTTTTCTCAAAATTTCCTGTTCTGCGACTTTACCTATATTTTTTGCTTCTTCTTCTTTCAATTGCATTAATCGTTCGTAATCTGCCAAAGCTTTCTTTGCTTTTTCGTTAGTACCGTCTCTGACAAGTTGTATATTCTTCTCTTGTGTCAACATATCTTGTAATTCACCTACACTCTTACCCGCTGCATCGGCAAATGCTTTTTGTTGAATTGGATTTAGTTGATTGAAATTAACTTGTTTTGCAATTTTTAATATTTCTTGATTAGCTCCAATTATATTTTTGTTAAATGACAACTGTCGAGCATAATTAAAATTAATATTTTGACCTAGTAAAGCACTCGCTTTTAATTCCGCATTTATACTAGTTTCAAATTGAAGAAGTTTTTCTGCACTTGAAGCCGCTTTATTTAAATCAATACCCATCATTCTTGCCGCAGCGGCAGCTTTTATCATAGAAACAGCAGAACTACCAACATATATTCTAACATCATCACTTGCATTTGCAATATCTTCCATTATTTTTCCCAGAGGTACGCCCGCAGCTTGTGCTATTTTTTGTGCAAATCCTGCCATTGATCTCTGTGAAGATGTAGAACTGCCCGATATACCACCAAGTGTTTTCAAGAACTTGACACTAGTTCCTTCTGCAATTCCAAACTGTTTTGCTAAAGCAGTTGTTGTTTTTAACAATTCTTTATCTTGTGCAACAAGAGAATTAAACTCACCAGCAATTGCCGTTATAGATTTACCTATATCTTCAAACGTTGCACCCAAATGCATGGAATCGATGCCGACTTCTTTAATTAATGATTCAAGTTTATTTGCTTGACCAGGAAGAACGCCTAAATTAGATCTTACCGAAACTGCAGTTTTATCGAATGATTTGAAATTTTCGTAACCCTTTTCTAAAATAAGCGTCACGAGTTCTAGGGCAACTTTCCATTTATTTAATTTTTCCACGTCAAACGATTTTGTGATCGCTGAACCGAGCGTACCCATATCGCCTAATATTTTTTTACCTATTCCTAAAAGTTTGTTTCTTATGCTTTCATTTTCACTGATTAATTCAATATTATTTATAATTTCTTCCGAGGATTCACGTTGTTTGTATAAGTTGTCAAGAGTTTTATTGTTCTTACCGTTTAATCGTTCTAAAACATTCAGTTCTCCCAATCGTTCAATTCTTTGCATTTTTAACGATTCAATTCGTTTGAGTCCTTCGGCCGCGTCTATTTTACCTTTGTTTATCTGATCTGTAAGTAGATTAATATTTTGTTTAACGATTTGATTTTGTAAAAGTACTTCGTTCTTTTTAAACTGCAGAGAAACTTTGTCTAAATATCCCGATTTGGATTTTAATTCGTTAATTTTTTCAGAATAAACAGCAATTACTTTCTGTGTTATTAGATATCTTTCCGCTATATTTTTATTATCCGTCGCGGATTTTACAATGTCCTTGAAATCCTGACTTAAAACGTCAGTTGTGTTCTTTATTTTAATAAACTCACTACGTAAATTTTTAGACAAATCGGTCATAAGATCCAACGATTTTTTCATTGAATCTAAATCAGATGATGTTAATTTATCTGCCATAAATTATATAATATAAATATAGATATATTATATTTTAAAATGGTTTATCTATTTTTGTTTTTGTCGGAGGAGATGAACTTTTATCATATGATTTGTTTTCTTGTTCTTTGAATTTAACAAGTTGTTTATAATAAAAGTTGCGTAGATATACAGGCAGATTATAAGCTATAATTACGTTTATAGCTCCATTAGAGAAATAACTTAACTGAAATATTTGTTCGTGAAGATGCAATCTATACTCAGGACTCAGGCCAAAAAAACTGTACCGTCATCGGTACATCCATCCTTTCTTCATGACTGCAATTTGCACAAGTGAAATTGAAAGACATGTCTAATTCAGGTGAAATTTGTCTAGCGTAAGATCTCAAAGCCATACTGTCTTTTGATAAAAGTTCATTATCAACAAATTTATTAATGGTAGCTCTATCCGATTTATCATCAATAGAAACTATCATCTTTTTCAAACGGGTAGTAATTTCAGTACTACCACCTGACTTTACAAACTTAGCAGTTGCTTTCAATTCATTATCAATATCGGTTTCATCTTTTGAACTCAATAGTTTGAATACAACTGTTTTTTTAGAATAAGGTAATACAAACTGAAAATTATTATGTCCTTTTTGTACCTTTTCAAACTCGTATGGTTTTTCACGTAACTCGCCTAAATTTACAACTTGTTTAGATTCTTCATAACACTTTTGACATCTAACTTGTACAGGTCCATAACTATCACCATATGCCAATCGTCTAGCAGCTACAAACAAAGCGTTTTTGTCACACAATAATAAACTTTCAATATTTACGCCTGGTGTTACTATCAAACTTTCTAATAGTTTATCCAATACCACGCCTTTTTTGATAAGATTTTGACTGGTGAGAATATCTTCTTCTTTAGCGGTCATCATCTTCATATCAACATATCCCGTACTTAATGGATCACTTTCACTATAGAAATAACCTTTGCTTGGTAAATCTATACGTTCTGTAGGATATGTTGGTTGTGTAACTTCTTTGGATTGATTACTACGTGTAATTAAAATTTCGTCGTTCATAACTTATAATATATAGAACTTGTTATAACTTTTTTGTTATTATATTTAACTTGATTGTACTTGATGTTTAGCCGCTTGAAGCATCATGTCAGCTTTTTTAACAATATCCTTAGCTCTTTTAACAGCATCATCAGATTTCTTTTTATCTTCATCAGATGTAGCCACGTCTTGTTGTGCTTCGGCTGAATCTAATTTTTCATTTGCATCGTCTAATTCTGCCTGTCTTTGTTTTTGCAAAGCCATATCAGCTAACTTCTTCATGTTTTTAACCTTAGATTCATCTTCTTTTAAAACTCCACGAATCAATCGTTTTAATATATTCTTTTGGTTTTCTGATATCGGTTGAGCTGAATTACCTAATTTTGTGTTCATAATATTAAATACCCCGTCATCATACTTACCAAATAAATCTTTAATAAACTCTTTTCTGTTTTGAGAAGTCAAATTTGTATATTGTGTTCTTAATTGACTAGCACTTCTAGCTGGCATACCCAATACTGTAAAATCTGTTGTGGGTACTGTATCAATATATCCATGAGTTATAGCTGGTTGTAACTTGGTTAAATTTTTAGGAATTGGTTGTAAATAAGTTGGAGATCCATCCTTTTTAGTAAATTTACTAAATCTTGGATCTTCCGCCATATCTTTTTCACTTACAACAAATATGATACTGTCTCTATTGATATCAATTGGAATTTTACCCACTAAATTTTGTACATTATAATTTTGTACTACTTTTATTATTTTATTTAACGGTATACCGGTTAAAACCATCATCTTAGCTTTTTCGTCGAACGTAAATGGCGACTTTGGTAGCTCTACTTTATCGGTAGTTGTTATATATACTTCGTTACCACCGTATTTTGTACTTAAATAATCAAATACGCCTTTGTGCCCTTTATGCCAGGGATGAAATCTGCCTGGATAAATTACAAATAGTTTCTTGCCTAGATTCATATAATAATAAATAGAAAAACCCCGACGTTTCCATCGGGGTTCTTTTTAATAAGGTTATATTGATATTAATATTGTAAGATTGCGTAGTCCATCTGCACGGTCAACGATATTGTTAATGCACTACCATCGTCACTCCAATCCATATCACCAAAACTGGCCTCGGTAATAAAGCATCCACGTAGACTCCATTCTTCTACCTTGTCGCCTACAGGACCGAGAACATTTACGGTCAAATCTTTCTTGTAGAAATCTTGATAACCATCACGACCTGTAACAGATTCGTGGTGTAAACGCACCCATTCCATTACAGCTTGTGCACCACTTGGTACGATTGGATCATACAGTTCCATAGTGATTGCTTGCCAAATGCTTTTACCTTTATAGAAGGTACGAATATTGATGTGATCAAGTTCTTTAGCGGTTTGACTTAGTTTTGGGCGATCAGTTTTCTTGATGATGAAAGATGGAATTCCGTCGACGTACAGTATAAATCTGTTCTTGATTTTTGGTTCGAATGCGGTTGCAAATATTTCGTTTGGATTTAGTAGTTCTGCCATATTTTTACCTTATTATGTTCTAGATATAAATATTATAAAATTTGATTTTATACAAAGTTTTTTATATTTTAGATAATTCTTTATCTGTTAGTTGAGTGATTGTGTCTCTCAGTTTATTTATATATCCAGTTGATCTTAAAAGTTTAAACACTAAATTCTCGGTACTGTATTCTCCGCTTTTATCTAATCCAGATTGTCGTATATCATATACACGTTTAATCAACTTCTTTATTTTCTCTATATCAGCGTCTGATATAGCTCTATCTATTGAGTGTGTCAGTTGTTTGTATTTCTTTTTTATGGTATCTTTATCAATATAAATATCTTCATGTTTTGGTTTTTTAATCCAATGATTTTTCATCAAGCTATATACCGATTGGCTTTTGTTTAATTCTTTAATATCTTGAATATAAACTTCAACCGGATGATTGCCTATCTTTATATCATGTGATTGATTCCACTTATTTTTTAAGCCGTCAACATAATTCTTTACTAACTCTTGATTGGTACCAATCTTACTAAAGTCTACCACCAAATGTAAATCTATATCGCTTGTGGGCGTCCAATTGTATCCAGCTGTACTGCCAAGAAAGTAAACATCTTCAAGAGGAACGTTCAATTCACTATCTTCGTAAAAAGTTTCAGCAACATTTATTAAAGCATTAAGTACTTCTGTTCTTAAATTATTTTCTGTAGACCATATAGTAGGATTTAGTATACTATTATATATTCTATGTTTTTCTTTAATACCCGTCAATTCTTTTAATTGATTAATAGTGTTTATAGAATTGATATGAAGAATAGCTTTACCACCAGCATTAATAAAATCATTTACAACATCTTCACGGTCATCTATCAATACGCTATTTGAAGTAGCATATTTAGCTTTATCTTGCCTATTAGATACTAGATTTGCTTTAAATTTAATATTTTTATTAGCTAACCATTGTTCTTTGCCTATTTTTGATTTGTTATCAGGTGCATGACTCAATATTTCCACATCAGGAAAACCATCAATAAAGTTATAAAGCAATTTACCATCTTTCATCCATGGCATATTAGCATAATAACCAGGACTATTTTTATTTACTAGTTTATATCTATTTTTCTTGCCATATAAACTATCATAAGTATCTACCGGTATTCCACCACTATAACGTTTGAATTGTGCTTCCCAATCGCTAAGCACACCATCCATATCCACATATATTTTGTAATTATTACTAATCATTTATAATAAATATAAGCATTTACAAGCACTATACTATATAACTTATGTTAAGAAATTTATATTACAATCAATAAAAGCGCTTAATATGCTTATACTTTATATAATTTAACCTGGCAATATTATATTGTTTTTTTATTTTGAGTCAATATATTATTCAGTTGATCGTTTGTTACAGAAGTGACTACTTTTGATAAAGATCTTCTGGTTAATTCAACCCGAATCATATTCAAATTTTTTTCGTGATTTAAAATAATTTCACTTATTTCAAAGCCAAACGCTTTTAATTCCAAGTCTGAAAACTCAAAAATAGGTTTTGATTGCAAATATGATACATCCATAATGCTATATATATAAATTAATCACATCCGTCAGATTATTTATAAATTTATTAACGGTAAACCTTTTAGCTTCCACCGAAGATATGTACCCACGTTCTTGTACATCTTTTTTATTATTATAACAATATACCATTTTTTCAACCAATTCCTCTTCGTTAAATTCACTCCATTTTCCACAAAAACCACCCCACTGTTTAGTACTAAATACTTCTGTATATCCAACTTCAAACCCATTATTATAGTTAACAAATTCAGAAAGTCCAGCATAATCTGTATATATCAAAGGACGACCACAACACATACTTTCCTGTTGCATCATACCCCACCCTTCACACGTAGCGCCACTCACATATACATCCAAATTATAATACCAATTCCGCAAATCAAGTTTAGAAAGTTTGTTTGTAGTATAAACAATACGAGAATCTATATTTTTATATTTAATTTCTCCACACGTTTTAACTTGTAGTTCCACGTTTTTTATATTTTTAAAAGCTTTTAAAAAACAACGGGTAACTTTATCTATATTTTTTCTAGGATCTTCGTTTGAAATACCAAACACAAACTTAGATCTATTCTCCGGAGCTTTATAAACAAATGTCTCGGTATCACAAAATAAATTAACAACTTCAACTGGAACGTTCAATCCTTGATTAATAAAGTTAATTTTGTTATAATCGTTTGGCACTATAATACACTTGAATTTATTCAAAATTTCTATAATCAAATCGTTAACTCTAGTACTTTCCCACATTGTATACAAAACTCTGCGTCTATCAAAAGATATATGTAATAACGGATTTAAAACGTCAACATCATTACTTATACTCAACAACGTTAAATCCAAAATATCAGATGAATATTTAAAATTTTTATTGAAATATTCATCAAATCTAGAAGATATCGGACCATACGATCTGGGTATTATATTATAGGGTAAATCCTTCAACAAAGACTCTAAAATAATACCATATCCACTAACGTAACTATAGTTCGAACTTAAAGTTATGGTTTTCAATTCGGTATATAATAACTACCAACTATAGAATAATCAATGGAACTTAATTTGCTAACACTACGAGAAATAGACTCGCTCATTAAACTAAACGCTAAATCTACACATTCTTGATTAGTTTTTCCCAAATATTGTGATCCACTTAGTGCAATACAATGAGATATTTGTTCACCAACATTATCTTCACGTTCCACACTTAAACAAACATGTTTCACTTGCAAATTTGCAACTTCGTCACATCTAGAAATTCTATATCTTATATTATTCATAACTAGTAATAACTATATTATGGTTTGCTGTAAATTGGAAAATAATACGTTCCATTAGCAGAACCAAATCCAGTAACAGTATTGTTCACATATATACTAATAAATCCCGCAAACGTATATCCAGTCGTACTAGCAGTTTTATCTCCATTACAATTCGCTATAGAAAGAAAATTACTAGTTGAACCTTCACCAAATACATACAATCTTCCATTCACATCCGGTGCAGCTCCAACTCCTGTACGTCTATTTGAATCAACTACAAATGCAGTTGTATTGTCTATACGTAAATATATACTAGCCGCAGACGCAGCGTTCAAATATGTGTTTCCATCCGAAAATTGTAATAAAGCGTAATTTCCTAAGACCGAATGATCCAACGCTTCGTGTCCAAAATAAGCGTAAGTAGAAACTGCCGGCCAAGTACCTATTTCAGCTTTTCCAATTCTCGCTTGATCGGTCATATCTAATCTAAAGGCCGGAGAAGCAACATTTATACCAAATCTACTATTCGTAGTGTCATGATAAAGAAAAGAACTATCTTTTATAGATGTGGTCGTATCATCATATATTAATCTATTTGTATTAGTAAACGACCCACCACTTATAGCACCGATTCCACTTGTTCCACTACTACCACTTGTGCCACTACTTCCTCTAGTACCACTTGTACCATTGCTTCCAGTACTTCCGCTAGTTCCACTAGTTCCACCCACGCCACTTACACCACTACTACCACCGGTACCACTACTACCGCTACTACCACCGGCGCCACTTGTACCACTACTACCACTTGTACCGGTAGTTCCACTACTACCACTAGTACCGTTACTTCCTGTACTTCCACTTGTACCACTTGTACCATTACCACCGTTTGCACCACTACTACCACTCGTACCACTCGTACCACCGCTACCACTACTACCACTTGTACCGGTTGTGCCACTGCTACCACTGCTACCACTGCTACCACTTGTACCGGTTGTACCACTTGTACCACTACTGCCTCTTGAACCGGTTGAACCACTGCTACCACTTGTACCTGTAGTTCCACTACTACCACTTGTACCACTGCTACCACTTGTACCACTGCTACCACTTGTACCGGCAGTTCCACTACTACCACTTGTACCACTTGTACCACTTGTACCACTGCTACCACTTGTACCACTGCTACCACTTGTACCACTGCTACCACTTGTACCGGCAGTTCCACTACTACCACTTGTACCACTTGTACCACTTGTACCACTGCTACCACTTGTACCACTGCTACCACTTGTACCACTGCTACCACTTGTACCGGCAGTTCCACTACTACCACTTGTACCACTTGTACCACTTGTACCACTGCTACCACTTGTACCACTGCTACCACTTG
>Ga0315901_10000143_pt1 | contig 105097 bp, 108 predicted proteins | sample LakEriMetagenome_10_FD_203761 | JGI IMG/M metagenome (GOLD analysis project Ga0315901, IMG submission 203761) | Freshwater fungal communities from buoy surface, Lake Erie, Ohio, United States - Buoy 2 MA116 | ecosystem: Environmental > Aquatic > Freshwater > Lake | place: USA: Lake Erie, Ohio... | reverse complement strand
CTTGTGGCACATTCACTGCCACCATGGATGGCGAGACCGTTATGGCGTTACGGATATCGCCAAAACCTTATCGCGGGACGATGACCCCAGCCGCCAAAAAAATCGCGGCGGCGATGAACGCCGTGATGGCCGGGAAAAAATCGCCCATCAAAATGGATCTGGCCTGGGCCAGCGATTTTCAACAACGGATTTATAAAATCCTGCAATCGATTCCGCCCGGGGAAATGCTAACCTATGGCGAGATCGCAGCCCGTGCTGGATCGCCCGGGGCGGCGCGAGCCGTTGGCACGGCCTGCGCCAGCAACCGGATCGCGATTTTAATCCCCTGCCATCGCGTCACGCGGGCGGATGGGCAACCTTGTGGCTATTCCTGGTCGGATGATCCGGCGCAGAATAAAAAACATGGGTATGGATTTAAACAGGCGATCATCGGGCAAGAGCAAACGGTAAGCAGTAAGCAGTAAGCGTAAATCCTGCTTACTTATTGCTGCTTACTAACTACTAAACTTCAGCCCGACAATCCCCGCTACCAACAGCGCCAGAAAAAACAATTTTTGTACGCTGGCGGATTCGCCCAATACGGCCATGCCGAAAATCGCCGTGCCGACCGCGCCGATACCGACCCAGACCGCATAGGAAGTGCTGATCGGCAGGGATTTTACCGCCACAGAGAGAAAATAAAAACTTCCCGCCATCGCCAGGCCGGTCAGCACGCTGGGCAGTAATTTGGAAAAACCATGCGTATACTTCAGGCCAATCGCCCACCCGATTTCCAATAATCCGGCAATAAAGAGATAGATCCAGGCGGTGGTGGGGGTCATGTTTAGCGGCCTTTTATTGGTCGTTAGTTTTTAGTCGTTAGTCGTTAGTGGTCGGTAAGCGCTAATTACTAATTTCATATTTCTAACGACCAACGACTAACTTCTAACGGCTAACTTTTAAAGCTCCACATGCGCGCCCAATTCGATGACGCGGTGATGCGGCAGGTGGTAAAAATCCGATGCCGGCACATTGTGATTGGCCAGCCAAGTGAAAATATGCGCGCGCCAGCGGGCCAAAGGCGGTTTTTTGGACACAAAAATCCGATCGCGGCCTAGGAAGAAAGTAGTCTCGGCGATATGTAAATCCAACCCCATGCGGCTGGCCACGCCCAACGAATGCAGCAAACGCGGCGATTCCGCAAACCCGCTGCGCACCACTAAATGCCAGATGCCCATTTCCTCTTCGCCCAGGATCAAACGCTCGTTCTCCGGCACGACCGGGCGGTCTTCGGTGCGGACAGTCAGCAGAATGATTTTTTCATGCAGCGCATGGTTATGCCGCCAATTATACAATAACGGATACGGCACCACGTCTTCCAAATAGGCCATATACACCGCCGCTCCCGGCGCGCGGGTCTTGCCCAGGCCGCGCAAAGACTCGATAAACTCGGGCAAAGGCATGGATTCGGCGCGGCGTTTTCTGGTCAAAAACTTGCGCCCGGCCACCCAGCTGCTCATCACCGCAAACACCAATCCCGCCAGCAGCAAACTGACCCACCCGCCATGCGAGAATTTCAACAGCGTGCTGGAGAACAGCAAGCCATCGATGACAATAAATCCGCCCGCCACCACGGCAGTAAACGCCCAGGATTTGCGTAACAAGAAGCGCAGCACAAACACCATTAACACTGATACGATCAGCATCGTGCCCGTCACCGCCACGCCGTACATCCCGGCCAAGGCAGAGGAGTTGCCGAAACCCAGCACCAATAACACCACGCCCATCAGCAACATCCAATTAACTTCGGGGATGTAAACCTGGCCGATTTGCGAATTATCGGTGTGGATCACTCGCATGCGCGGCAAATATCCCAATTGAATCGCCTGGCGGGTCAGGGAGAACGAACCGCTGATCACCGCCTGCGAGGCGATGATGGTGGCAAAAGTCGCCAGACCGATCAGCGGCCACAACGCCCATGCCGGCGCTAGCATGTAAAAGGGATTTTCCAACGCTGCCGGATTGGCCAATAGCAACGCGCCCTGGCCGAAATAATTGATGATCAGTGCCGGGTAGACGATTAAAAACCAGCCCCGCTGAATCGGCAGCCTGCCGTAATGGCCCAGATCGGAATACAACGCCTCGGCCCCAGTCACGCACAGGACGACCGCGCCCATAATCACCAAAGCCAAACCCGCATGGGTGTATAAAAACGTCGCGGCGTAATAAGGATTTAACGCCCATAACACCGAAGGATTGTCAATAATCGGCCCGATACCCAGCGCGGCCAGGGTGATAAACCATACCAAGGTGATTGGCCCCGCGATCTGGCCGATACCGTGGGTGCCGAAACGCTGTAATAAAAACAATACCACCAAAATGCCCAAGGACAAGGGCATGACCCAATCCGCCAAATCGGGCGAGACGATTTTCAACCCCTCGACGGCGGATAAAACGGAAATAGCCGGGGTGATGATGCCGTCGCCATAAAACAGGGCGATACCCAAAATCGCCAAAGTCGCCACCACCCAACGCAGGCGCGCGCCGATACCAATGCCGGATAGAATCAAAGCCGCTAGGGCCATGATCCCCCCCTCGCCCCGGTTGTTGATGCGCAACAAGAACGAGGCGTATTTTAAACTGACCACCAGGCTCAGCGTCCAGAAAATCAGCGACAAAAAGCCCAACACGCTGTCCATCATCACCGGCAAGCCGGATTGAACAAAGCTTTCGCGCATGGTGTAAAGGGGGCTCGTGCCGATATCGCCATAAACGACGCCCAACGCGCCAATCAGCATGGCAGTGGCCGATTTTTGATGCTGGGTATTGTGAATCGGTGCGGGCATAAGTAGCAGTGTATAGGGTATGGCGTATAGGGTATAGGAAATAATATTTCCTATCGCCTATCGCCTAACGGCTATCGACTTTTATCACACATCCAAATTGCTGACATTCAACGCGTTTTGCACGATGAAATCGCGGCGCGGTTCAACCAAATCACCCATCAGCGTCGCAAATACGGTTTCCGCCTCGTCGATATGGCCCAATTTCACCTGCATCAGGCTGCGGAATTTCGGATCCAGCGTCGTTTTCCATAATTGTTCGGGGTTCATTTCCCCTAACCCTTTATAGCGCTGGATGCTTTGCCCCTTGCGGCCCTTGTCCATAATGGCGGTTACCAGCGACACGGGGCCGGTGATGGGCTTGGTGCCATCGGCCAACTGCAATTGCGAGGGTTTGGCGAAGCGGGCTTGTAATTTCGGTGCCAATTCGTCCAATTTGCGCGCTTCGGCGGATTGCAGCACGGCATGTTCGACGCGGTGGGTTTGGGTGACGCCACCCATGGTGCGGGTGAACATATACCCGCCATTTTCGGCATGACCCTGCCAGCCGCGTTCGGTTTCGGGCGATAATGTATCCAGGCGCTTGGCGACATAGGTCGCCGCCGCTTCGGCCTGATCTGCGGGCAAATTGTGTTTAAACACACCAGCAATCGCCGCCTGTTCGATGACCTGAACATTGCCGACTTTGGTTGCCAAATTCAAAATCAAGTTTTTGGCGGTGCGATCAATTTCCAATTCGCTGGCCAAGGCGTCGCCCAACAATTCACTGCCATCGGCCAATTTCAATTTTACGTTTTCCAAACCGTTCTTGATCAAGAAATTTTCCAACGCCTTATCGTCCTTGAGATAGTTTTCGGCGCTGGAGCGCTTGACCAAATACAAGGGCGGCTGGGCGATATACAAATAGCCTTTTTCAATCAATTCCGGCATTTGCCGGAAAAAGAACGTCAGCAATAGCGTACGGATGTGCGAGCCGTCGACGTCCGCGTCGGTCATGATCACGATTTTATGATACCGCGCCTTGCCCGCGTTGAATTCTTCGCGGCCAATACCGGTGCCAAGCGCTGCGATCAGCGTGCCAATTTCGGCCGAGCCGAGCATTTTATCAAACCGCGCCCGCTCCACATTTAAAATTTTCCCGCGCAGGGGCAAGATTGCTTGGAAGGCGCGGTCGCGCCCCATTTTGGCGGAACCGCCCGCCGAATCCCCCTCGACGATAAATAATTCGGACAATGCCGGATCGCGTTCCTGGCAATCGGCCAGCTTGCCGGGCAGGGAGTTCATGTCCAGCGCACCCTTGCGCCGTGTCAATTCCCGCGCCTTACGCGCCGCCTCGCGCGCCAAGGCGGCTTCGACCACTTTGGCGGCGATTTTTTTCGCCTCGGCTGGGTTTTCTTCGAACCATTCCAATAATTTTTCGCTCGCCACCGATTCCACGACCGGACGCACTTCAGAGGATACTAATTTATCCTTGGTCTGCGATGAAAATTTTGGATCGGGCATTTTCACCGATAATACACAGGTTAAACCTTCCCGCGCGTCGTCGCCGGTGACGGCAACTTTTTCTTTTTTTGCCACGCCGGATTCTTCGACGTATTTGTTGATGGTGCGCGTCAGGGCAGCGCGAAAGCCAATCAAATGCGTGCCGCCATCGCGCTGGGGGATGTTATTGGTAAAACACAGCATGGTTTCGTGATAGCTGTCATTCCATTGCATCGCCAATTCAAAACTGATCGGGCCGGATTCGCCATGTACCGAAATGGCCTCGTGCGCGGGCTGTTTGCTGCGGTCCAGATATTGTACAAACGCGGCCAAACCGCCTTGGTAGGAGAGGGTGATCGATTTCGGATCAACGCCGCGTTCGTCATTCAGGGTGATGGTGACACCCGAATTCAAAAACGCCAATTCGCGCAACCGATGTTCCAAGGTGGCAAAAGAATATTCGGTCATGGTGAAAATTTCACGGCTGACTTTGAATTTTACCCGCGTGCCGCGTTTGCCGTTGCTATCGCCCGCAACGCGCAGTGGCTGCACGGTTTTCCCCTGCTCAAAGCGCACGTAATGTTCGCGGCCGTCGCGCCAAATATTCAATTCCAAATAATCGGACAGCGCGTTGACCACCGAAATACCCACGCCGTGCAAACCGCCCGATACTTTATAGGAATTTTGATCGAATTTACCGCCCGAATGCAATTGGGTCATGATGACCTCGGCGGCGGAAATGCCTTCTTCCTTATGTATATCCACCGGAATGCCGCGCCCGTCATCTTCGATGCTGGCCGCACCATCGGCATGCAGCGTCACGATCAATTTGGTCGCATGCCCGCCCAAATGTTCGTCAATACCATTATCGACGGCTTCGTACACACAGTGGTGTAGGCCCGAGCCATCATCCGTGTCGCCGATATACATGCCCGGCCGCTTGCGCACCGCATCCAACCCCTTGAGGACCGTGATCGAATCGGCGGAATAGGCCTTGGCCTCGGGTGCTGGCGGGGCGGTATTTTCGGTTGTGTCGTCGGTCATTTTGGGTGCGGGTTTGGCGGTCATACGGGGGATTCCAAAATCTTGTTGTCATCCCCGGCTTGACCGGGGATCCAGGGGCGACCATTGGATTTTTGGCTCCTGGATTCCCGCTTGCGCGGGAATGACAAATTAAACTCTAAACTTGGATAAACTATAGCAAATTTCAGGGGTTTAGCGAAGAATTAATGGCCGATTTTAGACGGCGAAATGGGGGTAAAACGCGCCTATTTTTGCCCCAATTAATGCGTTGCTATAAAGGAAAAATCTGTTATGATGCACCAGCAAAAATTAGGGGGTACAAATTATGACAACAACGACCGATACCAATACCAGCGATTTGCTACAACAGGCGCTGGCAAAACTGGCGACAGCCGATCCCAATGCAGTTGCTAAATCCTGCCAAAAATTATGTGGTGCTTTCAAAGCCAAAAGCCCGTGGACGCCAAATTTAGAACAAATGGAGCTTTTTTGGGGCTTCGTGGAACAGCAAGTTGCTTCCGTAAAAGTGCCCAAAGGGCAAGAAGAAATTTCCACTGAGAGTCATCAAGCCTTGCGGCGCGCTTATGCTGTGGCACAAATTATAATGGAAGCTCAAGGCGTTTTTTTACAAAATGGTCAGGGGTTTGACTTCGGCAAAACTTGGCAGCCACGGCTTGAAAAACTACAGAATCAATTAATACCACTTGAGCAATCAATCCCGGCTGGGCACTTGCGTGGCGCGTTAGTGACATGTCAGTCGCAGTTGAGAATGTTAACCGATGCGCACCGAACTAAAGTTGCGTATTTGGCGGGATTGCTCGAGCCAGTGAGACAATAAACGATCATTGCTGATTCTGTACTGTGTGATTCTGCACCACCCAAAACCCGGCCTGCCCTTGCCAATCGGTGAACAGGGATGCATCGGCGCCGGTTAAAAACGCTTGGGCGTTCAGGGCTTGGATTTGCCTGGCCAAGGCCGTGCGGTGGCGATCATCCAAATGCGCGGCGATTTCATCTAATAATAAAATCGGTGGGCGGTTTTGCCGGGTCCGTAACAACCCCGCATGCGCCAATAAAATCGACAATAACGCCATTTTCTGCTCGCCCGTCGAACACCCGTTGACCGGGCGGGATTTGGGCATAAATTCCGCCCCTAAATCATCGCGGTTCGCGCCAAACCGGCACATGCCAGAGGCCGCATCGCCGCTGCGATGCGCTTGTAATTGGGTTTGGATTGCTGCCGCATCCATGTCGGGGGTGATATTGGATTGCAGGGCCAGTGCAATGCGCGGGAAATCGCCGTGGAATTCCGCCATCGCCGCACCCAGCGCATCAATATAAGCGCGGCGGTTTTGCCCCACTTCCTGCATCGCCCGCGCCAGCCCCAATTCCACCGCATCGCACCAGCGATCATCAAGCCGGCCCATTTCCAATAACCGCGCGCGCTCGAGCCGGTGTTTTTCCATCCGCGTCAACGCCGCCCAGTGTGCTGGAAATAACGCATAGACCAACCGATCCAAAAATTTGCGCCGCGCCGATGATGATTCGCGCCATAACGCATCCATATCCGGCGTGGCCCAGGCGATGGTCAGATAATCGGCCAATTGCGTTTGCGGCAACGGATTGCCATCGGCCAAAATCGCGCGGTTTTTTTGGCCCGCCTCAGTCACTCCAGTGCCCAGACGGTGGGTGGTGTGAGGGGTCAAAAGGTCGATGACGATGGACCAGTCGAGAGGCGAGGGGCAGGGTGGGGCCCCCTCCCAACCTCCCCCTAGAGGGGGAGGGGATTTTATGGAATACGGCAATTCGCCAATGGCCGCGCCGCGCAAGCCGCGGCCGGGGGCGAACAACGAAATAGCCTCGAGGATATTGGTCTTGCCGGCGCCATTTTGCCCAGTCAGCACCACCGACTGCCCGCCAGTGTCCAGGGTCAGGGAGGGGTAATTGCGGTAATTGGCCAAAAGCACAGTCGATAGTCGATAGTCGACAGGCGATAGGTTTTGTGCGGCGTAAGGATTCATAACAACCCTCCCCTCGCGGGAGGGTCAAAAATGACAACGTCATTTTTGTGGAGGGGGCAGCATCGCATTAGCGATGGCGGATAAAATTTGGTCAACATCAGTTTCTATATCGGCGTTAGTAAACCGCAAAGCCTTAAATCCAGCTTCATTCAGAGTTTGGTCGCGCACAATGTCCCGAGTATATATGGTATCTATCGTATGCGAATAGCCATCAAGCTCGACAATCAAGCGCTTTTCATAGCAAACAAAATCAACGATAAAATTTTCTATCGGCTCTTGCCGCCGAAATTTTAAACCATGAAACTTTTTGCCTCGCAACGCTTGCCAAAGCCGCCATTCCGCTGGCGTCATTTGCTTGCGGTTTTGTCCGGCAAATTTATTCAAAATCTTGGGATGAGGCATTTCTCCCTCCCCAAAATTGGCTTACGCCAATTTTGACCCTCCCGTAAAGGGAGGGTTAAAATCTTCCATCGACCGATTACACCCGCATCGGCATCAATACATACAGCGCGGATAAATCGGCCGGATCTTGGATAATGGTTGGGCTTTGTGCGTCCATCAATTTGAATTGCGCACCCTCGGCGTCGATTTGCTGGGCGATATCCAATAAATAGCGCGCGTTGAAACCAACCTCGATCGGGGCGGAATCGTATTTGACCTCGATCTCCTCCGACGCTTGGCCGGATTCGGCGCTCTGGGCCGAGAGGGTCAAAATGCCGGAACCCAGGCTAAGTTTAATCGCCCGCGATTTTTCGGAGGAGATGGTGGCCACGCGATCAACGGCGGCGGCAAAGGATTTGCGGTCGACGGTCAGAATCTTGTCGTTGTCGGCGGGGATAACGCGCTCGTATTCGGGGAAGGTGCCATCGATCAATTTCGATGACAAAACCACATTGTCCAAAGCAAAACGGATTTGCGTCTCGGATAACGAGATTTCAACCGTACCGGCGGCGGCATCGACCAATTTACGGATCTCGCCGATGGTTTTGCGCGGAATAATCACGCCGGGGATTTTTGCCGCACCCTCGGGCAGGGGCATTTCGATCCGCGCCAAACGATGGCCGTCGGTCGCAACCGCGCGCAATACCGGCACGTCGTTGGATTTGGTTGCATGCAAATAAATCCCATTCAGGAAATAGCGGCTTTCATCCTGCAAAATCGCAAAGCGGGTGCGGTCGATCAACGCGCGCAATTCGGCGGTGGGCAGGGTGAATTTATGTAGCAATGGCTTGTTGTCATAAGCCGGGAAATCGGCGACTGGCAGCGTGCCCAAAGCAAAGCGCGAGCGCGAGGATTTGATCGTCAACTGACCATCTTTCAGGGTCAATTCCACCTGCGCGCCGCTGGGCAATTTGCGGATGATTTCATACAACGTGTGCGCCGGTGCGGTACAGGAGCCGTTTTGCGCCACCGTGCAACGGGTCGATTCGATAATCGTCATATCCATATCGGTGGCAGTGAGGAAAATTTGCTCCCCCTCGGCGCGGATCAAAATATTCGATAAAATTGGAATCGTGTTGCGGCGTTCGACCAAACCTTGGGTGTGGCTCAGCGATTCTAAAAACAATCCGCTATCAATGGTGAATTTCATCGGCTTAATCCCCTCTGGCCCGAGGGAGCAAACGGGCCCGTTCCAAAATTGCCACGCTGTGGCGGAAAACTGTGGCTATAGCAATCCATTTCGCCCGCAAAAGCAAGCAGAAAATGGCCCATAGCCTGGGGGAAATGGGGATTGTTTTTGCTTAGTTTTTAGTCGTTGGTCGTTAGTCGTTAGGTTTCCATATCCTAATGACTAACGACTAAAATCTAACGACTACTTACTGCTCCAGCATCTTGCGCAGCAAATCGACTTCCTGGGCAAAGGCGGGATCGCCCTGGCACAAATCATCGATTTTACGCACCGCATGCATGACCGTGGTATGGTCGCGGCCGCCGAATTTTCGACCGATCTCCGGCAAGGAACGTTGCGTCAGCTGCTTGGCCAAATACATGGCGACTTGGCGCGGGCGGGCTACCACCCGGGCGCGGCGGGGTGAGTGCATATCCGGCAAGCGGATTTGGAAATGATCGGCCACCCGGCGCTGAATTTCGTCGATGGTGACCTTGCGATCGGCTGAACGCAGCAAATCGCGCAGCAATTCTTGGGTGTTCGGTACGGTGATGGCGCGGCCAACCAGGGTCGAATGCGCGACCAGGCGGTTTAAAGCGCCTTCGAGTTCGCGCACATTGCTGGTGATTTTCTGCGCCAGGAATTCCAGCACATCATCCGGAACCTGTACGTCCAGCTTTTGCGCCTTGGCGCGCAGGATGTTTAAGCGCAGTTCCAAATCCGTGGCGTGGATGTCCACGACCAGGCCCCAGCCGAGGCGGGAGCGCATCCGTTCCTCGAGCCCCTCCAGATCATTGGGGGATTTATCGGCGGAAATGATGATTTGGCGGTTTTGATCGACCAAGGCGTTGAAAGTATGAAAGAATTCTTCTTGGGTGGATTCCTTGCCGCCGATGAATTGCAAATCATCGATCATCAGCACATCGACCGAGCGGAACAAATCCTTGAACGCCACGGTGTCCTTGTTTTTGATCGCGCGAATGAATTGGTACATGAATTTTTCGGCCGATAAATACAGCACTTTTTTGCCCGGGTTCTTTTTGGTGATGTGCCAGGCGATGGCATGCATCAAATGGGTTTTGCCCAAACCGACCCCGCCATATAAAAACAATGGGTTAAGCTGGACCTTGTCGGATTCAGCGGCGCGCTTAGCCGCCGCCATGGCCAATTCATTCGATTGCCCGACGACAAAATTTTCAAAGGTAAAGCGGGGGTCTAATGGCGCGCTGATCGCCATCAAATCGTTAACGTTTTCGATCTCGACCTTGGCCGGGGGCAGATCGCGGCCGCCGACGACACTGAACGATTTCTTTTTATCCGCTTCGGCCTGGGCGATAATTAGCTCGATGCCTTTGATTTGCGGGCATTGTTCGACCCATAATTTGCGCAACCGGTCGCCATAACGCGACAACACCCAATCGCGCACGGCGCGGTTCGGCGCGGCCATTTGCACGGTGGTGTTTTGCAATTGCAGTAAATTCAACGGCTGCACCCAGTTTTTAAAGGCCACTTCGCCGATTTCGCTGCGCATGCCGGTGCGCACCTTGGACCACATTAATTGCAATTTCTGGGGGTCGATATCCAGTGCCGGGTTAAGGGCGAAATTTTGTTCCAAACGCCAAATATTATCCGCAATACGAGCCATAGAAGAATTCTCTCCGTCGTAGCAAAGGGGTTTTGATTTTAACGGTAAAATTGAGATGGGGTAGAATGACGTGCACATTGGTGGCCGCGATGGTCGCGGAATTCGTGCTTATTGATTAGATCCACCATGGTCACGCAAACCTCCCTGTCTTTGTTTACGTCACTAAGTTGACTGTCGAATCGCTGCGCCGCATCTGGCAAGCAGGGATATAAAATTTCCCCAAATGCCGAATCTGGCGACCGCTGTCTTGTTGAAACAATCTAACCAAGCATGTCAGATTTTCGTCCCCTCGCCCAGTACCTTGGCCACTCCGGTGTCGAATTATTTTCTTATCACCGTCCGGCGGGTTTGGCGAATTCGATGGTTTTTAAAAAATCGTTTTTTAAAAAAACCGGGAACACGTTGCAACCGCCGCTAGCAGCCGATATCGGGTATCAACACAACATCGATGAGCCGACTCTACTCCGCCCGCACACAAATGCAACGGGATATTTTTTCAAAAAAAATCAAAAAAAAGTTTGACAAAAAAAATCACTGAAAAATGAAGCACTTAAAAAAACCATTGCCGCGCGCGCAGAAATTGCAAGCGATTTTTTTGCGCGCGGACGATTTTTGAAAATTTTTTTCGACCGTGATTTTTTAGCGCGGGTGGCATCGCTGTGCGGACGAATTTCTTGCCGGAATTTTCTTGTGCCCACGCATCGTCAATGCAGCTGCGCCTTTGCTGCAGGGCATAAAAAAACCGCCGGGGTTGCCGGCGGTTTTTTACAGAAGAGATCGGATACGATCTATTTTTTTGCCGATATTTTTTTCACGGCGGCGCTGAGGCGCGATAACTTGCGTGCGGCGGTGTTTTTCTTCAAGACGCCTTTGGTCACGCCGCGCTGCAATTCGGGGTTAGCTGCTTGCAAAGCGGCTTTGGCGGCTTTGGCGTCGCCCGATTTAACAGCGGATTCGACCTTTTTGACGGCCGAGCGGATTTTCGAGCTGCGCGCGCCATTGATAACGCGGCGGCGTTCGGATGCCCGGGCTGCCTTTTGGGCGGATTTGGTATTGGCCATATGGTATTACCCTTTTGTAGTTGCCTTTAATAAGACGGTGGTTTTAAGCCGAAAAGGCTCGAGTGTCAACCCGATAAGTAAGCAGAAAGCGGTAAGCAGTAAGCAATAATCGCCTGCTTACTGCTTACTAATTACTGATTCTTAAACTCCGGCTTGCGCTTGTCGATAAAGGCCTGCATGCCCTCTTTTTGGTCATCGGTGGCAAAACAGGCGTGGAACAAGCGGCGTTCCAAATGCACCCCTTCGGCCAGCGAGGTTTCAAAGGCTTTGTTAATGGCTTCTTTGATCATATAGACGCTGGGCCGGGATTTGGCGGCGATAGTTTGGGCGGTTTTAATCGCTTCTTTGCGCAATTCGGCCAAGGGCACGACCCGGGCGACCAGGCCCGAACGCTCCGCCTCGGCGGCATCCATCATCCGGCCGGTCAGGCACATATCCATCGCCTTGGATTTGCCAATGGCGCGGGTTAAACGCTGGGTTCCGCCGGAACCGGGAATAATCCCAAGGTTGATTTCCGGCTGGCCGAATTTGGCATTCTCGGCGGCAATAATGAAATCGCACATCATCGCCATTTCGCACCCGCCGCCCAGGGCAAAGCCCGATACGGCGGCAATGACCGGTTTGCGGCATTTGGTGACGCGTTCCCAATCCTTGGTAATATAATCCTCGAGATATACGGTCGAGAAATTCTTGGCCTGCATTTCCTTGATATCGGCCCCGGCGGCAAAGGCCTTGTCCGAGCCGGTCAGGATGATGGCGTCGATTTTATCGTCGCTATCACAATCTTCGAGTGCCCAACCCAATTCGGTGACCAGGGCGGCGTTCAGCGCGTTTAACGCGGCCGGGCGGTTAAAGGTGATAATGGCGATATTGATATCGGTCATTTTTTCCAAAATGATATTGTTATAGGCGTCACCACGTTTGGTGGCATCGATTTTCAAGGCGGTTTGGGACATTGGGTATCTCCAGGGGGGGGTCGGGAATGGGGAATCGGGAATAGAATATTAAGGTAGAGGGGGAATGGTTTAAAATCTATTAAAGAGCGGTATCACGATATTTTATGCCTGACGGCGTAACCTTGGACGGTGGTAGGGCGTATAAGGGGGTATAACAATAGGAAAACCACCATGCCCCAAGCCTATGCCACAAGTTTAGCCGTATTTTTCACACCCCTACCCACCAAAGGGCGCGGCATCGGCCAGAATGACAATATGCGCCCAGCCATTGAACGCCCGGTTCACACCCCCCAATTCCGGGCGATGCAGTGTAGCCATGGTAAATGCCGCTAAGCATCAGCTTTGGGTATTGCTACACCAAAACGTGCTGCGGCCGCCTTGGGCGAGTTTTTGGATTTCACACGGTGTTTTGGCGCGTTTGCAGGCGGGGCAGGGCTGGCCCGTGCGGCCATAGACGGCGAAATCATCCTGGAAATGCCCGATGGCCCCGTCCGACTGGACGTAATCGCGCAAAGAACTGCCCCCCGCCTTGATCGCGGCCTTTAGGACATCTTTGACCGCCTTGGCCAGGGCATCACATTCATCCGGGGTAATTTTGTGCGCGGGGCGTTTGGGGTTGATGCGGGCGCGGTACAACGCCTCGGACGCATAGATATTACCCACGCCCACCACCAATTTTTGATCCATGATCGCCAGTTTCACGGCGATTTTGCGTCGTTGCAATTGCGCAAACAAATATTCGCCATCGAACTCCCGCGTCAATGGCTCGGCCCCCAGATGCGCGAAATGGCGATAAGTGTCGATCTTATCCGCTGCGACAAGGCCCATCATGCCGAATTTGCGCGGATCGTTAAACGTTACATAGGTATCATTCGCCAAGTGCAGCAATAGATGATCGTGTTTTAACGGTGTTTGCCACTGCGCTGTATCAATCCGGTGCATCCGCCCCGACATGCCCAAATGAATAACCCAGGCCAAATCGCGGTCCAGCGTCAGCACCATATATTTGGCGCGGCGGGAAATATCGGTAACGGTAGCGCCCGTTAAATCCCGCCCCAGATTTATGGGCAAATCCCAACGCAGTTTTTTTACCCGCACCTGTACGGTCGTGATTTTTTGGCCCCGCAGAATCGGGATCAGGCCGCGGGCGGTGGTTTCAACTTCGGGTAATTCGGGCATTTTTAGTACAAAGTTCTAAGTTCAAAGTTCTAAGTTCAAAGTGGCTGTCACGAGTGTTTTTAGCATATACGACAAAAAGAAAACTTGGTACTTAGAACTTTGAACTTGGTACTCCATGAAAACCAGCCCCTTCGGCCAAGCCGACATCCCGCAAAGCCATAAACTGCCCAAGGTTACGGCCTTGTTCAATGGCGTCGCCAGCCGGTACGATCTGATGAATGATCTGATGAGTGGCGGGCTGCACCGGGTCTGGAAGAATTATTTGCTGGGCCTCATTGACACCGCCGCCTATCCGGAATTATTGGACGTGGCGGGGGGCACGGGCGATATCGCCGCCCGCTTTATCCAGGCCGGGGGCAAACACGCGCTGGTGGTTGACCCTACGGCCGAGATGTTGGCGGTGGGCCGCGCCAAACATGCGGCATTGGCCATCGATTGGCAACAGGGCCAGGCCGAGGCGCTGCCGCTACCCGATGCCAGCCAGCGTTTATATACAATCTCCTTTGGCCTGCGCAATGTGGTGGATATGGACGAAGCCCTTAGCGAGGCGGCGCGGGTGCTCAAGCCCGGCGGGCAGTATTTTTGTCTTGAATTTTGCCCCGAGCCTTGGCCGGATTTGCGCGATATTTACCGGTTTTATGGCGATAGCGTCATTCCGCGTTTGGGTGCGATGGTGGCCGATGACCGCGCCGCTTATGAGTATTTGATCGAATCCATCCGCCGTTTTCCAAAACCTGCCGAATTGACGCTGCGGCTGGAAAAAGCCGGTTTTGGCGCCGGGCGATTCATCCCCCTGGCCGGCGGCATTTGCGGCATTCATCAGGCGGTAAGGCTTTAGGTGCTGGGGTAATAGGGTATGGGGTAGTAGGGTAATAGGATAAGTATAGTAAAAAAAACAAACTCTCGATTGCCATTATGATATTACCCTACTACCCTACTACCCCATACCCTATTACCCGGAGCTAACATGCAACACCCCATCACGATCCCTGTGCAAATCCTGGCCAATGGCGCGGATTTGCCGTTACCACAATACGCCACCGCCGACAGCGCGGGCATGGATTTACTTGCCGCCGTTGCGGGCGATGTGCATTTGCCGAAACTGGGCCGGGCGATTATTCCAACCGGCCTGGCGATTGCCTTGCCGCCCGGGTTCGAGGCGCAAATTCGCCCCCGCTCCGGCCTGGCGGCGAAATCGGGTATTACGGTTTTAAACGCGCCGGGCACGATCGATGCCGATTATCGCGGCGAAATCGGCGTGATTTTGGTCAATCTGTCGGATCAGGATTTTACCATCACGCGCGGCATGCGCATTGCGCAAATGGTCATTGCCCCCTATACCCGCGCGCAGTTACAGCCAGTGGCGAATCTGGATGCTACTGCACGCGGTGCGGGCGGGTTTGGTTCGACCGGCACGCATACCAAAGTCGCCTAAAGCCAGTTTATGGCGGTGGAATTATCTGATCCCGATATCTTGCGCTATGCGCGGCATTTATCCTTGGCCGCCATTGGCTATGACGGGCAGATCCGTCTACGCAGTGCCAAGGTGTTAGTCATTGGTGCAGGCGGATTGGGTAGCGCCCTGTTGTATTATCTGACCGGCGCAGGTGTGGGCCAGATTACCGTCATCGACGACGATACGGTCGAAGCCAGCAATTTACAGCGCCAAATCATCCATAGGGAACAAAGCCTCGGCCAGCAAAAGGTTGCGAGTGCGGCTTTGGCCCTTGCGGCCTATAATTCGGGCGTGCGTATCAATTCGTTGGCGGTGCGGGCGAATGCCGAAACCATTTTGCCGCTACTAGCGGCGCATGATGTCATCGCCGACGCCTCGGATAATTTTGCGACACGCCAATTATTGAACGCTGTGGCAGTGGCTGCGCAAAAGCCGCTCGTCTCGGCGGCGGCGATTGGCATGATGGGGCAGGTTTCGACCTTTACCGCCGCTAGCGGTTGCTATGCATGCCTGTACGGGACGGAATTGCCGCAACACGCCGCCAGCTGTGCCACCGCCGGGGTGTTAGGGGCGGTGTGCGGCGTGATCGGCAGCCTACAGGCGGCCGAGGTCATCAAACAAATTCTCCGCCTGCCGGATGATGCGCGCGGCCGCTTGTTGCAATTTGATGCGGCGGCTTATCGTTTTCACGACACGCGCTACACGCGGATGGATAACTGCCCCGTTTGCCACAGCCAGAGCGCGGCGCGGGAATTTGCGCACACCCTCGACAGCAAGCGCGATTGCGCGTAAATTGTGTCGATGCGAAAAATATTTTTATTTCTATTGCTGTTGCCGACGCTGGCTTATGCTGGCGATGCCACCAAGCCATCGGTTTCGGGTTTGCCGATTCCGCGTTTTGTGTCGCTCAAGGCCGATAACGTGCATTGGCGCGTCGGGCCGGGGCGGGATTATCCGATTGAATGGACTTATGTTAAACGCGGCCTGCCGGTCGAAATTGTGGCTGAATACGATGTCTGGCGCAAAGTGCGCGATTTCGAGGGCACCGAAGGTTGGGTGCATCAGCAGCGCCTATCGGGCCGCCGCATGGCGATGGTAACGGGCGATTTGCTAAAACTGTACCGCCGTCCACAAAACGATGCGCCATTATTGGCGAAAATTGAAACCGGGGTGTTGGTGCGATTGCTGTCTTGCGAAGCGCAATGGTGCCGGATCGAAGCGGACGGCATGCGCGGCTTTGTCCAGCGCGACGGGATCTGGGGCGTTTACCCGAATGAAGCGGTCGGGGAATAGATTATTTGGCTGGCTTTAAATGAATCGTCACTTCGACCCGGTCGATCTCGGTGCCGGGCGGCAGGGCGGGTAGTTTGGCGAAATCGACGCCATTCGCCGGAAAATCGACCAGCCCGCCATTTTGCGGCAAAACAAAATGAAAATGGTCTTCGGTGCGCGTGTCGAAATAAGTTTGCTGCCCTTGACCTTGAATTTCGCGCAACAAACCGGCGTCCACAAATTGATTCAACGTATTATAGACCGTAGCCAGGGAGATCCTGAGCGCGTTGTCGCGCACTTCGCGGTGTAATTGCTCGGCCGTTAGATGCCGCGCGCCGCGCCCGAATAGAATATTGGCCAAAATCACCCGCTGCCGGGTGGGGCGCAGTCCGGATTTTTTCAAGCGGCCAACCAATTCGGAATATACGAATGGTTGCGAGCACATCAGGCCATGGGTCATTTTAAGTTCCAAGTACTAAGTTCCAAGTTCAAAGTTCCAAGTTCTAAGTTCAAAGTTCTAAGTACTTAATTACTAGTTACTGGTTCTCGGCACTTGGTACTTTGAACTTGGAACTTTATTTAATCTCCAATCGCAATCCGTTCCACCAATTGCTTGACGGTCGGGATAAAGCCATTCGCGTAAAACGGATCGCTGGCGAATTTATAGGCATTATGCCCCGCGAACATCAATTGATCGTCGATACGGTCGCTGTGGGAAATTTCCTGCAACGTCTTTTGGATGCAGAAACTACGCGGATCGGCTTTTTTGCCGGTCGTACCGGCCTCGTTCTGTGACCAGTTGGAAAAACCGCAGGCGGATAAACAGCCCATGCAATCGATTTGGTCCTTGACGATTTGATCCTCGGCCGCTTGGGTGACGAAAATCAACGTATTGTCTGGCGTGCGCATGGCGTTGGCATAGCCACCCTTGATCCATTCTTCGGCGTGGGTCTTACCCTCGGGTGTGACGTAAACCTTGCGGCCGCGGGCGCCAATCGCCAATTCCGCGGTGTGATCGCCCATAGGCGTTGTGGAATAAGCGATTTGCCGCTCGCTCCGCCCCTGTAATTCCGCCAAAAACGGGTTGCGCACGGCCGAGGAATAAAATCCGGTCGGCGAAAACCGGTTCAAATACACATCACCCGCTTTTAATTCCAACAAACGTTTTTTCCACGCCATCGAAATCGGGCTTTCTTGGGTTAATAACGGGCGTGTACCGAATTGAAATGCAATCGGCCCAATTTCGGGATTATCCAGCCATTTGGCCCAATCGCGCAAATACCATACGCCGCCCGCCATAACGATGGGCACATGCTGCAAGCCGAATTCGTTCATCTGTGCGCGCAATTCGGCGACGCGGGGATAGGGATCTTCGGGTTTCAATGGGTCTTCGGAATTCGATAGGCCGTTATGCCCGCCCGCCAACCAGGGATCTTCGTATACGACCGCGCCCAACCAATCGGAAAATTTGTGATAAGCGCGTTTCCACAGCGCGCGAAAAGCGCGGGCCGAGGAGACGATGGGCAAATAATGCACCCGGTAATGGGCGCAGATTTCGGAAATTTTATACGGCATGCCAGCGCCGCAGGTGATGCCGTTGATCAACCCCTTGGCGCCTTCGAGCACGCCGTGCAAAATCGTCTCGGCAGCGCCCATTTCCCATAAAATATTCATATGGATGCGGGCTTTGGGCCCGGCCAGGTCGCGGGCGATTTTCGCCTGATAGACGCCGCCCGAAATGGAATGCTGGATCAATTCATGATGCCGCTCGCGGCGGGTTTTGCCGAAATACAATTGCGGCAAAATATTACCCGCTGCATCGCGGGTATCGGCGTTAACGCCGGAAAACGTGCCGATGCCGCCGGTCGCCGACCAAGCGCCCGACGATTCGCCGTTGGACACGGAGATACCTTTGCCGCCTTCGATTAGCGGCAAAAATTCCTGGCCACCGATAACGATGGGTTTTAGATTTTTTAACAAACCCGGCTCCTTGAATGGTTTATGCGGGGCGCATTATAGGCAAAAAAGCGTGTGGCGTATAGCGGGTAGCGTAAGGGGGTTATTGGTAAATGGTTATTGATCGATGCTAGCTGCCCGGCCAAAACCCCTCACGCCTCTCGACTCTCGCCTCACGACTTTGATTAATACGATTCAACGGGAACAATCGGCACGGCCTTGGGATTTGGCACATCCCGGCTTAGGTTCAACGCCGCGCGCAGGCGATCCGCACCCGGATTGCTGAGATCATTGGTTTTCAAGATTGTCGCTGGCTCGGTTTTGGTTTGGTAATAGGCCTCGTTCAAATCCTCGCGCACGGTGATACCGGTGCCGTGAAACGCGCCCCCGGTATAAAGCCCGCTGGCTTTGGCATACACGATCATATCCGCCGCCAGATCCAACGCCGATTTGGAAGCACCCAAACCCGCCCCGACGGGGCCCAGGGCCACGCTGACATCCGCGCCCAGCTTAAATTGGTTTTTTAAAATATTCTCTAAGCCCTTGTCGGTCATGACCAAAAACAACGCTTCGGTCGACTCCACGCCGATTTGCAAGCCAAAGCTGCCACCGATCATGTTGTAAAATGCCGGATTGCTCCATTGTCCGTTGGCGTCGCGGATCAAAACCACGCCTTCGCCGCCCTGCGCGCCGATGATAAACCCGCCTTTGACCAATTTGGGGAAAATCATCACGCCCTTGGCCTTGGGCAGTAATTCGGCGACGCCCGCCAAATCCTTGTCGTTGCTCAGGGTTTCAACGCTGCTGCGGGCGCGGTCGATCAATTCCTGCGCGGCCAAGCTTGCCTGGCTGGGGGTGCCGTCGGCGGCAGTTTGGCGATCGGCGATGCTACAGCCGGTAAGCAGGCTCAAAGCCAGGAACAAGGCGCAAATATATTTCATAACAAATTCCCTTTGGGTAAAAACGATCAGCGAATGACAAACACTTTGCATTGGCATTGCGCCAATCAATAGCATAGATATAGGGCATTTAAAACCCAAAGCCAAACCCGGATTATCCATGAGCGCATCCGCCAAAATCACCCCGCCCGCCTTGCACGAATTCCGTGATCTGTTGCCGCATTTGCCCAGCCTGTCGCCCGAACCGGGCACGGCCGCCTGGCAATGGGGTGCGGGCAAATTGCCGGGTGATTTGGCCAATGCGCAAAGCCGCGTGGCAATCGCCCAACAACGTTTTCCGATTAAAATCGATCATCCGCGTTTGGCGATCTTGACCAGCGGTGCCAATGCCGCATGGGTTAACAACCTGACCTCGGGGCAGGCGCTGTTGCCCTATTTATGCCAAACCGTCGATGCCGATTTGCGCCTCTATGAAATGCCCGGCCAGGGTGTGTTGGATGAGACGCAAACGGCACAAGCCATCGCCTATGGCATGATGGCGGTGGAAACCGGGGTCGATTTCATCGCCGCTTATTTGGATGACGATTTGGGGGGCGAGATAATTTCCGCCACCGATCCATTATTGGCGTTGCAAACGGCGAATTCCAGGCCGCTGGCGGCATTATTGGGTTTGGTGCTGGCCGCCCGGATGGGCAAGGTGCCGGTGGTGTTATTGGGCGATGCGGCGATCAATGCCGCAAAATTATGGCAAAACGCCTATCCCAGTATGATGGAACATGTGTTGCCCCTGCCGGGCCAGGTGAGCGATTTCGCCCCGCTGGTGCAGCAATTCCGCGCCATCGCCGCCTGGCAGCGGGCATAGGCAATTTTGCCCTTTGCCGCATTTGTAGGCTGTTTTCTCACTCCCCCATCGCTAGCAAACGGCCATGGCGGCGGGCGTGGTTCAGCGCATGGATAAATACTGCGACGCCCAAAATCATATACGCGCCATTCAATATCGCCGCCTTGAACAGCAAGCCCCAGGGCGTGATCTGTTCCAGCATAATGCTGCGCATCCCTTCGAACACATAGGCGGCGGGCGTCATCCAGGCGATGTATTGCAAAAACTCCGGCAAGGTGCTGATCGGATAATAAATCCCCGAAATCGGCGATAACATGAATATCACCGCCCATGCCATACTCTCGGCACCCATGCCGACGCGCAGCAATAACGCGCAAATAATCAGCCCCAGCCACCAGCCCATCACCAGCAATTGGGCAAAGAAAATCAACAATGGCCAGCCCAGGGTCAAAATATTGTAATGATAAAACGCATACGCCAAAATCATCGCCGGGATAATGCAAATCAGCGTGCGGATCACGCTCATGATCAATATCGCCACCACATATCCCCATGGCCGCAAGGCCGAGACGAATAAATTGACCAAATTGCGCGACCACACTTCTTCGAGATACGATAGCGATACGCCCAATTGGCTGCGGAATAACACATCCCACAACAACACCGCGCCCAATAACAATCCGCCCGCCTGTGCCAATAGGCTGGAATGCTGGCTGAAAAACTGGGTGATAAAACCCCAGGTGACCACCGACAAAATCGGCCAATAGATCATTTCCAGCAAACGCGGCCACGAGCTGGATAAGGTATACCAATGGCGAAGGATGATGGCGCTGATGCGTTCGAGGGATTGGTTCATGGCGGTTGTCGATTATCGGTTGTTGGTTGACGGTAATAAATTAGGATTTGAATTATGTGGAGGCGAAATGAAAAAGAAAGTGACAACCGGCAACCGTTAGCTGTCAACCGCCCTGCGGGCGATATCCAAAAAAACCTGCTCCATATTCTGCCGTCCATATTTTTCGATCAAGTCTTTGGGTGCGCCGCGATCGACGATCAGTCCCTGTTTTAAAATCAACACCTGGTGGCACAAACGCTCCACCTCGGCCATGTTGTGCGAGGCGAGCAGGATGCTGCAACCCGTTTGCCGCTGATAAGTTTCCAAATAGCCGCGCAGCCAATCGGCCGTATCGGGGTCGAGGGATGCGGTGGGTTCATCCAGCAACAGCAATTCGGGCTTGTTCAATAACGCCTTGGCGATGGCGACCCGGGTTTTCTGGCCGGAGGACAGCTTGCCATAGGCTTTGTGCAAAAAATCGCCGATCCGCAAATCGTCGCTTAATTCCGCAATCCGCGCTTTGCTGCCGCGCACATTTAACAATCGCCCATAAACGCGCAAATTTTCATACACCGTCAAGCGCTGCGGCAAATCGACATAAGGGCTGGAAAAATTCATCCGCGCCAGGGCCGCAAAACGGTCCTTTGGAAAGGCGTGGCCGAAAATTTGAATCTGCCCCGAAGTCGGGGTTAGAATACCCAATAACATGCCAAGCGTCGTGGTCTTGCCCGCGCCGTTGCCGCCCAACAAAGCCACGGTTTGGCCAGGATTGATGGCAAAATCGATGCCGCGCACGGCTGCGGTTGCACCAAAATCCTTGCGCAAAGCGTTCACGGTCAGGATCGGCGCGGTCATGCCGAGGCGGTTGGGTTGGGAAGCTGTTTGTGCTAGGGTCATGGGATGTCTTTATTTCAATCGGTCTTACCGGAAACTAGAGCGATCAAACGGCAAAGTCTAGCCGTCTTGCGCTGGGCCGTCTTGGCGGCGCAGGCTATAACCGTTTTGGTGGTGCAGGAATTTTTGGCGATTGCTTTGCCGCTGGCCACGCTGTTACCGCTATGGCTGGGCGGGATCGCGATCAATTTATTTTTCTCGCTACGGCGACAAGCTTTGCGCGAAGACGAGTTGCTTATGCACCTTGCCGCCGATTCGGCGCTGCTGGCGGCGATATTGCATTTCACGGGCGGGCTGCAAAACCCATTTGCGGCGATTTTACTGATTTATCCAACCATCGCCGCCGCCCTGTGCAGCCGCCGGGGTGCGGTGATGATGGGTGGATTTACCATCACCGCCTTGACCATATTGGCATTTTATCATCAAGCTTTGCCGTGGCGCGATGGGCAGGGATTATTGCTTGATCGCCTCTATAGCTGCGGGGTGTGGACGGCGTTGATGCTGGGGGCGATGTTTATTATCACCGTTGTGCAGCGTTTGTTGGACGAAGCGCGGCACGCGCAACAAGCCCTGCACGCGGCCCAGGCTGCACTGGCCCGGCAACAGCGCATCGCGGCTTTGGGCGGCTTGGCAGCGGATGCGGCGCATCAATTATCCACCCCGCTTAGCACCATGACCCTAATCGCGCATGAGTTGCTGGACGATGTAAATTTGGGCGAGCAGGGACGGCATAATGCGGGGGCGCTGTTGCAACAAGCGCAGCGGTGCAAGACCGTTTTGGCCAATCTGGCGTTACGGGCCCAAGGCGCGCCGCAACCCACCAGCGCCATGCTGCCCTTGCCGTTATGGTGGGCGGAAATCGTGGCGCAATTGCCGAACCGTCGTGCTGAAATTCAATTGAACGTGGATTACGGCAACGATATGCCGTCGTCCTTGCTGGTGCCTGCGGCCAACGAAGCGGCGCAGGCGATTGGACAAATCCTGCAAAATGCATTTTTGCAAGCGCAGCAGCAAGTGTCGGTTGAAATCGACGCTGCGGGCGGCGATTTGGAAATTGCCGTGTTTGACGATGGCAAAGGCTTCGCCCCTGCGCAATTGGCCATGCTGGGCCAGACGCCGCAACCGATCTCGGCCCATGGTGGCATGGGTATGGGTTTATTCATCGCCCGCGCCTTGCTGGAACAAATCGGCGGCGAGCTGACTTTGGCCAACGCCGCCTTGGGCGGGGCGGTTGCCCGTGTGCGCTGGCCTTTGCGCCATTTAGAGACGGAGGCGGCATGAGCGATCCCCTCTTGATCGTCGAGGACGATGCGGTTTTGGCCAAGCGGTTGGAACATGCGCTGCAAAAGCGCGGTTTTGCGCCGATCATTGCCAATTCCTGCGCTGCCGCCAAGACAGCGATCGCAGGCGGCGATGTCACCCACGCCTTGATCGATTTGCGCCTGGCGGATGGCAGCGGGCTTGATTTGGTGCCCTTGATCCGGGCGCGCACACCGTCGGCAAAAATCGTCATCCTGACGGGCTATGGCAATATCGCCACCGCCGTGGTCGCGATCAAGGCGGGTGCGGTCGATTATCTGGCCAAACCGGCCGAGCCTGATGCGATCGAGGCGGCGTTGCGCCATGCTGGCACGGCGTTGCCGCCCCCGCCCGAGGTGCCGATGTCGGCCGAACGCGTGAAATGGGAACATATTCAACGCGTCTACCATCAATGCGGCGGCAATATTTCGGAAACCGCGCGCAAATTAAATATGCACCGCCGCAGCTTGCAACGCATATTGCAAAAATATGCGCCGCAAGAACACAATCCATCATGAGCTGGTTTTCACGCACCCCCAAAATTCCATCCGGCCAATTGGTATTCGCCATTGGCGATATCCATGGCTGCGATGATTTGCTTTTGGCGCTCGAGGATAAATTGCGCGCCTATGCCTTAACCATGCCCGAATTTTCGGTGCGGCAAATATTTTTAGGCGATTATATCGATCGCGGCCGCGACAGCCAGGCGGTGATCGCGCACATCATGGCACCACCCCCGGATGGGTGGAATCGCACTTGCTTGCGCGGCAATCACGAGCAAATGCTGTTGGATTTTTTGGCCGAGCCCGCGATTGGCCCAAGCTGGATCGATTATATCAATGGTGGTCGGGCGACGTTACACAGCTATGGCGTCGCCGATCCCAAATATTTTACCGATATGCAGCAGGCGCGTGATGAATTGGCGGCAAAAATGCCCGCTACCCAGCGCCAGTTTTTGGAAAACCTGCCATATAGCCTCGAGGTCGGGGATTATTATTTCGTTCATGCCGGGGCGCACCCCAATCGCAAATTGGTCGATCAATTGCCCAACGATCAATTATGGATCCGCGAACCGTTTTTATCCAGCCGCCACGATTTCGGCAAAGTTATCGTCCACGGGCACACCATCTCTGCGCATCCGCAATTGACGCCGACCCGCATCGGCATCGACACCGGCGCGTATTGGAGCGGTACGCTCACCGCCATCGCGCTGCATGGCACGGAACAAGTGATCATTCAGGCTAGCAGAAATCAAATCGCCGGCTAAAGTTGTTCGAGCCCTTATGCTTGATGAGAATTTCCGCCCCCGCCTTCGCGAGGATAAACCCCGGCGGGAATCCATTTTATCTTAAATTACCCTAAGAATGCCCAACCAGTGTCATCCCGACCGGAGCGTAGCGGAGTGGAGGGATCTTGGAAAACTTTATAAGATCCCTCGACTACAGGGCTGCGCCCTTTCGCTCGGGATGACAATTATGGGGTATTATTAAAACCACCATAATACAAATGGATCCCCGACAAATGCTGGCGCATTTTCGGGGATGACAGTTGTGGGGGGAGTTCGTCGGTTAATTGACGATAAATACAAAACCAATAACCGACAACCGTCAACCGATAACCGCCTATGGCTGACGCGGGCGGCCGATGCGCTGCATCAGCTTGCGGGCTTCGCGCGCGCCACGACCAACCCTTTCGCCCAAGAGGCTTAAAGGCGTTGGATTTTGATTGACGGCCACGCCGCCGCGCGGACCCCAGCCATCATCGTCATCGCCAGACGGCAAAGATGATGCGGCCGGGCGGGCACGTTCCACCACATTGGGTAAAATCGCCGCCACCGGTTGCTCGGCCATCAGGTTTTGAAAATGTTCGGGACGGCCATCGATGATGACGGCCTGGCCAGGCGCCCGCAAATCGGTTTTGTGGACGTTGATCCTTAAATTCGCTTTGGTGCGTTTGGTGCGCATGACGGCCTGTACCTGATCCACACCATAGGAAAATAAAGGCGCGGAGTCAATTGCGGGGTGGATTCCCGGCGGTATTTTCCAATTTGGCCGCAAGGTGTTGGCGAAGCCGGGCCAGTATGCTATAGCTGCTAGCCAATAATTATAGGGTTTTATGCGTATTTTAGTCACCGGCTGCGCCGGATTTATCGGCTTTAACCTTTGTCAACGGCTTTTGGCCGAGGGCGCGGCCATTATTGGTATCGACAATTTCCAAACCGGCAGCCGCCAACATGTGCGTGAATTGCAGGTTTTGAAAAACTTTCAGTTCCTGGCCGCCGATATTGCCCAACCGCTGCCCAGTATCGACAAAGTCGGGCAAATTTACAATTTGGCCTGCCCAGCCTCCCCGCCCCATTACCAGCGCGATCCGATCCAAACCTGGAAAACTTCGATCTTGGGTATATTGCAAATTTTGGAATTGGCGGAGCGGTTTGGTGCAACCGTACTCCAGGCGTCGACTTCCGAAGTGTATGGCGATCCCACTCAGCATCCGCAGTCCGAAACCTATTGGGGGAATGTGAACCCGATCGGCCCCCGCGCTTGCTATGACGAGGGTAAACGCGCCGCTGAAAGCCTCTGTTTCGATTTCCAGCGCACGCGCGGTGTGGCCATCAAGATCGCGCGGATTTTCAACACCTATGGCCCGCATATGGCCCCCGATGACGGGCGGGTGGTATCGAATTTTATTACCCAGGCGCTGCGCGGCGAGGCGTTGACCGTTTATGGCGATGGCACGCAAACGCGTTCGTTTTGTTATATCGACGATATGGTCGATGGCCTGATCCGCTTGATGCAAAGCGGACCCGATGTCACGGGCCCGGTCAATTTGGGCAATCCGGATGAATTTACCATGTTGGAATTGGCAGCGCAGATTGGCGCAGTGCTGGGGCGTAAATTGCCTTTGGCAGCAAAACCGCTGCCCACCGACGATCCCAAGCAACGCCGCCCGGATATTACGCGCGCCAAGCAAATGCTGGACTGGCAGCCGCGCCAATCCTTGACTGCCGGCTTGCCCCCGACCATCGATTATTTCCGCCGCGCTTTGGGTCTGGATACGGCCAAGGTGAGCCATGGTTGACGCCGCACAGATTTTAAGCGCCTATCATGCCCGGCACGAACAAGCATCGGCAAAATTACTGGCGGCTTGCGGCGGGGAATTCGCCCGCGTTGCGGCCGCTTGCGTTGCCGCATACCAAGCAGGGCGAAAAATATTGTTGTGCGGCAATGGCGGCTCGGCCGCCGAGGCGCAGCATATCGCCGCCGAGCTGACGGTCAAATTTTTAACTCCCCGGCGGCATTTGGCGGCAATCGCGCTTACCACCGACACCTCGGCCATAACGGCGGCGGGCAATGATTTCGATTTTGCGGAAATTTTCGCCGTGCAATTGCGTGCGTTGGCAAATCCGGGCGATGTGGTGTTGGCTTATACCACTTCGGGCCATTCCAAAAATATCGTCCGCGCCTTGGCCGTGGCCAAGGAATTGGGCGCAACCACAATTGCGTTTTGCGGCCATGGCGGCGGCAGCGTCGAAGCCTATGCCGATTATGTACTGCGCGCGCCGGGCGATTTAACCCCACACATCCAAGAAATGCATAATATCCTGGGCCACGCGTTATGCATCGCAATCGAAGACGGTTTGGCCCTGCAACCTTTTGCGGCATCCCCATGGTCGAAATAGACGAAGACGTTTACAGCCGGATTCAATTGCTGGCTAAAATTCCCGGCAGCCGCGTGCTGTGCATCGGCGATGTGATGCTGGACCGCTATGTGTATGGCACGATCGACCGTATCTCGCCCGAAGCCCCGATCCCAGTGCTGCAACAGCGCAAGCAAACCATCATGCCGGGTGGGGTTGGCAACGTCGCACGGAATTTGATGGCGCTGGGCGCGCGGGTCACCATGCTGGCGGTATTGGGCGCGGATGACGCAGCGGAGGAATTGCGCGATCTGTTCACCGCAAGCGGCATCGATGCCCGCTTTGCCGTCGATCCCACCCGCCCGACGACGGTAAAAACCCGCTTTGTGGCGGGGCAGCAGCAAATGCTGCGTTTGGATGTCGAGGATAAAACCACTATCGGCGCCGATGTCGCCAAACATTTATGGCTGGAATTGGAACGCGCTTTGCCCGAAGCACAGGCGGTGATCGTATCGGATTACGCCAAAGGTTGTTTGACCCCCTGGCTGTTGCAACAATTGATTCAAACGGCCAAACAAAAACGTATTCCTGTGTTGGTCGATCCCAAGGGCGATGATTACACCCGTTATGCTGGGGCGACGTTGTTGGCACCCAATCTGCGTGAACTGGCCGAGGGCGCTAAGCGCAGTGTCGCAACCGATGCCGATATTGCGGCGGCGGCGCAATTTTTACAAAAACAATGCCGTTTGGATGCGGTGCTGGTCACGCGCAGCCAGGACGGCATGACCCTGTGCGAAGCGCAGCAAATTAGCCATTTTCCGGCACAAGCGCGCGAAGTGTACGATGTTTCCGGTGCGGGCGATACGGTCTTGGCGACTTTGGGTGCGGCGGTGGCGGCGGGCGCTAGTTTGCAGGATGCGGCTGCCTTGGCGAATATCGCGGGCGGCATCGTGGTTGGCAAATTGGGCACGGCCAGCGTAGCGTTGGCGGAATTGGACGAGGCGTTGCTGCAATCCAGCGGTGCCATGGCGAAAAAATTATCGTCGCTATCCGGTTTATTGGACCGGATTCAATTGTGGCGGCAACAGGGGCAGCGCATCGGCTTTACCAATGGTTGTTTCGATTTGATTCACCCCGGACATATATCATTGCTGCGCCAGGCCCGCGCCGCCTGTGACCGGTTGATTGTGGCGTTGAATACCGATGCGTCGGTGCAGAGGCTCAAAGGGCCCAGCCGGCCGATCCAAAACCAGCAATCGCGCGCCACCGTGATGTCGTCGATTGATGCGGTGGATGCGGTGGTGTTGTTCGACGCCGATACGCCCATGGATTTGATCCATGCGATTCGGCCCGACGTGTTGGTCAAAGGGGCGGATTACACCGTACAAACGGTGGTGGGCGCCGAATTCGTACAATCCTATGGCGGCAAGATTTTATTAGCCGATATCGTCCAAGGCCAAAGCACCACCAGCGCGGTTAAAAAAATCAAGGCGGGTTAGCTTTTAGTTGCTGGGGCGGCCGGCGGTTGCCACATGTTGCAATACTTCAGTCCTCAAAACAGAGCGAGTAGTGCCCAATATGCCATTCATCACGGCTAATTTTGCGCGTAGAGGGTCATCTTGGCCCGCGCCTGAGCCGCGTAATGTCGTTGAAATTTTAGCACGGGCTGTCTGAGCGCATTTTTCTATCAGTTTTGCTACGTCAATGTTGCTGGCAGAAATTTGCTGTCCGCCATCTGCCAAAAGATTATGCAGCACAATTGCACCCGCCACTAATTCCGGCGTTGGTGTTGAATTCGTGCCATTTGCGCTCAAGGCTAGAACATTATTTGCCAGGGTCACTGCCACATCGGGTGTGGACCAACAGCCTTTTTCTAACTTGATGAAGGTGCGACCGCTTTCTGTCTTTCTGTCGCCGCCCTGAATGCTTTGCGCTAACAACTTTAACAAATCAGGCTTGCTGTAAATATTCTCTGGCACACGCAAGGGTTTGTCCGCAGCCTTGATGTCAGGGAGCAGTTTACGTACTTCGTTTTTAAAAATTTGGTCCCTGTTTGCGCCAGTGCTTTCATCATATTGCGCCGCAAGCGTTCCTAAGCTTTCCATAAAATACGTACCCATCCCGCCCCCAGCAAATTAAATTTTAGTTTCGAACGAATTTGGAACTATTATTACAAAATGACAGATATATGTCAAATTCGTTACAAGCATATGACGCATGCGCGGAGCGCATAACTACCTCAGGGCGCGGAGCGCATAACTACCTCAGGGCGTGGAGCGCATAACTACTTCAGGGCGCGTAACGCATAACTAGATTACAGCGCGAAGTGCGTGGCTGATTTGTGTCGGAAAGCGGGCAGGTTTTTAAAATGCGAAGCGGCGCAAAACAACAATTAAGTCGCAAACACCCCGCCCGAACTCATGCTACTATCCAACAATCCGATCGGTACTTTCTCGCCATTCGCGATGCGGCCGATAACATCCAGCGCGTCGTCTTGGTTCAAACCGAAATGTGCGGCGATTAAATTGCGGTATAGATCCATCAAATTGATGGTTGGGCGCAAATGCATACCACCAATCAGCGCGTTATCGCTCAATCCCGGCCATTGCGTCAAAACGCGTGACGGGCCGCCCGCCGGACCGTTGTTCTGCACCAACATCGATTGCAATTGCGGATTGCCGGTCAGCACCATACCGAATCCGCCTGCGCCGTGATCGGTGCCATAAGACGCGGTAACCCGCACCTGGCGGCCCATTTCACCGGCGAAAACGATCAGCGTTTTATCGAAAATATTGCGTTCAATCAATTTATTGACCATCGCATTCAACCCGGCGGCCAATTGACCCATGCGCCCATACATATAGGTATCGGGCTGGTCATAAGCATTGACCACTTGTCCGGTTGTCCAATCTATGTATGCGCCGCTGGAATGCGTGTCCCAGCCATCCATCAGCAAATACGCGGTCGACGGGGCGTATTGCTGATCAATCGCCAATGTCTCGGCCGCCAGCATCGCCTGGGTTTCAAAACCGTTGAATGACATTAATCGTCCTTGATCCAAACCTTGGATCGGCACTTCGCTGAACGCTTGCCGCGCGTTCCACGCCTCGTTAAAGCTTTGCAGCAATGCCGGGTTATTGCGGTATAATTGACGGATCAAGTCGATGTCGCTGGTGACGGGACCCGTACTGCTGATATCCATGATCCCGGCCGCCTCCGGCCCCAGCAAAATACCGGGCACTTGGTTGCCGCGATTAAATGCCACGCCGCCCACGGTCGCGTTTTGAAACTTGGTCAATAACCTGCCCATCCACCCCTCGGCCACCCGGCCGCTTTCGGCGATGTCCCGGCCGTTCATAAACATTTCCTGGCGGGTGAAGTGCCCCAGCAAATTTAAATCAGGGCGCGAAATGCTGGCGGCGTGCACAAAGCTCATCCGCCCGGCATCATAATGCGGTTTCAGTAATGCGAGGGCCGGATGCAAACCAAAAAAACCGTCCAAACGCATGGCGGCGTAATTAGACCAAGTGCGTTCGACCCGGCCTTGTTGGTTGCGCCACACCAAATCGCGCGGCCGCTCGGGCGCGGTCAGGGCGAAATGTCCGCGCAAGGCGGCGTAATTCGGATCGCCATAAGGGGGCAAGAAACTCAGCGCGTCCGGTCCGCCAAAGCCGAATATGACGATCAGCTTTTTGTCTTGCATGCCCGGGTTGCTGGCAAAAGACAGGCCAGGCATGCCACCTACGGCCAAGGCGCCGCTGCAGGCCCCAGATTTTAGCAAAAACTCACGACGATTCATCGACATGATATTTTCCTTTGCTTAGCCAACCAGCGTCATTGCGGGTGACATCGTCCACAGTAAATTAGCCGACATGTTATTACCCATTGAATCCGCCGGGCTTAAGATCATTTGCTCGGTGCTGCCCGCACGCGCGGCAACAACGCCCGATATAGCTGCATAAATTTGCGTGCGACTGGCATTTATTTTTGGCGCAATTTCCACTGCGCGCTTGCACAGCGCATCCATATTCGCCGATGTCATCCACACGCTGGCGCCGCCCGGACGGTAACCTTGGATGGTCGGTGCGGCGAAATGCGGCATATTCATCGATGGCAAAATTTTATCGATCAAATTCCATAAATTCGGATATTGCATGGTCAGATTGCTAAAGCGTTGATTGAATTCGTCATACCCTTGGATCCAAGCATTCGGCGCCGGGGTATCCCAGCGGGTGCCAGGGGCGATATTGCCGTTGAACAAAGGACTCATCCGCACCCGCTCCATTTCGCCCAAAACATCGCCAGCGCGGTAAACGCCCAGCATATATTGCATCGGCATTTTGACATTGGCCATGTTCGCGGTCATGGCCGTTGTCGCCAACGGATCGCGGATCATGGTCAAAGCCAGTTGTCTCAAATCCCCGCCCGTGGCCATATAATTCTGGCTTAATTTAGTTACCAAAGCTCTAACATTGGCTTGGGCGCGGCTGGTGGTAAAAAACCAGTTAACCAGTTTTTCGGCGATATTGCGGGCGGTTTTTTCCGACCGGGCCAGGGCGCGCCAAACGCTTTCGGCGCGGGCGATCACTTCGGGCATATAATCCGCGCGCGGCAGATTCATATTCAACAATGGAATCGTAATTTGTGGCTTATGCGGATAGCGCATGTCGATGTAATAATCGCCCGGTCGGATTTCAGCCCCCCAAATGCGCCAAATGACGTTGTCGGAGTGGTAATAAACCCGGTTACCGGCAAAAACTTTGGACAAGGCGATAACGTCATCTTGGGTGTAATTGGGATTACCGCTGGCGTCCAAGGCACCGATGGTATGCATTTCCAAAAGCTCGCGGGCATAATCTTGATTCGGCGCGCTCTCGAAATTATTGCTGCCATTAAGGCGGGCCATCATGCTGGGGCTTTTGCCACTGGCGATCAGCATATCCTCGAATTTGCCCAAGGAGTTGGCCACAATCGTATGCGCGAAATACGGATGCAGGAACGGCAAAACTTGTTGATCTTGCGCGGTGCTTTCCGGCATCTGTGCCGAAAGATGGTTGAACCAAAATAGTGACCATTGGAATAAAAACGGTTTGGTCGTAAGGACTGCTTGCTGCATCAAGCGCATTGCATCGGTTTGAAAAATGCGGCGCATGTATTGGGCGCGCGCGTTCGAAAATCCGCCATAAGCCCATGCCAGGCTAATCATTTGACGAAGATAGTCCTGGGTCTGCGGGACATCATGAGCGAAATCCAAATTCTGCAAGCTCAGCTGATTTTCCAGCCAGGCGGTCGGATTGGCGTTGACGGCGGGAATCTCGCTGTGATGCAGGGCATAGGCAAAGCGATGCACCGCCACACCTGCTCTGGCGGACAAAGTAGCGGCGTTGCGAACATTGACTGTGTTACGAATTGCTAAAACTTCTTGGCGCAAATCACCGGTGCCGATACGCGGCAGGGTGACGGTGCGCGCGGTTGAACTAAGCACGGGCTTGACCGGCGCTGGTGCCGGGGCGGGCAAAGTGTTGGCGCGTGTGCCAATCGCCGTGCGCGTAGGCGCCACAGACTTGGTAGGCGCCGCGGTGCCCTGATTCGTGGTCATTTTGATGCTACCCGAAGCCAACGCAACTTTAAGCGAATTCTCGGTCGCCATGCTGACGGTGTTTTCAACGACCGGAGCTTCTTGCATATTTTTCATCATCATCTCTGCCGTCCTTTCGACGAGGCGCTGCGTTTCTTTTTAGAATCTTTTTGCCCTCACATTAACGTTACCACAATTTTAATAAAACCGCAATAAATATATCTGTTACGGACATTAAATATCGGATAACCTATTGTAATCAAAGGATTAAAAATCGATTAAATTTGATCAATCACGGCTTGGTATAGTCCAATATACGGATTATCCCTATACAAACCCTGAATTATCAGTGGTGTTTTACCTATTGGATGCGCGGTGTTTTAGGCAAATGCCCGGCATGTTTTTTGGTCCGCTCCGCATATTTTTAAGGGCGGCCAGAAAAATCTGGGCGCGCTAAACATTGTATGATAGAGGATGTAAGTTGTTTTATATGTGGACCCGTAGCTCAGCCCCCCATGAGCGCAGTAAGCGCGAGTGGGTAGTAAAATAGGGATGCGTTGCGGTGTTTGTGTTGTGATGGACCCGTAGCTCAGCTGGATAGAGCGTTGCCCTCCGAAGGCAAAGGCCGGACGTTCGAATCGTCTCGGGTCCGCCATTAGATTTTGTTGACTCGCGCAGCGAGTTTACAAAATCTTATGCCCGCCGAAGCTTTAGCGTAGGGGGGCTCTACCGATTAAAATCTATCAGTTGACGGCTGGCCGTTTTTTTAACTACCTATTTTCTCACTACTCACGACTATAAACTCACGACTCAATCAATGCAAAAACTCCCCCAAGAAATCATCACTGTCCAATCCACCAAATTGCACTGCGATGGCGGCGGGCCATTGGGCCATCCGCGCGTGTTTTTAAATATGGGTGCTGCCCATGATATCGATTGCCCCTATTGCGGCCGCAAATTCGTATTGGCTGCGGGCGCGGCATGCGGCCACAATCATCATTGATTCATGGCGGATGGTAAACATCTCTATCTGATCGACGGCTCGGGATTTATTTTCCGCGCCTTTCACGCGCTGCCGCCCTTGACGCGACCGGATGGCACGCCGGTGGGCGCGGTGTATGGTTTTACCAACATGTTATTGCGCCTGTTGGAACGCGCGGCGGCCGATGCGGATCTGGATTACATTGCCGTTATTTTCGATGCGGCGCGCAAAACATTCCGCCAGGATATTTACGCCGGGTACAAAGCACACCGCCCCGACACCCCGCCCGATTTGATCCCCCAATTCGATTTGGTGCGCCAAGCCACGCGCGCCTGTAACGTGCCCGCCATCGAATTGTTGGATTTCGAGGCGGATGATCTAATCGCCTCCTATGCCACGGCGGCGAAAAACGCGGGCATGCGCGTGACGGTGGTCAGTGGCGACAAAGATTTAATGCAGCTAATCGACGGTGCCGTGGGATTGTTCGACCCGATCAAGAACAAAAAAATCGACGAGGCGGCGGTGATCGAAAAATTCGGCGTGCCGCCAAATCAGGTTATCGAGGTCCAGGCCCTGGCCGGGGATTCATCCGACAACGTGCCGGGTGTACCGGGCATTGGCGTGAAAACGGCGGCGGAATTGATCGCGCAATTCGGCACGGTCGAAAATTTATTGGCCAATGCCGCCAGTATCAAACAACCCAAACGGCGCGAGGCGTTGCAAACCAACGCCGATAATGCCCGCATTTCCAAACAATTGGTAACGCTGCGTCACGATGCGCCGCTACCCTTGCCCATCGCGGATTTAATCGCCCGCCCCATCGACCAAAACGTGTTGCGCGAATTCTTACAGGCGCAGGGGTTCAAGGCGTTAGTGGCGAGATTAGGCGAGAGTCGAGAGTCGAGAGTGGAGAGAAGAGAAGAAACTCCCCCTATCACTAACGACTCCCCACCTACCCCTCACTCTCCACCCCCCACTCTCCACTATCAACTACTCCAAACCGCTGACAGCTTGCGCGAATTTCTAAAACCGCTCGATGACGGCGGGGTGTTGGCGATTGATTGTGAAACCGATTCGCTACACGCCGTATCGGCGAATTTGGTCGGCATTGCCCTTGCCACAGCGCCCGGCGTGGCGGCGTATATCCCACTCGCTCATCGTTGGCCGGATGCGGATTTGACCACCGCCCACACCCAACCACCCTTGCAACAAATTTCCATGGCTGAATGCGCGGCGCTATTAAAACCGTATTTGCAAAATCCGGCGGTGAAAAAAATTCTGCATAACGCCAAATACGATTTCCAAATTTTTGATCGCTATGATTTGCCCATTGATATTTATGACGACACCATGTTGTTATCCTATGTATTGTATGGCGGCCAACACGGCCATGGCATGGATGAATTGGCGGAAAAATATCTGGGCCACACCACGATCAAATTTACCGATGTGGTGGGGACGGGCAAAAAACAAATTACCTTTGATTTGGTGCCGTTGGACCGCGCGATGCAATACGCGGCCGAAGACGCCGATGTCACCCTGCGCTTATGGCATTTTTTATACCCGCAATTACCCGCCCAACAATTAACCGCGTTGTATGAACATACCGAACGCGGTTTGCCGCGCGCGGTGGCGGGCATGGAATCGGCCGGGGTGTTGGTGGATCGGATGATGCTACATCGCCTCTCGGCAGAATTCGGGCAAAAACTGCGCGAGTTCGAGGCGGAAATTTACGCCCTGGCGGGTGGGGAATTCAATATCGCCTCCCCCAAACAAATGGGCGAGGTGTTGTTCGAAAAATTAAAACTGCCCGGCGGCGGCAAAACCAAAACCGGCGCCTGGTCCACCGATGTCGGGGTGATGGAGGATTTGGCCTCATCCGGCCATGTCATCGCCGATAAAATCCTATCGTGGCGGCAAATGGCGAAATTGATTTCCACCTACACCGATGCGTTGGTGGATGAAATCAACCCCAAAACCGGCCGCGTGCATTCATCGTTCCATATCGCCGCCACCAATACCGGCCGTTTTTCCAGCACCGCGCCGAATTTGCAAAATATCCCGATCCGGACGGAGGAAGGCAAAAAAATCCGCACCGCCTTTATGGCCGCCCCGGATCATGTGTTATTATCGGCCGATTACAGCCAAATTGAATTGCGCTTGATGGCCGATATGGCGGGGGTGCCAGCACTGCGGCAGGCGTTTTTGGATGGCGTCGATATTCACACCCTGACGGCATCCCAAGTTTTCCATGTGCCATTGGCTGATGTAGGCTCCGATCTGCGTCGCAATGCCAAGGCGATTAATTTCGGCATTATTTACGGCATTTCGGCGTTTGGGTTGGCGAAACAACTGGGTTGCGGCAACAATGAGGCCAAGGATTTTATCGACCGCTATTTCGCCCGCTTTCCGGAAATCCGCGATTTCATGGACGCGCAAAAACAATTCGCCCGCGATCACGGGTATGTATTAACCCGCTTTGGCCGCAAATGTTTTATGCCAGAAATACAATCCAAAAACGCCGCGCTGCGCAATTTCGCCGAGCGCCAAGCGATCAACGCGCCGTTACAGGGCACAGCCGCCGATGTGATCCGCCGCGCCATGATCCATTTACCGCCCGCATTGCAGGCGGCCGGATTGCAGGCGAAAATGATTTTACAGGTCCACGATGAATTGGTGTTGGAATTACCCAAATCCGAGGCCGAAGCGACCAGCACGTTAGTGCGTGATGTCATGCAATCCGCCCCGCTGCCCGCCGTGCAGTTATCCTTGCCGCTGGTGGTGGACACCACCATTGCGGAGAGGTGGAGTTAGTGTTTGGGTGTTTTTCCCACCGATTTCCGCCCCGCCCCCTCGGCTAAAAAAGTCAGGGCGAGGGTGTTAAGGCTTACACCTTCCTGTTCGGCCAATTGGCTGAGTTTTTGGTGCAGAGTTTTCGGCAGGCGTTGCACGTATTTGGCACCATAAATATTTTTGATTTTCTGGTGCGCAGGTTTTTTGCCGAATTCCGCTTTGGTTTTTAGCCAGGATTTTAATGCGTCCTGCGCCTCGGCAATGGCACCTGTAATGGTTTTGCCATCGGCCATACAGCCCGGTAAATCTGGAAATTCGACCAGATACCCGCCCCCTTCCGCCCGCGTCAGGCGGCGGACGGTAAAGGGATAATCCAGCGTTGTATCGGTGCGGGTTTTTTTAGTTTTTTTCATTGTATTCTTCCTCATCCCATAACAGCAGAAATTGTTTGATATAAACCGGCTTAATCGGTTTGTGCGCGGGCACTGTCAATTGTGCCCCGTGTGGTGTGCGGAACGTGACGTGGCTGGTGCCCGGCTGCCGCCATTCCCACCGCGCATGCCGGGCCAGCGCATACAAATCCTCGATCCGCCAGTCGCGCGGATTACGCCGCATGCGCGCCAACAGCTTGTCCCGCTTGGTCATTTTATGATATTATTATTGATACTATGAAATTTCAAGGAGAAAGTGATGACAGATATAACCCCAGAACAAAAGGCTGAATTGGAGAGATTAGATGCCATGTCTATGGAGAAACTATATCTACACATGAATAATCTCGACAGAATGTCGTCGAGTTACAACTTGGCGAGTTTGGCTTATTCAAAAAGGTGCGAAGAAAAAATTCAACAGACAAATCGAAAACAACTTCGAATCGCCTGGCTGGCGGTTGCGGCGGCTTGGGGTAGTGCCATCGCGGCGTTCATTCAGCTGTTAAAATAGGATGACTAAATGATTACTGGCTGCGTACGGTAAAAAATGTGCGCACACCTAACCACTTGAAAATAATGGTGCCGTTGATAGGAATCGAACCTACGACCCCATCATTACGAATGACGTGCTCTACCAACTGAGCTACAACGGCGACCTGGCAAAACTCTTACTATAAATGCCACGATGTTGGTAGGTATTTGTTACTCCTCCCAGCCCCTCGGTCATATACCAAGGGCCAGCCGCTAACGCTAACTCTTGGGTAAATCATGCCCAGGCACCGAGTGGCGGGCGGCAAAATACACCCGTAAAAACCCCCTTAACAAGCCTATAATCCATTGGAAAATAACAATAATTGTTGGCATATCCTTTGCAGATATAATCTCAAGCGGCCCAAGCCGCCACATATATAAAACGGGGGTTACGATGCTGACATTCTTGAATATTGCTTTGGTGATGGTTGCTCTGGGCGCGGCCTGGCGCGTATCGGTTTTTTTGGCCGAAGAATTCGTCGCTTAATCATTCGCGCTTTGATGCACCAAGCGCGGGCGGAACTCCCGCGCTTCGGTCCAATCCAGCGTGGCGAATGCGCCGCATTGCCGGCACAGCGCCTGCCAATCGGGTGCGGGCGCGAAACAAGTTCCACATTGCCAGCCTGAGGCTGTCGCTAACGCCCCTTGCTCGGTGCGCGTCTTAATCGCTTGACGCAAATTTTGCTGCGCGACGGGGTTCATATCCGGCGGGATGATTTGCAACAGGCGCTGCAACAATTGCAAATGCCTGGCCGTCGGCGCCGCTGTCCATAGTTTCTCACCCTCGGTCAAGGCCAAGCCCCATAATTGCTGGGTCAAGGCGTATTCCACCACCACCCGCGCCAGGGCTGGGGCCTCGGGCGTCATTTTTTGCAATTGCCGCAAAATTTTATGCAGCCGCCCTGGCCGACCGCCATAATGAATCAGCAACAAATCGCCGATATCCGCTTCGGGCAATTGCGGCCAGGTTTTTAACAATGCCCGCTCGGCCAAGAAAAAACGCCCACGCCTATAAAGATTATCCAAATACGCCCGCGCGGCGGGCAAGAAATCCGGTTTCTGCGCATAGCCGCGTTTGATCAATCGCGCTGCCAAAGCCAGATTGCCATCTTTTTCCGCCAACGCCGCTTGTTCCAGCAATATCGCGGCATGCCATAAATCCGCCTGCTCGCGCGCAACGGCGCGTTTGCCGCGCAGATTTTGCAACAAACGCAACGCCGCATCCCAATTATGCGCGCGCGCTTCAAGGGTGAATAAATCCCGCGTGACGGCGATGGAATGCGGCATTTCCGCCAGCGCCTGGCGCGCCAAAACCAGCGCCTGATCGAACTGATCCTGGGCCAAAGCTTGTTTTAATTGTCCGCGCAGGCCCAAAAACCGCGTCTCGGGCTCGTTTTGCAAAGCGACAAAATATTTGGCCGCCCCCTTGGCGTTGCCGCGCAATTGCTCGGCCTGGGCCAGCAACAAATGCCGCAACGGGGTTTGTGGCAATAACCGCTCGGCCCGTTTGCCTTGTTGGCGGGCCAAATCGGGATCGCCGGCGGCGATAGCGACAAAGCCGCGCGTGAGGGCGCGCCAACCGCGCCGCTCGCGCCAGCGTTGATACCGTTCTGGCCAAGCGCCCAACCAATCGCCAAGCCGTAACAGGCTGACGATCAGCCAGATCAAGGCCAAGAGGCCGATGATAGCCACGGCCGCAGATGTTTCGATACGCCAATCGCCGATGGAGAGCGTGAAATTGCCCGGTTGGCGCAACAGCCAACCCAAAGCTGCCACCACCAATCCCAATTGTAAAAAGAACCATAGCGTGCGCAGCATGCTGTACCTGATGGATGCTTCAAAAAAAATCTTGCTAGCCGCCAACGGGCGGCGCGGCGAGAAGCCGCAAAAAATTTAGTTGGTCACCGGTTGACCCAAACGCGAGACGATCAAATCCTGCAACGCCCACAGCGCATTTTCTGCATCCGCGCGCAATTGCAATTGCTGTGACCATGCGCGGGCGGCGTCGCTTTGCCATTCGCCCGGCCAGGCTTGGACGATGCTGGCGGCCTGGGCCCATTGCTGCGCGTCCAGCGAGGACTGAATTTTCTGCAAATCGCGATCCAGCGGATTGGCGCTGTCACCGCCGGTGCGGCGGATGGTGACCAGGCTGCTTAATTGGCCCAACGCATCGGCGATCACACCCGCACCTGCCCAGGACGCGGCCCAATCCGTGCCGCGCAACCGCGCTTGTTGTTGTGTGGTGCTAGCGGCGATAGCGGTGAAACCAGTTTGCAATTCCAGTGGGGTGGGTAATCCACTTTGTGCTGCCGGTTGCAATTTTGTGGTAATGGCCAACAGCTCATGATCGCCCTGCGCCAAATTTTCGATCAACGTCAATTCCTTGGTAAACCCGGCGGGTTTTTGCCAGGCGGCTTGCAAATGATTCGCCGCCAGCAACAAAGCCAGATCACGCTGCACACCTTGTTGCGCTTGTTTTTGCAAGGTCTCGACCGTTGAGGTCAGCGCCGCGTTTTTTTCCATTAATTGCAGCACGTCTTTTTGCAAGTCGCTGATTTTGGTGGCCAAGTCTTGGTTCAGCCGCGCTTCGGCCAGGGCGATGTCGCGATTGGCTGGTATGGGCGCGGTGGGTTGAATGTCTTGGCCCAAGGCTGTGGGCGATGACACGTCGCTGATCGGTGCGGTGTCGAGCGGTGTTGCATCGACCGGCGTGCCGCTGGCGTTGTCTTCGCCCAAAATAGGCTTGGGCAGGGTCAGGGCCAATTTATTGCTGCTGCTGCCAGAGCTGGGCGCAGGGTCAACGATCTCGGCCAGTGGCTTGGCCACGCTGGGTTTGGATTCGGTTTGCGTCTGCCGCGCGTATAACACAACGCCAGCGCCGATGAGCACGAATACCAACAGCATAAAAAATGCCAGCATCTTTTTAGCTAGGGAAGGTTTTTTCGCGCTCGTTTCGGTCATGTCGCACCTGTGGGGGAATAAGATGGCAAAGGGATCATCGCTTTATCCAGACCACCAGAGTATCGGATCGCGCGCCTGGCAGCAACCCCTTGATTTCATGGCCATGACCGCGCATCATGCCGCGCATGACTATGGCGACACAGTATGCATGGCGGCAATTTTCCACCCAGCCCGATGAAGCGGGCAAGGGGTGTTGATGCGCGTTTTGGGTATTGAAACCTCGTGCGATGAAACGGCGGTGGCGATTGTGGATCAAAACCGCGTCATTCATTCGCAATTGCTGCGCAGCCAATGGGCAGAGCATCGGGCCTATGGCGGCGTCGTCCCCGAACTGGCGGCCCGCGCGCATTTGCAAATTCTGCCCGATCTGGCCCGCGCGGCGATGCAACAAGCCCAAGCGCGGCCACAGGATTTGGCCGCCATCGCGGTGACGGCCGGGCCGGGACTTATTGGCGGCTTACTGGTTGGCGCAACGTATGGGCAAATGCTGGCCCTGGCTTGGGATAAGCCGTTATTGGCGCTTAACCACCTCGAGGGGCATGCGCTGACCCCGCGGTTTAGCGATGGGATCGAATTTCCGTATATGTTATTGCTGGTATCCGGTGGGCACAGCCAGTTTTTATGGATCGAGGCGGTGGGCAAATACCGCTTGCTGGGCGGCACGCTGGACGATGCGGTGGGCGAAGCGTTCGATAAAGCGGCAAAAATTTTGGGCCTGCCACAACCGGGCGGGCCGTCATTGGAAAACGCCGCACGCGCTGGCGATGCCTTGCGCTTTGCTTTGCCGGTGCCGCTATTGGGCCGCGCCGGTTGCGAGATGTCGCTGTCAGGATTAAAAACCGCTTTGCGGCAAACCGCCTTGCGCCTACCCCAACCGCTTGTGGCCCAAGATATCGCCGATCTGGCTGCTACATTTCAAAGCGCGGTTGGTAAAATGCTGCAAGACCGCTTGCACAATGCCATCGCCATGGTCGATGCAACGGCCGGGCGCGCGGGTATAAAACAATTCGCTATCGCGGGCGGTGTGGCCGCGAATCAATATTTGCGCGGCGCTTTGGCCGATACTTGCGCCCAGCTGGGTTGGCGGTTACTGGTCCCGCCGCAATCCCTGTGTGGTGATAATGCGGTGATGATGGCCTGGGCCGGAATCGAACGCTTGCGTTTGGGTCAGGGCGGCGAACAAACCGTGACGACCCGGCCGCGTTGGCCGCTATCTGAAATGACCGTCCCCACAGAAAGCGTAGGATAATCATGCAGCCATGGCAAAATATCGGCGTGATCGGGGCGGGTGCTTGGGGCGTGGCCTTGGCTTTGACCCTGGCGCGTGCTGGGCGGTCGGTGCAATTATATGGCCGCCGCGCGATTGACCCGTCCACGCAACAAATCTTGGCGCAACAAACAATTCATATTTGCAACGATATGGTCGCGATGCGTGATGCTGCGGCTTGGGTATTGGCCATTCCGACACAGAATCTACGTTCGTTTTGGCAAAGCATCGATACCGTTTCGCTATCAGGACAACCTTTGCTGATTGCGGCCAAGGGGCTGGAAGCGACCAGTGATTTACTGCCGCAGCAGATTTTTGCCGCTATTGCCCCGGCGCATCCGCTCGCCTTGATCTCAGGCCCAAATTTCGCATCCGAAATAACTTTGAATTTGCCGACCGCTACCACTATTGCCGCCGCCGACGAAACGATTGGGCATCATTGGGTGCGCGCGTTGGGCCATGATCGGTTCCGGCCATATTTCAGTGCCGATCCGACCGGCGTGGGCATGGGCGGGGCGTTGAAAAACGTGTTGGCCATCGCCTCGGGCATCGTGATTGGCATGGGCTTGGGCGAAAATGCCCGGGCCAGTGTTGTCACGCGCGGCTTGGTGGAAATGACGCGCCTTTCAACAACGATGGGCGGACAGGCGGCAACGATGATGGGTTTGGCGGGGGCGGGGGATTTAATGCTGACCTGTTATTCCACCCAATCGCGCAATTACCGTTTTGGCTTGGCCCTAGGCCAGGGGCAAACCGCGCAGAATGCTGCGGCCGCCATTGGCAGCACCATCGAAGGCATCAAAACCGCACAGGCGGCGGCGGAATTGGCCGCGCGCCATGGCATCGAGGTACCGATCATCGGTGCTACGGCGGCGATCTTATCCGGCGGGCACAGCGTGGTGGTAGCGATGCAAAACCTGCTCAGCCGTCCGTTTAAGGCCGAGGGGGTATAAGCCCGATTGCCAATTTAGGCCCAGGGTGGCATAACCGAGCCATGGCCTATTGGTTGCTTAAATCCGAACCGGACAGCTATTCTTTTGCGCAAATGCAACATGACCGCCGCACGGCTTGGAGCGGTGTGCGCAACCACCAAGCGGCCAATAATTTGCGGGCGATGCAGCCGGGCGATCTGGCTTTTTTTTATCATTCCAATACCGGGCGGGAAATTGTGGGCGTCGTTGAAATTTTACGCACCGCCTATCCCGATCCATCGGATGCGAGCGGTAAATTCGTCATGGTCGATGTAGGTAAACCCGTACCTATGCCGCAACCCATTGGCTTGGCCGAAATTAAAACCACCCCTGCCTTGCGGGATTTGCCTTTGCTAAAACAATCGCGCTTATCGGTGATGCCCATTGGCGGGCGGGAATGGCAAACACTATGTAAAATGGGTGGGTTCAAAACGCTTGGGGTAAAACGATGAAAATGCTGGCCGCCAAATTGCTGCAACCGGAAATCATGTTCTATGGGATGATGATTTTCTCGCTATTGCGCGGCGCCCCCGTTTACGGCGCCGAGCAGAAAGATTTTTATGATTTCACCCTCACCAGCATTGAGGGCAAGCCATTGAACCTGGGCGATTTTAAGGGGCGCGTGGTGCTGTTGGTTAATACCGCATCGCAATGCGGTTTCACCCCGCAATATAGCGGCCTGCAAGCGTTATACGATGAATTCAAAGACCGGGGGTTGGTGGTGCTGGGTGTGCCGTCCAACGATTTTATGGGCCAAGAGCCTGGCGATAATTCGCAAATTAAAAAATTCTGCGAAGTGAATTTTAACATCAATTTTCCGATGACGGAAAAAAGCAAGGTCTTGGGCGCGGATGCGCTGCCGTTGTTCCGCTGGCTGGCGACCGAACCAAAGGGCGGCAAACCGAAATGGAATTTTCATAAATATTTGATCGGCCGCGATGGTCGATTGCGCGAAAACTTTTCGTCCTTTACCAAGCCGGATGCGGAAAAACTGCGCACGGCGGTGATCACCGCATTGGGGGAAAATTCCTGATGCTGATGTCGCCTACGACCGAGGCCAATAAAACCCGCTTCATCGCGTTTTTCGGCGCGTTGCTGGTATTGGCCTATGTTTTCTGGGTGGTGGACCCGAGGATTACCTCGCTCGATCCAGAAAAAGCGGCTGTGCAAAACGCCAGGCATGCGGTCGATGATCGCGATTATCGAAACGCCTTGGACGGGATCTTGAAAGATATTAAGACCTATCCTTATAACGCCGATTTGCGCTTTTACGCCGCCCAGGCCTATGCCGGGCTGGGGCAACGCACTTATGCCATCTCGCAATATCAGGCGGCGTTGCAAATTCAACCCTTGCATGGCCAAAGCGCCTTGGCGATGGGGGAGTTGTATTTAGAGAGCCGCCAATTAGCGCCAGCGCAGGAAATGCTTGGCCGCCTGCAAACCATGTGCCCACAAGCGCAAGCCGGCAATCCCGATTGCGATGCCCGCAATCAACTGGCCGCTGGCATTGCGCGCGCCAAAGCCATTCAGGGTGGCGATGTCACGCGGTAATGCACCTGCGCTTTTATGGTGCGCGGTTGGGAAAAACCATGGCAAAAATCCCGCCATTGGCGATTTGAATTTAAAAATATCTCTGGGCGAGAGCGTGGCGCTGCTTGGCCTGAATGGGGCAGGCAAGAGCACAAGCCTGCGTCTTGGTAGCGGGGCCATGCGCCCCGATACGGGACGGATCGAAATTTTCGGCCAAAATTTGGTCGATACACGCAGCACGGCCCTGGCCCAGATCGGTTATCTGCCCGAAGCGGCGGCGTTGCCGGGCGAGTGGCGGGTGGACGATTTTTTGCGACAACAAGCTTGGACGCGAGGTTTGTTTGGCCCGGCCTTGGCAGCGGCAGCCAAGGTGGTGGTGGCGCGTTGCGATCTTGCCGCCGTGTTGACGCAGCGCATCGGCAAACTATCCAAAGGGCTGCGCCGGCGGGTGGCTTTGGCGGCAGCGTTAATTGGCGATCCGCCAATATTGCTGTTGGACGAACCGACCGACGGTCTTGACCCGGCGCAAAAATCCGCGATGTGGGCGATCGTCAAAACCATCGCGCCACAAAAAGCCATTTTATGGTCGACACATTTTCTGGACGAAGCCGCTCAACTATGCCCGCGCTGGGTAATTCTGCATCATGGCCGCATTGTCTATGACGGTCCGGCCCCGGCCACTAATGGCGGTGAATTTTTTCACCATTATACCAACGCACAGGTTGCGGCATGACCGCCCATCGAACCCCCCATCCGTTGCGCGCCGTTTGTGCGCGGGAGATTTTATCCCTCCTGGCCGAACCGTGGTGGCTTTTGATCCTGCCGCTGATGACGGGCGTCACTTTGGCCGCGGCGATATTCGCGGGCGATTTTTTTCTGCGCGGCCAAGCGGATGGACAAAGCCTGTGGCCCTATTTGCCGTGGGTATTGGCAATGATGGCGCCGGTTACGGCGATGCGCGGCTGGGCCGACGATAAACGGCGCGGCATCTTGGAATGGTTGCGTGCCACGCCCGTGCCGCTATGGGCCTGGATCTTGGGCCGCTGGCTCGTGCAGGTATTGCTCGGCGCGGTTTTTTTGGTATTACTTGCGCCATTTTTTATGCTGCTGGCGGTATGGGGCAACCCCGATTGGGGCCCGATTATCTTGGCGCTTGTGGCGGCATGGTTGTTATGGGCGGTTTTCGCCGCCATCGCCCAGGCGGTATCCGCCTGTTGCCGCCAGCCCTTGACCGCGCTGTGTGCTGGTTGGGCGATATGCGGCTTGCCGCTGATCCTGCCGCGATTGCTAGGCGAAAAATTTTCTGTGTTCGGTCTTGGCTCCGCTTGGCAGGCGGTGGTGGATGGTTTATTGCCGCCTGGCTTGCCGTTATTGGGCGCTTTCTACATTCTGGCGGCGACATTTGCGGCGCTTTGGGCCTTGTCCGATTACCGCCTGCGCCCGCGCCAGGTTTTAGTTTTTGCGGCATTGCTGGCGATATTATTATCCTTGCTGCCAATGGCGGACCGCTATGGCGCTACCTTGACCTGGGATGTGACGGCCGACAAGCGGCACACGCTGGCACCGGTGACGCAAAATTTGCTTATGGGATTGGATGAAAATATTCGTATCGATCTGTTTTACTCACCCGAATTGACCGCGTTGTCGGCGGATTATGCAGCCCTGCTGCCAGCAGTGCGGCGTTTGGTGCGGCAATACCGCGCCACCGCCCAAGGGCGGATCGAGGGGCAGGAAATCGCGGTCGATCCGGCGGGCGATTTGCCCGAAGAATTGCGCCGCCAGGGCTTGGCGCCGATACCATTATTCGGCGGTACGCAAAACGCATTTTTGGGCTTGATCGTTCGCCGTGCCAGCGGGCCCATTGCCGCTATCCCCCAATTCGTCCCACAGCGCGCAGCGCTTTTGGAATATGATCTAACGGCGCTTATGCAAAACTTGCTGCGTCCAGCGCGGCCAAAAATCGGCGTGCTGACGGGTTTGCCGCTGATGGGTGATTTTTTCTCGGCCCTGGCGGATGGCAGCGGTGCGCCCGTGCCGTGGTTGATCTGGTTACAATTGCAGGATCATTATGAATTATTGCCGATCAAACCCGGCGATAAAAAACTGCCCGATGATTTATCCGCGCTGTTGCTGATTCAGCCGCCCGCGTTGCGTCCGGAATTGCAACAAGCATTAGAAAGTTTTTTGCTGGCCAACGGCCGTGCCGTGATCATAACCGATCCTTTAAGCGAGGCGCAGTTAGCAAGACAATTGCCCGGCCAGCCCCCGCCTGCGATCCCCGCCGATTTTGCCGCATGGCAAGCGGGCTTGGGTATTCGCATCGATTCCTCGCGAATTGTGGCCGATCCCAAATTGGCGCAGCGCGTGGTGCTGCCCAGGGCCGAAGCCGTAAAATCCAACCAAGCCGTCGATTACGCGCCCTGGCTGCGCTGGCAGGCTGATGCGGTTCCGCCCAATAGCCATCCGGCGGTGCAAAGCCTGCGCCAAGTGAATTTGGCGAGTGCGGGCAGTATCGATATTTTAGCAAAAGCCGCCACCGCCATCACCCCGTTGTTGCAAACCACAGCTGCGGCGGGCACCTTGCCGCGCGGCTTGCTGTGGCCCGCACCCGAGCTCGAGGTGCTGGCAAAAAATATCCAGCCCGCACCTCAACCTTTGAATTTGGCGGTCTCGGTCCAAGGCCCGTGGCGCTTGGGCGGTAAAGCCAGCGCCAACCCGGCGCAAATTATTTGGATTGCGGATGGCGATTGGCTCGAAGATCGGTTCTGGGTACAAATTCCCGAAACCGTGCAAAGCGGGCAACTGCGCGCCACGGCCAACAATGCCGATTTTCTGCTCAACGCCTTGGATTATGTTTTGGGCGACCCGGCCTTGGCGGGCATCCGCAGCCGCGAGATCTTGGCCAGGCCATTGCAAAAGCTGATTGATCGCCGCCGCGCCGCCGAAGTCAAATGGTTGCCGCAAATTGACGCGGCCAGCGAAAATTTACGGCGTCTGAGCGCGGATGTGCCGCCGATTGCTGACCGTGACGCCACCCGCCTGTGGCAAACAGAGCAAGCCGCCGCTCGCCAAGCCTGGCGGAAGGCGAATGCAGGCCTGCAGCGTGACATTGCAGGGTGGCAAAACCGCATCACTTTGATTTTACTGGCGGGATATCCATTTGCATTGACCGTCTTGGGCGGTATTTTGCTATACTGGTACGGACGGCGCCGGACGGCGTGGTAATGCGGCAAGGGATCGGTATGTTCAAAATGTCCAGTAAAGACAGCAAACGGCGGCGGATGGGGTGGGTGGCACTCGCCCTGATTTTCGTCTTGGCTTTGGGTGGTGTTTATTATTATTTTTATTGGCTGCCCCGTCATCCCGCCTATGCCGAGCAACCTTATGCTAATGCAGCTCAGCGCGGTATCACTCAATTCAGTTTGAATGACGGCAAAGCCAATTTGCGCATTTCCATGCAGGATGGGCAGTGGGTGTTGTTCGATTTGGGGCAAATGCCGGTCGATCAATCCATGGCCCAGGGTTTTGTGCAATCGCTGGCGGCGGTGCGGAACACCGGCCCTAAAATTTGGGGCATGATTAAATTGACCGAAGCGGGTTTGAATGCGGAAACCAGCGGCCGTGCCGTGCGTTTGATGACTTGGGATAAAACCGGCGAATTTTTGGACGATTGGTTGTATGGCGAAACCCTGGGCGAAGGGATGTATTTGGCCCGGCCATTGAACCAAGAAATCGCCTATGCCGTTACAGCGCCGGTAATCCCGCCCCTGCGCGCTTTGGCGTGGGTGGTGCCGGCGTACCGGGATTATGCGGCCGAACAATTGATCGGCGCCGTATTGCGTAACGAGGTCGGGGAAATCGCCCTGCGCCGCCGTGCCGAGACCGATTTACAAGCCTGGCAATTGGCAAATTTGCCGCCGGGGATGCAGTTGCGCGCGGCGGTGGCTTTGCCCGATTTACCGCGTTTTATGGAACAGGCGCAAATCATCAGCGCCCAGAAAATCGCGGCGATCGTGCCTGATCAACCGGCCAGACGTCGCTTGGATTTGATCCGCCAAGACGGCTCCGCTATCACTTTGATCCAGGCGCCGATGAAAAACCAGTGGTGGAGCTTTTTGCGCTTAACCACCGCCAATGGCCAAGCGATTTCATTGCCCAGTGACGGTTGGGCGATCCAATTCGATCCCACCAGCAACCAATTACTGGCCCTGGCGATGGCTGATTTGTTGGAGCCATTGGCGCGATAGCGGCGACGGCAGCGCAGTGCCAGCCATCTAAAAAAATCGGCTAAATTCCGCTCAAAAAAACATAAAAGTGGCGCACCCGCGAGGAAAAAATTCAAACCGGAGGGCACAATTTCTTGAAATTTTACAAGGGATGGGAAAATTGCTCAGGTGTTCGAATGTGCATTATGAAAGCGCATCTGTCGTAAGTGTCTGAATTTTGTTCATCAGAAGATGCACATCTTCATGAATTTCGTCTTCTTTCATAAAATCCACCACAACTTCTCTTGGAATAGTAATAGCTGGCTGAGTATTTCGAAGTTGCTGAAACAAAGAATTGTTATCCTCAAATAACATTTTCTTTCCATCAACAACTTGAAAGACGTTTGCATCAACATTTCGCCAAGTTTTGTTAGGAGGTAGGGTTAAATTCTGTCCCACAAAAAACCCGTCAATTAAATTTATGATGGGTCTTGAAAATAGGTCGTCCTCAGTTGATCCGATTCGCTGTAGTGAGGCTCGTTTCCATGCATCTGGAACAAGCAGATAATTTTCAATGTTTTGCCTTTTCCACTCAAACAATGTCGGATTATCGGCAGGCGGGTGGAAGGCATCTTTTGAATTATCATAATCAAAAATCATCAGTCTTTTGACCTCAGGGATTATCTTTTGTAATGCCACAAAATGCGTATCCGCATCTTCCTTCATTTGATTCTTGTTACCACCATTCATGGCTTTGAAGCATATTTTATCAATAGAATCCTGAATTTTGCATTCCCCTGCCCATGCGCGTATAATGCGCTCGTCCGATTCCCCTTCCACATACACAATGAAAGGCGATAGCTTGATCCGGGTTATTTCCTCGTTAGAAACATCTGCCATTGCCCCTATGACCGCTGGGGTGGACTCGATTCTTTGGGGGCGGCGATTTAACAAAGAGATTATTTGGCTTGCATCAACGCCGCGTACGAATTCTTCGGCATGCGTGGCAATCAAAAATTGAATATTGCGCTGCTGCGATTTCTCTTTGAAGAAGTCGATTATTTCACGTTGCAAATTAACATGTAGATGGGCGTCCGGTTCATCCAATAAAATTGTGGTTGGTTTGTATCCGTATAGAAACGCTAATAACGTCAGGACTTGGTGAAAACCACTGCCACCTGCAATAATATCATAGTCTTTCTTGTCTTGCTTATATTCGACATTGATATGAACGTCTTTTAGAGGATCGTATTTGGGCTTCCTAAGTTCAACGGAAAACCAATTTTTTACAGTTTTTTCTAGCTCTTTCCATTCTTCCTCGGGGAGCTTGCTAACGCGTAAAAGTAAGTTGCGAAGGACACTACCCGGCTGTCCCGTTCCAACCTTCTGGCGCAGGGCGGCTTCATCAGTTCCTTTTTCCTGAGGCTCCAAGCCAGAAAATGGAGGTACATATGCAATAACAGGTAAATCCCCCGCCTCTTCGCATTCACGGAAACGCTGCCAACCTTCTGAAGGAATCGCATAAATAGCCTGAGAAGAATGATAGCGGAGATCAACACCAAAAGAGCTTGTTTTGCCGTTTGTTTGTTGCCACTCTACTAAAATGTTTATTAGTATGTATTCTTGTATCTTTTTGCCTTCTATTTCTGGCCAATGACGATCAGTTTTATCTTTCCATAATAAATTGAACTCCGGCACTGGCAATGCTGTAAAATTTGGCAGAACAATTTGGATACCCTTTTTCCCTGAGCGTTTTGACCTTCGAAATTCATCAACACAAAATTGCCAGATGGCTAGCGCCTGCAGTATGGTGCTTTTGCCACTATTGTTACGACCGACCAATAAGTCAAAGTTAGTGAATTCATAGGTTTGATGCCCTATGCTTTTGAAATTTTGTAGCGTTAGCTTGGTAATCATTTGGCGCCGCACTTGTAAGCATTTTTGTATTTTTTGTTAAAACAGCTTTTCTTATTGTACTTGCTAAATTCTAGGTATCAACAACCAATTTCGGTGCCAATCCTTCGCCGAATTTATTGTCATAGCCGACCCTTTGATTCACGCAGATTCTAAACGCTTCTGCATAAACTACTTCCGAAGTGGCGCACCCGCGAGGATGCCTGTTTTAAAAACGCCCGATCAGCGGGCGCAGGTCTGCGCCGGTTCGAATGCATAATATTTAATTTTGCGGGTAGCCCATCCTACGCTGGCTCCGCCAGCTTCGGAGGGCATAAGATTTTCTAAGCTTGCTACGCAGCTAAGAAAATCTAATGGCGCACCCGTGAGGATTCGAACCTCAAACCTTCTGATCCGTAGTCAGATGCTCTATCCAGTTGAGCTACGGGTGCTTCGTAGTTGACGGTAATCGGTTAACGGTTGACGTAGATATTTTGGCGATTCAGTAACAGTAAACTGACAACCAACAACCGGTAACCGCCATCAAGGCCGGGCAAATTACCCACAACCGATCGGTTTGGCAAGGGGGTTATTTTCACCCCCGTGTGGCTCGGTTGTCAAAGATGCTGCGGGCGGGCTTGCCGCCTCGTGCGTAAATTTCCGGTGAATGCTGCAATCGCGCTTGTGCGGGGCTAAGCCTTTGACTAATATGGCGCAGTGGCTGGTGCTGCCCTGCAGCTTGCCGCGCGGCTATGCGGCGTCAAACCTTGGCGCGCGCTGGATGTATTTGCGATTATTGCTGTTGTTTCGACGCCAAAGAAAGAGTCAAACCCCGATGACCCAACGTCCCATTCGTATTCCCCTGGCTGCGTTACTGTTTGCCAGCGTCATTTTGACCGGTTGCACGCAGACCGGTTGGCCCCAAGCCCAAGATTCCAGTTTTACCCCGCCCGCCGGCGCCTACGCGCCGCCAGCTGCTAGCGCCACCTTGCCCTGGTCGTCGGATCCGGCCCAAGCTTGGGGTACGCCCGCCTATGCCCAACAGGCCTTTCCAATGGTGCCCCCGATTCCGGGTGTGAATACCGGTACCGAAGTTGGGATGAAGGCCGAACAAATTCGCACCGATTTGCGCAATCTCCAAGCCAATGTGCAAACCAATTCTGACCGCTTCCGTGATTTGCGCCAGCAAACCGAAATCCAAAGCCAGGCTTATCACGGCTTGGTTGCCGCCGTCTCAGCACGCTTACAAGTGGGCACGACCCCCGGCAATCCGATTTTGGTCCAGCAATGGAACGAGGCGCAGGCTCAATTGGACCGCGTCAATGAGAATATCGGCCAATTGAATAACGTTGCCACCATGGTCGCCGCGAATTCCAGCGTGGCGAACTACATGTTGGAGTCGGTCAAAGCCACCTATAGCGTATCGGGCGCGATTGACGAAGATCACCGCCAGTTGCGCATTCTCGAGGATGATATCAACCGCACCACGGTCATGATTGAACGCTTGTTGCGCGAATTATCCGAAGACGTATCCAGGCAAACCGCCTATATCGCCTCCGAGCGCAGCAATCTGACCACCTTGTCGCTGGCAATTAAAAACGGCGAATTATATGGCATGAGCCTTGGCAACCGCAGCTTTACTTCCCAACCGTCGGGGGGCGGTGCGCTGCGCCCTTTTGAGGTGACGCCGCCCATGGGCGGCGCGGCCGTAACCTTGCCCATCGATCCGCAGGCAGCGCCTTTGATCGTCATCCGCTTTGACAAACCGGTTGTGAATTACGAACGCCAATTATACGGTGTGTTGTCCCGGGCGTTGGAACGCAAGCCCGACGCCATGTTTAATTTAGTTGCCGTGTCGCCCGCCCGCGGCAACCCGGCGTTTCAGGCCCTGTCCAGCAGCAATGCGCGCAAATACGCCGAACAAGTTTTACGCAGCCTAACCGATATGGGTTTGCGCACCGACCGCGTGGCACTCAGCATGCGCAACAGCGCGGATGTAGAAGTCAACGAAGTGCAATTATTCGTGCGGTAATTCTTGGGCCATGGCGGAATCCAGCACCTCGAACAAAATATTCGCCGTCACTTGGGATGAAATCCAGCGCGATTGCCGCGCCTTGGCCTGGCGGCTGCAGGAATTGGGGCCGTTTGCGTCCCTGGTGGTGGTGACGCGCGGCGGTTTGGTCCCCGCCGCCATTGTCTCGCGCGTTTTGAACATCCGCTATATCGATACCGTATGCCTTGAAAGCTACGCGGCCGATCGCGCCCAAAGCGGTGTTGAAACCATCAAAGGCATCGAGCATAGCGGCGAGGGGATGTTGATCCTCGACGATTTGGTCGATACCGGCGAGACGGCCAAAGTAATCCGGCAAATGCTGCCCAAGGCCCATTTCGCCACCGTCTATGCCAAGCCCAAAGGCAAACCCTTGGTCGATACCTTTATCACCGAAGTATCCCAAGACACCTGGATTCATTTTCCGTGGGAAGAAGACACCAAGTTTTGGTAGGTGGTGACGAGGGTAAACCTACCGCGCGGTGATTCTTTGCTTGGCGCGTTCATACAAAGCAAGCAAACGGCGCTGCATGGGCCGCGGTTGCCGTACATTGGCGCTTTTGTTGTTGCGGTCGTCATTGGCGGCACGATTCGATTCGCGATTCGACTCCAGGCGCGCAATATCGACGGGCGGGGTAAATTCCACTGTCTTTGGCGCGATAGTTTCTTCGACCGGCTTTAGCATCATCCGGCGCGGGCGGCGCAACCGCGCCGGTCCTTGCCGTAACGGCAGACGGGGGCGGCGGGGGCGGCGTTGTTGGGCGATATGTTCGCGCCGTGCCGCCATCCGGCCCAAAATATCTTGTAATTGCCCGACCGTAATCATGCGTCCGCTCCGTGTTTGCACCATCGGCTCGGCGGTTCGTTGCGCTGTTTGTAATGGCGCGGCGGGTGCGGTCAATTTGTCGACGCTTTGATTCAGCGCTTGGGCCAAAGCGGGTTGTTGAATAATGGCCTGGATCGTCGGCTGCGGGTTTTGCGGATTAAAGCGAGTCAGTAATTGCTGCAATTCCGGGGTAAAGCTTTGCGGTTGGACGATCGCCAATAATTGCAGCAAATAAAACTGCATCGCCACATTCGGCGCATCATCGCCATATAACGAATCCGGATACGTACGCAGCCAAAACCCATCTCTTTTGCCTTGTAGCGCAACTAATAGTTTTTGGATTTTCTCGGCCGCTTCGGCCGGAGTTAGCGGGGTCTTGGCTTCGATGCCGGAATCAACTTTATTTTTGGGCTTGTCTTCGGCAGCTGGGGCTGGCTTGGCCTTTGGGCTGGCGGCTTGCTGCCCACCCGGTCCGGCGCGGCCTGTGGACTTCATGGCACCGGAAGCGCGTTCGGGCGTTCCCATAACCTCGCTATCAGTCAGCGCGTCAATGGTCTCGTCGGCCGGATCGGTCGTTAGCGTTTCAATCGTCATAAATGCACATCACGCAGCGGGCCGATTCTGGCCCTATAAATTAGGTTGATTTTGCTTCACCCGACATCGGATACCGGGCTTTACTTGATATATGCTGCGTGGGCAAATAATAAGCCCGGCACGGTTGCAACGCAATAAGAATCGACATTTGGCGTAAATCCGCATAAAACGGCATTTATGCGTCACCTAATTCCAACCATACAACTGAATTTGTCGCCGAAACAGGACCGCCGTGTCCTGTCCGGCTCGCCTTGGATTTACAGCAACGAAATCGCGATGCGGCCGGAATTCCGGCAAATCGCTCCGGGCACGGCTGCGGATTTTTTTACCGCCAGCGGCCAATTTATCGGCCGGGGATTTTACAATCCCCATTCCTTGATCGCCGGGCGGATTTTGACCCGTGACCGCGAGCAGAGCATTGATGCTGCTTTTTTCACCAATTTACTTGGCCAGAGATTGGCCTTGCGGCAAAAATTATATACCGAGCCGTTTTACCGCCTGATCCATGCCGAGGCGGATGGCATGCCGGGCGTCATCGTCGATCGTTTCGGCGCTACGTTGGTAGTGGAAATTAACACGGCGGGGATGGATCAATGCCGCGAGCTGTGGCTGCCGATTCTGATCGATCTATGCGCTGCGAAAAATGTCATTTTGCGTAACGAAGGCGTGGCGCGCAGTTTGGAAAAACTCCAGCCCGAGAAAATTTTATATCGCGGCACCGCCCCATCCGGCCCGGTCCAAGTGCGTGAAAATGGTTTGGATTACACGGTCGAATTATGGGATGGACAAAAAACCGGCTGGTTTTTCGATCAGCGCGATAATCGCGCGCTGGTGGCCGGTTTTGCGCGTGGTGCGCGGGTGTTGGATTTATATACCTATCTGGGCGGCTTTGGGTTGTTGGCCGCGCATGCGGGCGCGCAACAGGTGACCCTGGTTGATCGCTCCGCACCTGCGTTGGCTTTGGCCAAAGAAACGGCGGCAGCGCAAAAAATGGATAACAATTGCGCGTTCGTCACCGCCGAAATTTTTGACTACTTGCCGCAATTATCCGCTGCGGGCGAGAAATTCGATATCGTCATCGCCGATCCGCCTGCTTTTGCCAAAGCGGCCAAAGATTTGCCGGTCGCCAAAAAAGCCTATCAAAAATTGGCGCAGCTATGCGCGGGGTTGATGGCGCCGGGTGGGTTTTTATTCATCGCCTCGTGTTCATATCATATGCCGCTGGATGAATTTTCGAACGCGATTGCGGGCGGCCTGCATCGCGCGGGGCGCGCGGGGCGGATATTGCGCAGTGTTGCCGCCGGCATGGATCATCCCACCCATCCGCATTTGCCGCATAGTGCTTATCTCAAGGGGTTGTGGTTACAGCTGGATTAAGCGCTTTCGAGGGCTTGCGGATCGGGCAGGGTGAGTTCGAAAATCGTGCCCTTGTCGGATGTTTCCAGCAACGCAATATCGCCGTCATGGGCGCGGGCCAAATCGCGGGCGATGGTCAGGCCCAATCCCGTCCCCCCCTTGCGGGCCGAGCCGATAAATGGCTGAAACAACCGCTCGCGCGCTACCGGTTTGATGCCGGGGCCGTCATCGGCGATGCGGATTTTTACCCCTTGCTCGTATCTTTGGGCGGTAAGTGCGATGTGCATGGCACCCGCTTCGGCGGCGTTGCGGAGCAAATTCATAAAAATGCGGTAAAATTGTTCGCGGTCCGCCATTACATTTAAATTCGCCGGCACCGATAGATCAAAGCGCACCGATGGAAACGACAATTGCAGATTCTGGCTGACATCGGCGGTCAGCGGCAAGAGCGCAAAGCTATGGCGCTCGATGGCCGTAAACCCCTCTTTGGCGTAGTCGAGGGTGGTGGCGCAAAGATGATTGGCCCGGTCGATGGCGGTCAGCAATCGGGGCGCCAATTTTTGCACATTCGGATCGTCAATATTCGCCAGCCGGTCGGATACCAGCTGCGCGGTCGATAGGATGTTGCGCAAATCATGGTTGATTTTCGTCACCGCCGCCCCCAGTGCGGCCAGGCGCGCTTGCTGCCGCAAAGCCAGGCGCAGCCCGTTTTGCATCAACAGCAATTCGCGCCACGCCGTGCCGATTTCATCCCGCCGCCTGCTGGGCGCAATCGACGTGCCGGGGTTTTCTGGGTCTTGGCGAAAGGCGGTCATCGACGCGCTCAGGCGCTGTAAGGGGGTGACCATGTAAAATTGCAGCGCGGCGAACACCAAGATCGCGGTGATAATCGCTACGCTGACCGAAAGCTGGATGTTGCGATTGGTAAACTCGGCCAAAGACTGCTGAATACTGGCGTCGTCCATGATGATGCCAATTTGCGCGTTAGCATTCATGCTGGGAATGCCGCTGATGGATAAAATCCGGCTTTGCGGAGTTACCAACGTGCCCATGACGATTTTAATCCCGGCCCATAAATCGTATTCCGGCATGGTAATATCGACGTTAACCACAGGCGGTTTTTGCCCGCGCTGAATATATTGATCTCCTTCCTCGGTGCGCAGGTACATCAGGCCCAGACGCTCCATCAAGGCGTAATCCTTGCCGCTTTGCCCGAGGCTTAGGCTGGCCAAATAGGCTTGATCCAGCTTTTGCTGTAAAATAACGGCATAGGAGCGGGCGGTCGAGGGGATGAGGATAATCACCTCCGAGACGATGACAAACGCCACAGTCAGCACCAAAACCCGCAAGGACAGGCTGTCGAAAAATTTGTAAAAGCGCAACATTCGGCCATTTTGCGCCAGGTTAGGCCGATAATCCATTAAAACCGGGGTTTGGCCGCAAAATTACCCGTGCCATGGGTAGCGGGTGGGTTGACAAACCCTGGCAAAACCCCTAAAACGCCTCTTCGGTTGGCGCCGCAGATAACGGTGCCGGTTATATTATTGCTGGTGAAAAAGCCCGGCATAACAATCACAATCGCGGGCAGCGCCATAACGGCACATGACCCGTGCGAGGTTTGGGAGTTTAAGACAATGCCAAAAAGAACCTATCAACCCAGCAAATTGGTGCGCAAGCGCCGTCATGGTTTTCGCAAGCGCATGAGCACGGTCGGTGGCCGCAAAATTTTATCCGGTCGCCGCAAAAAGGGCCGCAAGGTCATGAGCGCCTAGGGTCACAGCCTGTGGCAGAATTGCAAAACCCATTCGCCCTGGCGGCGGATGGGTTTTTTAATGCAGTAAGGGGCGTATGACCGCAAACGCAGAACCGATGATTGCCTGGACAGTTTTACCCGCGCCGGGGGATTTCAACGCGGTATATCAGCGCGGGCGCAAATTTTTCGCCCCCGCGCTCGGCTTGTTCGTGCTATCGGCACCCGGATGCGCGCGGTATGGCGTTGTCGCCAGCCGCAAACAAGTCGGCAATGCAGTTGCCCGCAACCGCGCCAAACGCCGTTTGCGCGCGGCGATTCGTAACGTTCTATGCCGCCAAGCCCTGCCCGATGCGCATTATGTGCTGGTGGCAACGCCGCGCACCAACGCGGTCCCCTTTACCGAATTAGAAAACGATTTACTTCACGCGCTCCGCCGCTTACAAAGGCTGCGCAATGCTGCGTAGGATTTTTATCTGGCCGATCCGGCTGTATCAATTGTTGCTCTCCCCCTGGCTGGGGCCGGTGTGCCGCTATCAACCCAGCTGTTCCGAATACATGGCTCAGGCGATCGGGCACCATGGCGTTTGGCGCGGCGGATTGTTGGGTGCGCGGCGTTTATGCCGTTGCCACCCCTGGGGCGGCCATGGCTATGATCCAGTGCCGGGCGAGCTGATCCAAAAATTATGACCGAGAAAATTTTTAAGGACTAGGGGCATGAAAAACGAACAAAAAAATCTGATTTTGGCAATCGCGCTATCGGCCCTGATTTTGGGCGGGTTCGAATTGTTCTTCAAACCCCAAATCACCGCCGATCAACGCGCCTATATGCAACAGCGCCAGGCGCAAGCCGTGGCGGTGGAAACAAAAATTGAAACCCGCAATGTTTTCACCCGCCAGGTGGCTTTGGCAGAAAGCAAGCGCGTACCCGTGGTCAATGATCGCTTGCGCGGCTCGATCAATTTGACCGGTGGGCAGATCGATGATCTGACGCTGACGACTTATCGCGAAACGGTCGATCCGAATTCCGCACCGATCACCTTATTGTCGCCCGCCAACACCAAAGACGGTTATTACGCCGAATTCGGCTGGGTCGGGGGCGCAAATTTGGCTCTGCCGGATGCCAAAACCCAGTGGCAAGCCACGGGGCGCGAATTAACCCAATCCGAGCCAATGGTGCTGCGTTACGATAACGGCCAGGGCTTGGCGTTCGAAAACGTTTATGAATTATCCGATCATTACGGCTTTACGATCACCCAAACCGTACGCAATACGACCGGTAAGCCGATCACATTGACGCCCTATGCTTTGATTGGCCGATTCCACCAGCATCACCAAAATGATTTTTTTATCCTGCACGAAGGCCCGTTGGGTGTGTTCAACGGCGTACTCGAGGAGCGGCGGTATAATGCCCTCGTTGAAGAAGGCGCGCAAAGCTTTGACTCCATAGGGGGCTGGATCGGTATTACCGATAAATACTGGCTGGCAGCAATTGCGCCCAAGGGCGAGGCCGCGATCAAAGCCCGCATGGCGTATTCCAAACCGCAACAAAGCGACCGCTATCAGGTCGATTATACCTATCAGCCCATCACTATCCAGCCCGGCGACACCTATAGTGTCAGCAATTATTTTTATGGCGGCGCCAAAGAAGTGAAATTGCTGGACCGGGTAGAAAGCGAATGGGGCATTCCGCGTTTTGATTTGGCGGTGGATTTTGGTTGGTTTTATTTCCTGACCAAGCCGATTTTCAATTTGCTGCATTATTTGTATACGCTGTTGGGCAATTTCGGCGTGGCGATTTTGATGCTTACCGTCATCGTCAAGGCGATCATGTTTCCGCTGGCCAACAAATCCTATCGCACCATGAATAAAATGAAGGATTTGCAGCCGCAATTGCTGGAGATGCGGGAAAAATACGGCAAAGACGTCTTGCGCTTGCAAAAGGAAATGGCGGCGTTTTACCAGAAAAACAAATTGAACCCACTTTCGGGCTGCTTGCCGATTTTCATTCAAATCCCGGTATTCTTTTCTTTGTACAAAGTGTTGTTTGTCACCATCGAAATGCGCCACCAGCCGTTTTTCGGCTGGATCGTCGATTTATCCGCTGCCGATCCGACCAATGTGCTGAATTTATTCGGCCTGATGCCTTGGACTTTGCCTGGATTTTTGGCGTTTTTGCACGTGGGTGCCTGGCCGATCATCATGGGCTTTACCATGTGGCTGCAAATGCGTCTGAATCCGGCCCCGGCCGATCCGGCGCAAAAAATCGTCTTTGGCCTGTTCCCCTATATCTTCACCTTTTTGTTGGCCAGCTTTCCGGCGGGCTTGGTGATTTACTGGTCTTGGAGCAATTTGCTCGGCATCTTGCAGCAATACGCGCTTAAGCGCGAGGGCAAGAAAGCGGCGGCGTAAATGACGGCAGCCGCCCCCGAACCAGGATTGAGTGCGGCGCACCACACGCTGGCGGATAAAATTTTTAACGGCGCGCCGCGTTTTATTCGCGGCGCTTCGGCGATGGAGCATTTGCCCGCCCTGGCCCAGCCCGAAATCGCTTTTTGCGGGCGATCCAACGTTGGCAAATCCAGCTTATTAAATTCCTTGGTGCGTTTTAAAAATCTGGCGCGGGTGGCCAAAACCCCCGGGCGCACCCAGGAATTGAATTTATTCAATCTGGGCGACCGTTTGATTTTGGCGGATATGCCGGGTTATGGCTATGCCACAGCGCCCGAGCCCGTGCAGTTAAAATGGCAAAAGTTTCTGCCCGAATATTTGGCCGCGCGCGATCAATTGCGCCGCGTATTTTTGTTGATCGACGCCCGCCACGGCCTGCGCGATACCGACCGCCAGATGCTGGGCCTGCTTTTGGAAATGCAAGTCAGCGCGCAATTGGTGTTGACCAAATGCGATTCCGCCAAAGCCCCGCAGGTCGAGGAATTTTTGCACTATGGCCGCGAATTGGTCACAGAGTTTCCCAATCTGGTGCCGGTTGTGGTCGCCACCAGCAGCAAAACCGACCAGGGTATCCGCGAATTGCGCGCCTGGGTCGCCGAGGCGATCAGCCATGCCCCAGCAGCTGCGGAATAAAATCCAAAATTGGATTTTCGATCTGGATAACACGATTTATCCGGCGGCATCGGGTATCCAGCACCAGGTGGACGAACGCATGCCGCATTACATTATGCGGCAATTCGGTTTGGATTATGATGCGGCGCGTAAAATCCAAAAAGATTTTTATTATCGCTACGGCACGACGTTGTCGGGCTTGGTGCAGGAACATAAAATCGACCCCTGGCATTATTGGGATTATATTTTCGATATTGATTATGCGGCGCTAAAACACGATTTGGCGCTGCGCGAAGTATTAGCGCTATTGCCGGGGCGAAAATTTATTTTCACCAACTCGCCGCATACCCATGCGCAAAAAGTTCTGGCGAATTTGGGTATTGCCGAATTTTTTACCGGCGTGTTCGATTTAACGGCAGCGGAATTGATCTCCAAGCCCGATCCCGCGCCATATGACAAGCTGCTGACACAATTTGCCATCGATCCCAAAATGGCTTTGTTCATCGACGATGTCGCCCGGAATTTAGTGCCTGCGCACAAGCTGGGCATGACTACCGTTTATCTGGAGCGAGCAAAACATGCCACCGATGACGCGATCCATGGGGTGGGTGCGGAAATTTCCGCCTATGTCGATTACCAAACCGATGATATGTTGGGGTTCCTGCAAAATATTTTGGCTTAAGGGAGAATGCGCATGTCCGATTTCGCCGTCCTAGAACGTAAAATCAATCAAGCCTGGGATCAGCGGCAAAACCTGCCGCCCGGGACTTTGGCCGGGGTGCGGGATACGGTGGATCTGGTGATCGACGCGCTTGATAGCGGCCAGTTGCGCATCGCCGAAAAAACGGCGGATGGCTGGAAAGTCAATGAGTGGTTGAAAAAATCGGTGTTGCTATATTTTCAGGTCAACGAAATGACCTTGATGCAAGGCGGTATCCGCCACCGGCAAAAAGGCGAGGCGGCGTGGTTCGATAAAGTGCCGCTCAAATTCGCCGGTTGGGACGCGCCGTTATTTACCAAATCCGGTTTTCGTGCCGTGCCCGGTTCCTTGGCGCGGCGGGGTGCCCATGTGGCGCGCGGCGTGGTGCTGATGCCGAGCTTTATAAATATCGGCGCGTATGTCGACGAGGGGACGATGATCGACACCTGGTCTACGGTCGGATCCTGCGCGCAAATCGGTAAACGTTGCCATATTTCGGGCGGGGTCGGTATCGGCGGGGTGTTGGAACCTTTGCAGGCCAATCCGGTGATTATCGAAGATGATGTGTTCATCGGCGCCCGCTCCGAAGTGGCCGAGGGCGTGATCGTCGAGCAGGGTGCAGTATTATCCATGGGCGTGTATTTGGGCGCGAGCACCAAAATTGTTAACCGCGCTACGGGCGAAATTCATTATGGCCGTGTGCCAGCTTACTCGGTCGTTGTACCCGGAACCTTGCCGCCATCCACCAACCGTCCGGGCGACCCATCGCTTTATTGTGCCGTGATCGTCAAGCAAGTGGACGCGCAAACCCGCAGCAAGACAGCGATTAATGAATTGTTGCGGAGTTGACAGTAAGCAGTAATAAGAAAGCAGTAAGCAGGTCTACTATGCAACAAGGCTATCAAGACCTCAAAGCCTGGCAGAAATCCAAAGATTTTGCGATCACTGTCTATAAGATTACGGCAGATTTTCCAAAATCCGAGATCTATGGATTAACAAATCAGTTGCGCCGCGCCGCATTATCTATATCGTCAAATTTAGCTGAAGGTTATGGTAGAAAATCACGCAAGGAAATGTCTCGCTATGTTTCGATTGCCATTGGGTCGGCAAGTGAAGCGCAAAGTTTAAGCATCATTGCGGCTGAACTGGGTTATTTGAATTTAGAGCAGTCAAAACCGCTACAAAGCGCTTTGATTGAAATTCTAAAAATGCTAGAAAAATTACGGCAAAAATTACAGTCTTAAACCTGCTTACTGCTTACTATTTACTGCTTTCTGATGGACCTTATCACCCTTACCCAAAAACTGATTCAACAGCCCAGCATCACGCCTGCCAAGGACGACGATGCCGGGCGTATTGCGGGCAAAACCTCGGCCCTGAATGGTTGTTTCGATTTGCTCGAAGCCGAATTGACCAAGCTGGGTTTTACCTGCCAGCGCGTGGTGTTCGATGAACCCGGCTTTCCCAGTATTCCCAATCTCTATGCGAGTTTGGGCAGCGGTGCGCCTCATCTGAATTTCTTGGGCCATGTCGATGTCGTCCCGCCGGGCGATGTCGCCGCCTGGACGCAGCCGCCCTTTGGCGGGATGATCGCGAATGGTAAAATTTACGGACGCGGCACATCCGACATGAAGGGGAATATCGCCGCCTATGTCACAGCCTTGCGCGATTTTTTAAGCACCAAGAAATTTTCCGGCACGTTGTCGTTGTTAATTGTTGGCGACGAAGAATCCTATGCCGTAAACGGCGCGCCCAAAATGGTGCAATGGTTGCAAAAACAGAATATCGGTTTTGATTATTGTTTGGTGGGCGAGCCCAGCAATCCAACCGCCTTGGGCCAGGAAATAAAAAATGGCCGCCGCGGCACGATGAACGCCAAACTGACGGTTATGGGCACGCAGGGGCACATCGCCTATCCCGAACGGTTTGATAACCCGGTGACGAGATTGGGAAAATTCATCGCCGCGTGCAGCGGCGTCGATCTGGACGCGGGTAATGAATATTTCGCCCCCAGCCGGCTCGAGGTGAATATCATCGACCTTGCCAACCGCGTGACCAATGTTGTGCCAAACAAGGTAGTGGCGGGTTTTAATGTCCGTTGGAATTCGGAATGGACGCGCGAGACCCTAACTGCGCGTTTAAACGCTCTGTGCGACCAGCATTTGGGCCAAGGTAATTACACGCTGGAATTGGATTTTTCCGGCGGCGTATTTTTAACCCCCGCCAGCCATTTTTTATCCACCATCCAAGACAGCGTCGCGGCGGTGGTGGGGCGGCGTCCGGCGGCGACCACCCATGGCGGCACGTCGGATGGGCGGTTTGTGGCGGCGATTTGCCCGCAAATCGTCGAATGCGGCGTGACCTCGGAGACCATTCATCAAGTTGATGAATGCGTGGCCGTGGCGGATTTACAGGCCTTGACGCGGATTTACGTGGAGATTTTGCAGCGGTTGACAGCAAAGCCATAAGTATCTTATAAAGATACATATTCTATCCTTACCCGCCGCTTAGGCGCGCTATCGGCGTTGAAATCGAAATGGTCGGCATCGCGCCGGATCAGGCGCATCGGGTGTTATTGCAACAAAAGCTGCCCGCCTTGCAGCGCGCGTATGTTCAAGGCGCGTTGAGCGATCCGCCGCCCGGCAAATCGCGCTTTGATTATTGGCAGGTGATGAAGGATGTTTCTATTGAAGCGGACGATGAAGAAGATGCGGATCTGTGTGTGGAAATCGCCACGCCGATTATCCGACCCAATGATTCCCTGGACCCCTTGATCAAGGTAGTGTCAGAGCTTGTTAACCGGGGGGCGGATGTAAATCTATCTTGCGCTTTGCAGGTGCATATCGATGTCGCGTCACCGCCCGCGCTCGGTTCGCATTCTTTCAACCATTCGGCATTGGCCATTACCCGCGCTTATGCCGCGTTCGAGCCTGCTTTGGATTTACTGATCGATCCAGATCGTCGGCAATGCTGTTATGCTGCTAACCTGCGGAAAATGTTTCAAGACAATAATCAGGATCTGTTCGACGATTGCATCAGCCTTGAAAGCTGCAGTTTTTATTGGGACGGTTCGGCTAAAATTCAACCCCGGCCCGGTTATGGCACCATCGAATACCGCGCCCTGCAAGGCACGCTGCAATGGGGCTTAATTCTGTCATGGGCCAGCGTCGCCGAGGCGCTGAGCGAACGCGCTCTGACAGATCCCGAGCAGGTTTTGCAAATCTGGCAAAATCCTGATTGGCGAGATCATCCGGAAAAAAACTTGGAATGTCTGCAACGGTTCTTGGACAAACCGCTCTTGCACCACTCCATTACGACCCTGCTAACCGCCGCTAATACTCCACGCCCAGAAAATACAGGCCGTGGGCGGGGGCGGTTGGCCCTCCGGCCCGGCGGTCTTTGGCGTCGCGGGCGCGGATAAAATCATCCACGCTCCAGCGGCCAAGGCCCACTTGGACCAGCGAGCCCGTGATATTGCGCACCATATGATGCAAAAACGACCGTGCGCGAATCGATAGCACAATCTCGCGCTGGCCGGTGACCGGAAACGGCGAATCGCTGAACACTTCACGCAAACGCAGCTCGTCCACCGTTTTAATCGGTGACTTGCCCTGGCAATCGCTATCGCGGAAGGTGCTAAAATCAAAAGTACCGATCAAATGTTGGGCGGCCTGTTGCATCGCGGGCAAATCCAATTCGCCCGTGACCTGCCAGGCGCGGTCCGCATCGATAGTCAAAGGCGCCCGCCGGCTGATAATGCGATAGGCATAAGCGCGACCCTTGGCCGAAAACCGCGCATGGAAATCATCCGCCGCCACCTCGACCTGCAAAATGGCGACGCGATGCGGGTATAAATGATAATTCAACCCGCCCAGGATTTTTGCCGTGTCCAGTACGCGCGGCGATTCGAAATGCGCCACCTGGGCCAGCGCGTGTACGCCCGCATCGGTGCGCCCGGCGACGTTGAGTGTGACGCGTTCCTGGCAGAATTTGAAAATTGCTTCCTCGATAACGCCTTGGATGGAAATCACCTCGGCCTGGCGCTGAAAGCCGCTGAAACCGGTGCCGTCATATTCGATGATTAATTTATAGCGCATGGGACAAGGCAAGAGTCATGAGACGAGCGGCGAGAGGGTAAAATCAAAACCGCGCAGAAATTCATCCACGCTTTGCGCTTTTTTGCCCGCGCGTTGCAATTGCAAGGGAATGATCGCGCCCACACCGCAGCCGATGCGCAATGGATCACGCGCGATTTGCCCAGGCGTTAACATGCTGCCCGAATCGGTTGTGGCGCGTAGAATTTTAATCCGCTCCCCGCCATATTCGAAATACGCGCCGGGGACGGGGGCAAAGGCGCGGATTTGCCGCGCGATTTCAATCGCTGGGCGCTGCCAATCGATTTTCGCCTCGGCCTTCTCGATCTTGGCGGCATAGGTCACGCCTTGCGGCGGTTGCGGGCGCGGCGTCAAAGCGCCGGATAAAATTGCCGCCAGGTTTTCGATTAATAATTTAGCACCCAGATGCATCAACGTATCGTGCAATTCCCCGGCATTCATGTCGCTGGTAATCGCGCACCGCGCCTCGGCCAAAACAGGTCCGGTATCCAAACCCGCTTCCATTTGCATCAAACCAATTCCGGATTCGTTGTCGCCAGCCAATATCGCGCGTTGAATTGGCGCGGCCCCACGCCAGCGCGGCAATAACGAGCCGTGGATATTAATACAACCCAAGCGCGGCGCGGATAAAATGGCGGGCGGTAAAATCAAGCCATAGGCGGCGACAATTGCCACATCCAGATTCAGCGCGGCGAATTCCTGTTGCGCAATCGGATCGCGCAGGGATTTTGGGTAACGCACCGGAATTCCCTGCGCCTCGGCATAAATTTGGACGGGCGAGGGTTGCAGATTCTGTCCGCGCCCGGCCGGGCGCGGCGGTTGGGTATAGACGGCAACCGGAATATGTCCGGCTGCGCACAGCGCCGCCAAGGATGCCTTGGCAAATTCGGGCGTGCCCATGAACGCGATACGGGCCATTATAAATTATGCTCGCGCTCAGGGGTGTCGTCCGCTTTTTCCGCCAGCAATTTTTTCATTTTACGCAGCAACACATCGCGCTTTAATTTTGAAATATAATCGATATACAAAACGCCGTTTAAATGGTCGATTTCATGCTGCACGCAGGTGGCCAATAGGCCGCTTGCTTCCATTTCCTCGGTTTTGCCGTTGCGTGCCAAATAACGCACCCGCACCATCGCCGGGCGGACCACTTCGGCCGCGACGCCGGGGATGGATAAACAGCCTTCTTCATACGCGCTTTCTTCATCCGAACGGGCGATGATTTCGGGGTTGATCATTTGCCACACCTCGGCCCCGGCGCGGTCCTCGCGGTTCCCCAGATCCATCACAATGGCGCGTAAAGAGACGCCGATTTGCGGCGCGGCCAGGCCGATCCCGGGCGCGTCATACATGGTCTGCAACATATCGTCCAACAGGCTTTCGGCCACATGGTCGATTTTGGCGATCGGCGCGGCTTTGGCCCGCAATACGGGGTCGGGCACAATACGGATAGGTACAAGCGTCATAATTTGTGCTATAGCATAAAATCGGCAAGGATAAAACGGATGACCATGAGCATTGAATCCACTATTGGCGCATTAATCGGTTTTTTGGCCGCCTGCCTACTTTGTTTGGGGTTTTTATTTTGGCGCCTCTCCCGCCGGGGTGAGCCGAGCTCGGCTCTGGGCGGTAAAATCAGCCTGCTGAGCGAGAATCAAACCCAGCTGGCGCAGATTATTTCCCAGCAATTGCAACAACAAGAGCGCAATTTATCCCAGCATCTCAGCACGCGGCTTGGCGAGTTGCTGCAAAAAATGGCCGTTTTCGATTCCGCCCAGGCCAAGGTTACGGATTTAACCGCCGAAATCGGCAGTTTGCAAAAAATCCTGGGCAACAGCAAATCGCGCGGCCTGTTCGGCGAGGTGCAGTTGCAAAACCTACTCGAAGCCGCTTTGCCCCCCAATGCCTTCGCCTTGCAAACAACCCTGCCCGGCGGTTTGCGCCCTGATTGTCTGCTGCAATTGCCCAACCCGCCGGGGCCCATGGTGGTGGATGCCAAATTCCCGCTCGACGCGTATCGGCAAATGCTCGATGCAAAAACGGATGATGAACGCAACACGGCGCGCAAAGCCTTTGACCGCAGTCTGCGCACGCGCATCGATGAAATATCCAGCAAATATATTATCCCCGGCGTGACGGCCGATTCGGCGCTACTGTTTTTACCATCCGATGCGATTTTCGCCGATCTGCACACGCAGTTCGAGGGGGTGTTGGAATATTCCTATCGCGCCAAGGTGTGGATCGTCTCGCCCACCACCATGATGGCAACCTTGAACACGATTCGCGCGATTATGCGCGATGTCAAATTGCGGACCGAGGCGGCGGCGATCCAAAACGAAGTGCGTCTGTTATGCGAAGATCTGGGCCGCTTGTCCGAACGCATGGACAAAGCCAATCTGGCGGTGGGTAACGCGCAAAAAGCCTTGGGCGATTTGGCGATCAGCGTCGATAAAATCGCCAAACGCGGTGACAAGATCATGGCGGTGGAATTGGCGGATTCGGCCCAACCCGAGGTTGCAATCGAGCGGATTCGCGCGGTTGGAAATTAAACGCCCACGGCAATCCCCAAGTTTCCATACGCTATACGCTACATGCTTTACGCTTGGGTCAATTGGGTCTATAAATTAGCAGTCTGTAAAGGAATTCGCCATGGAAGCATTGATTTTCGTCCTCGTCTTTGTCGCGCTGATTATGGTGCTGGTCTATGCCAGCGTTAAGCCCGTGCCTCAGGGGCGGCAATTCACCGTCGAACGGTTTGGCCGCTATGTCACGACGCTGGAACCCGGCTTGAATTTCATCGTGCCGTTCGTGGATCGCATCGGTGCGCGCATCAGCATGATGGAAACCGTGCTGGATGTTCCCGAACAAGAAGTCATTACCAAAGACAACGCCATGGTCAAAGCCGATGGTGTGGTTTTTTTCCAAGTTCTGGACGCCGCCAAGGCCGCATACGAGGTCAACGATTTGGCCAATGCAATTTTGAATCTGGTTATGACCAATACCCGTACCGTCATGGGTTCGATGGATTTGGACGAATTATTGTCGCAGCGCGATCGGATCAATATTCAATTGATGCGCGTGGTCGACGAAGCCACCTCGCCATGGGGCGTAAAAATCACCCGCATTGAAATCAAGGATATCTCTCCGCCGCGCGATCTGGTCGATGCGATGGCCCGGCAAATGAAGGCAGAGCGGGATAAACGCGCCTCGGTCCTCGAAGCCGAAGGTTCCCGCCAAGCCGATATTCTCAAGGCCGAGGGTCAGAAACAAGCCATGATCCTCGCCGCCGAAGGCCGCCGCGAAGCCGCTTTCCGCGATGCCGAGGGGCGCGAGCGCGAGGCCGATGCCGAAGCGCACGCCACCATGTCGGTATCCGAGGCGATCAATCGCGGCTCGGTCCACGCGGTCAATTATTTCGTCGCGCAAAAATATATCGACGCGTTGCAGGCTATGGCCGCAGCGCCCAACCAAAAAGTGGTCTATATGCCACTCGAGGCCAGCGGCGTGATCGGCGCCATCGGCGGTATTGCCGAGATGATCAAATCGTCCCTAAGTGCGCAGAAAACCGACGCCGCCAATCAGGACGCTCCGGTGCGCGAGAATTTGTTCAAGAATTAGGGGAAGACAATGGAACCGCACTGGGCTTGGTTTACCTTGGCGGCCGTGTTGGTGATTATCGAAGTCGTCTCGCCGACATTTTTCTTTTTATGGCCCGGATTGGCGGCCGGCATCGTCGGTTTCTTTGCGCTGACTTGGCCGGATACGGGCAGTGTGCCACGGATCGTGCTATTCGCCATATTAACGCTGATTTTAGCCCTTGGCTGGCGGACATATTTGCGCCGCTACCCGCCCATAGCCAGCGATAACCCCAACTTGAATCAACGCGGCCAGCAATTAATCGGCCAAAAGGCGGTAGTGATCGAAGCGATTGTCAATGGCCGTGGCCGCGTGCGGTTGGGCGATTCCACCTGGCTATGCACAGGGCCCGATGCGCCTGTGGACGCGGTTGTTGAAATCACCGGCGCGGATGGCGTGGTGTTGACGGTAACGCTTTAAAACGGCTGGCGGGCGGCAAGGGCGGTGGTCAACGTCCCCTCGTCCAAATAATCCAATTCCCCACCCATCGGCAGGCCATAGGCCAGGCGGGAAATTTTCAACGGCAAACCCTGTAATCGGTCGGTCAGATAATGGGCGGTGGTCTGGCCCTGGACGGTGGCGTTGGTGGCCAAAATCACTTCTTGGATATTGCTGTTCGCCGCGCGTTGCAGCAAGGGGTCGATGGACAAGGCGTCCGGCCCAATCCCGTCCAGCGCCGATAACGTGCCGCCCAAAACATGATACAAGCCGCGATAGGAATGCGCGCGCTCAATCGCCCATAAATCGGCGACTTCTTCGACGACGCAAATTTGCGCAGGATTGCGCCGCGCATCGGCGCAGATCTGGCAAGGGTTCTGAACATCCCAATTTCCGCATTGCGCGCAGGCCTGGATCGATTCCGCCGTCGCCATCAGCGATTGCAGTAACGGATACAACAAGCTGTCGCGCTTTTTCAACAAATGCAACGCCGCCCGCCGCGCCGAACGCGGGCCCAAGCCCGGTAATTTGGCCAGCAAAGCGATGAGTTGTTCGAGGTCATTCATAGGCAGTGGCGTGTGAAGGGTGGAGAGTGGAGAGGGGAAACTTTATGGAGAATAAGCCTTCGCCACCCTCCACCCTCCACTCAATACTACTAAAACGGTAATTTAAAGCCGGCGGGCAGGTTCATGCCGCCGGTCAGTTTGCTCATCTCGGCGCTCAGGGTGGCATCAATTTTTTGTTTGGCGTCCGCATGGGCCACCACCAATAAATCTTGGACCATGGCTTGTTCGGACGGTTGCAACAGGCTTGGGTCGATGCTGATGCTGCGGCAATCCCCCTTGCCGGTCAAAACGATTTTGACCAGGCCGCCGCCGGCCTGCCCCTCGGTCAGCATTTCGGCCAACTCGGCCTGTAACGACTGCATTTTGCTTTGCATGGCTTGGGCTTGTTTCATCATCGCGGCGATATTCATTATAACAACTCCTCGAATACGGTGGACTCATCATCTATGGTGGCTTGTGCCGACTGCGCGCGCGGGCGCACTTGGACAACTTTGGCGCCGGGAAAGGCCAGCAGCACGGCTTGGATTTCCGGACGTGATGTGACATCAGCGGTCAAAGCCGCTTGTTTGGCGCGGTCCTGTTCGGCCAGGCTGGGTTCGCCCGGCTGATTGCTGACCGATACGATCCAACGCAGGCCGGTCCATTCCTGCAACAATTTGCCGATCTGGCCGACATTGGCTTGGCGCGCATTCGGGCCGATGCGTAATTCCAATTTGCCGGGCGCGAATTGCACCACATGGGTGTGGTTGTATAAATCGTGATACAAAATCATCTCGCGCTTGGTGGCGAATAATTGCACGACCTCGGCAAAGCTATGCAGGCTTTGGGTGACCTCGGTGCTGGGTACGGTCATGGGTTGCACGGCCAAATTGCTATCCGCCGTGCCAATGGCGCGGGTCATAATGGGTGCGGTGCCAATCGCGCTTGTAACACGGCTGCCACCCGGGGGCGGGGGCGGCGTTGCGGCGATCTGTTCCGCCAATTGCGCTGGGTTGGGCAAATCGGCGGCATAGGCGATGCGGATCAACACCATTTCCAGGGCCATCAGGCTGTTGGACGCAGTTTGGATTTCGCCGATACCTTTTAACAGCATTTGCCATAAGCGCGATAAATTGCCGATGGAAATTTTCTCGGCAATGGCGCGGCGTTTGTCCCGCTCGCTGGGTGCGGCGCCCGGATCATCCTCCCCGGCCACTTTGGTGCGGGTCACGGCGTGGGCGGCGCGTAGCAAATCCTGCGCCAACAGCAACGGATCGGCCGAGCTTTGGAATAATTGCCGCGTCAATTGTAACGCGGGCACGATCTCGCCCGCCAGAATATGGTCGAGCAGGGTGTAAATTTCGGTATGATCGACCAGACCCAGCATGCGGCGCACCGCCTCGGCCTCGATCGCGCCGCCATCGGTCATGGCGATGGCCTGATCCAATAATGATAGCCCATCGCGCACCGAACCATCCGCCGCCTGGCCCAGCAAACGCGCCGCTTCGGGGGCGAGGGTGTAATTTTCCAGCTTGCCGATATTGGTTAAATGCGCGGCCAATTGTTCGGTATCCAGACGGCGCAAATCGAAACGCTGGCAGCGGGATAAAACCGTGATCGGCAATTTGTGGATTTCGGTCGTGGCGAAAATGAATTTGACCGTGGGCGGCGGCTCCTCGAGCGTTTTTAATAACGCGTTAAACGCGTTTTTCGACAACATATGCACTTCGTCGATGATATAAATTTTAAATCTTGCCGAGGCGGGGCGATACCGCACGCCGTCGATGATTTCGCGGATATCGTCAACGCCGGTACGCGAGGCCGCGTCCATTTCCATAACATCCAAATGCCGGTCTTGGGCGATGGCGGTGCAATGCTCGCACACGCCGCAAGGGTCAATCGTTGGCCCCCGCTCGCAATTGAGGGCGCGGGCGATGATGCGGGCGGTGGTGGTTTTGCCGATGCCGCGCACCCCGGTTAAAATAAACGCATGCGCGATGCGCCCGGTTTGAATCGCGTTGGATAGGGTTTTGACCAATACTTCCTGGCCGATCAACTCGCCGAAATTGGTCGGGCGGTATTTCCGCGCCAAAACGCGGTATTCGGTTGTCGGCTGTTGGTTGTTGGTTGTCGGTGAATCGGCAGTGGAACCTACAGGATTCATTAATCGTCCAGGGGAAACCAGCATAAAAATTATCCTGTACGGCAGGTTACTAAATTAAAGAAGGAAGTGAGAGATTGACCGCGACCCGCGCAAATTCGGTACGGTTGCTGGCTTTCGCCCCTGGCCGGGTTAGCGACAGACACGTCCGCAACCAACCTCTCGGCTGTTAATATAGCATAACCGGGTGATCTGTCACGGTGGGATTTTTTAACCCATCACCTGCCGCGCCCGCTCTAAATCCTCGGGCGTGTCGATGGTTAACGGCACCTCGTTTACAATCGCCGCATCGATGCGCATGCCTAAGGATAACGCGCGCAGCTGTTCCAGCTTTTCGGTTAATTCCAAATCAGCCGGTGGCGCTGTGATAAATCGGGCCAAAGCCGCGCGTTTATAGATATAAATCCCAATATGGTGATAAAATACCGCCGCGCCATGGGGGATGGCGCTACGGCTGAAATACAGTGCCCGACCAGCCGCCGGGCCATGCAAGGTCAAGGCGGCCTTGACCACATTGGGTTTGGCGATATCCGCCGGATCGGCGATGGGGGTTACGGCCGTGGCGATATCAACAGCCGGGTCATCCAGCAAGCGCAGGATTTGCGGCAATAAATCCGGCGCAATTTTTGGCAAATCACCCTGTAAATTGATAATGGTGTCGTATTGCCCAGCGGGGTCAACGGCTTGCAATGCCGCCCAAATCCGATCCGATCCCGATGGTAAATCGGGGTCGGTTAAAACCGCCTGCCCACCAATGCCACGAATATGGTCGACAATTTCCTGATCCCCGGCGGCTACGCATACCGCCCCCAATTTGCTGGCTTGGGCACCTGCATACACATGTTCGATCATGGGCTTACCCGCGATGGGCAACAAGGGTTTGTTCGGCAAACGGGTGGCCGCCAAACGGGCTGGAATAAGGATTATGGGGCGCATTATCCAAGGGTAAAGCGTATAGCGTAGAGCGTAAAGAGAAAATTTTGCGATTTGCCTTTGGGCCATGGATTTTTAGCCTGGCATTGGATATAACCATTACATTCATCGAGGTTGTTAATGGAAAACAATAAAATTCTAGCCGCCATTTTATGCGCGGGCATTTTGTTTATGATCACCGGCTTTATCGCCGAGGGGGCTATCCGCCCAGAGAAATTGGCAAAAAACGCCTATCACGTCGAGGTCGCGGCGGTGGATACCGGCGCTGCCACGGCCGATGCCGCGCCCAAGGAATTGCCACCGATCGCAACCTTATTGGCCTCGGCCAGCGCGGATGAAGGGGCCAAATCGTTCAAAAAATGCGCCGCTTGCCATACGCCGGAAAAAGACGGTCCCAACAAAGTGGGGCCCAATTTATGGAACATCGTCAACGCCAAGCATGCGCATCTGGATAATTTCAGCTATTCCGCAGCGCTCAAGGGTTTTCCAGGGATTTGGGACTACGAAGGTTTGAACAAATTTCTGCATAAGCCGCAAAAATACGTGCCGGGCACCAAAATGGCTTTTGCCGGGCTGAACAACGAGCAAGAGCGCGCGAATATGATCGCCTATTTGCGCAGCCTGTCGGACAATCCGGTACCATTGCCGTAATTGGTTCTTTTGTCCGAATTTATGCGGTATAACCAAAGGGTGGCTTTGCCGCCCTTTTCGTTATCAATATTTACGTCATCGCGAGCGACCGTCAGGAAGCCTGGCGATCCATACGATAGTTGCAAATGGATTGCTTCGCTGCGCTCGCAATGACGCTGGGATTAGGGTCTCCGTCCAAACTCATAGGTTGTTATATGCGTCTTTTCTCCCGAGTTATTCTTGCCGTCTTGCTGTCTTTTCCATTGCTTGCCCAAGCCCAAGCGGTGCACGGCATCGCGATGACGGGCGCGGTGAAATACCCGGCCGATTTTGCGCATTTTGATTATGTCGATCCCACCGCCCCCAAAGGTGGCGAAGTAAAATTGGCCGCGATTGGCACGTTTGATTCGCTCAATCCCTTTATCCTCAAAGGGGTTTCGGCAGCTGGTCTCAGCCTAGTATTTGATTCGTTGCTGGAATCATCGGCGGATGAGGCGTTTTCCGAATACGGCTTACTGGCCGAGTCGGTGGAAACGCCGGCCGACCGTTCCTGGGTCATATTCAATCTACGCCCCGAAGCCCAGTTCGCCGACGGCAGCCCCGTCCTGGCCGAAGATGTGGCCTGGACGTTCGAGACCTTGAAAACCAAAGGCAATCCGCAATACCGCCTGTATTATGGCAACGTCAAAAAGGCCGAAGTTTTGGGCGAGCGGCGGATAAAATTCACCTTCAAGGGCGGCGATAACCGCGAATTGCCCCTGATTATCGGGCAGATGCAAATTCTGTCCAAAAAATATTACAGCCAGACCGAGTTCAATCAAACCACGCTGACGCCGCCTTTGGGGTCTGGCCCGTACCGTGTCCAAGCGGCGGAAGCTGGGCGTTATATCGTGCTCGAACGGCGGGCGGATTATTGGGGCCGCGATTTGCCGGTGATGCGCGGCAGGTACAATTTCGACCGCATCCGTTACGATTATTACCGCGACGGTAAAATCGCACTCGAAGCATTTAAATCGGGCGAATACGATTTTCGTCAGGAAAATGTCGCCAAAGATTGGGCCACGGCCTATGATTTCCCCGCGTTGGATCGCGGCCTTGTGATCAAACGCGATATCGCCCATGAAATCCCAACCGGTATGCAGGGCTTTGCGATGAATTTGCGCCGCCCGCTGTTTCAAGACCGCCGGGTGCGCCAGGCGCTGGGCTATGCGTTCGATTTTGAATGGAGCAACAAGGCGTTGTTTTTCGGCGCCTATACCCGCACCAATAGCTATTTTTCCAATTCTGAATTGGCGGCGCGCGGCTTGCCCGATGCGGCCGAGCTGACATTACTCGACCCATATCGCGATCAGCTTCCGCCCGAGGTTTTTACAGCTGAATACCAGCCGCCCAAAACCGATGGCAGCGGCAATCTGCGTGATAATTTGCGCCAGGCGCGCGATTTGTTACAGGCGGCGGGCTGGGAATTGGTGGGCGAGAAATTGCAAAAAGACGGCCGGGAATTTAGTTTTGAAATCGTCGCCAACTCCCCCGCGTTTGAGCGGATTTTATTGCCTTTTGCCAATAACCTAAAACGGTTGGGGGTCACCGCCAACATCCGCACTATCGATAGCGCGCAATATCAAAAACGCCTGCAAGAATTCGATTACGATATGACGGTGGTGGTAATTCCCCAATCGTTATCGCCGGGGAACGAGCAGCGCGGATATTGGTCCGCCAAGGCGGCCGATACGCCGGGCAGCAATAATTTGATCGGTATCAAGGATCCGGTTGTGGACGCGTTGGTGGAAAAATTGATCGCGGCCCCGGATCGGGGCGAATTGATCGCAGCCGCCCGCGCCCTGGACCGGGTTTTATTGTGGGGTCATTATGTGATTCCGAATTGGCATATCCGCACGCACCGTGTGGCGTATTGGGATAAATTCGCCACCCCGGCAATTGCGCCCAAATACAGCTTGGGCTTTATCGACACCTGGTGGGTGGATGTGGCGCGTGAGAAAACTTTGGCCGCGCGGCGGCAAAATGACGACAAAACGCTTTTGCCCGCCGATGCGGCGCAAAGCTCGCGCGGCGGATGGATCGCCCTTGGGCTGATGGCCGTGTTGTTGTTGGGGCTGTGGTTTAGACGCCGCCGCTAGCACTGGTATTAAAGCTTAACTATGCCTTTGGCTTTTTCCCGATTTTCTGCGCTTCCGCTGCTCATGTACCAAAACGTGCACTGCGCTGCGGTTCGCGAAAATCGAAAAAAATCCTGCGGCCTAGCGACTTTAATGCCAGTGCTTCGCACATGGGCATCCCAATTGCTAAGGCAAGTTTGACCCTTTGCTCAGGAGAGGCTAGAATTTGTTCAATGCGCGAAATACCAATTACTAATTACCAATAACCAGTAACCGTTAACCGGTAACCGATACCATGCTCGCCTATCTTATCCGCCGCTTGCTGTTGGTCATTCCGACTTTGTTCGGCATTATGATCATCAACTTTGCCGTCATTCAGGCCGCGCCCGGCGGCCCTGTCGAGCAAATGATTGCGCAATTGCAGGGCCGCGCGGGGCCGGGGGCGACGGCGCGGTTTTCCGGCAATGCCACGGGCGAACTGGCTGGCAATGCCGCCGCCGCAACCGCCGCCGCCAGCAGCAGCGAGAAATACCGCGGTGCGCAAGGTCTGGATCCCGAGATTATCGCCGAGATTGAAAAAATCTATGGCTTTGACAAGCCGGCCTGGCAACGTTTTACCGATATGATCGGCAATTACGCGCGCTTTGATTTCGGCCAAAGCTTTTTCCGCGATAAGCCGGTGGTAGATTTGGTTTTGGAAAAAATGCCGGTTTCGATCACGCTGGGGCTATGGACGACATTATTAGTGTATTTGATTTCCATACCGCTCGGCATCCGCAAGGCAGTGCGCGATGGCAGCCGGTTCGATGCCTGGACCAGCGTGTTGATCGTCATCGGCTATGCTATCCCCAGTTTCTTATTTGCGATTTTATTGGTGGTGCTGTTTGCGGGCGGCAGTTTTTTGGATTGGTTTCCGCTACGCGGCCTCACTTCGGATAATTTTGCCGAACTGCCATGGTATAAGCAGGCTTTGGATTATCTCTGGCATATCACTTTGCCGGTTGTGGCGATGGTCATCGGCGGCTTTGCCAGTTTGACGATGCTGACCAAAAATTCCTTCCTCGAGGAAATCAACAAGCAATATGTGCTAACCGCCCGCGCCAAGGGTTTGGCGGAGAACCGGGTGCTATACGGTCATGTGTTCCGTAACGCCATGCTGATTGTCGTAGCCGGTTTTCCCGCCGCATTCATTGGGATTTTGTTTACGGGCTCGTTGTTGATCGAGATTATTTTCTCCCTCGACGGTTTGGGCCTATTGGGGTTCGAGGCGGCGATCAACCGCGATTATCCCGTGATGTTCGGCACGCTGTATGTCTTTACCCTGTTGGGGTTATTGATGAATATTTTGGGCGATGTGTTGTATACCGTGATCGATCCGCGCATCGATTTTGAACGGCGGGGCAATTAAGCATGCCGCTATCGCCGTTAACCCGCCGCCGCTGGCATAATTTCAAACGCAACCGCTTGGGCTATGGCGCGTTGTGGATCGTCTTGGCGCTGTTTTTAATCAGCCTGTTTGCCGAATTCATCGCCAACGACAAGCCGATTGTCTTGTCTTTTCGGGGTGAATTACATTGGCCGATTTTTCATGATTATAGCGATCAATATTTCGGCGGCGATTTCGCCACGCGTGCGGATTACCGCGATCCGGTGACCCAGGCGAATATTCTAGAAACTGGCGGTTGGATCGTCTGGCCGCTTATTCCTTATAGTTATCAGACGGTCAATTTCAATTTGACTCAGCCCGCGCCCGCGCCGCCCAGCGCCGATAACTGGCTGGGCACGGATGATCAGGCGCGGGATGTATTGGCACGGATTATTTACGGTTTCCGCTTATCAATGCTGTTCGGAATTTTGCTGACGGTATTCTCAAGCATTATCGGCATCGCCACCGGCGCTATTCAGGGCTATTTCGGCGGTAAAACCGATTTGTTTTTTCAGCGCTTTATTGAAATATGGGGGGGATTGCCCGTGCTGTATTTGCTAATCATCCTCTCCAGCGTGGTTGCCCCCAGTTTTTGGTTATTGCTGGGGTTGATGCTGTTGTTTTCGTGGATGAATTTGGTAGGCGTAGTCCGCGCCGAATTTCTGCGTGGCCGCAATTTCGATTATGTTCGCGCTGCCCGGGCGCTGGGCGTGAACGATACGGTGATTATGGTGCGGCATATTTTGCCCAACGCCATGGTCGCCACCTTGACCTTTTTGCCGTTTATCCTCTCGGCCTCGATTACAACCCTGACTTCGTTGGATTTCCTGGGCTTTGGCTTGCCGCCCGGCTCACCGTCTTTGGGCGAATTGCTGGCGCAAGGGCGCAACAACCTACAAGCGCCGTGGCTCGGCATCACCGCCTTTGCCGTGCTGGCGCTGATTTTGGTGCTGTTGATTTTTATCGGCCAGGCCGTGCGCGATGCCTTTGATCCGCGCAAGATATGGCAAAAATCATGACCGACGCCTTGCTGACCATTTACGATTTACAGCTATCGTTTGACGGGCGGCCGATTTTGCACGGCATCGATTTGTCGATTGCGCGCGGCGAAACCGTGGCGCTGGTCGGTGAAAGCGGTTCGGGCAAATCGGTGTGTGCGTTATCCATGTTGCGCCTTTTGCCGCAGGCGCAGTACAGCAGTGGCAGCATTCAATGGCGCGGGCAAGGCGATATCCTCACCATGCCCGAAGCGGAGCTGCGGCAATTGCGCGGCAACCGCATCGCGATGATCTTCCAAGAACCGATGACGGCGCTGAATCCCCTACACCGCGTGGGACGGCAAATTGCCGAAACCTTGCGCTTGCATCAGCCCGCTTTGTCGGCCGCACAAATTCAGGCGCGCGTCGCCGAGTTATTGGCCCTGGTCGGGCTGGGCGATGCGGCGCGGTTTATGACCGCCTACGCCCATGAATTATCCGGCGGCCAGCGGCAGCGGGTGATTATCGCCATGGCGCTGGCCAATAATCCAGATTTGCTGATCGCGGACGAACCGACGACGGCATTGGATGTCACGGTGCAGGAACAGATTTTGGATTTGCTGCGCGAGCTGCAAGCGAAAATGGGCATGGCCGTATTGTTGATTACCCATGATTTGAATATGGTGCGGCGGATGGCGCAGCGGGTTTACGTCCTCAAAGACGGCAAGGTGGTGGAACAAGGTGCGGTGGAGCGGATTTTCGCCCAGCCCCAGCACGCCTATACCAAGCTGTTATTGAACGCCACACCCAAGGGGCAGCCGATTGCCGCCCGCCCCGATGCGCCGATAATTTTACAAGCCAGCGATCTGCGTGTTTGGTTTCCGATCAAGCGGGGTGTGTTCAAACGCACCATCGGTTATGTCAAAGCGGTCGATGGCGTCGATCTAACGCTGCGCGCGGGACAGACCCTGGGCATTGTCGGCGAAAGCGGCTCGGGCAAGACCACTTTGGGTTTGGCTTTGTTACGCCTGGCGCCATCGAGCGGCAATCTGATTTATGCTGGTAAAAATCTGCGCGATATTGCGGGCAAAGCCTTGCGTCATCTGCGCCAGGAATTGCAAATCGTCTTCCAAGATCCTTATGGTGCCCTCTCGCCGCGCTTGACCGTGGGCGATATCGTGGCCGAGGGGTTGGATGTGCATCGCCCGGGACTGGGTGCTGTCAATCGCACCGCTGCCATCGCCAATGCCTTGGCACAGGTTGGGTTAGCGCCCGAAATGATGAGCCGTTATCCCCACGAATTTTCCGGCGGTCAGCGCCAGCGTATCGCGATTGCGCGTGCCTTGATTCTAAAGCCAAAAATCGTGATTTTGGACGAGCCGACTTCGGCCCTCGATATGACGACCCAGGCGCAAATCGTCGATTTGCTGCGCGATCTGCAACGCGCCCACGGCCTCAGTTATATCGTAATTTCGCATGATTTGCGGGTGATTCGGGCGCTGGCGCATGATGTGCTGGTGCTGCGGGGCGGGGTAACCGTCGAATCAGGCAGCGCCCAGAAAATTTTCGCAGAGCCACAAACACCCTATACCCAGGCGCTGCTAAAAGCCGCGTTTATGCACGAGTAATGATTTTCGCCTAAGCCGCTTCGCGGATGTGATAGGCGGTGTTGGCCACTTGTTCCTGCGCGCTACGGATGGTTTCGGCCAATTCGGTCAAATACACCGAGCCGCGCACGGTGCGTTGCACCAACACGCTGCGCTTGTTGGTTTCATCGCGCTTGCGCTTGATCAAATCCAATTGGCTGAGCCGGTCCAACGCGCGGGTGATGGCGGGTTTGGTGATATTCAAGCTGGCGGCCAGGCCGCGCACGGTATGGGGCGGTGGGGTGACGTACACGCTTAGCAACACCGCCAATTGGCGCGCGGTCAGATCGGGCGCATCCTTGCGCACGCCGTCGGTTGTGATCAGCCGCAATAAATCCAGGGCCTGGGTGTTGTTGGCATGATATTGCATTTCGGATTCCTCTATCGTTGCGCGCCTCTGATAGCGTCGGGCGGAAAATCGATGATAATTTTTTTGAAGGTACTATCAATTAATCATGTTTATAGCGTTCTTGCAATAACGAAAACACGGCGCGAATCGTCATTGCCTCACCGCCCTGTGGACGCCCGGGTTTGCTGGTGGCATTCCAGGCGTATAAATCCAAATGCAGCCAATCGATTTGCGGTGGCACAAATTCTTGCAGGAACAAAGCGGCCGTGATCGCGCCAGCCATCGGGCTTTGCCCGCTGTTGTTAATATCGGCGGCATTCGAATCCAACATGGCGCGATAATTTTTCCACAGCGGTAGCCGCCATAACGGGTCGTGTGTGCGGATGCTGTGGCTCGCCAAGCTTGCGGCCAATTTATCGTTGTTGCAAAACAATGCGGGCAGTTCCGGGCCCAGCGCCACGCGTGCCGCCCCCGTCAACGTGCCGAAATCGATCAGCAGATCGGGCTTTTCCTCGACTGCCGCTGCCAAGGCGTCGGCCAAGACCAAGCGGCCCTCGGCATCGGTGTTGCCGATCTCGACCGTTTTGCCAGCACGCGAGCGGAAAATGTCCATGGGGCGAAACGCCTCATCTGATACCGAATTCTCGACGGCCGGAATCAACAGACGCAAATAGACCGGCAAGCGGTGGCTCATCGCCAAATGCGCCAATGCCAGGGCGCAAGCCGCCCCGCCCATATCTTTTTTCATAATCAGCATGCCGTCGGCGTTTTTCAAATCCAGCCCGCCCGTATCGAAACAAACGCCCTTGCCGACGATGGTCAATTTCGGATGTTTGGGGTTGCCGTAACGCAATTCCAACAGGCGCGGCGCATCCTCGGCCGCGCGGCCCACGGCGTGGATTAACGGATAATTCTGCGTCAACAAATCGTCGCCAATAATTTCGCGGAATTTACCGCCATGCTGGCGGGCCAGGTTTTTCGTGACCATCGCCAATTCCGGCGGGCCCATATCCTCGGCCGGGGTGTTGATCAAATCGCGCGCCAAATAAATCGCCTGCGCCATCGGCAAGACCCAGGCGGCATCGACCCCAACCGGCAATACCAGCCCCGCAGTTGTGGCCGGGGCTTTGGTTTTATAGCGGCAAAATTCATAACAGCCCAACGACCAGCCCAATGCCAGCAAAGCCAGCAGGTCTTTTTTGAAATTGCCTTTGATTTGATACACCACCGGCGGCAAACAATTGACCGCCAATCCCGCCAGCGTCCATAAATTGGGTTCATTGTCGATTACGACCACACCCGCCACACTGCCATCGGATTTGGGAAAATGGGCGCGGAATTTATTCTCCCCCGCCTTGGGCAGGGCCAACAGCCAGGCGCGGGTTTCCGGCGCCTGGGACTTAATCCAAGCCGACCATTCGGCCGTGGTCAATAAATACAGGGGCTTGGCCGGGGTTCCCACCGGCCACAGCCCTTGGGGCAAAAGCGGGGCGCGGCTTTGGGCGATTTTGGCTTTGGGCATGATTTTATCCTTGAAATTATGGGGCTGACACCCACATCATGGTATAGTAACATTAGGTATTGTTTGCAAAGCCTAACCATGCCTTTGGCTTTTTGCGCTTTTCTGTGCTTCCGGTGCTCATGTACCAAAATGTACACTGCGCTCCGGTTCTCGAAAACCGCAAAAATCCCGCGGCCTGGCGACTTTGCCAACAATACCGTAAGACTTTTTGGCCCAGCCCCAACCAAGGACACGCATGAGCCGGTTCGAAGATGCATTTGACGACGATTATTTTATCGATGGCGAGGAGCCAATCGAGGACGAGGGTGATTTGCGCCCCGGCACCGATGTGGCCGGGATACCCCTGGTCAATTCGGAAATCGATTTGGTGGCGCTGGGCCTGAATGATGTCGCTTATGTCAAAGCGGTTTTAATCAATGGCATGCCGGGATTCACCATCCACGCTGCCGACGGCACGCCCATGGCCATGACCAATGACCGCAAAATGGCCTTTGCCGCCGTCATCCAGAATGATCTGGATCCGGTGAGTGTGCATTGAGCGGTCAATAGTCGATAGTGTTTAGTTGTTAGCGGTGGTGGCATACAACGTCCAGCTAATCCCAAATTTTTGAGCCGTGGCTATTACGTCCAAACGCTGTTTAGCCTCTAGGGCGATATCCAAAATGCGCGCTTCGTCGGCAAAACTGGCCAGGGTAAAATACATCCGGCCTTGCGGAGCCAGGTGTCGCGGTGCCGTGGCAAACAATCGCTCCCACATCGCGGCAATCGCCTGATCGCTCTCGCCCCAGGCTTTGCCGATCAAAGGCAGATTGGCGATAATCAAATCAAATTGACCACTAACCTGTTGCAACAAATCGCTGCGGATCAGCTGCACCTTGTCGGCAACCCCGTTCTGTTGAAAGTTTTGATACGCCAGTTTTAATGCGGCGTCCTCAATATCCGTTGCAACCACCATAGCCGCCTGTTGCCGCAGGGCAGCGATAGCCAACACGCCCGTACCCGTCCCAATATCCAAAACCGTTTTGCCCGCCAGACTGGGCAGGTTTTCAACCACAATTGCCGAGGAATGAGTCAAGGATTTTTGTGGCGAAAAAACGCCCGGCTCGGTCAATAATGAATAGCCGAAATCGTGGATGGTCGTAGCGACACGGGTTTTATTTTCGTGCAGCCAGTATTCAATATACTCATCCTCACTGCTATCGGGTGCGGGCAAGCTCGCTGGTATTTCGTCATGGGAAGCGCTATCGAACACTACGCCGCCCCGTTGCCCAGTTTGGCGAAAACGGATTGGATATTGCTGGCGGCTTTGGCGGCGCGCAATTCGGCTTTGGCGGCTTCGTCTTTGAATACCAGAGCAATTTGCGAGAGCGCTTGCAAATGATCGGCTCCGGCCGATTCCGGCGCTAACAACGTAAATACCAAATCGACGGGTTTTTCATCGACGCTTTCAAAATCGACCGGCATCGCTAAGCGGGTAAACACCGCATAGATTTTATCCAGCTTGGCAAAACGGCTGTGGGGAATGGCTACGCCGTCGCCGGTGCCGGTTGTGCCCAAACGTTCGCGTTGTAATAGCGCATCAAAAATTTCTTTTTGATGCAAGCCCGAAGTGACAGCGCCCAAGGCCGCGATTTTCTCCAGCAATTCCCGTTTATTGGTCGCTTCCACATCCACCACGATGGATTGCAGCGACAATAATTGCGCGATATTCATGCCAACCATCCTTGTTTGTTATAGGCGCTTTAAGCAGCCGCGCCCTTGGCGGATTTGCCAGCGCTATCGCCCGGATCGATCCAGCCGATATTGCCATCCGCGCGGCGATAAACCACATTAAGGTTATTGCCCTTGCTGTTGCGGAATACGACTACCGGATAACCCGATAAATCCATGCGCATCACCGCCTCGGCCACCGACAGGGTTTCGATTTTGGTCGTCATCTCGGCGATGACCAATGGCTGCTCGGGCGCTTCGTCCTGCGCCGATTCATGCCCGGCCCCGGCCAGGACATAATTGCTGGCTTGAATGATATCGGCCATTTCCTGATGGCTGGGGGCGTTTTTGGTGTCTTTGATCTTGGTTTTATAGCGGCGTAGGCGGCCATTGATGCGGCTTAGCGCCATATCAAAGGCGACATAGGCGTCATCCGCCTCGCCATGGCCTTGGACCATAATGTTGCGGCCGACATGAACCTGGATATCGGCCTGAAAGCCGTGATTGTGACGGTCAAAGACAATGTGTCCTTCGACCGCCTGGCGGAAATACTTGTCGCCGGTTTCTTGTAATTTGTTGCTGGCGTGCTCGCGCAAAGATTCGCCGACATTCATGTGCCGGCCGGTAACGGATATTTTCATAAAACTGCTTACCCTAATGTTTGGTTGATCCCATGGCTTCTGTGCCAAAACTGGCGGTTTTGCAACGCCAGCCGCATCTTGTGCAGTGCACGGTAACCTTTGCCGGGCAGCGCGTCAAGCGCCAATTAACCCATTAAGCTATTGATAAATCATGTTTTGCTCTGCGCCAGACGGCGGCGATCGCTACTGGACGGGATTTGTAATTGCTCCCGGTATTTGGCAACCGTGCGCCGCGCCACATCGATCCCCTCGGCACGCAATAGCGTTACCAGCTTGTCATCCGACAAGGGCTGGTGCGGCGGTTCTTTGTCGATCAGCGCCTTGATGCGGTGGCGGACGCTTTCGGAGGAATGGGTCATCCGCCCATCGGCTGAGGCGATGCCGGCGGTAAAGAAATAGCGCAATTCGAAAATCCCGCGCGGCGTGGCCATGTATTTGCCCATGGCCACGCGGCTGATGGTGCTTTCGTGCATGCCGATCTCGGCGGCTATTTCGCGGCGGACCAGGGGGCGCAAATATTCAACCCCATAATTGAAAAACGCTTCCTGTTGCTGGACGATGGCGCTGGCGACCTTGACGATGGTCTGGGCGCGCTGATGCATCGCTTTGACCAAAAAATTCGCCGCTTGAAATTTCTCCGACAGGTATTTTTTCGCCTCGCCCTGCTGGGCCTGGTTTTTAATTTGCGCAAAATAGCGGTTATTGACCAGAACGCGGGGCAGGGTGTCTTGATTCAATTCGACCTGCCACCCGCCGCCTTTTTGTACGCGCAGGAAAATATCGGGCAGCAGCGTTTCGGCCCGGTTGCTGGCAAAGGGTTCCCCTGGCTTGGGATTCAGGGTGCGGATTTCCGCAATCATTTCCCGCAATTCGTCATTGCTGCAGCCGATCAGTTTTTGCAGCTCGGGGATTTTATGCGCGCCCAGTAAATCCAAATTCTGTAGCAATTTTTGCATCCACGGGTCGAGGCGGTTTTTTTCGCGTAATTGCAATTGCAAACATTCGGCCAAATTGCGGGCGAACACGCCCGGCGGATCCAATTGTTGCAGACGTAATAACGCCAACGTCACCCGCTCGGGCGCGCATTCCAAGGCGCTTGCGACATCGTGCGGATCGCCGCGCCAATACCCGGCATCGTCCAGCCCTTCGACCAGAAAGCTGGCGATAATGCGATCCGCCGGGTCTTGGATATCGATGGCGATTTGCGCCAACACATGATCGCGCAGGCTTAGATTCGCCGCTGCCGCATTATCGCCATTACCGTCCCATTCGCCATAGGGGTCGCCGCCGCCGCGGCTTTGCCAATCGGCCAAATTGCCCAGACCGCTATCGGCCGCCGCGTCCCAATGGTTTTCAAAATTGGTATCGAGTGGGCTGTCGGCGCCAATATCGGTATTGCCTGCCGCCGCCTCGACGCTGTCGGGGGTTGTCGCGGCTTCGGCATGATGGTCGTCGTCCTGGGACGGGGCTATTGGGGGCGCGTCGTCATCGGCAAAGGCGCCCGCGCGCGGATCTTCGGCCAAGGCTTGGAGATTGTCGGCAGGCAGAATTTCCTCGCCGCCATCCGCGCGTTCCAAAAGGGGATTTTGCTCCAGCTCTTTTTCGACCAAGGCCGCCAATTCAAGATTGGTCATTTGCAGCATTTCGATTGCTTGCTGCAATTGCGGCGTAATTGTCTGTGTCTGTTGCCCGCGTAAATCCAGGCGCTGGTTCAAGGCCATGGGATATTATGTGCGGCAAAACGGTGCCAAAAGCAATATTTTAGCGTTCTTTTGCCTTTGGATTCCTTGGGCTGCGGTTGGATGGCTGTGCTTTGGTTTCTGTTGAGCGGTGCTGCCAAGATTCCAATTGCACGACTAGCTCCTTGATGTGGTCGATTCCAATACTGAACTGCTTGATGCCTGGCAGCTGTCGTGTGGGTGTTGAATCGGCCAATGTTAACATTCCTACCAGCGCTGGCCTAATATGGTCGGCCGCTTGGAATAATCGAAACAACTCAATTCCATTTTGGTTATGGGCATTAAGAAATTTTTTTGTGTTTAACTTCCAGCCGTATTGTTGACGAACAGCGTCTAGGCGCTTTTTTGTCTCATCTGGGGTCAGTGTTAAGCTTGGGCAGAAAACTAGCGTAGCATCAATTAATACAGCATCGAAAGCACATGGTTGGGGACCCAGTTTTTCTGCCGCCTCCAATATGCTTTCGGCATATTCAATCTTAATGTGTTTGGGAATGTGTTTACGAATATTCTCCCGCATCGCAGGCCAAACCCCATCCATAACAATGAGCAATTTAAGCTCGGGGTTTTGCATGGTGTGGCATCCCCTACAAACTAAACGTCTCGCCCAAATAGACTTTGCGGACGTTTTGGTCGGCGACGATTTCGGCTGCTGTGCCGGACATCAGCACCTGGCCGGAATGAATAATATAGGCGCGGTCCACCAGATCCAGGGTTTCGCGGACATTGTGATCGGTAATCAACACGCCCAAACCGCGTTGTTTCAAATGCAAAACCAATTTGCGGATATCCTGCACCGCAATCGGATCAATCCCTGCCAGCGGCTCGTCGAGCAAAATAAACGACGGTTTGCTGGCCAGTGCTCGGGCGATTTCGGTGCGCCGACGCTCCCCGCCCGATAGCGCCATGGCCGAGCTGCGGCGGATATGTTGGATGGAAAATTCCGCCAATAGCGATTCCAGCATCACATCGCGTTTTTCGGGATCGTCCTCGCTAATTTCCAAAATCGCGCGGATATTATCCTCGACATTCATGCCACGGAAAATCGACGCTTCTTGGGGTAAATAGCTGATGCCTGCGCGCGCGCGGCGATACATCGGCAAATAGGTGATATCCGTATCGTTCAATTTGATCACGCCCGCATCCGGCTTGACCAGGCCCGAAATCATGTAAAAACATGTCGTCTTGCCAGCACCATTGGGGCCCAGCAGGCCGACGATTTCGCCATGGCCGACGTTAAGGCTGACATCCTTTAAGACCGCGCGCGATTTATAAGATTTGCTCAGATTCTCGATCACGAGACCCGCGTTATCGGCCACCAGGCGCGGCTTGGTGGTATTGTCGGCGGATTTTTTTGGCGGTTTGCGCATGTTAAAAACTGCTCGTGTTCTTGGCGGCGTTTGGGATGATCAAGGCGCGGACGCGCGCTTGGCCTTTGGTGGCGTCTTTGTTGCCCAAAATGCGGCTGACGCCGGTTTGGGTGTTCAATTCGGCGAACTCGCCGTTTAGCTGATTCGGCCCCTGGGTCAGGCGCACGTTGCCGCGCAAAGTGACCAAATTGCTGCTAAGGTCATAAGACGCACTCTCGGCCTGGGCCAGGTTTTGTTTGGCTTCGATGCGCACCTCGCCGCTGGCGTCCAGGCTTTGCACGCTGGGTTTTTTGCCATTAGCACCTGGCGTAAAATGCGCGGTGACGGTTTGCGCCATCAGCCGGTTCGGCCCCTGGATGGCAACCGCGCCGCCGCGCGCTACCGCCAGATTGCGGTCTTGCCAATATTCGATCCGGTCATTGGCAACCAAGGTCGCTTGCGCGCTGCGCAATTCGATTTTATCGCCCAGCAACACAAAAGCTTTTTGATCCAGATCGTAAAACGCTTTTTCGGCGGTGGCGGTTTGATCGCCGGAATTTAGGACCACGCCGCCAATAGCTTCGAGTTTGTATAATTCAAACTGGCTGTCGGCGGTGCTGCGGTAATAGCCGCGCAATTCATCCGCGCGGATTTTCAACTCACCGCTTTGCGCCGTGGCATTGCCGCGCGCGATGTAAACATTTTCTTCCCGCCGCCATTCCAAACCGTTATCCGCCTCGATCGCGATTGGCGTTTTCTGATTGGGCATCACTAGGCCCAAGCCCTGCAGCGGGGCCGTGGCATTGGGTGTGGCGTTGTCCTGGGCTACAGCTTGCGCCCAAAGCGGCGTGGCGATAGCCAACGATACTATCAGCAGCGCGGCAAATTTCCTGCTCATGATCCCGTCCGGGGTTGCAGCGACAATTTAACCTTGCCGCTCAGTTTAAAATAATTGCCGTTTTGTGCGGCCTCGAAACCTTGGCCTTGGAAATTGCCTTGCGCGCTTTCGCCCGATATGGGCGCATTCCCCCAGATCGTGCCAGCCTTGAAATCGGCATAGGCTTGATCGGTTTGAATCGTCTGCCCGGCCGTGGTCACCAATTCGATATGCCCTTGAGCGGCCAGACCGTTACGGTCGCGCCAATAAGTGGCGCGGTCGGCGACAAGGCGCATCGCCTTATCACCGCTTTGGCTTTCAATACGGAGTCGGTCGAGATTCACGGCCTGCGGCTGATCGGGGGCGGGCTTGGCCGTGGCGGCTTGGATATTATAGCGCAAGCCCCGGCCGTTATTGCCGACATAGCGCGGGCCCATGATCACCGAACTTTGTGGCGCTTGTTGCAGCGCCTGATCGCTATTCAGCGTGAAATGATTGTCGCTGCCGAATAATTGCGGCCAGATCATCAATGCCAACAAAACGCCCAACGCCAGCGCGGGAAAAATATATTTCATTTTCTGCACTGCCGCAGAATAGCGGCGCAGGGAGTCCCCCATCAATAATTGCGCGCGCGGCGCAAAATCGTATCGCGCTTGGGGTTGCCGCTCAATCTTAGGTGCGGGTTTGGCCATTATGCCACCCCGGCGCGTAAAAGATCGTGGATGTGGACGATGCCGCGCAGTTGCGCTGCCTGATCGGCAACGAATAAACAGGTAATGGATTTTTCCTGCATGATTGCAAGCGCGCTTACCGCCAAACTGTCGGGGGTGATGGTGATGGGATTTTTGGTCATCACCTCGGCGGCGGTTAGGTGCAATAAATCGTCTTGCATGTGGCGGCGCAAATCGCCATCGGTGATAATGCCCATCAACTGCCCGCTTGGATTGACAATGCCAACGGTGCCAAAACGTTTGGCGGTCATAATCAACAACACATCGCTCATAATATCAGTGGGTTTGGCGATTGGCACCTCGGCGCCATGGTGCATGATCGCCTCGATTTTCAGCAAACGCTGGCCCAATTTGCCGCCGGGATGGAATTGGCGGAATTGATCGGCCCCAAAACCTTTTTCTTCCAACAACGCCACGGCCAACGCATCGCCCAAGGCCAGGGTCATCGTCGTGCTGGTCGTAGGTGCCAGTCCCATCGGGCAGGCTTCGGGTGCGGTGGGCAAGGTCAGGCAAATATCCGCGGCACTGCCCAAGGCGCTGGTAGAATTTTTGGTAATCGCGATCAACAGAATCTGAAACCGTTTGCAATAGACGATCAGATCGGATAATTCGGCCGTTTCGCCGGAATTGGAAATGGCGATCACCGCATCGTTTTTGGTAATCATACCCAGATCGCCGTGCGACGCCTCGGCCGGGTGGACGAATTGCGCCGGGGTGCCGGTGCTGGCCAAGGTGGCGGCGATTTTATTGCCGACATGACCGGATTTACCCATGCCCGAGACGATCACCCGCCCGCTCACCTTGGACAAGGTGGTGACGGCAGCGGCGAAATCCTGGCCCAGGCTTTTGGCCAATTCGGCCAAGGCCGCGCTTTCGGCAGTCAATACCGCTTGCCCGGCCTGGACGATACTGGGTTTGCCGCCGGTATTGGCGGCAATCGGCCGCAGGTTGCTTCGGGCTGAATGGGTCATCGGATTGTTGTCTCGCCGTTCCTGTGCTTGCTGGCTTATATAGCTTATATATATGTCTATTCGCCAATTTTGGCAAAATTCCGGGCCATGTTGTGCCCAAAAGCAATAAAATTACAAATTTTCGGTAATTATGCCCGAAAACAAGATTTAGGTCAAGTTTTTATCTCTTTGGGATAAAAATCCGCTGGCTAGACCCGCTCCGCCGAAGAATGGGCGAAAACGGCATTGGGATTAAACCCGGCCGCTTCCAGCATGCCGTTATGGGTGACATTGATAAACGCCAATTCGGCCAGGACCAACAACCCCTCGCGCGATAACAGCGCGGTCAGTTTGTCGCGCAAATCATGCAAATGCAGCACATCGCGCGCCGCGTAATGTTTTTGCGCATCGCTTAATGTGGCCGCACCCCAATCCGATGATTGCGCGGCCTTGGACAATTCGATGCCCAGCAAATCCTTGCACAAATCCTCGAGCCCATGTTTATCGACGTTGCGCCGCGCCAGTTTGGCGGCGATTTTGGTATCAAAAATGGGTGACGTGACGGCGCCCAAATAATGATTCAAATACGCAATATCGGTTTGGCCGAAATGAAAGATTTTAACCACATCGCGGTTATCCAAAATCGCGCGCAAATTGGGGGCGTTGTATTTTGGTTCGGGGAAATGCACCAAATGCGGCTCGCCCGCTTCGTCGCGCAATTGTACCAGACACAGCCGGTCGCGCCCCACCCGCAGGCCCAGCATTTCGCAATCCACGGCCACCGGGCCAGTGAATTTTACGCTTTGCGGCAAGTCATACAAATGCAAATGGATTTTGGTCATGGGCTTCTACCTCGGATTAGCGCGGCATCCTAAGCCCGGGACTTGGACTTGACAAGTCAAAACCAATCCCGCACATTCCCCCCGCAAACGTGCCCAGATGGCGGAATTGGCAGACGCGCTGGTTTCAGGTACCAGTGAGTAACATCGTGGAGGTTCGAGTCCTCTTCTGGGCACCAATTACTTTGGTGTTGAGTTATGGACGAGAACCGGCGATTTTCTCCCCGCTCGCGCTACGCTGCCGCTCTGTTGGCCGCCCGCGCGTCGCGCGAGATAAAAAATCTTGTCCTCTTCTGGGCACCAATTTTTTTACAGGACCAATTTAGGCGGCTTGCTTTTGTGCGACGAGATTAAGCGCATGTTGGAAAACAGTATCAAAACTGACCGTTGTTGGTAGTTCACCTTTTGCTTGATGGCGGCCAACTTCAGTAGCGGCATCACAAAGGCCAAACACCATGGATACCAAGTGGCCGACATCATAACGCGGCCCTTGCACAACGTTAAAACCGGCGCTTTGAATTCCCGCCGCATCTAAATTTGGTACAAAACAGCCATCTTTCACAGTAACGCGATTGGCTAAGTACTCGAGCACTGATGCTGGATCAGAGAATTTTGCAGATACGGTTGTGAAAATGGTCTCAACCTGATGCACCAAATCACCAGCCATTGCGGTGGCGCGAACATCGGTTACGGGCAAAAATACTGCGGTAGCGTTGGTCATGAGTAACTCCTGTAAGAATTTTTTGGTAATTTATCCATGAAAGAAACAAAAATCAAGGATTATGTTTGACGCTTGCAGGCGCCCTCGATATTGCATAAACTATTGAAAAGGTTTCAATAATTCCCTCGCCGCTTTTGTCATTGCCAAGGTAGCTTATGAAAACGCAAAAAATCATCGTCTTTGGCGGCACCGGTTTTATCGGCCGCTATGTTATCCAGCGCCTGGCCAAAGCGGGGGCCACGGTGGTGGTGCCGACGCGCAATATCGAACGCGCCAAAACCTTGCGCCCCTTGGGCGAGGTTGGACAAATCACGCCCGTGGCGTTTGCTTTGCAAAACGATCGGCAATTAAGCGAGCATTTGCGCGGCGCGGATGCGGTGATCAATTTGCTGGGGATTTTGTTTGAATCGGGGCGGCAAGCGCAATTCGATTTTATTCAACACCGCTGGCCGGAAAAATTGGCCAAGCACGCGAATGCCGCTGGCGTTAAAAAATTCGTGCATATCTCGGCCATGGGTGCCGATGCCAAATCGCCATCCGCTTATGCCCGCACCAAGGCGCTGGGCGAGGGGGCGGTGCGACAAAATTTTCCATCTGCGACGATTTTGCGGCCCAGCATCGTCTTTGGGCCCGAGGATAATTTTTTCAACCTCTTTGCCGGGCTGGCGCGATTATTCCATGTCTTGCCGTTAATTGGCGGCGGCAATACGAAATTTCAGCCGGTTTATGTAGGCGATGTCGCCGATGCCGTGCTGGCGGCGTTGCAAAACCCCGCTTGTGCTGGACAGATTTATGAATTGGGCGGCCCTGAAATCCTCAGCTTCAAGGAATTGCTACAATTGATGTTGCGCGAATCCGGCCAACAAGCCAAGCTTGTGCCACTGCCCTTTGCTGTGGCCAAAATCCAGGCCGCCTTGTTGCAATTACTACCCAAACCGTTATTGACGGTCGATCAAGTAAAATTGCTGCAAGTCGATAACGTCGCAGCCAGTGGCGCGCGCGGCTTGCGCGATTTGGGTATCATGCCCAAAACCTTGGCGGCGATTTTGCCGGAATACATGGCACAATACCGGCCGGGCGGCAAATTGGCCGATCAATCCCGCGCGGCTTAAGAAAAATAAATCAACAAGCCAACGCCCAATAAAATCCGGTAGCCGACAAAAATATTCAAATTCATCGACCTCAACCATTGCATCATGAATGTAATCGCCACCAATCCGGCGATAAACGACAGCGCAATGCCCTGGCCGACATCGCCCCAAATTACTGGCTGGGGCGATGCGATCATCTCGGCGAATCCCAGCACGGCCGCCCCGGCAATCGCCGGAATCGCCAATAACATCGAATAGCGCGCCGCATCCGAGCGGTTAATGCTTAAAAACCGGGCGGCAGTGATCGTGATACCTGAACGGCTGACGCCCGGGATGATCGCCAGCATTTGCATCAAGCCGATGACAATCGCGCTACGCCAACCCAGACGCTGTAAATTATTGCGCGAGGAGGAATATCGATCCGCCACCCACATCAGCGCGCCGAACACGATTAAATTGCAGGCGACAAAAGTCACGCTGCGGATACCGTCTGGAAAAAAATGTTTGTACGCCACGCCGAACGCCACGGCGGGAATAGTGCCGATGACAATAAACACAGCGAGCCGCGCCCCAAAACTCATCCGCCGCGTGCGCAGCGATGCCAGAGAATCGCGCAGGATCATAGCAATATCGGAGCGGAAATACAGCATAACCGCCAACAGCGTGCCCAGGTGCACGGCGATATCGAAATGCAGACCTTGATCGGCCCAGCCAGTCAGATGTGGCACCAGAATTAAATGCCCCGAAGAGCTGACGGGCAAAAATTCAGTAAAGCCCTGCACGATGGCGAGGGTGAGGATTTGGAGAAAAGTCATTGTTGCAGCGTATAGCGGATAGCGTATAGCGTAAAGAAGATAGTAAGTAGTAAGCAGAAAATAGTAAGCAGCAAATATTTAGCAACGCTGACCGTGGCCTTGCCGCTTTTTCTGTTTACTGCTTACTTTTTACTGCTTGCCCTCTCTATGCTATCCGCTATACGCTTAACCAATGCGTACCCTTTATCATCTTCCGCTCTCGCCGCTGTGCCGCAAGGTGCGTTTGTACATGAGCGAAAAAAATCTACCCTTTCAATTAAAGGTCGAAAAAGTATGGGAACGCCGGGGCGAATTTTTCACCCTCAACCCCGCGGGCGAAGTGCCGGTATTGGTTGAAACCGAAGGTCAGGCGATTATCGACGCCAATGCGATTTGCGAATACCTCGAGGAAACTTATCCCACACCCAATATGCTGGGTGCCGATCCGTTGCAGCGTGCGGAAACCCGCCGTCTGATCGCCTGGTTCGACGGCAAATTCAACCGCGAGGTAAGTTCTTATTTGGTCGATGAGAAAATGCTCAAACGCTATATCGGCTTGGGCGAGCCTAATTCCCAGGCGATTCGCGCGGGCAAGGCGAATATCGTCCATCATCTGGAATATATTTCGTATTTGATCGAGCGGCGCAATTGGCTGGCGGGCGAGCAAATGACCTTGGCCGATTTGACGGCGGCAGCGCATTTATCCAGCATCGATTATCTGGGCGACGTGCCGTGGGACGCGCACCCCTTGGCCAAGCAATGGTATATGCGCCTGAAATCCCGGCCCAGTTTCCGCCCCCTCTTGGCCGATCATGTCCCCGGCGTCCCCCCGCCGAAACATTATGCCAATTTGGATTTTTAGGTGTTGGCCGCATTTTTTAACCATGTCACCCCCGCGCAGGCGGGGGTCCATTTGCGAATGTTTAAAAATGGATCCCCGACAAATGCTGTCGCATTTTCGGGGATGACAAGAATGGGAAATCTAAAAACATAAAACTAATGGGCTATCGATCATGTCTTGGATTACCGCCAACAGCTTGGCGATATCCTCTGGCCGCGACAGACGATGATCCCCGTCGGGGATTAAATCCACCACGGCATGCGGCCCGATTTTTGCCGCCATACGCTGTGAAAATTCATACGGCACATCGGTATCCTGCATCCCGTGCAACAAATGCACCGGGCAGGCGATGGGTAAATGATCGCGCGTTAACAATAAATGCTGATACCCATCTTCGACCAGGCGATAGGTAAAGGGCGTGGGCTCTGGCCCATAGGGGGATGGTTCGTAAAAAACCCCCTCGCCGCGCATTTTTTCCTGCAGCGCTGCGGGCAATTTATCCCATAATAATTCGGCTGTGAAATCAGGGGCGGCGGCGATGCCCACCAACCCCGCCACCCGCGCGGGACGTTGGATGGCCAGATGCAACATCAACCATCCACCCATGCTGGATCCGATCACAATCTGCGGCCCGGTTGTCACCTGATCCAAAATCTGCAGGGCGTCACACAGCCAATCGCTTAGAACAAAATCGGTGAAATTCCCCGGGCTTTGCCCATGGCCACGATAATCGAAGCGCGTGAATTGCCGCCCTGTTTTTGCAGCCCAATCTGCCAAAGCGGTGGCTTTACTGCCCAGCATGTCCGATTTGTAGCCGCACAAGAACAACACGCCGGGCGATGAGCCAGGTTGGTGATCATAGGCGAGGTGGGATGGCGCTGCGGTAAATGAAATCGGTGGCATGCGGAGCAGGTTTTAGCTGTTAGCTTTTAGCTTTTAGTCTATATAATAGCATAGTCTCATTCCTAAAACCTAACAGCTAACAGCTGAAACCTAAATGACCACCATCCTCCAAATCCTCCCGGCGCTGATTAGCGGCGGGGTGGCGGTGAAATTGGCCTAAAAACCCTTATTGACAAGAGATACCTTGCTATGGTTACATGTGTCTGTAAAAGAATTAAAGCAGTGTATTAGGGTGTTGAAATACGAGGGATAGTGATGATCAAAGCCGCTTTTGTCCAAGTTCAAGACAACGCCCCAATCATCGGCCCAGATGGCAAACCATTTGCGGCGGTTGTGGCTAGGGGCAAGGCGCCCGTGTCTTATAAACCGATGACCACCGAAGAACGGGCAGCCTGGGCCAGCGCTGCTGAGCGAAAACTACACGACGTTTCTGCGGATGGGCATGTGTGGCTTGGTCTTTCTATAACTACCCAAGAATTATTGTTGTTAGATCCATTGTACCAAGAACGTAACAACTGGTATGTCGCAAAAAAATTAGAACAAAAAATTGGCCCCTTCCAGCGCCGTTTACTTGATATGTACGAACTGAATCAGGTTTATTTGGCAAAGCAAGAAATTAATGCAGCGATACAAGAATCTGGCCTGCCAGGCAATGTTGTGCAGCTGTTAAATGATGAATGGCAATGGTCGGGATCCACTGTTGAAGACAAAGAAAAGGTTGCGCACATCCAACATTTTGGCGATGGCGATAAGGAATCAGACTATAAGTCCTGGGGCAGATGCTGCGACGTTCGCTTTGTCCTAAGCCTTGCATGCAAATCGCGTTCATGATTCAATCTAAAAAAAATTAGGGGACAGAGCTCAAATAATCGCTCGCTCTCGCCCCTAGTTTTGCATAGTTCAGGTTTTAGCTGTTAGCTTTTAGCTTTTAGAGTATATAGTATACCACGAATCCCTAAAACCTAACAGCTAACAGCTGAAACCTAAATGACCACCATCCTCCAAATCCTCCCGGCGCTGATTAGCGGCGGGGTGGAGCGCGGCACCATCGATCAAGCCGTATATTTGCAACAGCAAGGTTGCACGTCTTTGATCGCCTCGGCGGGCGGGCCGATGACGGCGGAATTGCTGCGCACCCGGATCGAACATATCACCCTGCCGCTTAACAGCAAAAATCCGCTGCAAATCCTTGATAACGCCAACGCGCTGTTGAAAGTTATTCGCGAACGCAAGGTCGATCTGATTCATGCGCGCAGCCGCGCCCCCGCCTGGGCCGCGTACCGCGCCGCCAAGGCGGCGGGCATTCCGCTGGTGACTTCGTTTCACGGCACCTATGGCCTGCAAAATAAATTCAAGCGCTGGTATAACGGCGTAATGGTGCGGGGCGAGCGGGTGATCGCCGTCTCGAATTTCATCCGCCAACACATCAAACAAAACTATCCCATCCCGGCCGAGCGTATCACCGTTGTGCCGCGCGGTATCGATTTGGTGCGTTTCGATCCCGCCCGCACGCATCAGGAACGGATTATCGATCTGGCCCGCAATTGGCGTTTGCCGGATGATCGGCCGATTATCATGCTGCCCGGACGGATTTCCCGCTGGAAGGGCCAGGCCGAATTGTTGCACGCGTTGACGCAATTGGGCCACGATAAATTTCATTGCATTTTGGTCGGCTCCAGCCACGGGCACGAGGCCTATCAACGGCAATTGGAAAAATTAATCATCGAATTGGGTCTGGCCGGGCGGGTGCAATGGGTCGGCGAATGCCGCGACATGCCTGCTGCCTATATGCTGGCGGATGTGGTGGTTTCGGCCAGCATCGAACCCGAAGCCTTTGGCCGCGTCGTGGTCGAGGCCCAGGCCATGGGCCGTCCGGTATTGGCCACCAATCATGGCGGCAGCGCCGAAACCGTGATCGACAACGAAACCGGCTATTTATGCACGGCGACGATTGACGGGGTGTTCCGGGGATTGAAACGTGTTCTGGCATTAAATGCGCAAGCACGGCTTAGGTTAGGCGAGGCCAGTATCGCCCATATCCGCGCGCATTATACCAAGGAAAAAATGTGTGCCGGTGAATACGCGGTCTATCAAGAAGTGTTGGCGGCCCATGCCGAAAAATCCACAACCGCCGCGCAGGCCGCGTAACGACAACGGGAGTAACGCTGATGCGTTATCATCTATTAACCCTAGCAGCTTCTGTCATCATCGCATTTTTGCTGATCCAATCTTATTTGCCGCGCGGCCAAGCGGTCGCGTCCCAAGAATCGGTGTATGAACGCGTGTTGCGCACGGGCGTGATCCGCTGCGGGTATCGTAGTTGGGAGCCGAATGTGGTCAAAGATCCCAATACCGGGGAATTATCCGGCATTGTTTATGACGTCACGATGGAAATGGCCAAGCGCTTGTCATTAAAGGTGGATTGGGTTGAGGAATTGGGTGCCACGGATTTTATCACCGCCTTACAAACTGAGCGGATCGATTTAATGTGTTATGGCATCTGGCCCAGCGCACCACGCGCCCGTGGCGTGGATTTTGTAGCGCCGATTTATTTCGATGTAGTCCAGCCCTTTGTGCAGATTGGCGAACGGCGATTTGATAACAATGTCGCGGCAATTAACGATCCCACGGTTGTCGTGGGCGTGATCGATGGTTCGCCTGGCTCCGCCATCGCCAAAGTTGATTTCAGCAATGCCAAGATAGCGGCGTTGACAGAAATGCATAATGGCGCCGATTTGTTTCTCGAGCTCGCCACAGGCAAGGTTGATGTTATTTTTAGCGATCTATATAGCGCCCATCGCTATATGGCTTTGCATCCGAATAAAATTCGCCAAGTGCTAACCGAACAACCGATTCGCATTTATGGCGCATCGATGGCGATTAAAAAAAATCAAGAAGCGCTTAAATCCATGTTGTTTTATACATTAGAAGAAATGCGCTATGCGGGCGTGATTGAAAAAATAATTCAAAAGCATGAAAAATACCCGGGCTCGTTTTACCGCACGGCCAAGCCTTATCAATCAGCAAAAGAATAATTCATGCGTCACCATTTACTGACCCTCGCCGCCGCTGTTGTGATCGCATTTTTGCTGATCCAATCTTATTTGCCGCGCGGCCAAGCGGTCGCGTCCCAAGAATCGGTGTATGAACGCGTGTTGCGCACGGGTACGATCCGCTGTGGGTATCATGTGTGGGAACCGTTTTTGACCAAGGATATCAACACCGCCGTTATGGGTGGCATTTATTATGATTACCTGAATGCGTTGGGCCGGGTTTTGTCGTTGAAAATTGAATGGGTCGAAGAAACCGGTTTCGGCCCGCATGTCGAGGCGTTGAAAAACGACCGGTTCGATGTGATGTGCGCGGGCGATTATCAAAATGGCGCGCGCGGCCGGTTTATCGATTATACGATTCCGATTTTGTATGTGCCGCTTTATGCTTATGTCCGCGCTGATGATATGCGGTTTGATGCGGAGCTGGTGCGCGCCAACAATTCCGCCATCAAAATCGCCACGGTCGAGGGGACAACCCCGTTTATCGTCGCCAACCGCGATTTTACCGATGCACAAAAAATTACCCATCCCGAAAGCGCAGAACTGACCATGCCGTTGGTCGATGTCGCGAGCGGCAAAGCGGATCTGAGTATTGCGGGCGCTAATGTGGGCGCTGGTTATTTGGCCAAAAATCCTGGGCAATTGCGGATTGTGCCCACACCGCAACCCATTCGCTTGTTTGGCTCCTCGCTATCGCTACGCAAGGATGAACATAATCTACGCCGCATGCTGGACGCCGCCACGCGCGAATTATTGTATAGTGGCGAGCTGGAAGCCATCATCAAGAAACACGAACAATATCCGGGATCATTTTTCCGTGTGGCCAAGCCTTATGCCGCTGCTCATGAATAAACAAAACATCCTGGTTATCAAACATTCCGCGCTCGGCGATTTTGTGCTGGCAACAGGACCGATGCAGGCTATTCGCCGCCATCACCCGGATGCGCATATCACGCTACTGACGACCAAGGCTTATGCGGCGTGGGGGCGCGACTGCGGCTGGTTCGATGCGGTCATGGTCGATACCCGGCCCAAGCCGTGGGAATTTAGCGCGCTAAAAACCTTGCGCCGCGAACTGCGTGCAGGAAATTTTACCCGCGTTTATGATTTGCAAACATCAAACCGCAGCAGCGCGTATTTTTATTTGCTGCAACCGCACCGGGCGGAGTGGGTGGGGATTGTGCGGTGGGGGTCGCATTATCACCGCAATCCGAATCGCACCCGCTTGCATACGGTTGACCGCCAGCGCGAGCAAATGGCGATTGCGGGCATTACCGCTGTGCCCGATCCCAATTTGGATTGGCTAAAGGCGGATATAGTAAAATTTACCTTGCCAGAGAAATTTGCCTTACTTGTGCCCGGCGGCTCCGCCCATCGGCCGGGAAAACGCTGGCCCGCCAACCATTTTGCGACGGTGGCGGCGGATTTATTAACGCGCGGGATCACACCCGTTTTGATTGGTGCCGCAGCGGATCGGGCGGTGATGGATACAATTGCCGCAACCGACCCCCGGATTGTCAATTTATGCCAGCAAACCAATTTCGCTGAAATCGTGTCTTTGGGCCGCTTAGCCATGGGGGCGGTGGGCAATGATACGGGGCCGATGCATCTGCTGGCCCCCACCGCTTGCCCCGGTGTGGTGTTGTTTTCGGCCGCGTCCGATCCGGCCCTATGTGCCCCGCGTGGGGTCCAGAACGGCCAAAATATGGCCATTATGCGTGAAAACGACCTTAAGAACTTGCATCCGGATGCGGTAATTGCTAGCCTTTGGGCCTTAGTAAACCGAAACCCGAGGGATAATGGCGCAAGCCGCAGTTAAAATGTCTAATGTTGTTGCAATCACCTTGCCCGATGGCAAGGTGCGGGAATACCCAAACGCCGTCACTGGCCTTGAAATCGCCGAATCCATTTCCAAATCCCTCGCCAAGGCGGTGGTCGCCATCCGCGTCGATGATCAGCTTTGGGATTTATCGCGGCCCATCGACCGTGCCGCCAGTATTAAACTCATTAAACGCGAAGATGCCGAGGGGATCGAGCTGATCCGCCACGACTGCGCGCACATCATGGCCGAGGCGGTACAAGAATTATTCCCGGAAACTCAGGTTACGATTGGCCCGAATATTGACAACGGGTTTTTCTATGATTTTTATCGGGAAACGCCCTTTACCCCCGAAGATTTGATTAAAATCGAAGCCCGGATGCGCGAGATTGTCGCCCGCGACGAAGCGATTGTGCGCGAAGTATGGGACCGCAACGACGCGATCAAATTTTTTGAACAAAAGGGCGAAAAATTCAAGGCCGAAATTATCCGCGATCTGCCTGAAACCGAAACCATCACCTGTTACCGTCAGGGCAATTTTATCGATCTGTGCCGTGGCCCGCATATGCCATCGACTGGCCGCACCGGTACGGCGTTTAAATTGACCAAGGTGGCGGGTGCGTATTGGCGCGGCGATCACCGTAACGCGCAGTTACAGCGTATTTACGCCACCGCCTGGGCCGATCAAAAACAATTGGATGCGTATTTGCACCAATTGGCCGAGGCCGAGCGCCGCGATCACCGCCGTATCGGGCGCGAGATGAATTTATTTCATCTTCAGGAAGAAGCGGTGGGTAGCATTTTCTGGCACCCGCATGGCTGGACCCTGTATCGGATTTTGGAAAACTATATCCGCGACCGCATCCAAGCCCAAGGCTATGTCGAAGTGAACACGCCCACTATGGTGGATCGCAGTTTGTGGGAAAAATCCGGGCACTGGGAAAAATTCCGCCAAAATATGTTCACCATCCAGACGGATGATGAAAAAACCTTGGCGTTAAAACCGATGAACTGCCCGTGTCATGTGCAGATTTTCAACCAAGGTATTAAATCCTATCGCGACTTGCCGCTGCGTATGGCCGAATTCGGCTCGTGCCACCGCAACGAGTCATCCGGCTCTATGCATGGCATTATGCGCATCCGCGCCTTTAAACAGGACGATGCGCATATTTTCTGCACCCCAGAGCAAATTGTGTCCGAGAGCAAAAAATTCTGCGCATTGTTGATGGATGTCTATAAAGATTTCGGTTTTACCGATGTGCGCGTGAAATTTTCGGATCGTCCGCCGACGCGCGCGGGCGACGACGCCACTTGGGATCGCGCCGAGGGTGCGTTGAAACAAGCGGTCGAAGCTGCTGGCTTGCCCTATACATTGAATCCGGGCGAGGGGGCGTTTTACGGCCCCAAATTGGAATTTGTATTACGTGATGCGATTGGCCGCGATTGGCAATGCGGCACATTACAGGTGGATTTCGTGCTGCCCGAACGTTTGGGCGCCGAATATGTCGGCGAGGATGGGCAAAAACACCGCCCCGTCATGCTGCACCGTGCGATTTTAGGCAGTTTGGAACGGTTCATCGGTATTTTAATTGAACAATACGCGGGGCGTTTGCCGGTATGGCTAGCACCGGTACAGGTAGCGGTGGCAACCATCGTCTCGGATGCGAACCCCTATGCCGAAACCGTGGTCGAGCAATTAAAATCCGCCGGTATCCGCGCCATTGCCGATTTGGGTAACGATTCCATCAATTACAAAGTGCGGCAACATTCATTGGCCAAGCTGCCCTTGATGCTGATTGCTGGCAAGCGCGAGGCCGAGGCGCAAACCATCACCATCCGCCATTTGGGTCATGATGGCAAAGACGAGCAAGAAACCCTGCCGCTGGCTGATGCGGTTACAAAAATAAAATTAATGGCGAAACCACCTCATCAATAGGTGTTAGCTTTTAGCTGTTAGCTTTTGGTATTCCTAAAACCTGACAGCTAAAACCTAAAACCTTTTTATGGAGACTGATCATCAATAAACTAACCTTGCCACCGCGTCCGCCGGGATCGACTGCCCCGGCAGCCCAATCCGCGCCAACAGCACCAACGCCAACCCCGGCGGCCACTGCGCCAGCGCCTGCGCCACGTCCCTACAATTCCGGCCCGCGCCCCCCTTACGCGGGCGGTGGCGGTTCACGCCCCCCTTATGGTGGTGGCAGTTCCCGTCCGCCATATTCCGGCGGCGGTGGCAGCAGGCCAAACCGTGATGAAGAGCGCGAGCAAAAAGACGATGGCTATCGTATCAATGGCCGCATCCGCTCGCCCGAAGTGCGTTTGATCGGCGCGGATGGCGAAATGATCGGCGTATTGTCATCGCGCGAAGCGTTGTTCAAGGCACAGGAAGCCGGTTTGGATTTGGTGGAGATTTCTCCCAACGCCGCGCCGCCCGTGTGCAAAATCATGGATTTCGGCAAATTTAAATTCGAAGAGCAAAAAAAGAAAAAAGAAGCCAAGAAAAAACAAGTCGTCATCCAGATCAAGGAAATGAAGCTGCGTCCGCAAATCGACCCGCATGATTTAGGGATCAAAATCCGCCAGATGAAGGAATTTTTGGCCGAGGGCGATAAGGTCAAGGTATCGATGCGTTTGCGTGGCCGCGAAGCGGCGGCGAATGCCAAATTGGCCAAAGCGGTGTTCCAGAAAATTCAGGACGATTGCGCCGATGTCGGCAAAGCCGAATCCGAACCGCGTTCGGAAATGGGCGGCATGATCGTGATGATGATGGTGCCTTCGAAATAGACTTGGCTCAAGCCTTGAGCAAATCGTAAATCGGATTGCTCAGGGTCTTTTGATCTGCCCCCAGATTCTTATAGAGGTTTAACTTGGCCTGCGCGCTGGCCGGGGGGAATTGTGCCATGTTGTTACTGGCTTGCTCCGGCAGGTATTGCGCTTGGAGTAAATTTTGCATGCGCTGATCGGCGTTTTGCCCGGCGGTAAAAATTCCGCCTTTGACCGAACTGGCGTTGGCGCGGGCCATAACGATATTATCGCTGATTTTGCGCTGGATGCGCTGTTCGGCCATAAAATCGTCTTGCCCAGAAAATTCCTGTAACCGATTGATACTGGGCGGCGTATTGGCTTGTGTGGGGGCATTAGCGGGCGCGGGTTTGCGCACCACACCCGCCACTGGCTGGGCTTGGTATAGGTTCAGCGCGCTAAATGGTGCGATGGTATTGGCCACATATCCCCCGCACCCATCATAAGGTCGGTGGCATAATAATGCGTTAAGATCATATCTTTTTGGGCAAAAATTAACCATTTTGCCCTAGTCTGGATAGATCATTTCGCAGTTGCACAATGAACGGGGTGGCTATGGGCACGGTTTTATCGCTTGGATCGTATTTCGTAACGAATGGCGACGATACTGCCGACAGGCAAATTCATATCCATATCGATGTGGAATCTATGCTTTATGACCCGCATACGGGCAAACAAGGCATGCGTCGGTATTTACCGCTTGAAGATGCGATTTATAAGCTGCATTGCCTGGCACAGAGCAACAAGCATTGCGATCTAAGCTTTGGCTTGGTTAACTGGCACCCAGATACGGTGCAATATTTCAATCAAACCGGCTTGTCCGAGAACATTATCTGGGGCGGTTTTGGCCAAGTCGGGCTTTATGGCACGCAAAGCGGCCATACCACCGGGCTATTGGTAACGTCCGCCCCAACCCAATACCGCCATCCCGGACAAGTATTAAGCCCGCCGCATTTCGTGCGCGCGGTCGAAGAATGGGGCAAACATCGCAATTCCGCCTCCTTTGCCATTGCCAAAGCCTGGGATTTACAGCATTTCATCGATAGTTGCGGTAAAGCCAAAACCCCCGCCGCCCATTAAGACCAGGGTAGTAGAGCCCAAATATCGCTTGCACTCAGCATAGTTTTCTCCTATAAACCGTTGCTTCTGTGTCCGGGCAGGGCTGCCCGGCCGGATCCATGCGCAAGCGTGGAGCATCGACAATCATAAAATTAGGAGACAGAAATGCCCAAAATGAAGACCAAATCAGGTCTGAAGAAGCGCTTTCGCGTCACAGCGACAGGCAAAATCAAAATGACTCAGGCCGGTAAACGCCACGGAATGCGCAAGCGTTCGCGTAGCATGAAGCGCAAAGCGCGCGGCACCGAGGTGATGCAAACCCCAGGAATGAAGGCGTTACGCACCATCGCCCCTTATCTGAAATATTTGGATTAATAGGGCAGCGTATTTTTTACCCATCATTTTTCTAACAGGAGTTTGTTATGACCCGTTCTTTACCCAAAGTCGCATCGCGGATGCGCCGCAAAAAAGTAATCAAAGCTGCCAAAGGATATTTTGGCCGCAAGAAAAGCACCATCAAAGCCGCACGGCAACAGGTCGAAAAGGGCCTGCAATACGCGTATAACGACCGCCGCGTCAAAAAGCGCGATTTCCGCGCTTTGTGGATCGCGCGGATCAACGCCGGTTGCCGCGAATTGGGCTTTACCTATGGCCGCTTGATCGATGGCATGAAAAAATCCAATATCACCATCAATCGCAAAATGCTGTCCGAATTGGCCGTGCACAATCCCGCCGGTTTCAAATCCGTGGTCGAGCAAGCCAAAGCCGCCTTGAAATAGTCGATAGTTGATAGTCGATAGTCGATAGGATTTTTGCCCTATCGTCTATCGACCAACGACTAACGACTGCATCCCAACGGTCGTCCATGTCTACACATCATTCTTTACGCAATCAGATAATTTCTGCCATCCAAGCCGCCAATGATTTGGGCAGTTTGGAACAAGTGCGCGTCAGTGAATTGGGCAAAAAAGGCAAATTGGCCGAGGTGATGGGTACCTTGGGCAAAATGTCGCCCGATGAACGCAAAACCGTGGGCGCCGAATTAAACGTCATTAAGTCCGAAATCAACGACGCCTTTGCCGCGCGTAAAGCCGCGTTGGAACAAGAAGCTTTGACGCAAAAACTGGCCGCCGAAAAAATCGATATCACCCTCTCGCCGCGTCCCGAAACCATGGGCCGGGTGCATCCCATCCCCCAAGTCATCGACGAAGTCATCGCGATTTTCGCCAACCAAGGTTTTGTGGTGGCCGAGGGGCCGGATGTCGACACCGATTGGCATAATTTCACGGCGCTGAATATTCCCGAATCCCACCCAGCGCGGCAAATGCATGATACGTTTTATTTGAACGCGACGGATGACAAAGGCGCGCCGTTATTATTGCGCACGCATACATCCACGGTGCAAAGCCGCGTGATGTTGCAACAAAAACCCCCTTTACGCGTTTTAGCGCCGGGGCGCACATTTCGCTCTGATTCCGATCAAACCCACACCCCCATGTTCCATCAGATCGAGGGGTTTGTGGTCGATAAAACCACCCATTTCGGGCATCTGAAAGGTTGCTTGATCGATTTCGTGCGCGCGTTTTTTGAAATGCCCGATGTGCCGGTGCGTTTCCGCCCCTCCTTCTTTCCCTTCACCGAACCGTCGGCAGAAATGGATATTGGCTGCTCGCGTAAAGATGGCGGGTTGAAAATTGGTGCGGGTGATTCATGGTTGGAAATTCTGGGCTGCGGTATGATCCACCCGGCGGTGTTAAAAAATTGCGGCATTGATCCGAATGAATATCAGGGCTTTGCCTTTGGTATGGGGGTTGAACGGCTGGCGATGTTGAAATACGGTATTCCCGATTTGCGCAGTTTTTTTGGCGGCGATACGCGCTGGCTGAACCATTACGGTTTTTCTGCGCATGATGTGCCATCCGTGCCGACGGGGTTGAGTCGATGAGAAATTCATGGTGTCATTCCCGCGTAGGCGGGAATCCAGCACAAGCCGCGTCCGCGGCGATAAAGAGCATTGTCTTTCGCGCTCATCGCGCGAATGTCTGGATCCCCGCTTTCGCGGGGATGACAACACTAGGGGGTGGGCTATGAAATTCACTCTTTCTTGGCTTTCGGAATATTTCGATACATTCGCATCCGCCGAACAGATTGCGGATAAATTAACCGCCATTGGGCTCGAGGTGGAATCATTCATCGACCAAGGCAAATTGCTGGCCCCGTTCAAAATCGCCCATGTCGAATCGGCCGAACAGCATCCGAATGCGGATCGTTTACGCGTGTGCAAGGTCAATACCGGCAAAGAGATTATCCAAGTC
>Ga0315901_10000142_pt1 | contig 105520 bp, 70 predicted proteins | sample LakEriMetagenome_10_FD_203761 | JGI IMG/M metagenome (GOLD analysis project Ga0315901, IMG submission 203761) | Freshwater fungal communities from buoy surface, Lake Erie, Ohio, United States - Buoy 2 MA116 | ecosystem: Environmental > Aquatic > Freshwater > Lake | place: USA: Lake Erie, Ohio... | reverse complement strand
CGTTCGCCGAATGTTTGCAGACGTGTGTAGACGTGCACTCAAGGTTTGCAGACGTGTGCAGACGTCCGAACCATGGATCCAGGGTTGTGCATCATGCCGGCCCATGAATCCAGGGTTGTGCATCATGCCGGCCAATGAATCCAGGGTTGTGCATCATGCCGGCCAATGAATCCAGGGTTGTGCATCATGCCGGCGCATGGATCCAGGGTTGTGCATCATGCTGGCCCATGGATCCAAGGTTGTGCATCATGCTGGCTCGGAGTCGATTACTCGATGGAACTCCAACCCGGCCCGCAGCTGCAACCCGGCTCGGCGTTGATCACTCGATCGAACTGCAACCATACCCCATGGATCCATCGAGGGAACTGCATCGAGCCCCGGCCCCATGGATCACAACTGCAACCCGTCTCGGAGTCGATTACTCGATGGAACTGGTTTCAATCTCTATTCCTTCAAAAGACAAGGAAACTATCTGACTCTGACTCTGACTCTAACTCTATGTCGGCAATCATTCCGCAATCTTTCCGCAAGCGAAGCGGAACGAAAGCGGAACGGTAGGGGATTTCCTGCGGGTCCTTCCGGCCATTTTCCAACGGCAACCCCCAATGGGAACGGTTCCGACCTGGGACAGACTTTCTTTCAACCGGCCCGGAGTCGATTACTCGATCGAACTGCAACCATACCCCATGGATCCATCGAGCCCCGCAGCTGCAACCCGGCCCGGCGTTGATCACTCGATCGAATTGCAACCCGGCCCCATGGATCACAACGGCAACCCGGCCCGCAGCGGTTCGCAGCTGCAACCCGGCCCGGAGTCGATTACTCGAGGGAACTCCAACCAGGCCTATTGGATCCATCGAGGGAACTGCATCGAGCCCCGCAGCTGCAACCCGTCTCGGGTGTGCAGACGTTCGCCGAATGTTTGCAGACGTGTGTAGACGTGCACTCAAGGTTTGCAGACGTGTGCAGACGTCCGAACCATGGATCCAGGGTTGTGCATCATGCCGGCCCATGAATCCAGGGTTGTGCATCATGTCCAATCCCGCAGTTTTTAGCTTTGCGGTTCGGTGTATCGCATTTGCCTAAGGCGTTTTACCAAATTAGGGGGCGCGCATTGGCATCTACGGCGATACCATGTAACTCGCTCCCTTGTCGATGCGGCCCCGTATGGGGTCCCGCATGTTTTACATTTAGGCGCGTCTTCTTTTTTGGCTCGCTTCAATCGGCCCTCTTTGCTGGAATTCCATGGCATCAAGTGCATAAGCTCAAACATCGGAAAAACTCCCTAGGACCACAAACGGGACCACGGCCCGAAAAAAACCATGGTTGTATTGTTCCTGCGAGTCTTGGGTAGACTCGCATTTATTGGATTTTAGGAACTTGTCGGCGCGGTTTCTGTTAGGGTTTTCCCTAACTGGGTTAGCTCGGCCAATTGTTCAGCCGAAAAACTGTCTTGGATTGCCTCAAAAATTTTGGTAAATTGTGCGCGCGTCGGATTTATTGCGTATACTGGGACAGAACTCGGTTTTTCCGGTGGTTCCACTGGGGGTTCAAGTCCGTTATCCTCCATTTGGCCAAAGGCCAAAGCCCCTGGAATACGTTGCATCAAAAATCAGCCGACGACGAAAGTCAGAACACCCCGACTTCCTCGGGCTTTTCCCCAGGCTTCGATGAGTATCGCCTTTGGCGAAAAAACTTGCGGAACGTTTGGCTAATCAGCAGAGAGAAAAAAACGATATGGCCAACTGCCATGGTGATCATGGCCTTGGTCAGAATCGTGGCCCCTGAGGGTCTCTCCATGCCAATCATTGGGGTTAAGCAATGAAACTCTTGAGTGAACTTCTCGCGACGCTCGACCAAATCGCCCCGTTGGCGCTGGCGGAATCTTGGGACAATGTCGGACTCCTAGCTGGCGATCCAGCGATGCATGTCGATCGGCTTTTGACATGCTTGACGCTGACCGAAGGTGTCTTGCAAGAGGCCATCGATCGCAAAGTGAACTTGATCGTCACGCACCACCCGATCCCATTTAAGCCTGTTGATCGGATAACGACCAATACCACGACAGGTAGAGTCCTCTGGAGAGCCATCGGACATTCGATCGCGATCTATTCGCCCCATACGGCATGGGACAACGCACCAGAAGGTATCAATCGGCAGCTTGCGAAAATCCTAAGGCTTGGCAACTTGCGGTGCATGCAGCCATCGGCAAAACCTGAACTTGCCGCAAAGGAACTCGGAACCGGCATCGTCGGCGATTTTGCCAAACCGGCTCGAATGTCGGAGATTTGGAGATTGCTCCAAGACGATGTGCCTGAGATTCAAGCCCGAAGCACAACGGCGGGAGATCTTGAAGTATCGAAAGTGGGAATCGTATGCGGGTCGGGAGCCAGCCTGTTGCATCTTGCGCAGAAGCACCACTGCGATGCGTTTTTGACCGGCGAAGCGACTTATCACCAAGTGCTCGAGGCCCAAGCGACCGGAGTGTCGATACTACTGATGGGCCACTTTGCCAGCGAACGCTTCGCAATGAAGTCACTGGCTCGATTGCTCCAAGAGCGACTACCGGATGTCGAATGCCTAGTTAGCACCTCCGAATATTCGGAGTTTTAGAGGGGCCTCAACTGGGGAGTCAGTCAACGTGCAAAATATGATCAAGCAAAACAGATCCTTGTCAGACAAAACCGATGTGCTCCAAAGAAACATATTTTGGTGGGCTGAAGTCCCTAGCAGCACTTTCGGCACATGGACGCGCTACGATGCCAAAGCCTACGCGCACAACACCATATGCCCTCGAGCTCATTGGCATATCAACGCATCCTGCGTAAAGATTCGAGGGACATTCGTCCAGAAAAAAAGAGACAGGAACCCTAAGCCTGTCCGCCAAGAAGGTGCAAAAATTTACGCACAACGGGCGACAGTAAGGTATAGTGAGGACAGTCGATCGGAGGATAAGGCGATGCTGGGAAGCAACCTTAGCACCGAGTCGATGAAGAGCAAAGGATGTGGATGTCAAAAGCCCCTCACCCGGCGGGAATCACTTGCCTTTGGCCACAGGCGATAAATCCCTATGGTTTGGGGGCAGAGCCACAAAAAACGGCCAGCATCTGTTCGCTGGTTCGTTTACAAAGCTAACCTGACCAGCATTTGCGATAATTTCGCAGAACCCAAACTTCGCAAAGTAATACAATCAAAGAATGAATCGCTTAGAGCTTGAAAATACTGGTGTTCGAAAATGTTAGCAAAATTTTTGGTGTTGCCCTTTGGGAATCCTTGGAAGTTGAAATCTCTTTGCATATCGACCAAGAACTTGCGACTGAGGAAACTTTTGATTCTTCTTTGGGATACTTATCAATACGAAAACAATAGCTCTATTGCATGGAACTCTACGTTTTACGGAGAACCTTGTTTTCCTCATGGAATGAAAAGCATATTCGTATCTTCTGGCGCAATTGTTGGAAGGAACTGCGTTATCTTTCAACAAGTGACGATTGGCTCGAATACTTTAGTTGACTCTAAAGGGGCCGGGTTCCCAGTAATTGGTCATGATTGCTACATTGGCGCAGGGGCCAAAATCATTGGGAATGTTAAGGTAGGAAATCTCGTGAGAATTGGTGCAAACTCAGTCGTCTATAAAGATGTCCCAAACGAATGCGTTGTAACTGCGGGCGAGCAGGTAACGTTACCGAAACACAAATCGATGGACAATCGCTTTTATCACAGTTGCAAAGGCTCTTGGATGTATTACCAAGACTCTCAATGGATTGCGGTCGACGATCTTGAGATCAAAGCGATTCTTGAAAAGAAGCTCGCAAAAAGAAATAGAAAATCAATAGATTGAGCATGGGAGTGAGCCGACAGTCGCCTACAAGAGAATTAGGTTTTTAGGGGATTCGAGAACCATCAACCGTACATGCTAGATGTAACTTTGTCCGAGGATGCGGTTTAAATTCGCAAGGGAAACCGTCAAGAAATATCATCGGCTTTTCATCGACTTGCACTGAGCCTTTCGCAACGTGCTTTTTGCATTACGACACTTCCATCAGAGATAACGTCCATCGGCAAACGTCAGCAATGTGGCTTGGACAACCCTCAGATTCAATGACTTATTGCATATTTTCCAGAACCTTACACGCCGTTGCTCTGCGCCCAACCTTGGGAATGTTACACTTTTTAACGAAAAATCCCCCTTAGAAACCAAAATAGAATAGATGGGAGAGTTTTTTGATGATAAACTCTCGGAGGCGTCGCTAGCACAGATGTTTGTCATTCTCAGGAGTTTCTGAAATCAATTACCCAACGCAATTAACCCGAAAGGTTTTAGCAAGGTTGCGAGCCGAAACATGGGGAGTGTTCAATCCTCTAGAAATGCGTGTGACAAAGCAGGCGATTTACCAGATGCGCTGCATCCAAAAACCGCTTGAGCTTGCAAAGGCGGTGAAAGCCGTGAGGGGGTTAGACGCGAAATGCGTTATGGAGATCGGATCTAGGTATGGGGGAACACTCCATGCTTGGTCTCGTATTGCGAGAAAAGACGCCTTTATTCTGAGTTTAGACTGGCACAGGAAAGATGATGAGCATCGAATGCGAAGCGTGCTATCTTCGCGGGTTCTGCCTACCCAAACCTTCCAAAGTATCTGGGGAGACTCGCACTCAGCAGAGATTAAAAATGCGACAAGAGAAGCACTCAATGGGAGGTTGTTGGATTTACTTTTCATCGATGGCGACCACACTTACGAAGGTGTCAAAGACGATTTCGATACATATTCTGTCTATGTCCGATCCGGTGGGGCAATTCTTTTCCACGACATCGTCACTAACAACCATTTTCAGAGTTATGGGGTCGATAGATTTTGGCGAGAGATATCCCCTCGTTTTGAAAAGAGATTCGAGTTTATCGACAGCCTCCATCCTGGCAGAGGTATGGGAATTGGATTGATAATCGTGCCTTAGGGCGGGGTGTTTGCCTTGTTCTTCCCGCCGTCAAGCGGGAAGAACAGCGGAGGTGTTTAGACGATCAGTTTCGTTAAAACCTTGCCCTCGTCGGTCGGGCCAATCAGGCGATTAAAGAGCCCTTGGTACTCATAGCCAAATCGATAAGGATCCAACCCCAGCAAATGCAAGATCGTCGCTTGCAAATCCTTCGGACTCACCGGGTCCTCCGCTACGTAATAGCCGATCTCGTCACTCTGACCATAAGACACCCCTCCCTGTACCCCGCCCCCTGCTAACATCATCGAATACGCATAAGGATGATGATCCCGGCCAAAGAATCCCTTCGTCGGCGTCTCTCGCACATTGTTCTGGGACATCGGGGTCCGGCCAAACTCACCCCCAAGTACCACCAACGTGCTCTCTAGGAGCCCTCGTTGCTTCAAATCGCTGAGCAACCCCGAAACGGCTTTGTCGAGCTGCTGGCACTTGATCGGCAACGTCTCATCGATCGACTCCCCAGGCGAAGATCCATGATGATCCCATCCCCAATCAAACAACTGAACAAACCGAACCCCCGATTCGACCAACCTGCGTGCAAGCAAACAATTGTTAGCCAACGTCGGGTCATCCCCTCGATAAAACACCCTCGGATCGGTCTCCGACTCGGCCTGCGATACAAAACCAGGCTTGGCCCCATACATTTCAAGCGTCGTTTGTGTTTCGCTCGCAAGATCCATCACTTCGGGCACCGACACCTGCATCCTATAAGCCAACTCGAACTGCTCGATCCGAGTCAGGGTCTCAGGGTCCCCTAACCTCTGATGATGCGATTGATTCAGATCCTTGATCGTATTGAGTACCTCGCGCCGGAGGCCGCGATCGACCCCCTTGGGATTCGACAAGTAAAAAACAGGGTCGCCACTGGCGCGGCACTGAACCCCTTGGTAAACGCTCGGCAAAAATCCACTCCCCCATAAACTCTTCCCCGCATCAGGCGTCTTACCCCCAGACAAAAGCACCACATACCCCGGAAGATTCTCGTTCTGCGTGCCTAAACCATAGGTCGTCCAAGCACCCATCGTCGGATACCCCAAACGCGATTGACCGGTATGAACAAGCAACTGCGCCGGTGAATGATTGAACTGATCGGTCTGCATCGATCGAATGATCGCCACATCGTCGGCATGCTTGGCTAACCCAGGTAGCAACTCCGACATCCATTGCCCACTTTGCCCATGCTGGGCGAACGAGAACATCGGAGCAAGCATCTTTGGGACTCCCTTGATAAACGCAAAGCGTTTTCCCTCAAGGTACTCCTTGGGACACTCCTTGCCATCGAACTTCTTCAACGCTGGCTTGTAATCGAACAGCTCAAGCTGCGACGGAGAACCTGCTAGGTGAATGTAAATGACTCGCATCGCATGGGCTCGATTCGGCGGTGTCTTGGGAGCAAGCGGCCTGGTGTCCGCTCCACATGCTTTATTCCCTAGCGAACTTTCGCTGAGCATCGCCAATGCCATCGCCCCAAGCCCCACACCGCTGCGGGACAGAAATGTCCTCCGCGTCTCGGCCGATAATCGTTCATAGGCCAATGCTTCTTCAGGCGAATTGAATTTCTGTTTCATAGGAATGGATTGGTTGTTGGTTGGATTTTTGAAAGAACTTGGAAACACAGAGGCGCCGAGGACACAGAGAGGGGATAGTCTGCCTTCTTTGGAACTCTGTGCTCTCCGTGTCTCTGTGTTTCAAAAAAAGAATCTGGGGGGTATCACTCTTACGGCCTTGTGAGGAACTCATCGAGGTTCAGCAACGTACTCGTCAGCATCGACCAAGACGCAAGCTCTTGAGCATCTATCGACGATTCAATTTTGAGTGGATACTCGGAAATCAATGCCTTGGCTGCATCCGGATTCTCCTTGAAATAACGCCGCGATGTCGCCAGTAGCTTCTGTAAACGATCCAACTCTGAGGGGTCAATCGGACGAACCATCGCCGATAGAAGTCCCTTTTGAATACGCTCGGTCTCTGACTGCGAATCGCTGATCCATCGCAGTGCCATGGCGATCGAAGCCTCGACATACACCGGATCATTGAGAGTCACTAACGCTTGCAGCGGCGTGTTGGTCGAAATCCGACGGATTTGACAGACCTCGCGCGTGGTGGCATCGAAAATCTCCATCGAAGGATAAGGTGTCGTGCGTTTCCAAAACGTGTAGACCCCTCGTCTAAATCGATCCTCACCCTGACTGGTGATCCACTTGGCACCAGAATACGTCGATCGCCAAAGTCCCTCAGGTTGTGGTGGCATCACCGGTACCCCTCCTTGTTTGGCACTCAGCAATCCACTTGCCCCAAGCGCCTGATCGCGAACCACCTCAGCGCTGAGCCTGAAATGCGGTGCCCGACTGAGCCAAATATTCCTTGGGTCCTTCTGGACTCGAACCTCGTCCATGACATACGACTGCTGATACGTGTTTGAAAGGACGATCGACCGAATAAGTTTTTTAAGAGACCAATTCAGTGAATCACGGTACTCGATAGCCAACCAATCGAGCAACTGTGGATGGCTCGGAAGTGCCCCGGTGGCACCAAAGTCCTCCTCGGTTTCGACGATACCCCGACCAAAGAGCTGGGCCCAGACGCGATTGGCAGCCACTCGGGCTGTTAGCGGATTTCCCGGATCGACGATCCAGCGGGCTGCCGCTAGCCGATCGACTGCTGAGCCCACGGATCGAGCGTCGACCAAGTCAAACAACGGAATTAGCGCAGCGGTGACCTCCTCCCCCGGATCCAGAAAACTCCCTCGCTTATGAACGCGAGTCGAACGCTTGGCTGAGCCTGTCAGCTCTCGCAGAATCGGTAGCTTGGGTACCGCCTCTTTCACTGACTGTATCTGTTTGTCGATCTCTTGTAAGCGACTTGCGACACCCTTTACGGACGCTTCATCGTCGAGGATCAAAGCCTCATCGGTTGGACGAGCGATCGAGATTTTGAATCGATGCAGAAGCAAATGCCCTCCAAAAGACTGCTGAATCGTGATATGCAATTCGGTTTGTTCGGCGATCTCTAAGACTTTGGTGAACTCAAAGACGCCCCAATGCGATTGCTGTTGCTTGGGTGAAACGGCCCAACCCGTCTTAGGATCTTCATCGACTGCCCCCTTCAAAGACCAACCATTTTGTTCGAAGCTCGCTTTGACACTTTGCATCGCAAGTTTCGCTTGGCCGTTTGGGCTTTCGAGATAAACCGCAAGTTCATTGATCACAAAATTCGGATCCGATGGGTTAAGCCCCAACCGGGGAGCGGCATCGTTCGGATTGGCCTTGGCCATCAGAGCGTCAAGCTTGAGGTATTGGTATCGACCAGGAGGGAGTTCCAAACGGACTTCGTATTGGTCCGTTGCGGGGCGATCGGCAAGAGCCCGAATCGATTGGTCGGCTTCGATAATCAAGGGCGCTTGGCTCTGCGCACTGACCGCTAAGGGTTTGGGAACAAGCCATCTTTGATCGACCTGAGCTTGGACTTCCCCACGAAGTCTTTCTAATTCCGAAGTGACTTGCTGTCTTCGGTTTTGCAACGAGGCAAGTTGCGTTTGCTGAGCGAACGTGGGAACCGGCATGCGAGGTTCATCGTCGTAGCGATCGGCATCTTCGGTTTGATTAAAGATAGCGTAGAACTTGTAGTAGTCTTCAATCGAAATCGGATCGTACTTGTGCGAATGGCACTTGGCGCATCCCATCGTCAGCCCCATCCAAACTTGCAGCGTCGTATCGACACGGTCTTTGACGGCAGCAATTCGGAACTCCTCGTCGTCGGTTCCCCCTTCGTCGTTGCTCAAGGTTGCTCGGTGGAAAGCGGTAGCGATGCGCTGGGATGTCGATGGATTATCCAGCAGATCTCCTGCGAGTTGTTCGATCGTGAATTGATCGTAAGGCATATCGGCATTGAGAGCTTGGATCACCCAATCGCGATAGGGCCAGAAATCCCGCTTGAGATCCTTTTCATAGCCTTTGGTATCGGCATAGCGAGCCAAGTCCAGCCATAGCCTTGCCCAATGCTCACCGAAACCTGGATGTTCGAGCAATTCTCCGACCATCGATTCGATCGCTTGCTGCCGGTTCTTTTGATACTCAGCGACAAATCGCTCGACACGAACCGGATCAGGATGCAAACCGACGATATCGAGCCACAAGCGTCGCACAAGCGTGTAGGGATTAGCAGCAGGGGCAGGCTCTAGTCTGTGTTTCCGCATCGAATCGAGCACCCAAGCATCGATCGGCGAAAGGGCCCAAGCGGCTCTCTCATGTTCGATCTCTTGGAACGAAGGTAATGGCGAACGTTTTGGCAACTCAAAGGCCCAGTGACTTCCCCATGGGGCACCTTGCTCGATCCATCGCTTGAGCAATTCCCTTTGCTCGGGCGTCACGGTCTTGCGAGCCGATGGTGGTGGCATGACCAAGTCTGGATCTTCGCTTTCGATGCGATCAATGATCTGACTCAATTCGACTGCCCCAGGATGGATCGCATGCTTTCCATCCCTTGATAGTTTCGCCGAAGCTTCTTGATCCAATCTCAAATCAGCTTGTCGATGAGCTTCATCGGGCCCATGGCAATGGAAGCAATGCTCCGAAAGGATCGGTCGGATTTGCAATCCAAAGTCGACGCTTGCCGATGGTTCGACCGATTGTGCGAAAAGAGGCGTAAAAAAGAACATCGCAAGCGATGCCAGAGCGAGTGCTCTACGAAAACAAGTCCGTGATTTGATTGGCATTGGTTTCTAGGTCGATCCTCAATAAGTTACGCTCGATTAAATGTTAGTTGAAGTGGTTTGTGGGTCATTGCTGCGACTTCTCGTACTCAGCAACGCGGTACTCGTACTCGAAGCCTCTGAGTCCAATGAGGTCGAAGTGCTCTTTCAAGGATTCGATCCTTACCCAAGATAAATCATCGAGAACCTGTCTTTCATTATCGCTGCAGGCTTTCAGTTTTTGACTGTGATTTTAGAGAAATACGCACCCTTGGGATCGCCTCGCTCGAGCGACTGATCGATCGCCGCGATGGTTCGCGTGACGTTGCCCTTGAATACTTCTTTGTCATTCCAAAGCACCTTAATCTCCAGGTCGCAATCGATCAGATCATCTCGCAAGAGGATCGAAAGTTCCTTGAGATCCGACTGCTCGATCTTGATCGTCTGACCATCGCGAGAGGCGATTGCCAAAGCGCGATCGGGAATCTCACCGGGGGCACCCAACCAGTAGAACCTCCGTCCGACGATATCGTCTTGTTTCCAAACGATGCGATCGGGGTATTTTTGCCTTGTAAATTCTTTCATCCACGGCAGGGCTTCGGCATCTTGGCGATCCATCCAGTGAGCCTTGCCTGCATGGATCTTGACAAAATGTTTGTAGCCTTTTGGATCCTTGGTCTCTAAGTCCGCAAGAAGTTCCTTCCAGGTTTCTGCTGTTTTATTGCGATTGTAAGCTCCATCTTTTTCACCCATGTGGATGGTGAACGGAAGATTCCTAAGCCCCAGCGGGGAGGTCTCGTTAGGATGCCCTGCCATCATGGCTGCAGCGGCAAAGCGATCGGCCATGCGGGGTGCGAGCTGATACACGCCATCCCCTCCGGCTGAATAACCCATCAGATAGACGCGATCAGGATCCACATCGGCAAATAGAACAAAGTCTTCAATGAGCCGATCAAAGAATCGATCGATGTGCCCTTCGTGCCAAAGGTTCCAGGTGTTTGTAGGTGCACGCGGAGCAACATAGACACCTTCGTCGACCCGATAGAGTCGCTTTTGATTTTCCCATTGACTATCGTTGACTTGGGCGGGAGCCCCACCTCCACCGTGCATCGAGATATACAGACTCCGCCCTGTTGGTGGTTTCTCGCCAAAAACATTGTATTCGAAAGGCATCTTCAAACCATCGAGTTCGATGAGTTTGCGATCAAACTCTGCTTGCCGTGCCGCTTTGGTCCTAGACTGATAATCGGCCACGAGCATTTGCTCGGCCTGCTGAGCCTGGGCAAGGGTCAGAGGACTGGCAGCAAACGCTTGTTGTGCAAGTGTTCCGCGAGCTTCCACGGGAGTATCCAAGTACGCCTTTAGATCCTCGATGGGATCCGATCCCTTGGTCGACAAACTGACTTTCCAGTCGATCAGTTCTGCTCGATCTGAAACGGAAAACTCCTTTTGGTACTTCTTACCTTCGAACTCGAATTCCGCGCGGAACGTCTCCCCCTGCTTGAGATAGTAATGGAGATGGTCGTTGGCATCGTAGGACTCATTTTTGGTTTTTCCTTCGGAGACAAGTTGATTTGCTCGATCGAATATTTTCAATGTAGCGATCACGCGTTTGGAGTTTGCCGCATCGATCGCTCGAAAGGAGATCATCTGCGATCCCTCGGGAATCTTAAAGCCGATATTCGTGTAACGATCGGTGACATTGACCGCTGAGATGTAGTCGATCGATCGATCCCAAACCATGGGGAATTTAAGGGGCGTGCGTTGAAAACTGACTGCGTAAATCGCATGCCTAAGATCGTCGCGTTTGGCCGTTGAGGCTCGCCCGATGAACCACGCTTGATCGAGTTGATCGCCCGTCGGTTCGGCCGCGCCGGTAAAATGCCAACCGTTGTCCCAGACTTCGACCCACGAGTGGTTGCCACTGTTGTCCGACCACAGCGGGGTTCCGACAAATCGGGCGGGGATAGCCAGGGATCGGCAAGCGTCGATCAGCAGAACCGAAAGACCGGTGCAAGAGGCCAGTCCAGACTGGAGAGATTCGTAGGGACTCTGATCAGCCTTGGCCCGCTGGGTCGAGTACTTGACCTTCACCATCGGGTAAAGTTTCTGATTGAGCATCGCGGCGGCTTGAGCCGGTGTCTTGGCACCTTCGATAAGAGGTGCAAAGCGATCGCGGAAATCCTTGCGCCAAGCATCACGGCGTTCGTTGATGCTTACATAAGGAAGGATGTTATTGAGGAAGATTTCCTTGGGGATCGAGTCCTTCCAAGGAGCATTTTCTAACGCCCGGTGCGCCAGTTCGATTTCACTGAGCAAGAAATCCGCTTTGAGACTTTTAAGATCCCTAGGTGGCATATTGGCGATTAAGAACACCGCCGAGTCTTTGTAAGCACTGGGAACCTCGGCCAGCACCTTTTCCAGTTCGGGACGATTCTCTCCGGCCTGCTCGAGTGCCTGCGACAGAACCACTTGGGTGTCGCTGCTAATCGCAACGGTTTCTTGGGCCAAGCTCACCGAGCCTAGGACAAACACGAAGGTTACGGCATAACAGAAGGCGACTATGAACTCAAAACGAAAACGATGCAAAGAAAGATTCGGCATTCAAAGGGCTTCCCGGCGGGCAATGGTGAGAAATCGAAAAAATCGAACAGCTTTTTGGAGTAGCTGATTAAGTCGGCCTATTCTAGGCGTTATCATCTGAATCCACTACCAGGAACGTAGAAAATACGATCTTCCAAGATTTTTAGGGATGACGACTCCATCCCAGTGCTGCTTTCTGTGGGCGGGGGCCAACAGGAGTGGCCGAAAAGCTAACGTTCGATCGAAAGGTACTTAGAAATGAAAATATCCTTTTGCCTCTTGATGTCTTGCTGTGGTTTTCTGACATCGACTTGCATGAAGCTATTGGCTAGCGAGCCTGTTGTATCAACCAAGCGACCGAACGTGCTCTTGATCTGTATCGACGATCTCAAACCCCGGATCGGTTGCTATGGCGATCCGCTTGCCAAGACCCCATCGATCGATCGACTCTCCAAACAAGGCGTACTCTTCGAACGAGCCTATTGCAATCAAGCGGTTTGCTCTCCATCGCGAAACGCGTTGCTCGTGGGACTCAGGCCACAAAGCCTGGGTATCTATGATTTGCCGACGAACTTTCGCAAAGGCGCACCCAACGCTGTGACTTTACCGCAACACTTCAAAGCCAACGGCTACTTCACACAGTCCTTTGGCAAGATCTTTCATGTCGGACACGGCAACACCGACGATGCGGCTTCTTGGAGCACCGAATCGTATAAACCCAAGGGTCGAAACTACCAACTCGCAGAGAACCAGAATTTGGCCAACTCAAAAGATGGTTCCAAAGCTGCCGCATTCGAATCGGCCGATGCCCCTGAAGAACTCTACAACGACTCGATCATCGCCCAAGTAGCCATGGATGCCCTCGAAGAGAAATCCAAGTCGGATCAACCCTGGTTGCTGGCCGTCGGATTCCTTAAACCCCATTTGCCCTTTGTAGCACCCAAGAAATATTGGGATCTCTACGATCCAGACAAGATCGAACTGGCCGCCTATCAGCAGCCACCCGAAGGTGCACCGGCGTACGCTCCTCAAAATAGCGGTGAGCTTCGGGCCTATTCCAATATGCCAAGCCAAGGCCCAATTCCAGAATCCCTTCAACGGGAACTCATCCACGGATACCTCGCCTCGGTCAGCTTCACTGACCATCAAATTGGTCGTTTGCTTTCGAAACTCGATCAACTGGGACTGACCGACAGCACGATCGTCGTTCTTTGGGGAGATCATGGCTGGCACCTAGGCGACCATGGCATGTGGTGCAAGCATAGCAACTACGAACAAGCTACCCGTATTCCTGTAATCGTCTCTGCACCAGGGAGAGCACAAGGACACTCGAGTCAGGCGATGATTGAATCGGTCGATATCTACCCGACCCTTTGCGAGCTGGCAGGGATCGATATCCCTAGCCCGTTGGATGGCCAAAGCTTTGCAAATGTTTTGAACAACCCAACCCAAAGCCATCGTGATCATTCGATCCAGGTTTATCCAAGAAGCAAAGAGGGGGTTGGTCAAGTTCTCGGCAGATCGATTCGAACCGAACGCTACCGTCTGGTTCAGTGGAAAGCTTGGGATGCCCCGAACGATTTGTCCGATTGGGAACTGTACGACTATCAGAGTGACCCTACGGAAACAAAGAACCTTGCCGACGATGCCCCTCAGGTTGTGGCTGGTTTGCGAAAACTCCTTGAAACCCATCCAGCAGCCAAAGCTCCGGTCAAGTCTGCAGCATCCAGCCAGAAAGCAGCATCGAGTCAAGCCAAACAGACGGACCGAGATGCATTGTTTACCAAAAAGGACACCAATGCCGATGGAGTTTTGTCCCATGACGAGTTCATGGCTGGCCAAAAAGATCCCGAGCAAGCCAAGGAGCGGTTTGGTAAGTTCGATCTCGATGGCGACGGCAAACTCAATCGCAAAGAGTTCGTCTCCAGCGGTAAATCAGGCAATTAACCGTCAGAGGGTCGGAATCCTGAAAAAAATCGTTTTTTTCCTGGGTTTTCTTGCGATGGATTTCTTGCATACAACGTCCAAGAATCCGCGCATCTATGTTGCTTGCAAATGACTGATCTTCTAATATTTCCTTGGGCTGAATGCCTTTGGAATGAGCCCGACAATCACTTCCTTATCCTGGAAAGAAAAAAGAATGAATACGAAGTCGAGAATCTCTCGCCGATTTGGTTTTAGGAAAACTCTGCTTGCGGTTCTCGCAAGCTCGATGCTCTGCACATCGACTTTCCAAACGACCTTGGCCGAAGAACTTCCACGTGTAGCCAACGTCAGCGAGCAACCCGCCGACAACCGCATGATCATCCGCAACGTGCGAAACCTCGTCGAAGAAGGACACATCTCTCAACCTAAATTCAACGACGAATTGTCCAAACGCGGATTCGCCCTTTTCCTCAAGCAAGTCGATCCACTCAAGGCCTTTCTTTTGCAGTCGGATGTCGATGAATTTCGGGCCCAGGAAACCAACCTCGACGACATGCTTCAAAAGAACAACATTTCTTTTGCTTACACCGTCTACAAAAGGTATCTGCAACGACTCAACGAAGTCATGCCTATGGTGCATGAACTGATCGATACTCCCCACGACTACAACGTCGAAGAATTCCTCGAAAGCGATGCGAAGTCGATCCCCTACTGCAAGGACACCAACGAACTGAAGGATCGCTGGCGAAAGACGATCAAGCTGAGCTATTTGTCAGCCAGAGCCGACGGCGACAAGGACGAGGATACCAAAGAAAAACTCCACAAGCGGTATCGCACCTACTACAAGAATCGTTCCCAGACGGACGTCTATGAACTGCTCGAAATGTATCTCACTGCACTGACCAGTTCGCTCGACCCGCACACCAATTACATGGCTCCGCGAGAAAAAGCGAACTTCGACATGCACATTTCCCTAAAACTCAAGGGGATTGGAGCAACCCTCCGCGCCGATGATGGTTCGACGATCGTCGAGATGGTCGTCCCGGGCGGAGCGGCCGACAAGGATGGAAGGCTCAAAGTGGGCGATGAAATCGTTGCTGTGCAGCAAGAAGATGGTACGCCCGCCGTCGAAACCCAAGATATGAAGATCGATGACGTTGTCTCGATGATCCGGGGTGAGGCTGGTACAAAAGTCAAGCTCCATGTGAAACCCAAGGCTGGTGGAGAACGCCAAGTCTACGAGATCACTCGCGCGGTGATCAAACTCGAAGACTCCGCAGCCCAAAGCGAAATCATTGAACGCGGACAAAAATCTGATGGCAGTCCATATCGTGTCGGTTACATCAAATTACCGAGTTTCTACCTCGACATGGAAGGTGCTCGCTCGAACAAAGAAGACTATCGACGCACGTCGAAAGACCTTGAGGTGATCCTTAAGAAATTCAACGAATCCAACGTGGATGTCTGCGTCCTGGATCTTGGAAGAAACGGTGGCGGTTCGCTTCCTGAAGCCATCGCAGCAACCGGACTGTTTATCGATTATGGGCCAGTGGTTCAGGTCAAGGATCCAAACGGTCGCGTGATCCCTATGCTCGACGAAAACAAAAATATCACTTGGAAAGGACCCTTGGTCGTCAAGATCAGCCAGCTCAGCGCCAGCGCAAGCGAGATCTTCGCTGGTGCGATCCAAGACTACGAGCGAGGCCTGATCGTCGGCGATCCAAAAACGCACGGCAAAGGAACCGTTCAAACGTTGCTAGATCTGGCGCCTGCAGCCTTCGGACTCGGGGCCGCGAAACCACAAGGGGCACTCAAGCTGACGATCCAGCAATTCTACCTGCCTGACGGTCGTTCTACCCAACTTGAAGGTGTATCGTCGGACGTGATCCTGCCGTCGATGACCGCTGAAATGGATATCTCGGAAACCGATCTAGACTATCCATTGCCAATGGACACGGTCAAAGCGCAGCCTCATAAGCACTATTCGATGGTCGACAGCGCCATCAAGTCGACTTTACAGGGACTTTCTGCCGAACGGATCGCCAAGAACGTAGACTTTGGCAAGCTCCTAGGGCGTATCGAAGCCTATCGAAAGCAAAAGAGCGAGAAATTGATCCCGCTCAAGGAATCCGATTACATGGCTCGTCGCAAAGAGACCAGCATGGAAAAGGAAGAGGAAAAGCAGTTCGACAACAAAGCCGAGCGAGACAAGATTTTCTTCAGCGACTTCTACAATGAAGAGATCCTCAACGTGGCGATCGACTATGTCAAATCACTTGCATCGGCAAACTCGCTCGTGACCAAGTAAGAGCTCAAAAATTGTTGAACGATTGTCCTCAATCGTTTGGCTGTCAAATTGTAAAACGATTGTCCTCAATCGTTTGGCTGTTTACGTAGATGATTTCTCCGAACTCATCTACGAGCGCTTGAGTTTTGCCCGACATGATCAAGCCCCCCTCGACTGCTCGCAGATGCGCCAAGTAAGCTTATTGAAGACGGCCCAATAGAGCCGTCTTCGATTTTTTTGCCCTCACATTTTTTTGCCCTCACATTTTTTTGCCCCCACATTTTTTTGCCCCCACATTTTTTTGCCCCCACATTTTTTTGCCCCCACATTTTTTTGCCCCCACATTTTTTTGCCCCCACATTTTTTTGCCCTCACATTTTTTGCCCCCACATTTTTTTGCCCCCACATTTTTTTGCCCCCTTCTTCTTTTGCCGCTTACCCTACATTCCATCTAGCTAAAATGCTCGGGTCTCACCTCGGTAACCTTCCTATCCAATTTACTCACCAACGCAAGTTAACCTCGCATGGATTCCCAGTCGAACAATTCGTCAACGCGATGGCAATCGATACGGCAGACCGCTAACCGATGGATTTGGTGGCTCGCGCTAGCCGCTTTGGCAATGCTCTTTGTAAGTCGCGCAGCAATCTATGAAACCGATCATCAGATCGCCAATCTAGCGGGGATCCTTTGGGGGCTGATTGCATTCTTTTTCGCTTTTCTTGGCCTATGGCTAAGCCGATCGGTTTCTTTGAGATCCAAGCTTCTTATCAGTGCAGTACCGGTTGCGTGTGTTGGTTTGTTTTATTTATGTTTTGAGTATGTAGGTGTGACCGGAGAGGTTCTGCCAAGTTATCGTTTGCGAAGTTTCTTGCGGAGCAAACCGCCGGTACGTCCCCAACGCCCTCAAATCGACGCGGTCGAAATACCACAAGAGATCAAAGCCTATCGGTTTTCGCAGTACATGGGAAACGATCGAAACGGAGTCATTGATGAGCCACGCTTCTCGGCAGCTTGGGACAAAAATCTACCGAAGGAACTTTGGAGGAGGCCTATCGGAGCAGGTTGGTCCGGGTTTTCGATCGCCGAGGGGATCGCGGTAACCTTAGAACAACTCGATGAGCAAGAATCATTGACGGCTCTCTCGCTAGTCGATGGACAGACACTTTGGCAAGTCAAGCGTCCTGGTCGACATTTCCATGCCCTTGGAGGCTTAGGCCCACGCTCGACGCCCACTATTGTCTCATTAGAGGATAAGCAGATCGTGGTGGCCTTAAGCGCCACCGGTCATCTTTTGTGTACCGATCTTCATACCGGTCTTGTCCGATGGGAACATCAACTTCTCGATCTATCAGAAACGACCCAAGTGGAATTCGAGACCGCAGTCAATTGGGGGCGGGCTGCATCCCCGCTGGTTCACAAACAAACGGTCTTCATTCCACTCGGAGGCGCTCAGAACAAAATCAAAGGGTCCTTGATGGCTTGCTCGCTCGCCGACGGAAAAATCCAATGGATCCAGGGCGACTCGCAAATCAGCTACTCCTCACCGGCATTGATGAATCTCCATGGCATCGAGCAGATCGTCAGTGTCAACGAAGGGACCGTCACGGGGCATGATATCGAGAATGGGCAAGTCCTATGGAGTACCTCGTGGCCTAGCAACTCCAACGGTGCTGCTTGTGCATCCCAACCCGTAAGCGTCGATGGCAATCGCATTCTAGTGGGCAAAGGATACACCCAAGGCTCAAAGTTGTTCGAGGTACAATTGGATGATAAGACATCTTGGAGCACCAAAGACATTTGGGCCATCAACAAGGTTCTCAAAACAAAATTCACAAGTTCCATTTACTATGAAGGGAAGCTTTATGGCCTCAGTGATGGTATCCTGGAATGCATCGATCCAGCCGACGGGTCTCGGATCTGGCGGGGTGGACGCTATGGCCAGGGCCAAGCACTGATGGTCAATGGCACACTGGTGATCAGTTCCGAAGTTGGCCAATTGATTGCTGTCGATAGAACTACGGGAAAACCACTTGGTCAATTGAATGTCCTCGAAGGCGTAACTTGGAATACGTTCGCCGTCGCCGGTCCGCTGCTGCTGGTTCGCAATGGGACCGAAGCTGTCTGCTTGTCGAGCGAACTTGATAATCAGTGAGATCGACCTTGAGTTCCGATTCCTTAGCCAACCAGAAAGCCGCTACCTCCTCGGGCCTGATCCTGGGGTTTGACCCCGGCCTTTCGATCACTGGCTATGGGATCATACGGATCAAAAACCAGCAACCCGAGCTCGTCGAAGCTGGGATATTGAAAATGCGACGAGATCGGACGCTAGCTCAAAGACTTAAGGAATTGCACGATGGAGTTACAGAAATCCTAGGTTCGTTTCCAATTGCTGCGATCGCAATCGAACAGCTATACTCCCATTACGAAAGGCCCCGCACAGCCATCCTTATGGGACACGCACGGGGTGTGTTATGCTTGGCCGCAGCAAACGCAGGACTTGATGTCCATTCGTATGAGGCGACCAAGGTCAAGCGGATGCTCACCGGTAACGGTCGCGCCCCGAAGGATCAGATGCAGCAAGCCATCCGATTGCAGTTGCGATTGAAAGAACCTCCAGACCCACCCGACGTAGCCGATGCACTTGCCATCGCTCTGTGCCATTACTTCACCTCCAAACAACACCCCCAACTCAACGACCAAAACCTTAGGAAGAAATCTTGATCACCAAACTCTACGGTCAATTGCTTTCACTCACAAACGACACGGCCACGCTCGCGGTATCCCCCTTTGAATACGAAGTCTCGATCCCTGAATTCACCCGTCGACAGTTGCAAGGCAAGATCGGTGAAACGATTTCGCTCCATACGATCCACTACATCGAAGGCAACGCGGCTCAAGGAAGTCGGCTGACTCCTAAACTCGTCGGTTTCTTGACTACGGCCGAGCGTGATTTCTTTGAGTTGTTTTGTTCGGTCGATGGTGTCGGTGTTAAAAAAGCTCTGCGTGCGATGACCAAGCCGGTACAAGACACGGCTGTATTGATCGAACAGCAGGACGCCAAAGGTCTATCGAGTCTCCCAGGAGTTGGTCCGGCGACAGCCGAGAAAATCATCGCCACACTTCGCCGCAAAATGCCAAGGTTTGCGCTTCTTGTTCGTCAAGATTCACCGGGAGTCGAACCGCAAACCACAGGGGTTGTCGAAGAAACCTTCCAAGCCCTCTTGGTTCTCGGGCACTCCGAAGCTGATGCGAAACGATTGATCGATCAAGCCATCGCGGGTGGAAAGAAATTCAAAGATTCCGAGTCCATGATTCACGCAATCTACCAAAGGCAAACCGGACAATCGGATTCCTAGCATGCCAGCCTTCCTCCCACCTCTGGCACTGCTGATTGTCCTGCTTGCATCGATCGTCATCGCAGTCCATCCTAAAGCTAGAACCTATGGATTCGCCTCTTGGGTCGTGGCCGCAGTATTGGCTGGTTTGATCTATCCAAAACTGTATCTGGATAACCTACCGACCGACTATTCGAGATTTCTGAACTATCTGCTTCAGATCGCCATGTTCGGAATGGGCGCTACGCTGACGATCGAGGACTTTCAAAGAATTTTGAAAATGCCAAGAGCGGTTTTCGTCGGTGCGGTGCTTCAGTTTTCTGTCATGCCCTTATTAGGTTGGAGTCTATCCAAGGCCCTTGCGCTACCTCCGGAACTGACCCTGGGTATGGTCTTGCTAGGGGCAAGTCCCGGTGGAATCTCATCAAACGTGATTACTTATCTTGCCAAAGGCAACGTCGCTTTGTCGGTGACCATGACGGCAGTTTCAACATTGCTCGCCCCGGTCATGACCCCACTGATGGTTTATGTCTATGCTCGAGAGACAATCGAGGTCGATTATTTAAAGATGTTTTTAAGCATCATCAACACCGTTGTCGTTCCGGTTGGACTAGGGTTGATTGCAAACATCATGATGAAGCAACTTAAGGTTGACCCAAAGCGAGCGGAGACTTTTTTGGCACTAGTATCAATGGTCGCCATTTGCGGTATCTGCGGACTGATTGCTGCTAAGAGCCAGAGCCAGATCGTCCAAGTAGGACTAGTGCTTCTGGTGGGAGTAACACTCCATAATCTGCTCGGATACCTGCTTGGATACTGGGGTAGTCGGGTCATGGGGTTGAATATTCGTGATAGCCGAACCGTTGCAATTGAAGTTGGATTGCAAAACGGAGGGATGGCGGCAAACCTAGCCGTCGACGTTCTCAAGAATGCATCTGCGGCCATCGCTCCTGCATTGTTTGCACCCGTGATGAATGTCAGCGGATCGATCCTCGCATCGATTTGGGCACAAAATGTGACCCCTGATCAACCCAAACCGCAACACTCCAATGTGCTTCCGGACGCTGAGTAAATCCACCTGCCGTTATTCCTAGTCGCATAGGCTTGATTTAGGATGCTCGAAATGGGTTAATAGAAAACTCAGATCGATAGAAAATTCACTCGTTCGAAATGGATTAAGACTTCTCAGGAGACCAGCCTTGTCATCTACGCATCTTTTCCGCAACATTTTCGTAGGTCTTTCCTTAGTCAGTACCGCGCCTTGCATCCTTGCTCAGGGGCCCCAGACAGGTTCTGTGGCAGAAACGAAGGTCTATTATGGTGGCGACATCCTGACCATGCGGGGCACATCGCCTGAATATGTCGAAAGTCTAGCGGTCAAAGATGGAAAGATTCTTTTTGTAGGATCGCGAACCGAGGCGCAAAAACTTGCCGGCCAAGATGCCAAGCTCATCGACCTCGGGGGGAAAACTCTCTTGCCCGGATTCATCGACACCCACGGACACTTTGTCTATTTTGGCAAGAACCTTGTCGATGCAAATCTATTCAATTGTGCCGACATCCCTGAGTTGATCGCACGGATGAAAAAACAAGTTGATCAAACCCCGCAGGGGGCATGGATCGTCGGATTCGGGTACCAAGCCCGAGCGATGAAGGAAGGCCGTCCACCGACGAGCGAAGAACTCGATCAGATATCTAAGGATCGTCCGGTGATGGTCGTCGACTCGTCAGGACATTTGGGCGCTGCAAATTCTGCAGCCTTCAAAGCAGCCGGTATCACATCCGACACGCCAGATCCAACCGGAGGTGCCTTTACTCGTGGCAAGGATGGAAAGAGCTTGCTTGGGCCGATGGAAGAAACTGCCTTAAATGCAGTTCGCTCGAAACGTCCTCCCTTCTCTGGCGAACTCGCATCCCGAGCCATCACCGGAGCTGCGAAGGTCTGGGCAAGTTATGGTCAAACCACGGCCATGGAGGCGGGATTGGGCCTAGGCAATGACGACATCGCGATTGTGACCAACGCGATCGACAATAAACTACTTCCCATCGATTTGTACATTGCAGCCAAAGACTCGACTCTCGACGACACTCTGGCAGCAGCCTACACGGTGGCTTCCGAGTACCGTCCAGATGCATCGGGAATCGTCGAAAAACTGCGTGCAGCCCGACCGGATCTCGATACCCGCTACATCAATCGCGTGCGCATGGGAGGCGTGAAGTTCTGGCTCGATGGGAGCCTCGATACGGCTTGGTTCACCCAGCCGTATACCGAAACTCCTGCCGGAAAAACAGCTCCATTTTCTGGTTATCGACAGATCCCTGACGAGGTGCTCGATGCGGCTTTTGATAAGTACTGGCCGACCGAATTGCAGATCCATATGCACATGAACGGCGATGCGGCCGCCGACCAAGCCCTCAAAGCGATCACCAAGGCTGTTAAGAAACATGGCATGCGTGACCACCGTCCGGTCTTCGTACACGCAACGTGGTTGCGGGTCGATCAAATCGATCAAATCAAACGCTATGGGGCAATCCCCAGCTTTTTGACTGCGGGGATCATTCCCGGGGGGGATGCCGTCGTGCGACTTTGGGGTGCAGAGCGATCGGCCGGCGCGATGGCTTCGCGAACCTTCTTAAGATCCGATTTGCCATTCACGTTCTCGCATGACGCACCGGTTTCTCCAACGCCTTCGATCCTGGATCTAGTAGACGCGGGTGTGAATCGGCTTTCGGGCTCTGGCAAAGTCGTCGGGCCAGACGAACGCATCCCACCCTACCATGCTCTTCGCGCGGTAACAGCCATGGCTGCCTATCAACTCAAGGAAGAAAAAACCAAGGGTACGCTCGAAGCAGGAAAGCTTGCGGATCTTGTTGTTCTCGATAAGAACCCACTCAAGGTTGAATCGACAACGATCAAAGGCATCGCTGTTCTTGAAACTATCAAAGAGGGCAAAACGGTGTTCACAAAGTAGTCGCCTCCGGTGTGTGATGGATTCACCCCGAATTCGAGTCACACACAAATATAAAAACGCACTCCGACGGGAGTGCGTTTTTGGCTCTTAAGGAATTATTGTGGGTAAAATTTCACGGGCCACCACCCGGCTTCACGCCGGTGGGGCCATGATTTGCGGCTACAAAACGAGAGAATCTAGTTACCTTCTTGCCCCGGCTCGTCTTCCCGCCGTCGGCGGGAAGACGAGCCGGGGCAAGAAGACCATGATAACGCTTTTTATGCACCTGTAGCTTTGAGTTACGCCTCCACTGGCATAAAGCCAGTGGTAGGCTCATTAAATAAAAACGCACTCCGATCGGAGTGCGTTTTTACATATTCTATTGTAATTAAGCCAAGTCTTACTTGCGACGCCAACGTTGAGTCGCAAATCCCACAGCACCAAGAGCGAAAATTGCAATCGAGGCTGGCTCTGGGACTTCTGCTTGAGTCGTATCTAAACTCCAAGCCGCGTTGACGGTTCCACCTACATTTCGATCGTATGCAATTTGGAGGTAGGTATTCGTCACTGTCGTGGTGTCCCCTTCATAATGCGAATTGGTTCCAGGGGTGAACGTACCCGACAAGTCTAGGGTTCGCGAACCAGCCCCCGAACCAGACAAATTCGAAGGGGTGTCACTGACCACTGTACCAAGGAATGTTCCGAAGGTTGGGGAGCTAAAAGTATAAGAGTCACCTATCGTCAGGCCAAAGGCGTCAAAGTTATGTGTTCCAGCCCAAACCAGATCGCCAGGCTCGACAATGCCTGCGAAAGCACCCGTTCGGCTCGAAGGGCCACTGTTGTAGTGAAAACCGGTCACCGATAGTGGAACAGAAAGATTCCCGTTGGTCGGGCTAATCGACGTGAAACCGCCAGAAACACCACCCGCACGATTATTCGAGAGCCACGTTCCAGCCATTGTATTGGCACAATTCATCGAAATGAATGCCAGGCATGCCAAACCAAGAATTAAACATCTCATAAACAAGATCTCCTCAAAACTAGTTAATCACCTAGACCTTCCACACAAGACAATCACTCGTTGCCTTGACCGCTAGAATGATGGCTAAGGGTCATGAGCTAATCAACTTTTCATTCTTGAGAACATTTGTTTAAAAGACCCTACAAGATTGCGTGTTATCGAAGCAATCTCAGTCATTTGCATGACATAAGCACAGATTGAAGATATTGTCGAACGCATAAAAATGGCGGAAAGCACTACCCGATAACGATTTGATTCATTGAGTCGTTTGTTGATTTTGTCGATCCGACACGCAGATCTGTCACAGCAGTCATAACGTCTTTGTACGGTTTTTAAAGCTTTTGGTTTGCCAGGTAATATTATGGGGCATTGCTTTGATTTAAAGGCTCTGTGCTCTCTGTGACTCTGTGTTTCAAAAAGTGGTTTTTCAGGCATTATTGTAGGTGAATTGCAAACTGGAAGTCGTATCGCCATGCACAGATGCTCAATGTCGATTGTTTAAATTAGCCCCATTCAAATATTCGCTTTGGGCTAATCTCTCGGCGTCGAGATCACCTGCAAACTCAAGTAATCGTAGATCCCCTCTTTACCACCCTCGACTCCCAACCCGCTTTGCTTGACCCCGCCAAATGGAATCTCGGCCTTCAGTGGCCTCCACTCGTTGATCCCAACGATCCCTACTTGAAGGCTCCTTGCGATCCTCCTGCATGGAGACAAGTCCCGACCATAGACGTAACCTGCAAGCCCCTGCTCGACACTGTTGGCTCGCCTAACAACCTCATCGATTTGCGAATATGCGAGTATAGGAAAGATGGGACCAAAGATCTCGCATCCAAAAAGCTCCATTCGGTCAGTCACTTCATCGATCACCGTTGCCGGATAAAAACTACCACCTGCTAGCCTCGAATCGCCCGTATAAGTCGTGTTGCACCCGACGATCCGAGCGCCCATTTGACAAGCCCTCTGAACCAAGCGATCCACACCCTGGCAAGCCTGCTGATGGATCAGCGGTCCGGCATCAACCCCATCCTCGAGCCCGTCGCCTATCCTGGACTCGGCTAGTCTTGCGAGCAGTTTGTCCATGAATACAGATCGAATTTCTCGATGCACGAAAATTCGGTTCGCCGTTACGCAAACCTGCCCGCTTACAAAAAGCTTCAAACGCACGAGTTGATCCACCGTGAAATCCAAATCTGCGTCCGGCAAGACGATGAAAGGTGCATTCCCACCCAGCTCCAAAAGCACTCGCTTGATGTCTCGGGCAGCACTGCCCATAATCTCACGACCAGTCCTGACCGAACCGGTCAAACTCACCACTCGGATAGCCGGATGCTCGCTCAGTAGCGAACCGATCTGACTTCCAAGCCCTGGAAGGATCTGAACCACTCCCGGAGGAACACCAGCTTGCTCGAAGATCGGTGCCATGGCCAATGCAATCAGTGGGGTGCTCTCGGCAGGTTTCCAAATCCCAACACAGCCTGCTGCCAGGGCCGCTGCAATTTTCTTTGCACCCTGAGCCAAAGGGAAATTCCAAGGAGTGATCCAGGCTGCAATCCCTAGGGGCTTGTGCTCGATGAGATACTCCCGATCGGCCTGAGGATGTGGAGCAATGCGACCGCAAACCCGTCGAGCTTCCTCACCGAACCAGCGAAAAAAACTCGCCGCATAATCGACTTCACCCAAGGCTTGCAAATAGGGTTTACCCTGTTCGGTAGTGAGCAATCTAGCAAGCAGATCTCGTTGCCCATCAAGCTTATCGGCAATCCGTTTAAGGATCTCACCGCGCTCGAAAGCCGAAGTCTCTTGCCATCGATCCTGGGCTCTTTGGGATGAGGCGATGGCTTGCTCGACATCCGAGCCTTCAGCATATGCCACTGGCGCAACGAGTTCGCCGGTAGCCGGATTGATGACCTGAGCCGTCGGCAACCGTCTAAGCGATCTTCCATGGATCCAAGGCACCGCGTCAAACCATAGATTCTCTATCGTGCGACTCATGCAACTAGACTCTCAAGACCTTTCGATAAATGCTTGCTACCAGCGGCTCATCGAGCACAACCGGATTGGGATCCATCAAGCGTCGATTCGCACAAGCATCCTTAGACATCGATTCTATCGCCTCAGTTGCTACGTGATGCTTTCGAAGCAGATCAAACAACCCAATCGAATGGGCAAGCTCGTCTAGTTTGTCGCAAAATCCCATCGCACTGAGCCCCCCCCAGCCGAACGCATGGCTAAAAACCTCGAAGTCTCTTTTGCATACGACCAAGTTGTGCCGCATGACTTCTCCAAAAAACGTTCCCGTGATCACGCCGTGAGCGATAGCATAGCGGCCACCCAAAGGGAGCGCTAAGGCATGCACTGCGCAGCAAGAAGAGTTCGCGAAAGCCATCCCCGCAAGATGGCTGCCAAGGGACATCGCATCGCGGGCATACATATCCGAGGGATCTTGAACTACCCTAGGCAGCCCCCAGCCTAGATAGCTCGCTGATTCCAATGCCAAGGCTCGAGCCAGAGGTGTCGCGACTTTAGCGATCCGCGCCTCAACGGCATGCACCATCGCATCCATGCCAGTTGAGGCAGTGATCTCGGCTGGCAAACGATCGGTAAGGGATGGATCGACGATCGCAAGATCGGCAAGCAAATGAGGGGAGACAACCCCCGCTTTGTTCCCCGTTGATTTGTCGGTCAAAATCGAGACAAAGGTCGCTTCGGAACCTGTTCCCGATGTCGTTGGCACCATGATCGATGCAATGCCCCGCGAGGGGACTTTTCCGATCCCGAGGTAGTCTCGAGCTAACCCAGGGTGCTTGGCTAGAATCGCTGCGACCTTGCTCGCATCCACGACGCTCCCACCACCGAGGGCGATGACTGCATCGGCTTGGGATGCTCGAATTGCATCTCCGATTTCATCGACCTGCTCCAAAGCCGGCTCAGGTGCGACTTGATCATAGAGCCCGACCAACAGCCCGGAGTTGCTCAGTCGATGCTCGGTGGAATCGATGAGCCCGGCGTTGCGGACCCCTTGGTCGGTGACCAAGAAAACTTTTCTGTATCCGAGCTCTTCGCAAAATTCAGCGAGACGATCGAGTTGCCCCCTCCCAAAACAAATGCGTCTTGGAAGATGGTTCTGATAGCTTGCGATCTTAGCGAATCGATCCAACTGCACGCCCGTTGCTACTTGCCGGTTTGGGTTTTCTGGCCGGCTACCTCGGGTTCGTATTTGACTTCCGTCAATTCGATTCCCTTGAAGGGCAGTACATCGGGAGTGATTTGCACGCCAGTTGAAACCTTCAAAGGAAACGGACCTCCGACATCGTAGGTCAGTTCGACAAAACTGGCCGTCCAACCCGGTTGCTCGGGAGGAGGTGGTGCTACAAAGTTTCCATCTGCGTCGGCTTTAAGCGTCGTGCTTTCGAAAGCAGGCCCGATGGTCTTGAGCCTAAAATCGCGAGCACTTGGGTTGTTGGCTCTCCAAAGCACGACTTCCTTAGGCTGGGTCTTGGCGAAGACTTTAATCGAGCCGTTTTCTTCGAACTTCCAAGAATACTGTGGGGATTTTTTCCCTGAGGAGATCATGCTATAGAACGCTGCGATCGATTGAACCGCATCGGTATTCTTGAGTCCATGATCGCCGTTGGGTACATACCACAGCAGTTTGTCTCCCTGCAACTCGTCGTAATAGAACTTCGATGAATCGGGCAAGAAGAACTGGTCGCCACTGGCGTTGACGATGTACTTGGGCATCGTCAATCGGTCTCGGTAGAAGTACGGATCGACGATCTCGTAGAGCTTTTGCATCCGAGGATGATCGAACCGTTGCAGGATCTTGTGTTGGTAATAGTTGCCGATGGCTTCGGCCCAGAAACCATAAGCTTCTGCGTGGTTTTGAAGCGAGGATCTTGCGTTGGCCACATCGATCACTATCGGCACGATGGCTTCGATGCGATTGTCAGCCGCACCGGCCATCCAAGTTGTCCAACCCCGCTTGGATCCACCCCCGACGATGAACTTGCTTACCTTCCGTTTCCCTCCTGCATCGCTCGCCGAGAATTCGGTGATGCAGTCCATGGCCCTCACAACACTCTTGACCATCGGCAGACGTGGCAACCAAGTCGGATCACCGGTTTCAAGAAACTGAGCCCAAGAGTATCCAATCAGGTCGTCTTCGACCCGAGGCGTGCCGTCGTTGTGGAAAACCAACGGTTGATTGGGAATGTTTTTCAGCTCGGCCACAACACCGCCAGTCGAAGCCGCGATCGCCCCGGTGATTGCATCGGGGCCTTTGGGCTGAGGACTCGTATGGCTTCCACCACCGATCATCAAAAACACCCGGTCCGTGGTAATCTTGGCCGGCACGGTCACGACAAGCCAATGCTCCCATAGGGGCCGATCGACTTCCTGCTCGGTTCTCCAACGCTGCGAAGTAAGCCGGATTACGTGCGTCGTTAGGTTCCCTGACTGAATCGTTTCGGCAACATTCCAAGCGTACGCCGAGTCGGGCTTTGCGACATAGCTGTCCAGCGGCGTAAGTTTGCTACCAGCAGGTGGTTCGGCATGGGCCACCGAATGGCAAAGACAAAGACCGAGCAGAGCAAGAAGAGGCCAACCAAAAGATCGTTTCATAGGAAATCCGTGGGGTAATAGGGGAGTATCTAAGTTGATTCAAAAGCGGTAAGACGCAAGCCTTCCGGTAAGGAGCTTTGCGAAACCTCAACCGAGAAAGTCAACAACCGACTACTTTTGCCGTACCGCTTTTTCTATCTTAGCGATCTTGCGTTAATATTCGCCAAACGCGATCATTACTTGCTCAGTTGCATCGGTGGTAGTTCTTTGGTCGAGGAGGTAATATCTGCTTTCAGACCGGTAGCACCCTTCTTAGCGTACTTGCCCCCCAAGAGATCTGGGCCCTGTTCTCCGAGCCCTTGGAGTTTTTGGGCTGGAGTCGGTTGCACCGATGGATCGGGCCAAATGACGGTGATGTCGTAAGAACCTACCGGAGCCCCCTCTCTCGCACTTGTGGCAAGCTTAAATTTACCCCCATCATCGGTGGTGGCCGCAGGGATGAGTTTCTGCTCCTTGTCCGTTGGGTGAAAGATCACCGTCGCACCGTTTGCAGGTTTGCCGTCAACTGTAACGCTACCTGTTACAGGGACCAAAGCTGGGCCCGCTTTGCCACATCCGATTGCGGTGGTGGTGAAAACGACAAGTAGTAGAGTGATGATTGAAAATGGAGAGGGTTTACAAACAGACATAAGCGGCTCCTGGTTGATAGGAAAAGAACGAAAAGGATCTCATTAAGATACCAAAAAATCATCGACCAATAGACGGATTTCCCGCGCAAACCTGCAAACTTTCTTTGGAGGCTAAGCGATCTAGAGATGGTACGAAAAAAGGGCAAGCGACCTTACGGGTCGCTCGCCCTTTGAAGGAGTGAGTTCGACGACGAATAAAGTTTTCTTGATTACTCGTCCAAAGTGACCACTTCGCTACCGTTACGAGTCACCAAAGCGGTGAAGACCTGAGTGGCGATCGTTGTAGGGAGGAAAACCACCGAACCATCACCACGAAGGGCTTGTACGCCACTTCCATGGAATGAGTAAGGGTTGTTTTCGTTGTCGATGTTCATCACGGAGCATCCTGCAGCCAACGGATTGTTGCGATCGACACCTGAGAGACCTCTTGGGTGACGAGCCGTGTTCCAATCAACATAGGAAGCATTCAAGACGAATGCAGGAACAGGAGTTGTTGTCCATGTTCCTTGATACGCCACACCGTTGAAATAACGGCGCTGACGACCAGCAATTTCAATGAAGCACAGGGTGTTCGAAAGACCGTCAGTAACGGCTGCAAACTTACGCTTGTTGTTGATCACAACTTCAGCATTATCACCCAACGCCGAATTGTCATCTGCACCCAACATTGAGTTGTGAGTCGTTGTGGCGGGCAACCCTACGCAACTTGCCAACGTGCTGTGCAACCCACGAAGAGCCGCATAATCGGTTCTAGGCAAAAAGAACGCTGTTCCAGATGGCAAGATCCCTGCTTGACTGAAATAAGGTCCGTAATCGCTTTGGGATTCAGGTGTCGAAGGACAAAGGAATGTTGGAACCGGCGTTGTTGCTGCTGGGGAAACTTGACCCAATGGTGCTGGCAGGTTTCTCGGATCGATCAACGGTTTCTTCATATCGAAGAGTTGGTACATTGTGTTGCCTTCCATGAAAGGCATCATCAATCCAAGTGGGGCCATGCTTCTTCGAGCGTCTACGGTTGCCGCAAAGAACGGATTGCCTTGGGCTGCATAAGCGTCGGTCAGTCGGAACTGAGTACACCAGGTTGGCACCCACTTGTTTGCAGACTCGTGATTGTGCAAAGCCAATCCGATCTGCTTCATGTTGTTACCGCAACTCATGCGTCTTGCCGCTTCACGTGCGGCTTGAACTGCTGGTAATAGCAACCCGACCAAAATTCCAATGATCGCGATCACCACCAACAGTTCGACTAGCGTAAAACCTGTCCGTCGAACGGTTCGTTTCATTACCCACCTCCGAAAGAGAAAAAAAGACTCATAAAAACGTGACAAGGGAGGAGCGTTCTCCATAGGAAATACTGTAAGATGCCAAATCGGGCGAGTCTACTAGGCCCATTTGATTTTGTTGATAAGGATCCAGAAATTTTTCAATTTTTCTTCACAGGAAGGGTTGTCAATGAACAAAACCATGAAAAAGCAAGTTGTCCAAGCGGTTTTGCTGGGGCTTGGGGCTTGGGCGTTCCCATCGGTAGGCTCTTGTCAAGAAAAGTCCGATGCGATCGCATCGGGAATCCCTCAATCAAACCATAAGGGATCCGCAGGGCCTTTCAAAATCCCAGAAAAAATCGGCGGCACTGGACATCGGATCACTGTCGGCGAGCAAGACGCCCAATTTCCGCTGGCAGTCGTCCGAGGAACACCCTACGAGATGGGACACCATCTTGGAAGACTCTTTTCCAAGGAAATCCAAGCTTTTGTCCCGGCGGCACTCGAAGGAATCACCCAAGAGCTCAAACTCGCTCCGGGCACGCTCAACGAAGTTTGGTCCCGCACCAGTAGTTACGGGGATGACCGGCTCGAACAGGAACTAGCCGGGCTCTCCGATGGCTCTGGGGTTCCCCTGAGCACTCTCCAAGCACTCCATGCAGTGCCGCTGCTGATGCCCTACTCTTGCAGCAGCATCGCCGCTTGGGGAGATGCTACTGTCGATGGACACTTGTACCAAACCCGAAATCTCGATTGGAGCATGGAGGTCGGGGCTCACGAGTTCCCGATGATTGTGATGTACATACCCAACGAAGGCATCCCGCACGTGGTTCCTTCGTTTGCAGGAATGATCGGAGCCCACACGGGGATGAACGCAAAAGGGATTGCACTCAGTGAGATGGGGGATGCCTCGGCCAAGGAAGCTCCTTATCAAGTCCATGCGCCACACTTTACCGTCTATTTCAGAACCATGCTCTACGATGGCGATTCGCTCAGCAAAGCCCTTTCGATTTTCAAGGCCCAGCCGACGACCAAGCGATATCATTTTGTCTTTGGGGACGGGCAGACCGACAAACGAGCAGTGAAGGTCCGGGCGCACTCACCGGAACCTGCCGATAAACAGCTCTTGATTTGGAAGGATGCCGACCCGACCGATGAGTTCGCTCCAAACGTACTTTCGTGTGTGGTGTACAACGACGAAGGTCGCGGAGCGTTTCCGACGTTGCAAAAAGAGCGAGGCAAGCTTGACGGTCCGAAACTCGTCGAGCTTGCGAACAAGATCTCAATCAAGGGTGGGAATGTCGAGAATGTCGTCTACGATGCGACGGGACTTAGAATGTGGGTTTCGTATGCCAAGTCGGGTAAAGAGGCTTACACAAGGCCTTATACCTATATCGATCTAAAGACAATCGATGCCGATGCCAACGGCAAGGCAGATCTGAGCCAATAAGCCGCAATCGTTCAACGTCTACATTCAACGGCTGCCTACGTTCAACGGCTGTCCTCAGCCGTTGGCCCGACAAGCTCGCTTGGCGGATCGGCAGGCTTGGCAATACTCAGCCCCGAACGATTGAGGACAATCGTTCAACGTCTACATTCAACGGCTGTCCATGTTCAACGGATGTCCTCAGCCGTTGGCCCGACAAGCTTGCTTGGCGGATCGGCAGGCTTGGCAATACTCAGTCCCGAACGATTGAGGACAATCGTTCAACGTCCATGTTCAACGGCTGCCTACGTTCAACGGCTGTCCTCAGCCGTTGGACCGACAAGCTTGCTTGGCGGATCGGTAGGCCTGGCAATACTCAGCCCCGAACGATTGAGGACAATCGTTCAACGTCCATGTTCAACGGCTGTCTAGGTTCAACGGCTGTCCTCAGCCGTTGGCCCGACAAGCTCGCTTGGCGGATCGGTAGGCCTGGCAATACTCAGCCCCGAACGATTGAGGACAATCGTTCAACGTCTACATTCAACGGCTGTCCATGTTCAACGGCTGTCCTCAGCCGTTGGACCGACAAGCTTGCTTGGCGGATCGGCAGGCTTGGCTTAGGTTACCGAACTCCTTCAGGGGTTGACTTCTGGACCCGTGTCTCGAATGGTTTTCTAAATTGAACCTGCTGGTCATTCAATGAGCAATCAAGGAGGAGAACGGTGACAAGTCGCGAGAAAACAGAGTTTCATGCATTCGATCAAAATGCTGAAATTGAGATACGCAATCGAAACTTGCCTCATTGGTTTCAGCCTGGAGCAGCGATTTTCGTTACGTTTAGGACTGCTGATTCGATTCCCAAGGATGCCTTGCATCTTATGCGGAGACGGTTTGAGGATTGGCTATCATGTCAATCGCTTCCTGTTTTCGCGACCGAATGGTTCTTTGATTTGTCGCCAGATGAGAGGAGACAAAGAGCACAGTCTTATCCAAAAGAGGTCCAAACAAGGATGTTCAGAGAATATCAGCGCCTTTTTCAGCACTCGTTGGATGACTGCCATGGCGAATGCTTACTTGAAATACCGGAAAATCTAGTAATCATCTCTGAAGCAATCCGGTACTATGATGGCCAGAAATACGATTTAGATTGTTTTGTTATTATGCCAAACCATGTGCATGCGATTGTCCAGTTCCGCCCCGGATTTAACATGAGTATCATTGGTCAAAGCTGGATGCGCTACTCGGCACGCCGGATAAATCAGCGGATGAAAAGGCAAGGACACCTATGGCAATCCGAGGCATTCGATCACATCATACGGGGCCCCGAACAGTTTTCGCATACTCAGGAGTACATTAGGCTCAATCCAGCGAAAGCTAAGCTAACGGAAGGACGATACTGCTATTGGAAACGGGGCTCATAGCAGCTATTTCTCTCTTCAACGGTTGCGTACGTTCAACGGCTGTCCATGTTCAACGGCTGTCCATGTTCAACGGCTGTCCATGTTCAACGGCTGTCCATGTTCAACGGCTGTCCATGTTCAACGGCTGTCCATGTTCAACGGCTGTCCATGTTCAACGGCTGTCCTCAGCCGTTGAACCGACAAGCTTGCTTGGCGGATTAAATCTTACGCATCACCTTGCGAGCCTCAGGCATAAAGAATTTGAAGAATTCATCGGTTGAATCCTCTTTTTTTCCGGTAGCTTGGCATGAGGTTTGGACCTTGTAGAGGAAGTCCGTTCTCCAAAACCGTGGGCTTTTAGCAGCTTGCCAAGGCCCTCCATCAGTCCATCCGTAATAAACACTCATCTTCCTTTTGTCGAGCGTGTTCGTTTCGAAACCTAGCTTCCAAATGGTTCCTTCCTTTTCATCATAATCACAAGCTACCGACTGTCTTTCGGATGTTTGCGTTACGGCTCTTGCGCTATAACAAATTTCGGGCGTGTGGACGGCAATAGGGCCTTTGGGACCAAAAACCAAAAAGACATTGACCGATTCTCCGGTCGCCTGATGGACGTATACACGCGAAATATATCCGGTCGCCTCAAGCATATCCCTGACTCGATCGTCCAACTTCCCTTCCTCCTCGCATTTCCAAGGCCCGATCTCCATCGGAATCTCGTTCAATTGCTTGCCCAACAACTTGGTATCTTCGGCAATACCCCAACGGTTCGACAATACTCCGTGGGCAACACCACCTAGAAGGACGATCGATAGTGCAGACAATATCCCTAAAAACCAACGATTCAGTTCCGATCCTTTAGCATACTTCACCTCGGAAGTAGTTGGTTCAACCGATGCTGACGGGGATGATTCTTCGATTGCCATAATTTTCAAGTTTTATAGAGGGAGGAATCCACTTAGTCTACGAGTGGGTTATTGCGGGTTATTTCTTTCGAACAATTCAAGGGCCGATTGGTCATCTGGCGTTAAAATGGCCTTCCGAAGTTCTACCGGGTCGACCTTTGATTTTATCCTGGAGGCTTCCTCATCGCGTCCCGCCTTTAGTAGGGCTTGGTAGAGATGAAATACTACGCGAGGATCATTGGTTGCAGACGCAGCGATTTCCAAGATAGGAATCGCTTCATCGAGTCTATTGGCAAGCATCAAAATCGCAGCCTTAGTATCTAGCAACAGAGGTTGCTTGCCAGCAATGCGAATCGCTTGGTCAATATACGAAAGCGCCTCATTGGTTCCATCAGGCTCTTCTCCCAAAAGAATCGCAAGATTATTTAACGCCACAACATCATTCGGCTTGAGTTTTACGATTTTTTTGTAAGCATCAATCGCCTTAGAAGCTTTCTTTTGTGCAAGCCACATGTCGGCGATGGACAATAGCAAATCGGCATTCCGTTCGTTGCTTGAACCGATTTCCGAAAGAACTTCGTCACCTTGATCTGAGAGATCTTTCGAAACATTTCCGATACTCAGCAAACCTGCCAAAAGCCTGGCGATTTCAGGGGACTTTTCAGCCTTGAGTTTCTCAAGCAAGTATCGAATGGCTGATTCTCTGGAGGCAGAATCCTCCGATCTAGCAAGACTGCGAACATAGTTGATCCCCTTGGTGCCATCGAGTTCAAAGGCTTGTCTCAAAATAGCCTCCGCTTCTATTGATGCTCCCATCTCGTTTAGTGCATCTCCCGCACTTGCCAAGATGCTCGCTTTCGCAGAAGCGTCGGCGCCGTCTTCAAGTTTCTCCAGACGACTATCCTTCCAACTCAGGATCAGCGTTTTAGCCCTTTCGAGATTCCCGGAGAGTTTTTGAAGTCTTGCGCGAAGCACTGTCGCGACAAAACTCTCAGGATCCTGAGCGTTGAGTCGATCCGCAATCTCATTTGCTTCCACGACTCGATCCTGTTTGATCAAAAAGTCTCCGTAGGTATACAGATATTCACTGGGAACCTGTGATCCCCTACACAAAATTGCCAATTGTTTACCGGCGGCTGTCAATAGTTGTTTGACCTGAGGACTTTCCTGATCCTGAATTTCTGCTAACGACGCATTCCGAATGTAGATCGAAGCCAACCGAAATCGGTCTTGGTCATTCCTGTTTTTGGGATCCTCAACCAACGACTCCAAAAGATATTGAGCCATCGCTAAGTCTTTCTGCTGTCCCTTCCTTGCGAGCAACTCAGCCCGAAGCCGGCGGTCATCTGGATTGTCAGCCACCTTGTCATCTTTGTAGATTTGGTCGATGGCTCCCCAGTCTTCGTCCGAACCGCGAGACGCCAAAAGCGTTACGTAGGATCGACGCACACCACCATTTTGAGGCAGACCTGAGAAGAGCTTCTTATACATATCGATCGCTTGATCCTGCTTGCCCTGCGCTAGTAGCAATCTTGCAATCCGATCGTCGATCGCATCGGTTTGTTTGCTCGATTTCCTAGCCTCTAAAAGAGCTTGCTGAGCTAAATCCATGCGATCTAGAACTTGGTAAAACTCCGCCAGAGCGAGATTTTTAGTGGTTCCTTCGATGGTTGCTTTTTGTAGATCGTTCAGCAAGTCATCGATTTTTCCAAATTGTTTCGTGGTAAAATACAATCCAAACGCGGCACTAAAAACCGCAAGGTTCTTATCGGCCGAGAGTTCCCGGGCACGTGCGATGGCTTCCTCGGCCTTCACAAGATCGGCATCTCTTTGCACTTGAGGTTGTCCCCTTGAAACCAATTCCAAAACCTGACTTAGCCAAACCCAAGCCATTGGGTCTCGAGGACGAGACTCTATTCCCGACTTGGCCAAATCCAACATCCCCTGCTGGTTCTTACCAGAAAGGCTAATCGCAATCGACGAAAGACGCTGGGATCGATTGACCCGGTCTCCAAGGCGTTCAATGATCGCCGATAGCTCAGCCTCTTGGCCCTGGCCAATCATTAATTCGGCAAGTCTCTCGTAAGTTCGAATGTTTTGGTCGCCAAGTCGTATCGCTCGATTTAAGTCGCGAATGGCATTAGGAAAGCTTCCTTGAAGTTCTTCAACAAGGCTCGACAGGATATAGGTGCAATGCCAAGAAGGACGGCGTTGCACAAGGTAGTTTGCGAGGGTTCCGATTTCCACTAGATCCGTGTTTCCACCGATTTCACCTTCACCCATCAACCTCCTCGCTCTCAGATACCTCCATTCCGTACCCTCGGGTCCCTCTAAGTCTCTGAGTTGCTTCTCAATGACTTCGATGTTCGAACACCAAGTTTTTGTTGCCGCTCTCATCTTTTCTTCATTGGCCACGTCGTCAACCAGAATTGGTGCTTCGACAATGTTCCGTCCCGCCTCGCTTAAAGCTGCAATATTCCCAGAAAAAGCTTGATCGATTTGTACAACAGAGTCCGTCGTCCTGCCACCAACCCTCAATCGCATTAAGGCCGCTTGCAACGCTGGATTTTCTGGATCCTGTGCGAGCTGACTGTCGAGGAGTTCCTTCGCTTGATCTTTCATACCGTCCTTAAGAAGGTTATCGATCTTCGTAAGGAAAACGTTGGTGTCCTTGGGCCGCGCCGCTTCTATTTTCGCAAACAGAGTCCTGGACTGTTCTACAAATCCCAACGCTTCAAGTCTCCCGACGATCAAACTCTGCAGCTCCCAAGCTTCAGCGTATTGATCCGATAATTCTAGGAGTTTCTTCTGAGAAAGCTTCTTGGTTTCCTCCAATGCCTCAGGGGTGGAACGGATCAAACCAGAATCAAGCTGTGTGAGTTCTAGCAGCCACGGACGCTCAATCAAAAATGGATCGCTCGGACTCAGTGCAACAGCTTCTTTGAAACAGTTATCGAACCGATCCCATAGCACAGCTTCGGAGAGATTTCGACGTTGAAATTCTAAAATCAACTCGCACATTCGGACATAATCCCTACCTGTTTTATCAACAACCACTTCCATCCTGTCCATCGCTTCACGAAGTCGGTTCGCGCCAGCCAAAGCGTCTGCAAAAGCTCGATGCAGTTCGTCGACAAGCGGCGTTAAGCCCGCAGCATCTTGGTAAGCCTCGACAGCACGGTCATATTGGCCTGCCCTCAAGTAGCACATCCCTAACGAAGCGATCATTTCAGAGCGATTCTCAGAATCCATCTCTTTATCTCTGGCAATAACATCTTCGAGATATTTCGCAGCACGGACGAAATCTCCCTGGAGTGCGTGATAATTGGCCCATTGTTGGCTAGCAATTCGACTGATCGCAACCTGCCCTCCCTTACTCAACAATGAAGATTCATTCCGAATCGATTCATCCATCGACTTGAGCGATTCGTGCATCCGACTTAAATCTCTCTTGCTGGCCCATGCTTGTACTAATCGGAACCACAATGGAGCTGTTGGTGCCGATGCGACTCGAGTGCCGTCCTCCCACTGCTTGATCGCACCTTCAAAGTCTCCCTTGTTCAATGCTAACTCACCAAGCCCGAGATAAACCTTTCCATCTTGCTTGAGCCCCTTTTCCAAGGCCTCCGAAAAGTATTTCTGAGCCAATTCCAATCGCTCCGCCTTCTTGCCTATTTCAGAACCGCGTGAGTCGTTCAAGCCACGATCCATAAAATGACCGCCGGCGTCTCGAAGTACCATCGGATCCTCAGGTGCCATGCTCAAAGCTTGGCGTATGTCCGATTCAGCTCGCACAGGATCGATGCGAGACGCGATACCGTAATGAGCCATCCAAGCCGATAAGTTTTCGCGATTTGACGCAAGCATTTTGTCGACGACCGACATCGCTTTTTCCCGCAATTCCTGCGGAGTAAGATTCTCTAATTGCGACTTTGCCCGCATTTCTGAATTGCCCAAACAGGCCTCTGCAATGGCCGTTGAAATATCGATGTCACCAGGATTATCGATAATCGATTTAAGTAGCAAATCCACGACTTGGAGTGTCGAGGCAGAATAAAGCCAATCCGGGATGGAAATCTGAGTCGAGTCGGTAAACGCGTGGTTTCGATTCTCCAACGCCATCGAATACTTCGAAAGTGCAAGCCACTTAATCAAATAACCATCGATCGATGGACCCGATAACTTGGCAATCTGATCCATCGCATCTTCAAATCGACCAGCCTGAAACAACCTTTGCATCATCCGTTTGCGAATCGGTTGCTCTCGATCCTGCAGCGAAGAATCCACTTCGCAGACCCCCAAGGCCCTTGCCTGCGCGGCAATGATAAGATTCAGCGTGTTGAAGGAACCCCTTGGATCGCGATCATCAAGGGATTTATCGAGAACCTCGGCCATTCGGACCTGTTGTTCTCGATTGCCAGGTTCCAAAAGCAACAAGTTCTGGATAGTCGCGTACGATTGCAACCATTTTTCCTCCGCCTCAAGACTCGTTGACCTTTCAACAAGAGCCTTTGCCACTCTACTCATTTGGGCCTTTTGAATGAAGTACAAAGCGGGGGCGACGACCGCTACACTTAACAAGGAAAAGACAAAGAGCCTCCAATTAATCTTAAGTCTTTTGCGCGTTTCAGGAAGTGATCGCTTATGTATCTTCATCTTGGCTTAAACTCATTCTTTAGAGGTTTTAAGAACTGAAGACTCACCTTGCAGTGAGCCTCCGTTCAAGTCTCTCTGAGAGGGGCTACATCAAATCTAAATCCAGATTTAGACCTTTGATGCGTAATAATCCCCGTAATAGCTCGCATACTCTCGAACCGGCACTCCCGAGAGTACCGACCCTGCGACATTTGCTCCAGAGGATTCAAGTCGGTGGTAAGCCTGCACGAGTTGCTCAATCCGACTCTTGTCACGCAACGCGCACATCAAAACAGCATCAGCCACCTTGGCAAACAACAATGCCTCACTCGCAGGGAGCACTGGTGGAGTGTCAAGGACAATGTAGTCATACTCCTGCCTAGCTTCCTCGATCAGCTTTTCAAAACGGCCATTACTCAACAGGCGGTGCGGACTGCCCTTGAGATGGCCAGAGGTTAAAATATGGATCGATTCGTTCCATTCGCGGTCGACCAACTCCCTCCAATCGGCTACGCCATTGAGATAGCCAACCAAACCGGCCGTCATCGGACGACCAAACACGTGGTGAACGTCCGGTGCCCGCAAGTCACCATCGATGAGCAAAACTCTGCTGGATGTGGACCTAGCCAAACTCACGACCAACTGACACGAAACGCTCGTCTTGCCTTCACCGGACAAAGCACTAGTGATCGTGAATACCTTGCACTTTTTCAGATCCTCTCGAAGCGTCAGTGTGGTAGATAGCGAGTCAACACTCTCTTCAAATAACCGCAACTCACGGGCGTGAGACCTCCGCTTCTTAGTAAGCTTCCCTGTCGTAGCAATAGGTATCGTCGAAATCTCTCCCAAGACACTCAGGCGACTGCGGGTCTCAAGTTGATTTGCATCGTCGACCTTCCTTGACCGTAACTCAAGTAGAAATCCTACGAGGAAAGGGAGCACGAAACCAATTCCGGTAGCGGCTCCTAACTGTTTGTAAGGAAGTTCCTCAACTGGAATTTTCGGTGGTATGGCACGCTCAAGTTCTCGTACGTTATCTACCGCATCTCTTTCGGTGGACAAACGTATCCGTCTCTCATGAACTGTCCCGCGAATCGTGTTCCACTCCTCTAGATCCGCTTCGGCAAACTGCAAGTCTACGGACGTCGCACTCGATTGTTTTAGCGATGTCAAATAGTCCTTGAGTTGGGCCTCCAAGACATCTCTTCTTGTGCGAAGCTCTGAAATCTGATTGGTCAGACCCGTGATCCGCTCTCGACGCTCGTCGGTCGATGTCAAAGTTCCTCGAACCGCCAAATCCTTGCGTCGGGCCTCCCGAAGCCGTTTGTATTCCTCTTCGAGAAAGTCCACCTTTCTCTTGGCTTGCACATACACTGGATTCTTCGGTCCAATCGATGTGTTGAGATCCAAGTCCTTAAATTGGAGCTTGGCATTATCGAGTTGTTGTTTGGCTGCAAGGATCACAATGTCCTTATCCAAAACATCATCTGTGATCGTCGTTTCGCCAACTTCTTCAACCTTCTTGCCTTGTTCCTGCAAATCTTTGTCGTAAGCGGCTTTTAATTCCGCAAGGTTGAGTTGCAAGATGGAGAGTTGGCTGGCCAACTCCATTCTTTCCATACGAACCCTATCGAGGTAGGACGTATCGATTTTCCCTGACTCCGATTCGCCTAGAATAGTATCTGATTTGACAGCCTGAACACTAAGATCTCGGACGCGCTGCTTGGCCGCCTCAACTTCAGACTCCGCTTTTGCTAGGGCTGCCAAAACGTTTCTCTCTTGGTTCGAGGTCCGAATCTGCTCGATCGATCGACGGGATCTCAAGTACTCATCGACAAGCGTATTGACAACGTTGGCGGCGGTCTTCGGATCTTTATCTTGGAACTTGACGTCCATAATTCTGAAACCAGCCGATGGCGTTACTTTTACCTCCTTGCGGAGCGATTGAACCGGATCCTTGGCCTTTGCGATCGCCGGAACCGATGCAACGGTCTTGTCTGCCACCACCTTTTCTAAAACGCTGTTGCTAAACATGATCGCCCTTTGAAGATCCACAAACTCGGGCGATGTTCTGAGCGACTTATCTTCAAAAACGATGTAGTTCGACGGGTCTAGCTCTAAACGAAATCTGGCCTCATACGTTGGCTTGAAGGCCCCCAGTACGCCGGCACCTGCTATCGTGGAAAACAACAAACCCAATGGGATCATCCAACGCCAATGCTTCCTAAAGACACCCCACAAAAACATTGCGTCGATTTTCGGGAGCCCGGCATTGTTCGAATTCCGAGCCACGCTGTCGGCAATGCGCTTCTTGACCGGATCAACCCCACTGCCGAGATTTTTGGAACCACCCCTAGGAATGTCCGTCATTTCTTAACCCCTACGTTTGTCGCGTGTATAAAAACTTCAATGACCTCGAGAAACAGCTTTACCCTACATCAACGTCCCGAACTACTAGGCCCGACGCAAAGCGACTTGGTCTAGAGTTTGAGCGTCCTGGATGAGATACCTGAGGTAGACCACCAACAATCCAAACAATCCCGCGGCGATTCCGATCATAAAAAATCCTGCCAAGTCGTGCGAGAATTTACGGGCCGCCTCACCGCTAAGCCATTGATAGCACATCCCGGTAATGACAATCCGCGACATATTTGCGATCAATGCAATCGGGATCGACGCCAGTACAATCACCACGCCCTCCCACCAATTGCGCCGCGCTAGCATCGCGTAAACATAAGACAGGGCGAAGACCCCCACGAAAATCCGGAGTCCTGAACAAGCGCGTTCTACTTCCAAAGTTTGCTCACCCAAAAGGATCGTAGTCCCCTCTGAGATCGCAGGTTGCCCAATCGTTTGTAGAACGAAAGTACTGGCCCGAGTTGCTATCCATTGGAGCGGCCTGCTGAGTTCATTCTCAATCCGAAACGGCAGAGGAACCATAAAAAACAAAAAGAGCATCGCTGGCAAGGCCCATAGAAAGAATCCCCGGCCACCGACCACCCAGGTCAAGGCCATCATCGCCAAGGGAATCGTCCATCCGTCCATCGAATCAAAAAATGCCCATCTCGATATCACTCGCAACATCACAACGATCAACAGCAACACAAGACCAACGACGTGGAACCCTGCCCGAATAGGTGGACGGTTTTCACGCAGATTCCAGAGCAAATAAGCTACAATCGGAATCACAAACCAACCATGCGAGTAATCCGGTTCGTCAATCCATGCTTTAATCAGACTGCCCCAAGTAGGCCAGTAAGCCCAAGCGACCAATAGCGAAGCCAAAGCCGTGAAACCCCAAACATAATTCCAAGGAATACTCGAGTAATTCCAGGACGACTTGTCAACCGTCTTCTTCGCAGCCTGAAGCTTAAAATCAGAATCCGCTGGCTCGACTAAACCTTTGTCCGACCTGCGGATTTCCTCTTCCCCCCCCCGATATAGGGGGTCGAGCGATACGGCTGGACGAGAGGTGGAGTTTCTACGTCGGCGTTGAGTCATAAATTAGAGCACCCAATGTTTGGATAAAGATATCTGACACAAGAATAAACGAATCCCATCATGGGTCAACTCTTGACAACCAGTTTTACTCAAAAAGGAAACGGGCAAATCCCATCGCTTTTGAGACCGGAAAGACCGGAGGTTGGCCGCTTTGCCCCTGCATCCTACCGAAAGATCTTAATCATACCCTAAAGGCCCCTAAAGCCTTGCCATCCGAGTACTAGGGAATACCTCGAACGATCGTAGGCCCTAAAAGATTCGCAAGCCATAGCGGGAGGTTTTGCCAAGCTTGAACCAGGCGTTGCTTGCTAGGTGAATCCGGACGCATCTGGGCTGGGTCCCCTTTTCGAACATAGTATTGCCAAACGGCCGGAAACGGCTTGGCCCCCCACTGCTCTTTGAATTTGAAGGTTCCGCTATCGACAGAACTTCGCCCGAAATCGAAGGTTTTGGAACCCTTGAGGATCGCTCGCTCGAGGAGTTTCGAGTACATCCATAGGTTTGCACCCGTGGAGTTAAAATCTCTTAACGAACTGGCACTTGGGATTTGGCTGACAGAGTTTTGATGGATCAACAGTCCAGCGGCGATGGGTTTTCCGTGGAGTTTAACGACGGCTAGTTCGGATTCCTGAGGACCAAAATTGCTCAGGATCGCCCTGAAGAGTTTTTCGGGATAAACCGGTGTACCTAGGTCTCTCATGTTGGTGGCAAAGACGCGGTAAAAATCCCCCAGTAGCTCTTCCGAGCCAACGACCAACTCAAAAGGGTTTTCCGAGCACTTTTTGATTTGGCTTCGAAGTTTGCTTTTGTAGGCTTTCATCAGACTCTCGGGGGACTCAAGCAAGTCCAAGCGCATGTGGACTTTATCGGTTCTAGATACGGTCAGTTTCGGGTGCTCGACAGGGACTTCGTGCCGTAATTCCAGATGCTTCACATCGAGTTGGTCAGCAAGTTCGACGGCCCGGTCGATCAGTGCGTGAGCCACTTGAGCATCATCCGTACATACACCACCGCTATTGAGATAAGGTAGCGAGACGAGAAACTTGCCAAAAAGAAAGCTCTGGACCAGCGTCAGAGGTAGAAACCCCACGGTTTGATCGAGCTGGTCGCGAGCAACGATCAAAAACGTCCGATGCCCGAGGCCTTGATCTAGGGCGTGGTGCCATTTTAAATCATGGACCGAAAGCCAAGGCCAAAGACCCTGAGTAGTTCCTTGCATAGGGCCCAGGTCGATACTCATGGCAAGTCGCGCCTTGGAAAACTCGTGAACTTCTACTTTAGTTTGCAAATGTCTTCAGGGATTGTTGTGGGTTAAAGCTACTAGTCAATGCACTGTCTAGAGCCTGTCATTCTCACGCTAGGCCAGTGACAATGCCTAAGGCTAAAAACGTTATGCCAGATTTCTCGGTCTATCAGGTTCCATAAGAACCGTCTGAAGTAAATGGTAGCCTACGAGGCCCCCGAAAGCGTAGACAAAAACATCCCAAAAATCCGGAATCAACGGCGGAAGGAACAATTGGGAGGATTCGACAAGCAATCCAAGCGACATGCACAGCAAAAACACATGAAACGAGCAGCTACGTTTTTTTATGTATGATAAAAAACAAAGAGGAGAGAAAACCTAACGGAACAAAAACCAACGTTTTAGAGAATAGCAAATTGAACGCGCTAAATTCCGATTTTACGTAGTATCGGCTTAGTGGGACGGGAAAAAAAGCAGTCCATCCGGCATTATCGTGGGTGATGGTACAATTTCTTGGGAAAGGAACCCCCAGCAATGCAAGACAAAGAGCTCTACCAACATATCCTAGGACTGACATCCCCTTGGACCGTTTCCGAGGTCAAACTGAACATGCAGGACGAAGAGATCCAAGTGAGGGTCGAACACCCAGTTGGTACCAAGTTTTGTTGCCCAGAGTGCCAAAAACAGCGCGCTTGTTATGACCATGCAGAAGAGCGCAGATGGAGGCATTTGGACTCATGCCAGTTTAAGACAATCCTCATAGGCCGTGTCCCTCGAGTGAACTGCCCAGATCATGGAGTCTAGACCGTTACGGTTCCATGGGCTTTATCGCATAGTCGATTCACGCTCATGTTTGAGAGGTTTGCTATCGAAGTCCTCCAGGAAACAGGTTATGTTAGCCTAATCAGAGGGAATTCCACTTTCTAAGGAGGCAAAACACTACATCATCTCAGGAATTGCACTAAGCAAATTATTGAATACTCGCCCAGGGAAAATCACGGAAGAAAATGCCTAACAACTGTTTGTGACCGCACTCTAGGAGATCTTTTCCAAATGCTCAATCACAAGACTAAGGTAATGAATCGTTCTTTGAATGCTTTTAGTGTTTTTTGCATGTCTTACTCTAAGCTTTGTACTGCGTATAATTCATCAGCCTACATTTCCTTGGTAGATGAATCATCGAGCGCACCCAACTAACTTGACAAATTCGCTTCTCGCCGTACTTGTGTCCTGGGATTAGAAACTTTACCATGCTGAGGTCTCTTCGCGGGTTCAGTTGGATTTTCATAACATTGAAGCGAGAAAAATTTTTAGGTTGTTGAGGAATTATTGTGGCTAGTAGGATACGCTTCCGGTTTTTTCGTACTCGTACTCAATGAAATGTTACTCGTACTCGAAAAGAACCGTTAGGATTTAGGGGCTTCGAGTACGAGTAGGATTACGAGTACCGCGTTGCTGAGTACGAGAAATCCAGAATTTCTACCCACAAAATCACCTGAAGAACCAAATTTTAAAAAGGCCTTAAACGATTAAAAACAACTAGTCATATGAAAAACATGATTAATCCAGGTTTCGAATCAGCATTTGAACATCAAGGCACTTGGAATAGTGTTTTTAGGAACTGGGTATTCTATCTGTGCCTTATATTTGTTTTAGGGTCTGGATATCAACGCTATACAACCCGCTATTTTGAACGACCTCTCGAGGAAGACGAGCGAATCACACTGCAGGAGTACACCTGGGCGGGGATACAAGCCGATGGCAATCGCAATGATCTGCGAACTCATCAGCAAATCTCCTCTGTGACTGGCTTATCACTCCGCCGATTCCTATTGGGATGTTGGGTAAGTGTCGGTCGATGGACAGAACCCAACAACCACATCGTCCACAGTTTAATGGTAAATCCATCCTTGTTATTGACTCGAAATAGCTTGCGAGCCATTCGTATCCCAGCATTGCTATCTGCGATTGCATTCTCTGTTTGTTGTGCGGCGTGGTGCATAAAATCGGGTTGGATCCTTTCGGCACCACTTGCAACGATTATCAGTTTCTATCATCCGTATATAGTGAAATACAGTCAAACAAGTAGAGGATATTGTTTAATGCTGTTTTTGTGTCTACTCACTTTGATGCTGTCTTACACGATGGTAAAGTCGACGCCCAAAAAAGTGCTTAGGATCGTAGCAACGACAATGACAGCATCGATGATCGCCTTGTTTTTAACGATTGTGAGCATGATTGTCGATTGGATTGTACCGATTTCTATCGCGATGGGGGTCGACATTTTGAAAAACCAAAAGTTAAACAAAGAAGCCCGAGCGATGCACTTATCACGTTTAGTGACACCATTTCTGTTTGTCGGTTACACCGTATTCCTCTTTGCTTGCGACCGCTTACCCCAACTGGCTTCCTCCGCAGCACAATACGGCGTACCGTTTCAAGGATGGACGAGCTTTCTGAATGTGTTGTCGAATTTTTCGAATTATTTAGCACCTACTACGGGTTGGTCGATACTTTTTGCTATGGGTTTGTTCGGTTTATTCTTGATGATGCGATCGGATCGGAATCGACTAACAAGCTGGATTTTTATCGCTGTATCGGTAGTTTCGCTTTGTCACTTCGTCGCGACGAGAAAATTCCCCTACGAACGAAATATGGGCTATTTATTAATCCCTGTCATCTTTGGGTTCGCGCAAACCTTTTCCAGCCTATTTCAGTGGACTAGATCATCTTTAGACCGAATTTGTCTTTATGTTTGCGGAGGTGTCCTAGTCCTTTTCTCGATTGGGCCATCCGGTTGGACTAAAGAGGACAATTCAACCTACACAGAGATGATGGCTTTACTAAGAAACGGTGAAGTCAGCAGCGGTGACTTGATTCTTGTCGGACGAGGCGCTACTGAATTGCCGTTGTTTCTGAATTGGCAGGAAAATAAAAATCCGGAGCAAAAACGACTGTGGATTTTACAGCGTAGAAAGTTTGCGAGCCTCTTCCAGGGGCCTGATCAAGAAGTTGTCGACCGAGTGACCGAAGAACTCCTCGGCGAACCAACCTTCCGAAACGCTTCGTTCGATTGCTGGATGAAGGAAATCAAGGAGGTTCCAGACGCCCAAAGTACAAAAGGCCCCAAGATTGCGGTATGGAGCATACCAATGGAGATCGTAACGGTATCGCCTGATCCTATTTTGAAGCGATTACGTGAAAGTAATTTGATTTTCTTTGGTGTCAATAAACGATACCAGGCAAAAATGAGTATCTATAGTCGTTTGGATCAAGTGGTCGTGCTAATCCCCTCAACCGAGCTTAATAAAAGCGACACTTACATGGATTCGAAGATCAAGAATCTGGTCACTGAAAATGGAGGGGGACTCAAGTACTACTCAATAGAAAGTCAAGATCGTTAAAAGAAGAATCGAAAGGATAGCTACCCACGGTCGATCTAAACCAAACGAGTTCTCAAGTAATTATCGTTGGTATAGCTGAGGGGACCACCAACCTGCTTCACACCTACGACTGGCATAAAGCCGTGATATAAAGATTGGAAAAAATACAATCAAAAAATTTCTTCCTGACGCTTCACGTGTTTATCATACAATCATGTGTTCGAGCATTCAGAGGGGGCTTGGCGAGTAACGTTTCTAGTTCTTCGGAATACAAAGTAGACCTTTTGATGAACCAACAAGAAGATTTCCTTGCTGGTCACAAGTCCTAAACGCAATCGGATCCGGATCGAGTAAAGTCGCAACAAGGTTTAAATGAAAAACTCCAGAGGTAGCGAGTTCGGAGCTGATATCGATGGATCGAAAATACACACCTTGTTGATCGTCTTTTGCCCAAAGATCAATAGTGCCATAGTTTCGATGTAGTGACGCGACAATCGACAGCGCATCGATTCTGTACTCACCATTGCCAGAAAGAAGGCTGACTCGGATACTATCTGCACCTATCGCTATACCGGCTGCTCGAGGTAGCGTCAATTCGATTGTCTTATCATCGACGGCACGGCATTGAATATCGTTGAAAACGTACTCATCGTGGCCATCCTCCGCTTGCATGGAATCAGTGTGAGTGTGTCGTATTGACCCGTATTTAGCAGTTCCCTTAGAGTCGACGGAGTCATCGATCAGAAATCCGAAACTATCTAAAATCCCTCTTTCATCTCTTGAAGCCGTTTTTGTCGACGTCTCCGCTTGCATAAAACGCGTGTAGTTTTGATCATGCAATCCCTTTGGGAGGTTTTGAACAAAAGTGTTGTCGGAAGAAATAGCAAGTCCGGATCCAGAATAGAAATATTGCTTGTCCCTGGAGTACATTTTGTTTTTTGTAAAAACAATGCTTCTGCTATTCCATTGCGAAGCCTTCAAGCAAAAGCCTTCTGCAAGAATCGTGTTGTTCGATATATTTAGATTGTGTGGTTCCTCCATGAATGGTCTCGAGACGACGCCAAATCTTTTAGTAAACATGAGATTCCCTTGAATGACAGCTTCGGAATTAACCTGGATTCCGCAATCCTCAGAGTCGAAGAGAACATTCTGATCGATTCTGTTTGGCTGTTCTACACGGCCTCCAGAACTATAAACTGTAATATTTGGGTATTTAGTACGCGTTATGAAGTTTCTCTGTATTAAATTTCCATGGGAACCATCTTTGACTTCAATACCGTCTCCCTGGTTCTCCGGGCCAGCACCTAGATCATGGATATAGTTTCCAGAAATTACGCAATTCGATACTGTAGCGGTTCCATCATGCGAACCTAAATAAATGCCTTCGGCATGTCCGTCCGTATTAAAGATCTCATTATCAACAATGTAGAGTCGAGTCATTGAATCGCTATTTGCAGCTATGCCAACATTACCGATATCATGAATGGAGCAATTCTCCACCATTATGTTATTTGAAGAGCGAATCCTAATTCCAGTCGAGCCGCCGATGAACTCGAATCCAGAAATCACGATATACTCGGAATTCCGAATATCCATTAGATTTTCGCGATCATCAGCCCTTGTGATAACCACTCTTTCTCCGGCAGCAGCTTCAACAAGTATCGGTTTATCTTCCAAGCCTTTCAATCGAACATCAAATCGACGCGGCATCGAATAAATCCCCTCATGAACCAATAGTCTATCCCCAGGCTTTAGCCTTCTTATCGCTTCAGATAGCTTTAACCCAGATTGGCTTGAATCCGAACGGTTATGTGGCCAATACTCCAAAGTCCGGTAGCGACCAGGGTACCAACTTGGCTTCGTTGAGGGCGATTTTCCTTTCTTGGACCAAAAAGGCCGAATGAATCTACGGATTGAAACCGCTTCGTGAAGCATTATCTCATGGCGATCAGGCTTTCTCGTCATCGATTTTACAATGAAATTTTCTTCGTCTACTTTTACTAATCCAGATTTGCTATTCCACTGACTGATATCTAAACAAACTGACGAATCCCTTCCGGGAAGAACTTTCGTGCATGAATTCAACTCATTTACTCGTAATGCATCCTGCATCCGAAGGTGAAGTTTCTTTGATGCGGACGCGTACACTAAATCGATTCGATTATCATCGGTGGTGTCAAAACGCATTAAAACGTATGTTTTAGAAATACAGGAATTGAAAACACTGCCACGGACAATCTTACCAACCAATAAATCATGGGAATAAAAGTCTCCTGCTTTTCCTCTTTTGATAATAGCAAACCACGTATTATCATCGAGAATCCCTGGAGATGGGTGAAACGATATGATTTTTCCGGAAATCCTCGAAAGCTCAAATTTCGACTTAGCTTTCCACGTGTCTACCCATGTCGAAACGACTCCACTCCCATTTGCTTCATTTTCCACCCCCCAAACAATTTCTGTACCAGCGAAAAAGCCAAGTTGCTGTATGTTCTTTGTATCGATGAGTGGGTATGCGAGAATGTCGGGTCTATACAGTTGAATGCTTGTATTTTCTCTCAATAAATCACCGACGCGAGTAGATCGACTCGAGTCCGTGTCTTGTCCGGTATCCGTTTCAGCCTCTGATTTATCCATGGACACAAATTGCATTGAATCCAGGCCCTCCAGGGTGTCGTCTCGTAGTCTCATCCCATTTCGGATTTTATGCTGGAAAATAAATAGAGGCCTCTCCGGTGCATCGAATCCATTATTCGTCCGAGCTTCTGTGGAACGCTTAGACCCAATTCCATGAACCGATCGCAAGCGATTCTCTAGGTCTTCTACTAGCGTTACTACAAGTTTGTTTTCGAACGACAGGTTAGAAAATGATCTTTCAATAGGCAATCCCATATTTTGGTAAGCGAATGCTATTGCTTGAATAATTAGGAAGAGAAAGATAATTAACATATAAATAAAAAGTAGTAAGCAGAAGTGGCTTGTTTCAGCGTGGAAAGGATTTCTCCTTCTTCAGCGACAAAAAAACTTGAAGAACCAATTTAGTTAGACCAGCCTGTTAATTCTTACATTCACACAGTGCTCCTGTATTCAAACACTCCACCGTTAAATGGAGTGTGAAATACATAGCACACGACCTGCAAAAATACGCAATGAAGGAGGTCGCCGAATTTAATTTGCTTGGAAAAATTCCATACTCATCTACTACTCCCGAAGCGCCTGTGACGAGGCTATGATATTCTGACTTTACAATTAAAGATAAGGTACTAAAAAGAAAAGAGATGAGAATGGATCCGAAGAAGATATTCGTAGATACATAAAGCAACCTTTTTTTCGAAGACTCTGTGCGAAGGAGTGAACCAAGCGATCCAAGAAGGCATCCGAGAGAAGCCGTCTGTAAGAAAAGAAGAAACAACCAAGATGTTCGATTTTTTTCTTCAAGTAAATCAAGCAGGAGTACTGTAGACGCACACTGAAGAACAAGAAAATGCCAGAATAGGAAGGCAAGTGTCGTAGAAAATATTAGCTTCAACATTGGAACCCAAAGCCTGTTCTTCCTGGTGTAAAAGTACAGAATACCCTGCCCTAGACAAAAAAACAGTGGGCAAATTAAAACGGCAAATCGAATGATGTGCTCAAGATTCGTTGCCCATCCCCAAACCTCGGTTCCAACGATGAAGCGCCTGACACCTAGAGATGTCGAGAAAACAAACGCAAGATACCCGAGAATAAGCAAGGTGAAGGTTTGCGCTATCGTCGCTTTGTTAATTGGATTGGTGACTATTTTCGGTGCTAGATATCCCGCAAGCGCGGAAAAGACTAAAGCAAAGAAAAAAGCATTTGGACGAAACATGGCATTTCTATTACCTGCCTCCACCAGCAATCTATCCCAAGGAAAATGAACAAATATCCGATTGGCAATTATTAACGAGGAAAAGACAAAGAAAATCCTAACCGAATTGTACATCAAACTCCTTTTTAAACAATCATGAAGGAAAAAGACTTAGATTGACTCTTATGTTGTGCCTGTCCAAAAAAATTGGATTCTGACAATCTAGTATTGGAAGGGATACAAGAACTCAGTTTCAAATCAGCTAGTCAGAAATTATTCGGGCTAGTGGTGTTCAACTGTCTTTCATCGTATGTGTACTCGATGAGGGCGTTGAGACACACGTGCCTCGAGTTCGACTAGGGTGTTTCTTAGAGTAGAAACAAGCAATAGACTTGAAAATTATTTGAATAACGGAGGAGGAAACCGTTATCTGGACGGTAGTGTGTATACTACCGAAGGGTGAACTAGGATTAAATTGGAACTCGCTGATACTCCGATTCCTGTTATCTCTTTTTGCGATATCATTCGAGTTTTCATGGATAACAGAGAGTTTCCCGACAGGTTTTCAAACGAGGATTCATACAGAACACCTTTTAATGGATCAATGATGCGTACTCGATACATGTCCGTTTTTCCTTGTGCACAATCGGATTGAAGTTGGTCAATGTAAAGAAGAGCGGTTTCGCACTTAACTAAACCTCGATCTTCCGTTACGCAATTTCTCCGAAACCTTGCGTCAGAACTGATTTCATCATAAAAGCTCACTTGGCCCTCAACGGGGTTGAAGATTGCAAATTTAAAAGGTTTTTGGTCTCTATTTATCGAGCTTGATTCCACTTTTTGTAGATTGTATTCAATAGCGCCGATGCTGGAACGCTCGCTACGGATTTGCCCGAAGATGTCATTCCGCGGAACTAAGCGGTTAGAGGAAGTAGCCACGATCGAGCCAAGAGTACCCTCCGCAGGAAGTTCGCAGGACAGTTGATTGGCGAAATACAACGCTTTTCCAAAACCAGAATGAAGGTAATTTCGATTTTTAGAAAACATGAAATTATTTACAACAAGTATGTCGGATCTGTACCAGTCCTTTGCTTTTATACAGTGGGTGTCAGTTAGAACTGTGTTTCCCAAAATTGATAGATTTCTTGGCTGTAAATTTCCAAAGGGCTTAGAGGAAATTCCTGTCATTTTCCCAGATATCCAATTGTTTTGAATAAGCGCATCTCCAGTTGCTTGGATACCACTATCCATTGAATCCACGACAACATTTTCAATAATTTTATTTGGGTCCTTGGTGTGCTCACCAGCAGTATAGATCGTGATACCAGGGTATCTTGTTTCGGAAATATAATTCCACTTAACTGTATTATTATACGATCTGTTCTTTATTTCGATTCCATCACCTTGACTATCCGGATCAGATGCTAGGTCGTGAATGTAGTTTCCGACGAAAAAAGAGCCATTCGTTTGACTGGCTCCGTCATGGGATCCGGCATAGATGCCTTCTCCATGCCCACGGGTTCCAAAGATTTCATTGTCTACAATATAGATTGCTGAAGTGTCGTGTGAGTTTAATGCGATCCCGACATTTCCAACATCGTGTATAGTACTGTTGTATATCATAAGATTGCTTGCCGATTGGATTCGCACCCCACTACTTCCCCCGGTTACCTCGATGCATCCAATCCCCGCGAACTGTGAATCTTTAACGTTGATCACGTTCTCGGATTCGTCGTTTCGAGTAAAAACAACCCCGGTTCCCTCTCCCTGGATGACAATCGGAAATTCCTCTGTTCCGATGAGTTTCAGATCAAGTCTTGTTTGGAAGGAGTAGACGCCTGGAGAAATCAAGAGCATGTCACCCGGAATTAGTTTAGATATCAATATCTTGAGTTTATTTGCATTTTCCTCTCGGGATTCCCCTTCAAAGTATTCATACCTGAGAACACGTTTTCCTCGTTTCTCCCACCATTTCGGTGCTTCGCTAGGTTCTGGCCCTTCCTTCCTCCAAAAAGGATACAGATTTCTATTCCTAATGAAGCTTGCGCTCTCGGGGATTGTTGCCAGAACGTTCCCGTTATGAAATCTTATCGGCTGATTACTAGGGATTAGATTTTTTTCGATTGTTCCATATTGTATCCAATGATCAAGGCTGATAACAACTCCACGGTTCTGATATATATTTATTGGTACTACGGGATTTCTGTGCGTTAATACTACCTCACCTTGGACTCCTAAAGTTATATTTCTATTATTCGGATCGAATGAAATCGGATTTATCTTAACATTATTGACTCGCTCGAATTTGCAAAGACATTGATTTTCCAAAGGTCTTCTCATTGGTTGAGAAACGCGATGGCCCCAAACCTCAATGGTATCTGGTTTCGCATGCTTTGGATCCGCATAAATAGCAAACCACAAGCCATCTACTTGAAAATTAGGTGATGGATGAAAGCCAAGGATTTGTTTCTCACTTGTCCCGAACTTCTTCTTCTCGGTAACTCGCCAATTGTCTTCCCATTCCCAAATCACGCTGGAGCACCACAGGCCGCTATCGTCGTATTGTTTTTGGATAGCCCACATCGATTTCGTACCGTGAAAAAATCCTATACTATCGAGTGAGCTTGTATTGATCCATGGATAGGACAGATCGCTATGGATGAGATCTAATCCTTTCGGTTGACCGTGTTCTTCATGCATGGATGCGCTATCGGGTTTTCGATGCTCATTTAGTTTTTTTGTCGGATTCGGTTGCATTTGGGGCTTGGAATCACCTTGCGATTTAGCGACTTCACTCTTTTCCGCTTTTCTGTAATCGACGGGATCAGGATTAATCCTGCTTGCTGGGTTATTCGGTAATTCGCCTTGAGGCTCTTGATCTTTTGGTGTGGGGGTCGTGAGTAAGGTTATTCGTTTACTTAGCAACTCCTCCTCGTTTTTCACACGTTCTTCAAATTGTTTTCTCGAAGGGTGTTTGGATCCCATGGAATTCAATCGCTTTCGTAGCGACTTCAGACGTAAAACATGCCCCTCGACAATCGAGTCCTCTTTCAGTTCCCTAGTTATGTTATCCTCGATGTTTTTAATTGGCGATTGCGCTAAGACACCGCCGTTACTCCATGCAAGTAAAAGAATACTTAGGGCTCTTTTCCAGTTACATACTCGTGTTCTCATGGTGTCTTACTCGGAGCTTGCCCCATTTTAAAACCGTTGCGAAACATAAGGATTAATGCTGCAATTAAGCCGCCGGCTATGCTGGCCACAAAAAGGATTGGGGTCGCATTTTTTGTTGAAACGATCATTTTTCCGCTTTCTATAACGACTCCAAAAAAGCACGTTGCGAAGCTCATGACAATCCGTAATGTGTTAGGTTGAAGCTGATCAAGCAAAATCGTGTTGCATGCGATACCAGCGAGCGCAGAGCAGAAGAACAATGCGACAATGCCGGAGCTGTTCGCGTGCCAATGCAGATCCCATGGATAGGACGATTCGGTCAGTGGCAATAATATTTCGCGTACGCCATCACGAAGTGAGGACACTTCAATCGAAGGAAACCAGGGTATCCATTCAAAACAGACAAATCCCATTAGAAAGGCAATCATGCTAAGGTGTCTAAGTTTTAGTTGTCCCAAGCATTTGAGGATCACCAATACAAGAGAAATTTCATGAAAGCCAAGCTTGAAATATACAGCGGATGCAATCCATGCTCCTAATCCCTGGAACACCACATCATAGAGTGAGGGAACTCTCTCTGCGTAAAAACACTGCAACGACTCCACCACTAATGCAGTCGTAACTGTTATTAGCACAACCATTGCTGAGTGAATAAGAAATTTCATGCCTTTGATCGATTTTTCTGTCCCTCGTAATTTTATCAAGCTCAGAATAATCCAAGCAGTAGGCCATCCGAGCAGAACATTTGCAATAAAATCACTTTTTCTTGGAAATTCTTGTATCGAGTCGATTAGTCTTGATACCAATGGTCGATCTTGGCTTTCTATGAAACTTATAGGATAGATCGAAAGATATGTTAATATGAAAAACCAGATCGCAAAACATTTTAAAGTAAAGTGAAATTTTGTGTTTTGTGTTTTCGTGAATTTATAAAAGAACGCACCAACCGCTGCGCCCGCAAAGACTGCAATCATATGTATAAGTATGTCCCCTCCGGCGATAGTGCGCCCGGGGATGAAAACTTGTATGATTTCTAAAGAGAAACATAAGGCGATATAACCAAAATAAAGAATTATCGCTTTTATAACTGATTGCCAATCTGCTTCCATCTGAGTTTTAAGAAGAAATACAGACACAAATCCTGAGAAAAAACAATGGGGGGCAACTAAGGATTTCCAGAAACGGTTCCACGAGAACCCCCAATCCCAGATCGAGTGTAGTTCTCTAATAAAGATTCTGGCGGAAATCCATTCGAAGAAAAATGGTGAAAGGTACGTAAAAGCGATGACGAGTAGGCTTAAGAGCCATACTAAAAACCAGAAACGAGCTTCCCCTTTCGTTTCATAGATCTCGTTTGATGTCGACTTGGCTACTTCCATGATAGGACGCTCCGTTTTTCGGATGCTACAGGGAAAATTTTTGCTGTGGATGTAGAGTTACGGATCAGATTTGAACCGTTACTCTTACTCGTTGTGAAACATTAGGAAACACTCGATCTAACGATCTAGGAATATCTATCGTTGAATCAAAAAGATACCTGGAGTCTAGAAAAAGGTTTGTAGAACTGAAGATACATAGTAGTGCGCGATGTTCGGTGAGCGAAACCAGGTATGAATAATAACCCTGTGTAAATCCTCTAGACTGTTGTTCGCCTTTGTATTTCATTAAACGTTCATATCGAGGCTCTTTGGCATTTCCCCTGCATCCTAGGGATTTTTCAGATAATACTCGACGGTTCGGCTGAGCCCTTCGCGGCACTCGATTTCAGGACAATAACCAAGCAGAGTTCGGGCTTTGTCAATATTGGCCAAGGAATGCCTGACATCCCCTTTGCGGAACTCCCCATGCACGCACTCCGCCTGCGGCTTGCCCAGTAACTCCTTCAATGCCTCGAAGAGTTCGTTAAGCGATGTCTGATGCCCAACGGCGACATTGTAGACGTGCCCTTTGGCCTCAGGGGGCGCAAGAGCCGCTAGCACATTGGCCTGGATCGCGTTTTCTACATAACAAAAATCTCGACTCGTTTGGCCATCTCCATGAATCAAAACCTGCTTCCCCTCCCGAATCAGCTCGATCCATTTCGGTATCACTGCCGCGTAAGGGCCATTCGGATCTTGACGTGGACCAAAGACGTTGAAATACCTCAACCCAATCGACTTGAAACCATAAGCCGTTGCGAATACATCTGCGTACAATTCATTGACATATTTGGTCACTGCGTACGGTGAAAGAGGCTTGCCTATTTGATCCTCAACTTTCGGTAATCCCGGATGATCTCCATAGGTCGAACTCGATGCGGCATACACAAACGTCTTGACCTGAGTATCGCGACTGGCCACCAACATATTTAGAAATCCGGTGACGTTATTGAGATTGGTTGCGATTGGATCATTGATCGATCTAGGGACCGAACCCAAAGCCGCTTGGTGCAACACGTAGTCTACGCCAGGAGCTACTGCTTGGCGACACATCGCCAAATCACATATGTCTCCTTCATGGAACTCAAACTGACCCCACTGCTGGCTCGTTACAGACTTTTTCACCGCTTCTAGATTCGATCGACGGCCCGTAGAAAAATTATCTAATCCGACAACTCTTTGGTTTAACCCAAGCAACGCTTCTAAAAGGTTCGAGCCGATGAATCCAGCAACTCCAGTGATTAACCAGGTGCTGGGTTCGGAACGAAGCGATGAAATCAAGGCATTTTTATACATGAAATTTTTGAATGGCTGATGAATTAACTGGATTACTCAATGAAATGGCACTCGTACACAAAAGGAAGCCTTAGGATTCAGCAGATCCCTGCGCCAAGCATTGATTCAGGCGCTTCGAGCACCGGTAGATAAGTACCGCTTTGCGAGCACATCGACAATTCGCAATGCGGCTTGGCCATCCCAGAGCTGCGGGCAACTCCCGACTTTGTACCGATCGCTGAGTACCTCCTGGAGTTTCGAATCGAGCAGCTCCGCAGAGTTTCCGATCAATGTACCGGTTCCTTCGCTGCAGGTGATCGGACGCTCGGTGTTGGGACGCAGAGTTAAGCACGGAACACCAAGCGCCGTCGACTCCTCTTGCAATCCACCCGAATCGGTCACCACAACCTTGGCCTGCGAAGTCAGGCACAGGCAGTCCAAGTAACCCAGCGGTTCGGCGATGCGACATCCTGTGGAGGCACCCAGAATGTTTTGCAAACCGAATTGATCAATCCGAGATCGTGTTCGAGGATGTACAGGAAAGACAATCGGTAAATGCTTGGAGACTTTTGACAATACTTGCAAAATGGCTTCGAGAGTCTCTTTTTGATCGACATTGCCTGGACGATGCAATGTTACCACGCCGTATTTTCCAGGTTCCAATCCGAACTCTTGAAGCGTTTTTTGTTCCTTGGCTCGGGCCACTTCACTCAAGAGTGTGTCGATCATCACATTGCCGACCAGGTGAACATTTTCTCGCGAATGGCCTTCGTCCAACAGATTTTCTACACCAGCGGGTTCGGAACAGAGAAGTAAATCGGAGATCGAATCGGTGACGAGGCGATTAATTTCTTCGGGCATGCTGCGATCTCGGCTTCGGAGTCCCGCTTCAACATGCACCACAGGGATATGAAGTTTGGTGGCAGCTAAGGCTGCGGCCATCGTTGAATTAACGTCTCCGACGACGATCACCGCTGTAAAAGGCCGTTGGTGTTGCTGAGCTTCAACCAGCAACGATTCAATGGCTACCATGACTTCTGCTGTCTGCTTGGCATGGCTACCGGATCCAACCCCGAGTGCGATATCTGGTTTGCGAATCCCGAGTTCCTGGAAAAACACATCCGAGAGGTTTTTGTCGTAATGCTGTCCAGTATGGATCAGGCAGACCTCCATCTCAGGATAGCGTTCCATCGCCTTGATAATCGGCGCGATCTTCATAAAGTTGGGCCTAGCCCCGGCGATCAATGCAAAACGCTTTTTAGATGTCATAGGAGTTCTGGTTGTTTAAGAATGTTGATCGAAGCGGTTCGCGGTAATTTGCAAACCAATAGGCTGAATCGCTATACTAGGCCGCTTAGAGTACAAGTACCATTTCATTGAGTACGAGTTATCGGCTTTCTTTCAGTGCGATTCCAAATTGCGGAATACTTTCCGGTTAAACCTTGGAACAAGCCAACGAGCATTGCCCAATGGCTTAGGCCAAAATAATAGATCACGCCGATGATTGGCTTGTCTCGCAAGGCCGGTGCGCACCAAGCGAGTATTGCCAAGACTAAGGTGAGAAATTCTATAACGAACAAGACTTGGAAATAAACGCTCTTTGGAGCAATCAGCACTGTCAGGATAAAGATACTGACAAGCAACAGCGGGTTGAGCCATCGCAGCAATTTATGACTGAACCACTGGATAAATTCGATGGGTTGGCCAAGGGGAGATGGAAAATTACCCTGCAAGATTGATTGCACGGCACCCCGAGCGACTCGTTTTCGGCGTCCATACTCAATCTCCGACGACGGGGTTCCATTCTCGTCAGCAATGGCCGATGGTTCGTACTGAATGCGATAGCCCTGATGAATAACATTCATGGAGATGGTGAAATCATCGAGGATCGTGTCTTTGTCTACAGGCTTGAACAATTCTCTTTTGAGCAAGTACATGCCGCCATCGACCCCCATAACAGATCCTAGGAGCGATTCCCCTTTTTGGATCGCCCGTTCGACTCGGTAGTAGAGAGCTTCCCCTCTTCCAAAATCCGAATCATGGCTGGTGATTCGCACATTTCCAGTTACCGCACCGATACGTGATCCTTGGATCCGCTGTCCCAGGCGGATCAAGGCGTCTGGGCGAAACATCACATTGGCATCACACAGGCAAATCCATGGATCGCTGGTTTGTTCCATTGCGTCGTTGACGATCGAGGCTTTGCCTCTGCGAACGGGAAAGTCCAGCAGTTTCGTGGGACGCGAGCAGGCAAATGCTCTGACGATATCCTGGGTTCCATCATCACTGCCATCGCTTGCAACGAGCACTCGAAGCATACCGGTTGGGTATTCCAAGGCATTGATGTTCTTGAGTTTGGCCTCGATGACGGCCGACTCGTTGTAGGCCGGCACCAACAAGGTGATCGGTTGGAGTCCATCGTGATTCTTGCTGTTGGAGTCCGGAGTCTGGCGATAGAGCGTTCCGAACAACGCCAATATCAAAGAGTAAACTACATTGCTGTAGGCAACGATCGACACCAGGAGCCAAAATAGAACCAGTAGATATAAATTCATTTTTCCGGGATCGTCCTAAATTCACTCCACTTCATCCTGATTCAAATACTTTTGTATTCTTGAATTCGGAGGCAGTTCCAACAGGAGCAGATTCATAACAAAGATTCAAGTAATTCGTCAGGCCCTTCAGGCAGCCTTCATCGATCGGGCTTCCATGAATTGATTTGTATTCCGCGAAAAGCTGAGATGATACCGATGAAGGCAGCGACGTTGATTACCAAGGCGTAGCATGCAGCAGCAACCAAAGGGTTTCGTCGGAGCCAAGGGATCGTGTACAAGCAGGCCAAGCCTAACCAAGTCAGAGCAAGTCCGAGGATAACTTGACCAGCAAGCTCTCCGGATGAAGCGCTGATTGCCGCACCGATTAACAACAGTAGCAACGAGACCGGCGAGAACCATCTGAGTACCTTGTGAAGCCAGACTTGGAGGGCGAACCATCCGGTTTTCCATGGCATGAGAACCGAAGGGACTTTAAAGATGGCCTGGAGGCTTCGAGTGATGATTCGGACCTTTCGGTAAAAATTCCGATTCATGGTAGAGACAGGTGCTTCGTAGCAAATCGCCTTTGGGTCGAAGACACCTCGGAATCCGCGGCTAACAATCTTCAGTGGCCCCAGAAAGTCGCTGATATCGCTGTCTTCGAGTGGCTCGAAGAGTTCTCTTCGCATGGCGAAGATAGCTCCATCGGCACCCACTACGCTACTGAGGTTGCTTTCCCACTCTTTGATTTTGAGTTCTAGCTCCCAGTATTGGTTCTCCGAATCATGAGTTTGCCCGCTCCCCTTAGGCTGATATCGTTGGGAACCGACGACATAGCCGACTTTTGGGTCGGAGAAATGTGCGACCAATCGTCGAACTGCGTTCTTTTGATACAAAGAGTTCGCATCGGAAAATACCAGGATGGAACCTTGGGTCTGAGGAACAAACCGAGTGAGGTTTGAAGATTTCCCGGCGCGGCTCTGTGACCTCAGAAGTCGAATTCCGTGGTCGGAAAAAGACTGTGCAATCAAATCGGTTTGGTCTGACGAGGCATCCGAGAGAACGACGATGTCGATCTTTTCTTTTGGATAATCCAAAGCCAATGTGTTCTCCAGTTTTTCGCGCAGAACGGCTTCTTCGTTGTAGGCGCTCAATATAAAACTAATTGTTGGCAGTTGGGAATCGTCAAGAGCAAGGGGTTCAGGGACAGCGCCTCTGAGCAATGAGCGAACCCAAGAAAGCGATCCGATGAGAATCGGATAGCCAACGCTTGGCAAAACAAATCCGAGCAATCCAATAATGATCAGAGTATTCACGAAAACGACGCTAATGTGGTTTTGAACTGGAAATTGGCGTTGGTTTTAGATGGACTTTCCGGGGTCGATACGATAGCACATGGACTCTCGAAACGTATCATGAAAACCGTTTTTCTTGATAGAACTTCAGCTTTTGCCTACAGAAACATCAGCAAAACTAACAGTTTTTCGAAGGAGGCCACTTAAATCGGAACGTTGGAAATGACGAACCGTCGCTTATTGGATTTTTCCAATGGAATTTCAGCAACGGGGACGAAGTCGATTTCCAGTGGATATGTGCAGTTTTCCAGGATCTGAGTTTTAAGTTTCACAAGCAAATCTGGGGTGAAGTCTACCGCGGGAACGTATAAGATCTTGATGCGGTCGGATTGCTCCTGACGCACCTGGAAATGCACGATCTGGGGAATCATCTCAAACAACTGAGTGAAAAAATGGACGATCAATCGATCTCCACTGGGAGTAGAAACGATGTCCGTGGCACGACCTTGTATACGAGAGATCAATTTCAGATTTCTGCCACAGGAGCACCTTTCAGGCAAAAAGGAAGCGACATCTCCGGTGTCGTAGCGAATAAGAGGCATGCATCCGTGATCCAATCGCGTCACGACAACCCTTCCGAGTTCTCCGATCGGCAAAGGCTGTCCGTCTGAATCGAGGATTTCTACAACGACCCCATGCATGGCTTCATGTAAGCCCTGGTGGAGTTCACATTGTGCTGCGCACTGGAGACCTTCTCCCAATCCATAGCAATCGTTTACCTTGCATTGGAAAACTCTCTCGATCAACTCTCGATAGTGGGGAAACAAACTGTCGCCCCAGGTAAAAATCGACTTCATCGATCTAGTTTGCCCACTTGATTCCATGAATTTAGCAAGAACATAGATGCTCGATGCATAGCCAAAGATCGCATTAATTTTATATCGATCGATCCGCTCAACCATCGTCTTTAGTTCCTGGTCTCGCAGTCCAAAAGCACTGACGTAACTGCACCTAAAAACAAAATCTTTAACCCCCTTGAGTACACCTCGACGGATCGACATCCCTGTTTGCAGGTGAGCCTTGCCTAGCTGAAAACCTCCCCATTCCCAAAATAGCAATTGAGTTGCGAAGACTTCATCCATGCAGGATGGGTCTGTCCAGACGGTTGTTTGGGTTCCGGTTGAGCCAGACGACATCATCTTGATTTTCTTGCCTCGATAAGAGGAATCAAGAAGATTATCGCTTTGTTCTCTGATCGTTTTCTTGTCCAGAATCGGCAATTTGCATAGATCCCCGACGGTCCTTATCGAATCGCGATTTAGATTTCTCTGCTTAAACACTTCTGCGTAATAAGGGACGCACCCACTTGCTTTGGAAAGCAACTCCGCGACCCTACGATCTCGATAACGATCGATTTCATCGGTCGATTTCCACTGGAAACCACGCAATTGATTCAATCGCTCGGAAACTTTTTGTCCAAGTATCAGATCGGAAAACGGGAGAAGGACGTTACTACAAATCCAAGGATACATGCTCATTGCGTAGGAAACTCCAAAACCTTCAATGGTGGTTTGCATTCAATCGTTCAATCGCAGATACCGTCTTTTCTGCATTGATTCGCCAAGTACAATGCGACAGTACGTACTCTTGTGCACTTTTGGATAGTTGCAATCTTAGTTTTTCGTCGCCATAAAGCGTTGCAATCGCGTCGACGAATGCGTGGTGGTCGCGTTGCCGAAAAACCATTCCCGTCTTACGATCTTCGACGATCTCTCTTATAGGTTCCAAATCTGGTGCAACAGGTATGACCCCCATTGCCATGTACTCGATAATCTTCATGGGAGAGCCAAATTGATTCGAATCGGGCATCAGGCCAACGGTCATAAGTCCTAAATAATCGAAGACCAAATCATGTTCTACCCCCGGATTCAAAAGCACTCTGGTTGACAAAGACTCCTTTTCCACAAAGGCTTTGAGGTTTGTTTCCATTTCGCCAGATCCGACGATTAAAAATTGACAATTAGGGCATTTCGAGAGGATTGGGGGTATTGACTCGATAAGAAAATCAATCCCATGCCATTTCCTCAAAGAGCCTACGAATCCAATAACAAAATCGGATCGGAGACTTAGCTTTTCACGAAGGATTCCGGTCACCTCTGGTAGTCTCTGGCGAGCAATTGCGCACTTATTCTCATTGACTGCATTCGGTAGGACCAGCACCCTGTTAGGATCGACGCCTTGCTCAGTAACACACTCTTTCAAAGCCTCAGAAACCACGATGACGAGAGTGGATTTTCTCAGAGCAAAACTTTCGAAAAACTTCAATAGTCGTGGGAAACACACTGGAAAGCGAGAACCAAACCGACCTGTAAAAGTCGCATTCACTTCCAAAACCAGGGGGGTTCCTAAGAGACGACTGGCAAACACCCCACCAACATGGTAAGCGGAATATCTTTCGTAAATGAAATTTGGACGAAATACAATTGTTGCCAGTCCAACGCGGATAAATGATACACAGTTGTATAAGATTTCAACGACTTGCTTGAGCCAAAGCTTCCAACCCCTCTGAGTCCCGGAAGTTGTAACAGTCGCTTGATGGCGATCAAGGCCAAGATTTCTTTTGCCCGTCCACGGACATACCAGTTTGACCCGATGGCCGATGGATTCAAATGCAGTGATCATCTCACCAATATGAATTCCTTCGGCACCGTCGCCACGTGTGCGGTGATGATAGAGAATTCTCAACCTTTGGCCTCTGGTCTTTCAATCGGTAAGACATATTCGAGAATCAATATACAGTCCAAACTCTTAATTAAGTGAAAAGTTTGAGGTGGTTCCATCGGGCATTTCGTTAGACTAGGGCTAAACCGAGTCTGCCATAGTACAACAGCACTGACGTTTTACAGCAATAAATGATCAAATAATCAAAGCAAAGGCGTTTGATCAAAATGGTCTTGCAATCGATCGCCTCCGCGATCGAGAGGTAACTCGACTTTCAAAATATTTGTTGGAACTTGTGAAACGCTTTCCCAAAAAGGCTCTTACCCTCGAAAGTATCTGACGGCAGAAACATGTAGCGACGCAAAACACGCCTCATGTCAGAGACGGACGCATCTTTTTTCCTGCGAAGCACCACCAGAGTATCTGCACGCTCAATGACATCCGAGAATCGCTCGACGATATGATACCCTGGGCGTTTTGCATAGTCGTGTATTAGAACCGTATTGACAGTTGGTGATGCAAGAAAGCAAGCTAACGCACATGCGACCCTAAACCTTCCATCAACAAGCGCGACATCATACGAAGCATCATGCGTCAGAAACGGACACAGCGAATAGTTTGGCCAGAAATGTGAAAGATCCGAATTGATAGGAATCCCCCACATCTTTACCGCTCCAATATTCACTATTCTGAAATCCAATCTTCCTGCGTCTCGTGCCGAGCGAACCAGAGGGTCAGATAGAACATGTTCCTCGAAGAACTCACGAGATGACTCCACTGTAAAAATCCGTTCTAAATTTCCCTGGGAACAGGCATACCTGGTACTCTCCCCAGCCCCCCATTCTAAATAGCTCTTACCTGAGGAGACATGCCTTCTTATGCACTCTGTTTCTTTCTCAGTCATCAATGACATCGGGACCCTCTTTAGAAATATACTGGAAAAGTTCTGGCGTAATAAATGATTTGTTCGAGGCCCTCTTAGGAGCGTACTTCAGGCGTTATTGTGGGTGAAAATAAGAAGTTTTGGCCCCAGTGACTTCGTGCTCGTGCTCAGTGAAACGGTGCTCGTGATCGTAATCGGAGCCACAGTAATTCCATAAAAGCCCACTGTGCACGGGGATCACAAAAGGTCGGAGATGCCGAGTTTTGCTGCCACATCAGAAATATTAAAGTTTTTTTCTAGTTGCTTGCCAACCATTTTCCGTCCTGGTTCTTTCTTGATTTTTATATAGGCAGGATTGTTTATGCTCGTGCAATGCCCCTCGTTAAATGGTTTAGAGTCGATATAGTGCACCTTTCCACCATATCGCTTATGCCAATACATTACTCCCGTCCCGTGGTCATAGTAGTAGCGACTTCTTTTCGCTCTTTCTGCATCGCTCGGGCAATTCGGATGCATCCAAAAATGCTTCCACCAGCCAGCGCCTTTTGCATACTGGTCTTCACTTGCACTGGCAGTGGTTAAACCGATCAATTCCCAAATTCGGTGCTTACTTGGAAAGAACCAATCCTTCATTCCTCGACCATATTGCGGGCAACCTGCAACCCAACCGTCTTGAAGCGACTCAAATTTTTTTGCGGTTTCTGTTAATAGCGGGATTCGAACCAGCAAATCAGAATGCCAAAACGCTATTCGGTCCGTCCATAGAAATGCAAATTCCAACGGGAAGTGCATATACATTTTTTTAAATCCGAGCCGCTTATTGAAGTCAATCGTTATTTCATCTCCGAAATCGATGAGGCTATTGTCCCCGCAATCTGGGTCGTATCCAATCACAGGTGTCCATCCGATCTGCCTAACTAATTTTACTTGCAAACGTGTCCATGGCTCGTACACGTGCCAACAAAGCCACGGTTTGTCTACCCCTTTTAGGGCTGACCTCCATTCCTTTGCAGCGTCGAAAATATCGCCTACATCGCCCTCGAAGTGTTTCCAATCGCCAATACCACTTCTCATTTCCATTGGAGTTTCCTCGTTGAGGTATTTCTTTCAGTTAGTAGGTAGAGTCATCTCGGCGTTTTCGCCCTTGCGTCACTCGGGACGGTCGATGTCCGAATCCCCTTGAGTTACAAGCCAGGGCGATGACACCACGCCAGGATCGCATTCAATGAGCCCTCGTGATGCATACAAATAGCGTGTGGGGGGCCTTGAAACAAATCCTTGAGCCCTGAGCCTCTGCTCAATGTACTCATGGGTCAATTGGATCGATATCGCGTCAACTCCTATCTCCGTCGATTTGGCAATGCATGCATGGACCAGCAAATCCAAAACCTCCGGTTCCAAACTGCACACCAGATCCACCCACTCGAGCCGTCTGTAGGAATACGCCTTGCTGGGCTCTTGAGTCCTGGTTACCAGTACCCCGATGAGTATTTCGGAATCCCACACTTCCCAGCATTCAAAACGCTGGCCTGGCTGCTCGATGTATTTCCAGTTGAGGAAACCGCTATCTCGCACTGCTGCACATGCAAGCCCTTGACGCATGCGATTCCACAAAGCATCGTGCGACGAATCAAATCGATTGACTCTACGCATACGAATTTTAGGGTTCTTGCTTCCCTGCAGCCCCCTTCGCCGCGAAGCTCTCGATCCAAAATATCCTGCCGCTAGCCAATCAACCCCCAACGGGAATTTACCTTTCAAAACCTGCTGCGGCCGATTCATGAACATGTGGATCTTCAGAGGACAGATCTGCTTCCATCCTAGCGAATCCAAGATGCGACGGATTTCTGCGGTTTGGCCCAGGGACAATGCCAAGGGCATGTCCTCTTCGGCCTGGAGCAAAATCTGAGACCCAATACCTCTTTGACGGTGCTTCTCATGAACCATCGTGTCGACAAGCCAAGGAATTACAGTCTCCGAAAGATTTGTTTTCAACTTGATAAACTGACTTCCCATATGACCAATGATCGATCCATTGTCACTGGCTATCCAAACCGACGGTGTCGCTTGGACTCTCTTGGCAGATTCAAGGAACATCCAATTCCAGCGGTTCTCGATCAACGCGGGGCTGCGTTTCGGCCACGACTTTTTACAAAATTCAATCACGCTAGCATGCATCGATGGCTCGTATACACGCACCTGTAAGCCGCTTGTATCAACAGAGTTTCGGGAAGACTGTGCATTTGGCTCCCATTCTGCGGTTGTGCTTGCTGAGAGTTGCTCTAGAGTCATCGCAATTAAATCCGATACCGTCGCATACTGCATGAGTCTAGGTGGAGAAGACAGGCCCATCTGCTTTCGAAGTTGGGTTGCAAAGTCGACCGTTGCAAGCGAATCGAGCCCAAGACCTGAAAGCGGAGTTTGAGAGTTCACTTCCAATGCAGCTTTACCGATAAACCGTTCAAGTTCCCGCTTCATGAGTCCCAGCAACCGATCATGCTTTTGTTGCTGCGAGGACAACTCGGACAAAGCAAGTGCCCAGGGCGCAGATTCCCTTCGATCCGCCGAAACCTTGCTCCGGCTTTCCAATGCGGTCTTGAACTTCGTGTTCAAAATGCCAAGTAACCCCTTGGCAAGCGATTCAATGGTCGGCTCGCCCGAGAGCCACTTGCCTGCTGCGACCCCCGAACCCTTTTTAATCCGCATGGAAAACTCCACTGCAGTGATCGAGTCCAATCCGAGTCGATACAAGTTCCGATCCAGTGGAATTCTCTCCTCCTGCGATTTGAGGACCTCCGCGAACTCCATGCGCAATAGTCTCCCAAGTTCCTTTTCTTGACCTGGTGGATCCAATGCTGCAAGCCTCGATATCCATGGCTCGATCGATTGGGGCGTTTTCGATGCCTCAACCGACGAGAATCTCTCTTCGAGCACTCTGTCTTTGAGCACGTTGGCAAAGAAAGGACGCTCCCGACGAGCCGAGACGACCGAAGCAAATCGCTCCCATTGCGTGTCGGTCACCACAGCGTCAGTGATTCCTTGACCGACCAATCGTCCGACAGATTGAATCGCTCGTTCTGGATCTAATCCCTGCATGCCAACACGCACGTACTCGGCCAAGGCGGCCTCGTCGGCCATCCCTCCTTGAGCCCAGGGCCCGAAATTCAAAACCGTCACCGGAAGATTTTGCGACCTGCGCAATGGCCCTAAAGCATCGAGAAATGCGTTGGCCGACGCATACAAAAATCGAGATGGGGCCCCCCAAACCGAAGCGATCGAGGAAGTCAAAACAAACCTCTTGATCGGTTGGGTTAAACTCCATTGGTGCAAGTTCCAAGCCCCTTGGATCTTTGCCTCGGTCACCCGATGAACATCCTCTCTGGTCCAGTCGGCAATCGGTGACAGAAAATCGACGCCCGCCGTATGGAACACCGTTTCAATCTTGTTGCCCTGGAGAGCTTCTTTAAGCTTGCCGATCCCTTGTAGGCTAGCCACATCTGCAGGTATTAACTCAACGGAAACACCCTTGGCCACCAGTGCATCGAGTTGCTTTCTTTGCTCGGGCGAGGGTTGTGTACTACGTCCAACTAGGAACAATTTGCTTGCTCCTTGAGAAACTGCGTAGTTGGCCAATCGAAGCCCGATGGCACCCAGTCCACCTGTGATCAAGACGTTGTGTCCCAAGGGCAAATCTTCTATAGAAGCAGAAGACAAATCTAGGGGTTCGAGCCTAGGAACCCAGGTTCTGCCATCGGTCAGAATCACTTGATCTTCAACCGTTTGTCTAGCCACGAGTTTGTAAACCGTATCTAGGCCGATTTGGGTGTTTATTGAATCGATCGCTCCCCCCCAAAATTCAGGGAGTTCCATCGAGGCAGCTCTTGCTCCACCCCAGAGCGTCGAGGTGATCGGCGACAAGCATGGAACTTGATCGACCAAACGAGCGCCATGGGTCACAAGCCAGAAAACCTTTTTTGCTTTGGAGTCGACAGCCTCGGAACCTTGGACTTGGCTGGCTAAACCCAAGGCCTTTGAAAAAGCGTCGATCTGGACTTCGCAATGCGATTGCACATCGGTGTTCGAGTCAAGATCGATGCCCGAATCCCCCGCAACGAGTACGACCCGCTGGTGATCCAATAAATCACTTGAGGTTAACCCCCACTGCTGAGTCTTCGGGTCCCAGGAAACCAATCGCGCCGTATCGCCGTGCTGTCGAACGGAGGCTTCGAGCTGCTTTGCCATCGCCGCGTCCCCCATCGAGAGGATCAACCAACGGATCGAATGATCCAAGGAGTCGTTTGGCGCTGCTTGTACTAAACCCAGCAATTCAGTGGGCTTCCAGCGAACTTGGTACTCTAGCGAAGATTCTCTGCCAAGTTCGTTTTTTTGAGCAATCTGGTCGATTTCATCGAGCCAGACTCGACGATTTGAAAAGGCATATCCCGGGACGCTCACTCGATGCCTTGAATAGGGCGCCTCGGCTCTAGCCCAATCGATGGGATATCCATCGATAAATAACTGAGAGATGCTCGGCAATAGCGCTGACCAGTCGCTTTGACTTCGACGGGCACTGGACATCCATCGTGTTGAGTCGTCGGTATAAGGCAAATCGATCGACTTGGCCAAGGTGGTAAGGACCGGATGAGGCCCGAGCTCGAAAAAATGAGAGACCTGCATTGCCGCAGCCGTTTCCATCGCTTGCATGAAACGTACCGGTTTACGGACTTGATCAACCCAATAGTCGCAGGATGCTAATTCTTGCTGAACCAGTTGCGAGGTGACCGTTGAGATGAAGTTTTTCTGAGGAACCCCTAATCCCAATTTAGAAACCAGAGCTCTGAATTCATCGAGCATTGGTTCCATGAGTTTTGAATGAAACGCATGCGAAACCTTGAGCGATTGGGTCTTGATCCCCGCGGCCAGTGCGAGTTTAGAGAACACCTCAATTTGCTCAAGGGATCCTGAGACGACGGTTTGTTGTGGACCGTTGTAGGCGGCGATCGATAGATCGACACTGTTTTGACTTAGGATCGCCTCGACGCTTTCGGATGAGGCCGCCACTGAGCTCATCCCACCACCTGCGGGTAGGTTTTGCATGAGTTCGCCGCGAGTTCGCACCAACTCGAGCGCATCTGCCAAAGAGCATCCGTCCATTACGCAGTAGGCCGCGATTTCCCCGATGCTATGGCCGAGCACCAAATCGGGCCTAATTCCATAGGACTCAAGGAGTTTGTACAGAGCATACTGAACGATAAAAATCGCAGGTTGCGTGTACCGGGTTTGGTGGATCAAAGGATCAGCATCGGCATTTTGCTCGAAAAGGACCTTGAGGATCGAGTGCTTGAGTTTCGGATCGATCTGTTTGGCGCACTGATCGACCGCATAACTGAATATCGGACTTTCCCGATAAAGTTCATGGAGCATACCGGGGTATTGGGCCCCCTGGCCGGTGAACAAGTAGGCAATCCGATTGGATTTCTTCCAAACTCCATTTCCCGAAAGGAATTCCGAGTCGCCTTGACTCCATCGCTCCAATGCGATTGAGGCCTTGTCGGGATCATCGACGAGCAAGGCGGCTTTGTATTCAAAGTTTTTGCGGCCGACGAGATTCGAATAGAAAGCATCACCGAGGTTTCTGCGGTTTTGATCTTTGAGGAATCTAGACCAGCTTGCAGCTTGCAACCTGAGCCCTTCGGGTGTTGGAGCTTGCAAAGTCAGTAGATGCCTAGAGCGATCGGTATGAAGAGTTGTAGAATCCACGCGAGGAGCTTCTTCCAAAACGATGTGGGCATTCGAGCCACCTACGCCAAAAGAATTAACGGCGGCCCTCAGGGGAAGCGTTTCAGAGCTCTGAGTTTTATTGCGGTAGATTGTCAGTGGCTCCCACACCTTTGCTTCGCGTTGGATAGCGAAGGGGAGCTTATCGAAGGGAATTTGGGGATTTGGTTTTTCTGAGGTGATGCTTGGTAGCAGCATCCTATGGTGCAACTGCAAAGCAGCCTTGACGACACCGACAAGTCCTGCACCGGCTTCGAGGTGTCCGATGTTTGGCTTGATCGAACCGATACCTGTGTGAGCTTGGCATTGGATATCGGGATCCCATAGGGTTTGGTCGCAGTAGGCCATTTCGAGTCCGCGCACTTCGATGGGATCACCGAGTTGAGTCCCGGTGCCGTGGGTTTCGACATACCCGATGGTTCTTGGGTCGACGCGGGCATCGGCGAGGGCAGCTCGGATGGCTAGGGACTGAGCGACCGGATTTGGGGCAGTGAATCCAACGCTACCGGCACCGACACTCAGGCCAGTTCCTTTAATCACCGCGTAGATTCTATCGGAATCTCTGAGAGCATCAGAGAGTCTTTTGATGACAATCGCTACGGCCCCTTCGCCAATCACCGTACCATCGGCCTGATCTCCGAAGGGAACACATTTTCCGGTACGAGTCAGGATGCCTAGGTTGTCTAGCTGGGCGATTCGGCCCGGATCGAGAATTAAATTAACTCCGCTGACAAGAGCGCTGTTGCACTGGATGTTGCGTAAGGAATCTACGGCATAGTGCAAAGCCGTAGCCGACGAAGAACAAGCCGTATCGATGGCAAGACTAGGACCCGAAACCCCGAGGATCTGAGAGAGCCTATTGGCGACTCCGAACCCTTCCCAGCACCGGTAAACGCTTGCATTCCTTGTGGCGATTTGGTTGGCAACACGCCCGTAGCATTGGTACATCACGCCGACAAATACGCCCATAGAGCGATCGAAGTTCGATCTCCATGAAGCTGCATCTTCGAGGGCATGCCAGGCGCTTTGGAGAACCGCGCGCATCTGAGGATCCATGTACTGAGCTTCTCGCGGAGAGATACCGAAGAACTCTGGATCAAACCCCGTAACATCGGACATCAACGACCCAAAATAGGGTTGCTGGAACTCCATTTCCTCGATGTATCCATCCCGTTTTCTCGGCAAGGGGGTGATCATCGACCCACGTTGGAGCAAACAATTCCACAAGGCCTCTTGCCCCTGACCTGCAGAGGATAGAAGCCCGATGCCGACAATCGCAATCGCCGAATCGATTTTTGCATCGGTCGAATTGTCGTCTCCTACCCGAGTAGACGTTAAGTTTTGAATATTTTGGTGAGTCTGGATCGATGGGTTGCAGATCCGAGATATCTGCTCAATGATCTCCGAGACACTGCGATACTCAAAGAGCAGAGTGGGGGGTAGTTGCGGAAACACCTTGGTCAGCGAGACCGTAATACCGACGATTTGCAGAGAATCGCATCCAAGGGCATCTAGTCGATCGAGCCCTTTGATTCTCTCAACTTCGATTCCCAGTACACTAGCAAATGTGTCGAGTACTTGATCTTCAACATCCAGATTTGCAACACTTACCTCCGTGCCGACTTGGACTTCATTTCGGAATGCTTTCGAAATTTTCGCCCAATCGGAAAGTTCCTCGATGCCTCTTTTGATCTGCTGTTCACGAATCCGAACCGATTTCCGATTTTTGACAGATGCGTCTAACTTACTCCTGGGTTCTTTGGTATTGGATTCCTCGATCGGTTCGCTCGATGGATCGGCTTGGAATTTCAATCCCAGGAGTTGATCAGTCGGGATCGATATATCGGTGATGTTGGCTCCTAAAGAGTGTTCATCGGCGATTTTCTGAAGAAACAATTTTGCCGGAGCGTTTTTTTCCGTCGGTTTGTAGATCCATCGAACCGCGGTATGTCCCCTCTGCTGAGCCAAGCTCGCTATGTGGGATGCGATGCGATGCTCGACACCTCGCCCCAGAACCCTGCAACTTAACAGAAAGGTATCGACTGTATAACCCTTTGGCTCATCGGTAGCGATCAATAGACCGACGATTCCATAATCTCCGAAACGGTCGCGAACCTGGACAATCCGCATGTCGACGTTCGGGTTTTTCTGTAAGTCCAGGATTTCAGATTCATTTCTGCGAATGGTGCTGAAATTGAACTGATTGGTGCGCAAGGTCAATTGCGAGGCCCGCTGAACAAATTCGCCTGCGACTTCAGTGAACTCGACTACCAGTTGAAGCGAATCGATGAAAGCCTGAAAATTCGATGAGTTGGCTTGAACTTCTTGTCTTTGGAATTCCTCCCTATACATCCGCGTACGCTCGCGATCCTCCTTGGTTGTCGCATGGATATCCAGTTCCCATAGATGATCGATCAATTGCTCGGCTAAAGCATTCTCGTGATACCATTGGAGCGTCAGAACAGTCGGGCACGTAGAACGTACTTCGGCGCATTCGACTGGGTTGTCGTCGAGGAAGACAAAGCTATCGAGCCCAAGATTCAGCGACTTGGCTAGTTCTTGGATGTTTTGGCCTTTTGGCATCCAATTGATTTTCGATGCCACGATCTGATCTTTTTTAAGTCCGAAATCAGCGCGTTGGTCGAAGACAGCCCAGACGTCCTCAGGCTCATTCTTACTGCACAAGCACAGTAGCATTCCACTATCGGCCAATCGTCCGAGTTTTGCGGTCAACCGATGGTGAGCAGGATCGAAGCTTATTCCTTCGGGGCCGACTTCCCCCACGACTCCTCGCCAGAGTGTATTGTCGCAGTCTAGCACAACGACTTTCTTTGGAGGCTGTAGTCGTCTTATTAAGTGTCGCACGCACAGAGTTGCGAGAAAGTCGTAGTAGCCATCCACGTAGGGAATATGTCCTATGGTGTCTCTTAAACGGTCTTGGATCGATTGATCATCGACTCGATAAATGGAGTGGAAGGCATCGGATCGCCAAAAGGTCAATCCCGAAACTCCCTTGAGAGAATCTTCAAGCTCCCTTTCAGCTTGCTTATAAAGCAAGTCCACTGCAGGTTCGGCGAACGAGGGACAAAGTAACAACAGTGTTGGTCCCTTGGCCATCGCTCGATGCGATTTCATAGCATCGATCAGTTCGATGACGTTTTGTTTTAGGACCCGTGAAACTTGTTGGCCCGACGAGAGAATCCCCCGAGGCAGTTCATGGAAAAAGTCATCGACTCGAACCAGAAACACACTACCGGAAGTGGATCGGGAGGCGATGCTCGATGGGTCTAGTGCTTGTTGTAGAACTTGGGCGTACGGTGCGACTTTGGGCTCGATTCCCAGATCGAGTACCTCGCTCCAACCTTCAAATCCTTTGTGGATCGGATCTAGTGTGAAACTGGCAACCATTGCCAACTGGCATTCCAACTCCCGATTCTTTTTAAACGTCTTGCGTTTTGGAAACTTCGAGAGGAGCTTGAAATTTTTGTCCCAGGACTCGTTGCAGACCGTGCTGAGAATTTCTGACGCTACCGATGGGACACTAACCGATCCGACGGCCCGAATAGGAGTGTCGTTCCATGAGGTTTGCAATTGAGGAGGGCGAACGACCAGGCATCGAAGATTCGAGTTCTCTTTTGAAACAGTTCGAATGGAACCTTCGAGCGCCAATTTCACCGAAACATAGTCTCCGAATCCTGGTGGGATTTCATCGACAGCCGAGGAGGATATCGCGACGATTGTTCCATTGGAGCGTTGGACAAGTCCCAGCAAATGCATCAGCGGTTGTTGGTACAAGGCAACGTTTCGCTGGATGTAGTTCGCAGAATTGAGCGGATCTGATTCTGCGATTTTTTTTAGTTGTGGTAACTCGCAAGCATTGAGTATCAGATGATCCAGGTGGCCATGGTCTCTTTGGATTTGCTCGGCGGTAGCTTTGCACCACGATGGATCACCGACATCCCCTAAAAGAATATGAACCTGTCCGCCACGGTGTTCGATTTCAGAGACTAGCGTATCGGTCGTCTTTGAGCGGCTACGACTGGCCAAATAGCAGGTGCAATCGACGGAAGCCAATGCGGCGGCAATTTCGGCACCCAATCCACGACTGGCCCCGCAAATCAGTGCTACCTTCCCGGACATGGCTTGCTTTTGTACGTCGGAGACATCGCCGTCGTAGGTTGCAAGTTGTGGGTCGAGTTTTGGGAATCGAACGTAGCACTGGATTTCGCAGACAGCAACAGGTCGCATTCCTGACGTCGCAATGTCCAGGCGCATCTCGAGGATTCGAAAGTTATCGTCGTAGCTTTGCAGGGTTAATCGATAGATCAGTTCGTCGGTGGCTTGAGGATCATCGACAAACGTTGTTTTCAAACGGGTAAACAGCGACGAAAGCCCCGGAACTCTCATGCCGACGATGAAACTACAAAGCCCGAAGACTTGCTCTTCGACAAGTGAGAATTTACTTTGCTCTGCAGGTTGGTGCTGGCTGAATCGATGGACACCGAGGATTTCCATACCAGGTCTGAAATCGTCGGTTGTCCAGGGTTGGGGTTGTTCGCTTACCGAGGTAACTACACCTTGGGACGCAGCAGACGCCATCCATGAAAAATCGTGCGATCGTCCCACGGGTTCGACGACTTTCGTTGGGTCTTTCCAGCGGGCAACAAGTTCCATTTGGAGTAAATCACCTGAGGATACTTTTCCTGTGAGCCCAGAATCGTCCTTTTGAAAGTGAGCTTGGGTGATCGAATCGGGTCGCACCTCACTGCGGAACTGAACGTCTAATTTCTCCAACTTCTTAGGGAGTTTCAATAGATCCAGATCCCAATTGGCAAGTGACTCGATCAATACGAGCATCCCGTGGCAGATCGTTCCACCGAATGCCGATTCCTTTGCCGCAATAGGATCGACGTGGATCGGGTTGCAATCCCCGGTCCAACGTGCAAAGTTCAATACTTGATCCTGAGTAATTCGCATGTGCAACGGTTGATCTACCTCCTGGTTATCATCTCTGTGATTATCTGCCGGATGGCTCATCGTCGGATCGTTCGGATCGCAAAAGGATCAATTCGCTTGGGTAAATCAGACAGAGTACTACCCGCACATTCAAAGCAGCTAGTTGCATATGCGAAAACACCATCAAGCCTTCCGTACAAAGCTTCGACGGACGCATCATCTTTCGCGTAGGGAGAAAATCCTGGCATCAAGGAGGTACTATGGAGCATCAACACCAAGTGTCGCACGCCAGACAGCACGGAGCTTTTAACCAGTCCTTGGAGTTCTCCAACGGTGGTTCCCTCGGGAGAAAGTTTGACGTGCCTCGACAACCCCAATCGATTCGAGATCGACGCGAGTTTGGTGGCTCGTCCAAGCGGAGTTTCTACCCATTTCCTGATCCATTGTCTCGTCCCATAAAACTTCGCACGGGTAAATCCGGTCGTGATAGGAACCTCCAGAATTTGATGGGTTCCTTGAGTGCATTCAACTCGGCTGGGATATCGGTCATAGATCTTGAAATCCGGCCCATGGGACTTCGAGTAATCGAACGTAGGCAAGACGCTCGAATCCACCGTATAACCGAGTTGAACAAGGGGAGCGACGCTCGAAAAATCAAAGCCGTAACGTCCAGCCCTGTAAGAAGTGGGCCTGTTTCCAAAAACATCTGCGATCCTCTGGGTGAGCCAATGCAGTTTCTGATACTGCAATTCTTCTGGCAGATTGCACATATAACTCTCCCGTTCGGAGACTGTGTCGCTTACGATCGGCGGATTGCACCAAGGATGACAATGTGTACCTATTTCACACACCCCAGAATCCTGCCACGATCGCAATTGATTCACAGCAAAAGTGTCATCGAGCACAGGCGCATCGACCAAATAGGTCGGAGGAATCGAGTACTTCTCACACAGGCCTTGAAACCTCGCAAGGCCACGAAGATTCTTGGTCGTGCAGTTTCTAACCGGGTAGGCCCCCCCCCATAACCCCTCTTCCTCAGTGTCGACGGTGACGCAAATGGTATTCAAGCGAGACAATTCAGGTATTCCAATACGGCTTTTTTGGGGATTGATTGCGGCTTAACATGTCGGACACTGGTTCTTATTGTCCTGGGCAAGAATTTTTGGAATTCAGCCGAAATCCGAACCAAAAAATAGCAGTTCGCTTGTTGATTCAAAGTGCCGAACGTATTCGATGGATTCAGGTGCTTCGATTACGAGTAGCAGTCACTTGCAGCAACCAGAGTTATTCAACTCTGGTCATCTTGCCAATCGTTCGTGGACGTATCGCGCGACTTGCTCGGCAGCCCCTTCCCAAGTGTAAGGATGTACCGATTCGGAGATGATCTCGGAATCCCAAGGATGATCCCAAGACTTTTCAATCGCCGAATAGATCGCGTCGGGGGACTCGTGAGGAACGATGAAACCATTGAGGCCATCGGATACAAATTTCTCGTTATCTCCCGCAGGTGTTGAAATCACCGGCACCCCGGTCGATAACGCTTCGAGTACCGCATTGCAACATCCCTCTCTGCGAGTCGGCAAAACAAACAAGTTCGCCGCACGCAACCACTGAACAACAACCTCTGGTATTGCCTGACCGAAGAAATGAACGCGATCTTTCAAACCCAATTGTTCGATCGATGCATCCAAACTAGCCTTGGTAGCCGATTCATTCACCCCCCCGAGGATCACGCAGCGGAACTGTGGATCCTTGCGGTATGCTGCGATGGCCTTGATCAGTAGATCATAACCTTTTCGCTTCTGGATGTTTCCTAGGGACACGATTAGTCGGGCATCCGGGGATACCCCAAGTTGATCGCGACTTGCCTGCCGAATTCCCGGACAATAGATCTCCGAATCAACCCCGTTGCTAATCACTTGAATCTTACTTGCGTCAACTCCGTTTTGAATCAGCATGTCCTTGAGCGACTCACTGACCGAAACAATACCGGTGCAATAATCAAACGCCTCAAGCATCTGCTTTTTGATCGCAGGCACTGCCATCAATTCGGTCTCTAGTCCGCGTACGGTGATGAAAAGCGGCAAGTTTCTTTTCTTGGCTACACGATAGCACCCAACCCCTTCGGGGTACCCAAAGTGCGCATCCAGGATCGTGTTTGCTGGATCTAAATCGGTCATCCCAGAAACCCAGCCCGAAACGACCCGTTCCAGCCAAGCTCCATCCCATTGCTTAGCCACTCCAGGAAGGTAAAACATTCGCCGAATCGAAACTGGGAAAGGGGTGCCAGGGAGTATTTGGTCCTCAGGCCTTGGCTTTAGAATGGGAAAGTAAGTCTGAGGGACTAGCATCCTCAATTCCGCGAGTTTTGATAACTGGCTGAGCCTACGAAAAACGAACAATCCAAGCGTCGGACGAGTCCTTGTTGGGAAATTGGTGCACACACTTAGAATTTTCAATTTGAGCCCTGATCCGCCTGCGTCAATCACTTTAGGTATCCCCTTGGGAGGATAACTTCAACCTGCCGACAAGCGACAGAATTTCTGAAGCATTGCACATCCAATTGCGACGCTCGATCACCTCAGATCTAGCGGCTTGGGATAACTTACTCCGCAAATCCCGATCCTTGGCCAATCTCACGATCGACCCGATAAAAGAAGTTGCCTCACGTGGCCGGAATATTAATCCTGTCTTGCCTTCTTCGATGATCTCGCGAATTGGCGGGTAATCCGGAGCGATCGGGACCGCGCCCAAGGCCATGTACTCAAGAAGCTTCATCGGGGAAGCATAGGGCGGTGTATCCGGTGACAACCCAACATCCATCGCCGAAATCAACGGGTAAACATCATCGTGGCGCACTGCACCGGTGATCGTTACATGCGAGCCCAATGCCCGCTGCTCTACGATCCTACGTAGTTCTAACTCCATCTCCCCTGTACCGACAAGTAGAAGGTGCGTGTCGGGATGTTGCTCCAAAATTTCGGGGATACAGTCGGCTAAAAAATCCAATCCGTGCCATCGCCTCATCGATCCCACAAACCCGACCACATATGCTTGCTCGATCCCGTACTTGCGTCGGATCCGTTCCCGCTCTCTGGTTGGATTGAGTTGGCTCAGTTTCTTCAGATTGATCGCATTGGGCGTGACGGCTATCTTCCTAGCATCGCCAGTTCGATCCTGGACGCACTCTCTCAAAAGACCACTGACCACTGCGATTCCGTCTGCCCATCGAAAAACACTTTTTTCCGTCCACTTGGCCAACTCCGGATAGGCCATCTCGATATCGCAACCCAACCGTCCTGCGTAGGTCGCATTGACCTCCAATATCAGCGAAGTTCTCGTCAGTTTGGCAGCCAAAACCCCACCGAAATTCAAGGGCGTGTACCGTTCATAGATAAAGTCCGGTCGAAACTTACGTATACCCCACCATGCCCTCGAATAGCTCACCGCGTTGTAAACAATTTCGGCAGTTTGCCGCAAGAAAGTACGAAACATTCGTCCAGAATGGATTCTCCTGGCGTTCGATGCGTCCAATCCAGCCTCTCGGCGTGCTGCGCGAGGACAGATCACCATGACCTCGTGACCTAATTCCCTAAACGCGTTGATCATCTCGGCGATATGGATCCCTTCGGCCCCATCGCCCATGGTTCTGTGATGATAAAGAATCTTCAACTCTCTTGGGTTCATCAACGAATCGGCAGTTCTACTGCGTGAACACCGGATTGCGGTCAGAGTACCTATCCTCAGGGTTCAAAGGGCTGTCCCAAAGCTCGTCAGGTGACTCTGTCTCTAGGTACTCTTGAGACTCCTCGATTTCCGTCTCGCGTTCTGCTTGCAACAAACGATCTATCGCAGAGGAGTAAACCAAGCCAAATGCAGCGAGCCAAAGAAACCACTCTCCGTCCAGATAGTCTCCAAATACCGTAGAGACCAATTGGCCGAAGATTGCTGCTAAAACACAAGCCCCCAAAAAGTTCGTTTTTTCGTGACGACGAGGATCCAATCTAAGCATGGACAGAAACGTAGAGGTCGCAGACACAAAGATTGCAGAGATCAAAAGGAGAAAACCTTGGACACCCCAACCTGCGGCAATGTTAACATAGCCGTTATGGGCTGCGCGAGGGTGAGGTTGTCCGAAGGGAGCGATATAAGAGAAGCCAAGCGGACTGTAAAAGGCGGCTCCACCCCCACTACCTAATGGGTGATCCGCTATCATCTGAATGCCAGCTTTGGTGAAGTTGATTCTTGATTGGGCTGATCCATCTCGTTCCTCTGATGTTGCGTTGATGGAGAAAAGCCGCTCCCATATCTGCTCGCTCCTTGCAAGAAACAGAAACGCCGCTACGCCACCCAAGGCAATGAGAATCGCATGCTTGCGAGACTTCCCGCGGGCAAGAAGCACTAAGATCAATCCCGATGCAGCAAGACCCAAATAGGTCCCTCGACTGTTGCACAGCAAAACCACATTTAGAATGAATGGCGAGAATCCAAAAGCAATCCAACGAGCATATGGAATAGGATTAACAATGAAAAAATATCCGACAATTGGTAATGACATTGAGACCAAAATTGCCGTGCCATTGGACGCATTTGCCCCAGGAAATCTCAGTCCCTCCAACCGACCATGAATCATTGATCCGGCACCGTTGAAATACACCTCATAACTCACCCAGAAGGTTAACACCATGATTGCCATCAATGCAACATTCAAGTCTTTCAGATTATGTAAAGCAAGTCTAGCAACAATTGCCAGCCCAACTCCCTTCCACAAAATATCAAACTCCTTGTAGCTTCTCACTGGCTCGACCGCGAGGAAATTATGCACGGCCCATGCATTTAGGATGTATAACAGCAATAGCCCCATGAACCATCTATCTCTAGACTTTAACGGCACAGCGTCGGATCTAAATACCAAGCTGATGACTACAAGGGATATGGCTGTCACCAAATTCCATCTGACGGGAGCAGCCACCAAGGGTCCGCCCCACCACCAAAACTGCGGACCCGCATAGAAGGTCAGAAGGTAAGCACACAAAACAAAAACTGGCTTGGAAAGTCCACGGAGCATCAAGTAGCAATAGGAAATTAACCAAGCGATAGCTGTGGTACTCATTCAATCATTCCTCCGGATAGTAAACTAATCCCTGTCAAGACACGACGGTACCGCGAAGCACAGAAATATCAAATCGCCAATTTGGCATAATAGTTCTGGTGTCGTTCCAGCATGCGTTGGATCGAATACTCGGACGCAAATCTCTCCTTGGCAATTTGAGAGAGTTGGCACCTGAGTTCGGGGTGCGACCAAAGTTGCTGAAGTTTTGTGGCCATTCCCCGAACGTCCTTCGACTCCACCCACAAACCGCAGGTTTCCCCATGATCCATTCCTCCGATCATTCGCCTGGAATCTCCAACGTCGGTGACAATTGTGGGAACCCCGAGGGACATCGCCTCTAAGATCGATTGGCTCATTCCCTCGCTCAAACTGCTGTTGACCATAACATCCATACCGCTTAACCACCTCAGTGAGTCGGTTTGTTCTCCTGCAAAGATGACAGATCTCTGAAGCTTTAGTTCATCGACTTTTTGTTCCAATTCTCCTTTTAGGACTCCATCCCCGACAACCAATAGTTTAAGTTCGTCGGTTGGCTGACCGGAAAGATTTGCAGAGTTATTCAACAAGTAAAACGCTTCGAGCAATAAACCGGGGTTTTTCACAGGTGCGAGCCTACCTAGAAAGCCAATAACAAATGCGTTTTCTGAAATCCCAAGTTGCCGTCGTAGTTGCATTCGTGAAGTGTCCAGATCCAAACTAGGTTGGACGATTCCATTTGGAATAATCTCGATGGGCAAACGGGTTAGGCCAGTAAGTTCCCTAATCTTTTCATCGATTGCATAGGCGTTGCAGATTACACCAGAAACTCTTGGTAGTACCCATCGCATCGCTAGCGATCTGATTAGCTTCCTGATTCGAGTGTTGCAGTCGGGGCCCAGAACAGTACCACGCTCGGCATGGACATGACGAATTTGTTTTGGGAACTGCTTGCAAGCAAAATAAGTTTCTAGTAGGGTTCCCCAATTGTGAGACTGAACAATCCTAATTCCACGGTTTTGAACCAAATCCGCTAACTTCTTCATTGTTCGACGATCGTTGCCTCGAGAAGCGCCTAACTCGTGCACCGTGGTCAATTGTGGATCGATCCATTTGGACGCGGATCCCGCTGTCCGCAAACAAATAATCTCTGCGGGGAACTGACTTCTAGGAAGATTGCTGCACATCCTTGATATGTAACGTTCCAATCCACCGACATCAAAGCGGTTCACGACATACGCAATACGGATTTGCGTTTTGCTGTTGGCATCAGCGTGGGATGCAATCATCTGCACACGAGCCTGTTCATGATTTCGACCAGTTGTCCTGTCAGGTTTACGCCATCGTATTTATCGATGGTTGAGGCTCTCTTATCCTGAGATGAATTGTCACTTAATTGATCGAGTGCACGAACGATCATTTTTTCTATTTGCTGTATATCTCGACTCGCAGCGCAGCCCCCACCGTATTCCTGGACAATTTGTTCTGTGCTAGGGCTATCGCAAATAGCCAGAATCGGCTTTTTAAACAGCATCATTTCGAACAGTTTTGCGGGAACCATGACGGAGGCATCGGGCTGAATCAACGTCAAAATGTCGGCTGTGGCCATACGCTCAAGTGCTTGCGAGTGAGGGATTGGAGGGTTAAATTCAATGAGATGGCCAATATTCAGGCTGGCAATCTCTTGCTCGATTTCCGACGCTCTCGTTACCGCGCCAAGTTGATGGAAGCAAACCGGAGTACCCTTTCGGTTAAGGGAAGCTATTGCCCGGATCAAGGGTCTCGGATCACGACTTCCATATAGATTCCCGCTATGGCAAATCGTCGGTATCGTGTTGCGACTCTCCCTTGGCACCGCAGATAGTACCGATTGCACTTGAAGTTGCATCGCAGGGTCGATTCCGTTTGGTATGCAACATAGTTTCTCAGCATATTCTGGATAAGCATTCTGGAAATCCTCCAAACTCGACGGATTATTGAGGACTACGCAATGGGCCGATCGAATTACGGATCTCTCGTAATATGGGTTTAATCGTGCACCAATCGGATTTCGTGTGTCTCGCCAGGGTTTCCTCGCCCAGGGGTCTCTGAAATCGGCTATCCATGGGAGTCGGCTGGATCGCGAAAGCGCCAATGCGGCCAAGTGGGAAGAGTGAGGTGGCCCACTTGAATAGATCAATTGGGCTCCTGTTCGTTGAATGATACCAAGCCCTTTCCGTTTAAGTAAGTTAGCCCAGTCGATATTCTTATCTGGCGTCTCGAAAAAATACTCACGAAAGGGCCTCAGGTATTTCCGAATCTGACCGACGGGCTTGAGCATCTGACCAGTGCTCGATGAACTTTGAGCGTCCTGAGGGCTATCTCCGGAGGACGAAAGTTTCCCAAACCTGATGATTTCAGCATCGACTGCAAGACCGTAACTCGTCGGATCAAAATCCTTCGGATCATTTGAATTCATCGTACAAATGATCGGGGCCCAGCCGAAATTTGACATGTATTTCGAAAACCGAAGGGTTCGAAAGATCCCTGCTGTGTTTCTTGGAGGAAACACCGGGGTGATCATGAGACATTTTTTTTTATTCATCGAGTGATCATTCCATTTCAGGACACTCTAAGGTTATCGAGGACGCAACGATTTCATGACCTTCCGGATTCCAACGGCTACTTGATCTATGGTCTTATCAGGAATGTTCGGGGACCACCCAATGAGGATCGAGTCACGCAAGAAAGAAATCGTTCCCGGATAATCCTCAGGTTTCGGGTCGACGTATCCATACGTCGTCAGGGGGTATCCGGATTGCCCGTAAGTCTGTCGATCGACCAGAACGGATTCCTGGAACATCGGACGTGGCAAATACCCATTCTTGCACTTAATCCCTTCGCTGTTAAGTAACCCGCAAATGGTTTCGGTTCCAAGCAGATATCTCGACGGTTGGAATAGGAAATGAAAGATCCACCAAGAAGATCTCGATGCTCCTATTTCAGTCGGCAGTACAATTCCATCGATTCCTTTGAGCTTGGCTGTCAATGCGTCGGCAGTTCTTCGGCGTCTTTCGATCAACCCGGGTAGCCTTTCGATCTGGACATTGGCTACGGCCCCTTGCATCTCGGTCATCCGATAGTTCATTCCAAAGAATAAGTGCGCTCGCCCACCGCCTGCTCGATCCCAACCTTTGTCGATAAACAACTGAGCCCTTGTGACGAGTTCTGGTCGGTTCACTAACGTGATGCCGCCATCGCCACAAGTGATCTGCTTGGATTGCTGGAAGCTAAAGCAACCAAAGTCACCCACCGAGCCGATTTTGCCTCCAGGCACATCGGCATAATGGGCTTGGGAGCAATCCTCGATCAAGGCGATATTCCGATCTTTGAGCAACGCTTTGATGCCATGCACATCGGCAGGTCGACCGAACAGATGCACGAGGATCACGGCACGCGTTTTGTCGGTTATTTTTGATGCGATCGTTTCTGCAGTCATATTGCCGGAGATCGGATCGATATCGGCAAAGACGGGTATACAGTTGCAAGCCAAGATCGGAATGATGCTACCCATATCCGTGATCGGCGTGGTGATAATTTCGCTTCCTGGATCTGGGTTCCAGGTAGCAAGTGCCACGTGCAGAGCCGAGGTTCCTGACGTGGAAGCGACTGCACCGGGAGCATGGTACATCTTGGCCATAGAATTCTCAAGCTTTTTGACCTCGGTTCCGCCTGTGCACGACAACACGCCAGAGCGGATTACTTTGGCCACACGCGATACTTCTTGATTGCCCAACGTCGCGCCCATGGCAAACCAGTCTTGGACAGACTTGGCATGTCCATCGATCGCCAAGGTGCGATCCTGTGTCGGCCGCAAGCCATCCTCAATTCGGATAGATGCAACGGGTGTGTCAGATTTCGTCGTTTGGGATTGAGGATAGAGTTCTTTGATCAAATCCCCATGATTCGTCAACGGCAGTTCCAGCCAATCCTTGGATTTTGCAGCTTCGTAGTGTGCCAGCATGGCTTCGACGCTCAGTACCGATTGCTCTGCATGGGCGGAGAAGGACTCCTGTTTTCCCAGAACCCATTCGACGAATTTTCGAAACATTCGTGGGTGAGCGTGCTTCGGGTTGGGATCGGGTTTATCCAGAGAAATCGAACTCTTAATAGCCTTGGGCGAGAAGACTATTTTGCCCTTATCCGATTCAATTTCAATGCTAAAGAAGTCTTCGGCCGCATCCCCCATCGTCAGATACACAGGGACATCGCCGTCAAAGAGCAGTTCACTAACCGATGCATCTTCGGCCGGATACCCTCGGTTTGTTTCCTGTCGTTTCCTGGTCATCGTGCATCGGATCTTGCGCAAGGGTCGGTCACCAAGGATGAAACGAATCGCATCGAGCAGGTGAGGGCCATTGTTTGCGACGGTACTTTTTATGCAACCTCGAATTGCTCGAATTTTTCCGAGTTGCCCCGATGCGATGGCTTTAGCAACAATGATGAAAGGATCGCTAAATCGGTACTGGTGCGCCCCGCCGAGTTTGACATTTTTCGAATCGCAATACTCCTTCATGGCGATCGCTTCATCGAGCCTCAAGGTTAGTGGTTTTTCGCAAAGAACTCCTTTTGCTCCCGCATCGACGGCAAGTCGGACGACCTCGAGGTGCGACTGGGGCCAAGTGCATACGCTGACGATTTGGGGCGAGAATTCCTTGAGTAGTTTTTGGGTATCCAAGTAGCTTTTGATGTCCGGATATTGGTTCATCACATTCCCAAGGGCAGCGATGCTTGGGTCGCACACGGCGATGGGGTGGCAATAACCCGACTCAAAGTACCCGTTGATATGCGTTGGCGCGATCCGTCCGGCACCAAACACCGCGACGGGTATGGTCCTTCTGTAGTTTGCTGTTTTTGCAAGTGCAATCCTTCGCAACTTCTTCTTGGCTCTAGATAATATGTCGTTCAATGTAGCACCTATAATGATTGATGATTCACCCGAATTTTGTTAGTTCAGGGAACTTCTTGGATGAGAAAGTTAGCGTTCGCTATTAGTTGATCACACAGAATTTTGCGGAATGCCAGTCCGCGAATGGATTGAATCGCACTATGGCCCAAGGGCACAGAATTGAGAACCCCCTGATCCTTGAGCATGGAGTTTAATGGTTCTAGATTTCTGGGGACTCCCGCTTGATGCAACGCCATAGATTTTTGAATTCGGCCACCTTCTTGGTCGACGAGTTCGAAATCGACAAGATGGTCTCGGAGGAGATAAGGAACCCCGACGATGCCTTCGCAGCAATGGTACGAGGTGTTGGTCGTCAAGGGAGCTCCCAAAAAGAGAATCGTCGCATCCATTGCCAGCAGCCGCTCGTAGGGGCTTTCTAACCCGCATGGGGTCACCGAGTCTTCGTGACGCGAGGTAATCGCGGCGGCCATTGGGCCCAAGGCGGCTACCGAATGCGTCGGGTGTAGACTGCGAATTACGTTGGGTTGTTGGCGGAACCATTCCGTTACCGCACCGACACAACTGGGCGTTGATCTGGCATCAAAGGTACGCAAGCCACGACTTACAAGCCCCCATGAGTGGGTTGGGAAGACGATGGTAGTATCAGGCTGCAGGTAGGTTTGGAGCGATTCGAGCAGTGTCTGCGGTCCTCCAGGAACGAACCCAAACGCGCTGAGTGAACTGTGCACCAGTACTGGTTTCTCTTTGGGAACTTTCAAGACATCAAGTGCTCGTCTAAAATCCGACGAGCCGATCTTCGGCGCAAACCAAGCACGAAAGGTACGTTTGATACCCTTTTTTATTTTGGACTTCAGAGAGGACATTCGACTTACAAAATCGGCTTTAAAAACGATTGGGTTGAACAAGGCGACTTCATGCCCCAAATGCTTCTTTTCGAGTAACGGTAGGAAAAAGCCATGAACCTGTGTTCCTACCCGCGTTGATTTCTCAAAAACCATTTCCTGATGAATCTAGATCTGTAGACACTTTGGAAGACATACTCCAGTTCGATCTTAGTAAATACTACGGGCGAAGCTACAAGGAGAATTGCGAGCGTAGGAATCGCACTGAACAACAGCAACTCCGCCCAAGTGCAGGGCACTACGGCAATTCTCGACCATCCATAAAGAATTCCCGAGCTCAGCATGCTATAGATCATCGGACGTAGAAAGACGTTTCGCATATTCGTCAAGGATGATATGTTAATCATCTTCGAAAACATTGGCATGCATATCCATAAAGTGGAAAATGCGATGGCGAGCAGGTTTCCCAAAACCAGACCGAAAACACCGAAGAAGCGCGCCAGGGCAAATGAAAGAACTATTGCAAGTCCCGATTCCATCAACATGGTTTTACCGATAAATTCAACCTTGTCTTTTCCCAATACCAATTGCCAACCGATACTACGCAACGAATTGAATACGTTGATTAGACCAAAAGCAACAAATAGCATCTTGGCAGATGCGATGACGCTATCCTTGTCAGTGACCGATTTAAGCCACAAGTTCATGAATGGTTCGAACCAAATTAGACCCGTGGAAACGGCAGACAAGGAAATCGCGAGGCTGATTCTCGAAGAAATCTGAAAGAGCGATTGGGTTTGGGCCGATGTCCCCTTGTGGGAAAGATGAGAAAAAGCGGGGAACAAAACGCGAGCGGCCATCGTTGTTACTTTGCCGGAATGCTCTGCAAGCGAACCTGCCAAACTAAAAGGAACTAAGTTAGCGACCGAGAACATGTAAGCTGCAACAAGCGTATTGAATCGTTGCAACATTTGTTGGCTGACGCTAACCATGAAATTCCATCCGCCCACTCGATAAAACTCACGCACTTCAGAACGATTGTTTTTCGGGCGAACTTGAGATAACAAAGGAATCAGTCGGTAAGCGATCGTACATCGAATCAAGTCATCGAGAGCATTTACAGCGAAATGCACAATTGAGAGAAAGAAGACGTTGTTTGTGTAGTTTAAGACAAGCACTGTTGCCAGCGCATTAATCAACCGCGTGGAAACTGCGACCCCAGCGGATAAATCATACCTCTGCATCCCAATCAAAACAGAAGTGAAAGGGAAACTAATGAGACTGATCCCTATTCCTATAGTTTGCACAACAACCATCGGGAGCAAGCTAGCCTGTAGCGAAGGGGAAACTGTCAAAGTGTTTGTAAGGATGTATCCCACAACGAAGCCAGCCAATGCGATAAACATCGAAATTCTGACTAGCATCGGAAGTGTTCCGCTGATGTAACTCACAAGACTCAACATGTTCCCAGAAGCAATACGACTTGTGACCGTTTGAGTAACACCAGCCCTAAGCCCCATATCAAGCAGGCTGTAGTATCCAGTAAAGCTCTGGACAAGGATCCAAACACCGTAGCCTTCTGCACCGAGTCTCGCGATGACTATCGGTGTAAGGAAAAACGTGATTGCTACGTGGATCACGAATGCGAACCAAACCGATCCGATATTTCTAATAATGACCGAAGGGGTTACCAATTGAGACTTTTGCTGTTATAAAAGAGTGCGTAAAAAACAAATACAGGGAGCTGAAATTTCAAAGGATTCAGTAGTCATCAATTGCAAACCTTACGGAGCCGCCACCCGGATTCACTCCGTTTTGACCATGATTTGCGGTTCCAAAAGGCTATAAATTCAACCGCCCCCGTCCGACCGCCCTCGTTCCCGCCGACGCTGGCATGAATCGCGGTGGTTGGGGGCCAAGGCAGAAACGCAGTTAGCAACCAGAGCGTCCTTGTAAGTTTTTTTCCTAGGATAGATATAGTTGGATTTGTGAAAAACACGCATCGTGCGCACTCAGATACCACATTTGTTTTCTGATTGCGATTACGATTACGAGCACCGCTTTTCTGATTTTCTGAGCACGAGTACAAAGTCATTGGTGCCAAAGCACTTCTTGTTCTACCAATTACAATTTCTGAAGAACAGCTTTTTTCGAACCCCAAGCTATTTCTTTATGGAAGCCGATCCTGGTATGGCATCCTCAGGGCAACCTCGCATGCCAACAACCTTCGCTGGTACTCCCGCCGCAATAGCTTCGGATGGAATGGATTTGGTGACGACGGCACCCGCTGCGATGACACATCCTTTTCCAAGAGTCACACCAGGAAGAATCACGCAGGATGCGGCGATCCAAACATCGTCATCGATCACCACCGGTTTGTATTCGTATCCCTGCTCACGAATGCTAAGACTTTTTGATTTGTGACGATGATTTTGACTCCAAATGATGCAATTTGGACCAATGAGTACATCTTTGCCTATTTGAACACCACCTGCGGCGTTGATTTGCGTTCCCGATGAAATACCCGAATTCGCACCAATCACACATTTATCCGGGTGGAGTATAGTCACTCCGCGTAATATCCGCACGCCTTTTGCAGATTTGTATCCGTAGAATTTGTTCCTTAGGGATTCGCCTGTTTTCCCGGGGATACCCTCGAGGATGGCGACCACCCAACGAGAGAACTCTTTTTGCAACGAACGAAACATCCGTATATCTATTGCAAATAAATTGCCGAGGCCACTTCGCCACCGGCAACTCTACCCACAAAACGAACTGAAGAACCTAATCTTGTAACCATTAAGCTTTCACGACGGTGGCACTGACCTCGGAGCCCTTCATTGCATTCCGAGTGTCGACGATCAACTGGGCCCACTGACCGAGTTGCTGGTAATCGACATTCTGGTGGGCTGTAGCGATGAGCACCGCATCAAAACTAGACACCGTCTGCTGATCCCATGAAACGCACTTGGTCCCGGCCCAATGGCCATGCTCGCGGCTCGGACGAATCACGGGGATATAAGGGTCATAAAAAGCCACCTGACAGCCCTTGGCCTTCATCTTGTCAAGAAGCACATAGCCAGGCGACTCGCGATCGTCATCGACATTGGCTTTGTACGCCAGTCCTACCAGAAGAATCTTGCTCCCGCGAAGCGGTTTACCGACATCGTTCAAGGCGTCGGCCAACCGGTGAATCACCCAATCTGGCATCGCCGTGTTGACCTCCCCTGCCAATTCGATGAACCTGGTCGACATTCCATACTCGCGAGCTTTCCAAGTCAGATAGAACGGATCGATCGGAATGCAGTGACCGCCCAAACCAGGCCCTGGGTAAAAAGCCATGAATCCAAAAGGCTTGGTCTTGGCCGCCTCGATCACCTCCCAAACGTCAATCCCCATCGCATCGTAAACGACCTTCAGTTCGTTGACCAAAGCAATGTTGACGCCTCGGAAGATGTTTTCAAGGAGCTTGGTCGCTTCGGCAGCACGGCAGCTCGAAACCGGCACGACGGTATTGAGGGCTGAACTATAGAGTTCGCTGGCGCGTTTGAGGCACTCGGGAGTCAGTCCCCCGACGACCTTGGGAATCTTGGCCACGACACTATCTGGATTGCCTGGGTCTTCGCGTTCGGGAGAGAACGCCAGATGAAAATCAGATCCGGCCTTGAGTCCGGAACCAGCTTCGAGCACTTGGAGGAGGTCTTCGTCGGTGGTTCCCGGATAGGTGGTCGATTCGAGAACAACAAGCATCCCTCTTCGTAGGTGCGGTGCGATAGCCTTGCCGGTAGCTAGGATGTAGGAGATATCCGGTTCCCGGTTTTTGTTCAAGGGTGTAGGAACACAGATAACGACAGCCCGGCAGTTGCTGACCTTTGAGAAATCCGTACTGGCCAAGAACCTGCCTGCTGAGACCTCAGATGCCACGGTTTCCGAAGGTATGTGATGAATGAAGCTCTCACCTCGATTGAGCTTTTCCACCTTGGCTTGGTCGATGTCTAAGCCGACGACTTGGTTGCCTTTTCGACAAAACTGCAGGCTCAGTGGAAGCCCGACATAACCAAGACCTACGATTGCGATTGGAATCTGCATAAATGCTAGCGATCGGGTTCGACCGCCCTAAAAAACGTTAAGAACTACAAGAAGGATAAACCCGGAACCGAACAGTTCGGGGGGCAAATGCATCAATTCAATGCAAAGCTTCGCTACGGTGGGTGACTCAATTGGTTCGTTAAAACACCAAATCTTGACGATTCTCGGCTAACGGCCGTGGGGGCATGGACTCCACGTCGGAATTCAGTTTCGAGGATTTCGCCGCATCGTTGGGCCTTGGATGCATCCGAGTCCGAGCAGAACTTAGTTTACATCCGAGGATTGCGCTGGGAAGGTGAAAAAGAGTAAATTTCCATCCCCGCTGACAACGGAGAATTTGGGTTTCAGGGTAACTCGGTCGACCAACCCATTCGGATGGCGGGAGTAGCAGCGGAGGCATAGGAATTGTTCGCCTAGCCTTTTTGTTTTTAGCTGATCGTAGGCCAAAAGTCGTGGCCCCACCGGCGTCGAACCTCGGTGGCGGGGCCCGCAAAGTTTTACCCACGATAATTCCCGAAGACCCAAAACAAGCAAAATCCAAAACGTGACCTCCATCCGCGGTCGAAAGATCAAAAAACGAGCGTTATCGGCGACCGAGCCGTTCAATGAATCCTCGGCAATCTCCTTGCAAAAGACTGGTAAACTGCCGAGTCTTCGGTTTTTTCATTAAAAAAATCTCAAAAAAAGCTACCCCCATTTGACATGTAATGACGACTTCGCTACATTATGAATTGGATAGCCGTTCTCTACCGGGGAGTTGCGGCGTAACATCGTAGAGAGTGAAACGTTGACTTCAGCGATAAAGAGGGGTTGAGAATGACGAGAATTTTAGGTTTGGTTTTGGGTTTTTTGGTGTGTTCGCAGTCAGCGAGTGCAGCCTTGTTGGTTAGCTACGCGTTTAGTTCGGGTGCTCCTACGTACAATGGCACCAACGGTGGCTTGGAGAGTGGTCCGGCAACCGCCTCGGCTTTCACCGCCACAGGTTCCGGGAATGGGGCACCTGGTGCTGCGAATGGTGGTCAGTGGTTGACCGCGTCTACCGTTAATGATAGTATCAGTGATGCGAACTTCAACCGTATGTCGATTTCGAACAACAGTTATTCTGGAGTTACGGTTACATCACTGTCTGCAAACTTGTGGAAAAGTGCGTCAACTTCTACAGGTACAGCGAACGTCAAGGTAAGTTACTCGCTTAATGGTGGTACAAGTTGGGCTGATTTCGGGCCCGATGCGGTCATTTCGAGCACTTCGACGGCTTCTCCAGGATCAGGCGAAACGCTTACTCTCGCCTCGCCAATTACGTTGACGGCAGGCCAGACGATGGAATTTCGCTTTCAATGGTTCCGAAGCGGAACCCCCGCTAGCACAAACCGATTCAGATTTGATGATCTGCAGGTGTTCGGTTCAGTGGCCTCTGTTCCTGAACCATTGTCGATTGCGACCTTTGGCTTGGTCGGTGCCGGGCTTGCTGTCGCCCGCCGACGCAAGCAGCGCTAATGAACGAACTTGTATAAGTTGAAAGTTAAATAACCCGCTGTCCAGCCGACAGCGGGTTTTTTTATTCGATGTCTCTGGACTCTGACAACACATTTCATGTATCGATTAGGCTCCAATCGAATCGGTTACCCCTGCCCCACAAGCGGCTACAGCGATGCGTGCCCTAATCTTCGAACCGCAATTCGTCGGCCATAACCTGGTCTATGCAAGGCATATTCTCCAGGCTCTCTTTGAACTCGGAGTCGACGCGACGCTTTTGACAAGTCGTCAGGCGACCGAATCAGAGGAGTTCGCAAAGCACCTCGGGGAATTCGAAGGCCAATTCAAACTAGCCACATCGGAACTGTTTTCCGATTCTCGAAAAGCCCGTGGGGTGAGGGTCAATGGACCAGCAGGTCTCTTTAGTTGCCTTCGAACAATCCTCGATGGACTAAAATCCTGCCAACCCGACCATTTCTACTTACCCTTTGGCAATCCACTTGCCCACGCCCTAGGTGTCCCGAATCCGATCTCGAAGTACCTTCGAAAGCACCAGATCGTATCGGAGATTATTTTGCTCTTTGGCAAGTACGCTTACGCACACACGGATATGGCATCGCGAGCCAAACAAGAGCTTGCATTGAGGCTCCTTGCCAACGGGCCGTGGTCCCGCATCCACCACATCGTGCCACACGCGATTGAGGTGATGCATTCGCATCGATCGAGACTTCCGCAAATCGCTCACTTGATGGCCGATCCGGTCGATCCTCCGATTGCGATGAGCAAATCTCAAGCTCGTGAAATGCTGGGGCTTGATAAAGAATCTAAATTTGTTTCACTCATCGGACTGATCGACCAACGTAAAGGGGTTTGCGATTTATTGGCTGCCGCACAAATGCTCGAAGGAACGGGAGCTAAAATTCTTCTGGCCGGTAAGAACTCGCCCGAGGCTCGGGGGATGCTGTCAGGGAAATATCGATCTTTGGTTCAAAGCGGGAGGGTTGTGGTGCGGGACGGGCATTTAAGCCCAAACGAGATGTGGGCCGCTTGCATCGCCTCGGACATCGTCACCACGCCGTATCCCAAGCATCGCTATTCGGCGAGCATTCTTATTAGGGCAGCATCCGTGGGAGTGCCGGTACTTGCAAACCGCATTGGATGGATGGAGGATGTGACGCATCGTTATGGACTGGGCTGGACTTGTCACACACAAAACCCAGTAAGTTTTGCTTCAAAAATCCAAGAGATTCTCGATCGCCCGGAGGATTATGTGTCAAGCGAAGCCTCACGTGGGTTTGTCGAATTTCACACTTTAGCGAACTTTCAAAGGCAGGTTACGAATCTTATTTCCCAACGCATGGCGTTTGGTATTGGACACGCTGCACGGGTCTCCTGATTGCATTGACGGTGTTGACAGCGAAAGCCGAAACATGTCAACAACGTCCGCTGTCAATGCCGTCAACACCGTCCAAACCCCACGCGATCGCCTTTTAGAATTGGCGTCCACTGCTAGATCGGATCACCAACTCGTTGCGCACGCGATCTACACCTGGCTCGAACCCAAGTATCGCTTCAATCAACTCCGAATCGCGCCTACTGGATACCTCTCCGCGCAAGACAACCACCCCTTCCTCCTGGAGAATCGAAATCGATGAATTGGTTCGCTCTCTAACCCGCTCTTGAATTCTTTCAATCCGACGTGGATCGGCCAGTATCTCACTGCCCTGGTCGTCGGCCATCGAACTCAAATCCAACTTGGGATAATACATCCCCGATTTACCCAATGGTCCTAAAGGCCGATTCGTTCGAGGCGATCCAGTCTCAAGCCGCAAATTGCTCGTGGCCACCGGGGCATTCCCTACCCCCATTGCCTGACTGGCCCCAACGAAACCCTTGAGCTCCGTTCGGTTACTCCCGACGAAATCCCCTTGCTGACGATTGCCTCGTACAAATCGACTGTCCTGCCTAGCCAATCCACCAGGGTTGTTGTCCCCAGGCCTGGCCGTCCCCGCCTGATTATTCCCAGGATTCGGCTGCCCCATATTCATCCCTGGTGCCCCAGGCGGAGTCCTAAAGCTCGATGGACGATTCCCTAAACGCCCACCAGGAGTCGTCTGCTGGATCCCCCCGGGCGCAGATCCAACAGTCCGATTTCCGATGAGTTGAGCTTCGGCACTCTCACAAGTCCAGCAGCAACCCACACAACCCAATGACAAAACCAATCCAACACGTTTCCAATGGACCATCACTATAATCTCCACTCCCTATTCGATCGATGAACGCTCGGGTGCTACAACCTGCCCGACCGACTGACCCAACCGAACCCAATACTCGCTATCGGTCAGCCGAACCAATACGCGATCCGACTCGATCTGAGCAACAAAAACATCATGCAAATGGTTCGGAATGCTCTGGCCTGCTGGCACCTTCTCAACCCGACCACGCGCACTGGTAGAAAACCACGCCTCGGTGACTCCCTGGCGATTGACCGTTATGGCCTTGAGCTCCAAATCTTGTAGAGCTCTAGCAAAACCCTTTGCAAACGGATTGCGTTGCACAAGCATCGTCGGTGGCTTGAGCTCACCAATCGCCTCGGTCGTCAATTCCCACTGGCTAAGCTCTTTCTCATTGACCGCCTTATCCAAACACAACACCTGGATGCTCAAGCTCACATCCAATCGTCCGTCGTTGCCGATCGGATTCAAACTGACGGAACGTATTTTCTGCAAATGGCTTGCACGCCGAAACGAATCCAAGAATGCACTCAATTTGGCTAGAGTCGTTTGACCCCTGAGCGAGTAATCGATCCTGTGCCCTACCCGCTCTCGCTTGCCTCGCTTGGTCCGCGACTTGATCTCGACGGGTGCTGGCTGCGAAGCGTCCACGCTTGCAGATTTCAATTCATGCTTCTCGACCAACTCCAACAACCACTCTTGATACAAAGATCGTGCCAGCGTTGGATCCGACGGCAACGCCCGATGAGCATACTCCTCCAATCGCTTGCCCGCCTTCTGAGATGCAAACTGCACACGCTTGCTCTCATCAATCTCATTGCTCAGCCGATCCCTCTGCGATTCCAAATCCTTCTTGGGCTGCTCAACCCACCCTTGATACAAACGATCAACCCCATAAATTCCAAACACGGCCGCACAAGCGACCAGCAACCACTTGGTCGTCGATGTCATGATGCAGCTTCCTTCTTCTTTTCGCTCTCCTCATCCAGCTGCAATTTTTCTGCCCCCAATTTTTCTGCCCCTAATTTTTCTGCCCCTAATTTTTCTGCCCCCAATTTTTCTGCCCCCAATTTTTCTGCCCCCAATTTTTCTGCCGGCTCTTCTTCCAGCTCTTTATCCGAAGGACTCGGCTGCAGAGCCCCTGATTTCACAGGCGCAAAACGCTTCAATCCCGGACCTTGGATTGGGAACTCGATATGGGACTCGAACTGCCAAGGGTACTCCTGAGACTCCGCGTTTTGAGTGATCTGCTTGCTTACAATCGTGTACTTAGCTCCTCGAATGCGATTCTCCAGTTCCGAGATAATTTCTTGAGACTTGACCTGCATCGACAAATCCAAAGTTCCGTTCCCCTTGGCGTTGACCGTTGCCGTCAACCGACGAACCGTTGCGTCTTGGCCATCGGGCAACCGGGCCGCCAAATCACTCAGTTCAGCAACCCAATCGACCTGATCCGAAAGCCAACTCTCGACCAGAGCCACTTGATCCGACTTCTCTTGGAATTTAGAAGTCACCTTCGCGGTGTCCTTGAGACTGCTCTGCAAAGATTCGACTTCATCTCCAAGTTCCCAAACATCACTCAGGAGAAAATATCCCCCCGCCAATGCAGCGGCAGTCCCAAGTCCCCCAAGTGCTCCCCACCTGACCCACGGGTTCGGTGGAGCTGGAGCTCGCTTGGGAGCTAATAAATTCACAGGTAGGCTTTGCTTATCGAGCAAATCCAAAGCCGCCCCAACGGCCGCCGCCGATGTTGTCGGTACGGACCCCAACGCCGATCGCAAATCGGTGGACAAATAAGGCTCGGTAGTACCACTCCATCCTGAGAGCGGATCGATCAATCGTACCTTGCCAGGCTCCTGAGCCTCGACTGCCTTGGCGACCTTTCTTGCGAAATCTCCTGTTTCGTAAACAATCCAAGTGGCTGCCAGTTCGCCGAGCGACTGCGGCAAGAGCGTCAAGCAACGGTTTGCCTCGGTATCGATCTGCTCGGCAACACGCTCAGGATCCTCAGCCGAATAGCGTATCGATCGCAACATCAGCGGCTCACTACCGCAGCATATCGCAACCTCAGCCTCTCCGGTAAGCAGATGGATCGAAATCGTCACAGACTTGTTCGGCACACCCGATTGACGCAGCAAACTCAAAGGGGACAGTTGTCGTGAACCGATCGCCGCAAGCTTAAACCCCGACTCGTTGCATTGACTCTGTAGACTATCCAAATACCTCTGATTGATTGCGAACGCAAACACCTGCTTGCCAGTAACAACATCCGACCCGTCCTGCGGCTGCACCTCGATCCCCGCATCTTGAATCACATAAAAATCCACACTAGGCGGCTCGCTGGATTCCCCCTGCTGCTGCTCGACCTCCGAAGCAACCAGTGTAGGAAGCTCATCGACGGATGCAGGTGGTAAACTCAGCGTCAGCAAATCCAACTCTGGCCTCGATAACAAAACCACCACCCGTGTAGCACTGATCCGCTGCTCTTGAAAGTGATTCGCAAGCGCCACCAGCGGCAAATGCCGCTTACTCTCTTCGATACCACCACCGGTCAAATCACTTGCTGCTCCTGTCGGGATCAGCGACACGACTCCATGCTCACCCTCTTTGAGCGTTCGACTCGCTCCGCTGCTGACTAGATAAAAAAGATTGTCCCGATCCCAATGAACGATCGCCAGCCGGCCCGAGAGCGTCGGCTGTGCTTGCTTTCTGGTCAAAAATGAAAACCGATCGAGAATCTTCATGGAACGCTTTGCGTGAGTGCCTCTGTCGAGAATCCGCGATCCCAAGGGTGCCAAACACGAACATCCCTAATCTTGGCTGGAATCTGCCTTGCATCAATCACTACTGTTGATCGAAACACAGGACTCCGATCGTCGCGGAATCCTATCGATTGTAACGAAAAAACATCGCTCCTGGTCGTTATGTAAGGCTCAAGCTCCCCGAGCTTTGCCCAGTCGACGATCCCTTTTTCTACCAACCATCCAATCGACTCGATCGCGTTTTGCCCCGCCCCATTATCTTGCCTTGCCTGCACAATCCTCTGGCCAATCTCAGGTGTCAACCCAGGAATCGCGCCTAGAACGATCGCCGAGGCTGTGGTGATGTCAATCCGGCCCTCGATGATCGGTTGCTCGATCGTCGTGGTCTCTGCAAGCAGTTTCGTCAGCCGTGTCTTGACCTCCGATGAACTGCCACTCCATGGACTTCTCATGGTTTGGCGTGACGATGTACGACTTGCTGCCGAACTCCCCTCGGGACTTCGTGCCCCCGCAGAGCTTGAACTAGCTTCAATCATAAGCGTGGCTTCGACAAGCTCCAGCGGACTCTTGAGAAGATGCTTGCTTGGAACCTGCCAGCTGGGTGTCCATTGCCCAGGTGCAGCGCCCGTCATCCCGCGATTGCTTGCAGCAGCCTTGCTTGCCGTCGCAGAGATCGCTCCTGGATTGGACGGCCTCGAAGACTGTGTCGCAGGTCCAAACTGACGCATGGCGATGATGAAATTCGCATCGCCGACGGTCATCACCTCACTGAGCTCTTGATGCAAACGACGCAAATCGGGTTGATTGAGCCATACTCGAGGCTTGCCATTGGGCCGCTCGTTGCGTTCACCTTGCACCCACGTCAAGTAACGATTCCACCCACCTGGGCTCTGCTCGCCTAACCCTTGACTGGTTCCCTGTCCCATCGCCACCGAATTGACCTTGGAGAGTTCCCTCGCCATCGGACTCATTGCGACTTGGCCACCCAATGGATCGCTTAGCAGCTGCTCCATAAGCGTTTCCTCCCACGGATCCAAACGATAGTTTTGATCCAGGTCTCCACCAAGCCATCGGAGTTTAAATCGCTCCAAGGATCGCATGCGCTGTTGGCGCTGCAAATTCGATTGCATCCCACCCCCCATCGCTGACTGCATCGCATCCTGTGCTGCGGTCGTCGCGGTTCGCACCCCAAGACTTGCCAGCCACCCGTCGACGGTCTCCTCGTCGGCCTCGGGCAACGTCAATAAAACCGTTCTGGCAAGTCCCGGTCGCATCTGATTCCACCGAAGCAGAGTTGGGATATGCAGCTTTGAACCCTGACTTTCCCAGCCCCATTTCCAACTCTGAGCCGAATTGGTTCCCACAGGCTGACTCTCTTGAGCATTGGACACTTCGCTACCACTTAGCAATGTAAATCGCCAAACGCTATCTTGCCGTTCCGTGTTTGCATTTTGCTCGATCGGGTTGCTTTGCAACACTTCCCTGCCAAAGACTCGCGAAGGTTCGTCGTTTTGCAAAATCGCTTGCCGGATCTCCAAGGGATGTTCGAGCAGACTCGCCGCAAACTCAATCCCGCTTTGCGCACACAACCTTGCTTGCACCTGCTCTTCCTGGAGTCGTGTTAGTCGGTACTCGTTCTCCATCTCGAACGAGTACCGATACGCCGCAAGCGACACGAACATCACCAGGACAACGACCACCAATAGCGCCATCCCCTTGGGCCTCTTGACCCGACGCTCCTTATCATGCCCGTACTGACGATCGTTCAGCATCCTCGATCCGCTGGTAAAACCCCGAGTACCAGTGCGAAGAAATCCGGATGCCATTGAGCAAACTCGCCAAGGATTTCGCATCATCTTTGCCCCCCGGGTACGCCCGAGTTCATCATCGCCGACGGGCTCGCATCGCGATTCCCGGTCTCGACAATGATCACATGCTCGGACTCCGAACTCTCGGTCAATCGTTCCCCGAGTCCTCCAAGTTGCATCGGCCCTTCGAGCGATTTGGCTTGGGCCTCAAAGAGCGGGTTTTCCAACTCCAGCATCTCGTCGCCGGAACCTTCCAACTCGGAATCCTCTGGAGGTGGATCAGGCTTCTTAAACTCCGAGACCGGCGGAAAATCAAAGCTGATGGCAATCGCCCTAGGCACTCCCCCCTGAGAACTGCTGCTCCAATCATCGAGCCATTGGTTTCCATCAAAATATTGAAACTTAGGTTTGATCACTCCATAGAGTCGCGTCTCTTTCAGCGGTGGAATCCACTCGGTCTCCTCAGCAGCCATCGCTTCGAGCGGGTTTGTTTTTGCTAAGTCCGATGCAGAGCCCTTCCGAAGCGGTTTTGCAGACGGCACACCATTGATCGGTGCGCTCGTGGCCCGGAACTGATCAAAGTATGCTTCAGGTATCCACTCGCGACGAACGATCTCGTACTGGATCGTCTCTGGATCTTGAATCTCCGCGAGCATCGCATCTTCTTGGTAGATCGGTTCAAGCCGATACTCGACATCGATCCGATCGCCACTCCAAATCGATTGCTTCCACTGCTCTGTGGCAAGTTCTTCTGGGGTCGCAGCCAGGGACTCGATCGTCACTTCGCTCTGATGGTTCGTCGCCAGAGGCTCATCCCCTAGCCTTTGCAAAAAAAGGACCGGGTCAAGCGACGGAAGGATCGTTGCCGTGAATCCTGTGATGTCACCTTCGAAACTTATCGGCACCGAAGCAGGATCGTTCGGATTCGAACCTGCCGTTCCCCCTCGAGCCAAATGATCCAAGTCCTCGCTGAGCCATGACCGGGTCAATCGCAGCACCCGAATCCGCTGCGATAGTTTCCAGCTCCGCTCCTGGGATCGCTGAAGCGAATCCATCATCGCCCAACCCAGGAGCATCAGCACCGACAAGAGCCCAAGTGCGATCATCAACTCCATGAGCGAAAAACCATCACGGTTCTTTTTGCGAACAGTTCGAAATAGCAAACAATGGCTATCGCTCATATTCCCGCTCGCCCACCGACGGGAATTGCCGAACCTGTCGAGCTACCTGGGCCTTGGCCCGGCAGCACCGGCTTGCGTCGCACCAGACGCGTAAGCTCCACGAGCGGTTTAGCTGCCCCTGCCTTGCCGCCGGTCGGCATGCCGGAGGTTGCCCCTTCGGATTCGTATAGCTCGACCTTGATCGAAACCAATTCACTCGGCATAGGTTTGGTTGGATTGGATCCCGGGGCCAGCGTTTCAGGGCCCTGCTGGTCAGGACCGAGCTTACCATCGGCTGGTGTGTTGCCCGTGGTTGCTGTAGATACAACTTCAAAAGGCTCCACCGTGACGCGATAGCTTCGCGGCGTGCTCCCAGCCAAAACACCTGTGTAGCTTTCGATCGACTCGCCGCTATGCATCCTCAAGATCGATTCGTCGAGGATCGATTGGGCTTGCACCAACGCCCCAATTCGCATCTCAGCCTTGCTTCCAAATCGAGTTCCCAAGGAGATCAGGGACAATAGCACCATCGCACTTGCCGCCAATATCGCCGTCGCAATCATCACCTCGAGCAAGGAGAATCCGCGCTGCGACGATCGCGGTATCATCGAACGATCTCCAACTCTCCGGTCGCCGCCGTAAACGACACCGTCACGGTCTGCTTAGCCCGCTTATCGAGCAGCGTGATTTCAGCATCTCGACCACGCCCCTGGGCGGTCATCGGCAAACACCACTTCTCATGCGAGCTGCTCGTCGCAGGATCGGAATATTCGCTAGACTCATGCGTCCCGCCACCGAGCCCTGAGCCAGCCGTACTACTCGAACCATAGCCGCTGGAGGTTTCGTTGCTGCGAGCAAAGCCTGCCGCTTCTGAATCGTAGCTGCTACTCGAACTGCTACCGAAGTCCTCTTGTTGGGACTCTTGATCCATCCACTGCACAGAAGTGACCACGATGTTCTCAGGCAACTTCCAAACCCGAGGCGTCACGCCTGTCGATCCATGCCCTGTGTCCGACTCCCCACCGATCAAACTTTGAATCCCCCGGGCAGGTGTCGCCGTCGCAGGTTTGGAGGCGACCACCGACGGACTGCTCGTTGCCCCAACGGTAGGATCGAGCCCACGGGAGTCCTCGGTGAGTTCCCCGTTGATCAAAGCGTCAATGCCGCCGGAACGAAGTTGGCTGTCCCCTTGCGTGATCTGCAAAAAGACCGGCTCACCACTCATCATCGCTTGGTACCGACCATCCTCGATCGCCTCTCGCAACTTTTGCGTCGCTTCGCTCAACTCAGCCTTCCGCATCGGACGTGCGATGCTCGGCCAAGCGATCGCAAGAATCCCGGCAATGAGCACCACGACGATCATCAACTCCAAAAGCGAAAAACCTCCGCGAGGGTGCATTCGTCTTGGGTGTTGGATGATGAATCTTTTCATGACTTGACTTTTGTGGGTGTGAGTTCGAGGCTCGATAACGGCACGCGGCCGATACTACTTGTTATTATCACGCTCGTCGGTGGCGGCTTGGTTGCTGATGTCATCAGCCGTACCGGGCTGGCGATCAGGTCCCAATGAAAAAATCCTCGGAAAACTGTCGGTCGATTTCGAATCCGTTTCGCTTGCCTCAAACTCGTACTGGAAATCGCCGCCCCAAGGATCCTTCGGCAGTTTTCCACCTTCGATATAAGGCCCATCCCAGTTTTTTGCCAAAGCTTCGTCCTCAGGAGCCGAAACCAGGGCGTTTAAGCCCTCTTCGGTCAACGGAAAGGTTTTCATGTCCACCGCATACATTTTAAGGGCAGAGGCAAGGTTCCCGATTTGAGCCTGTGCGGTTCGAATGTCGGCCTTCTTCTGGGTTCCGAGCAATCGCGGTCCAACGATCGCGATCAATCCAACGAGAATGATTAGCACGATCATCAATTCCAGAAGCGTCAAACCTTGCCGCGATGCTCTCTTAAAGTTTCTGTTCATGTCCGAATTCCTTTCAATCTTGTTTCGTGTTCTAGTTTAGGTTGGGTTGTGTATTCGCTAAGCTGGTGTTAAGGGTGGAGAGGAGGTTATCCGATCGAGGAGTTCAAGTCGAAGACCGGGAGCAGAACGCCGACGATCACGAACATGACCATCCCACCGATGAAGATCAGCATCATCGGCTCGATCATCCGAACCATCACTTCGAGTTTCCTTTCGATCCTACCATCGATCCGATCAGAGATCTTTACAAGCACCTCATCGAGCGTGTTGGATTCCTCGGCAATACGGATCATCGCCATGACTTGAGGCGGAATCAGTCCGCTTGCAGCCAGTGGCTTCGAAAGCGTATCGCCAGCAGTCACATTTTCTGCGGACTTGAGCATCGCTTCGGCAAGCAGTACGTTCCCAGTCGACTCACTGCTGATCCTAAGTGATCGCAAAAGAGGCACACCGTTTTTGAGCATCGTTCCTAGCACCCGACAAGCTCTCGAAACAGCCGCATCGTGGAAGATATCTCCAACAAGAGGCGTCTTGAGCTTGATCTGGTCAACCATCCTTCGCCCAGACTCGGTATTGATCCATCGCGTGATCCCAAAGACGATGCCTGCGACAGCTAAGATCACCAGCAAGCCGTAGTTCATTAGCAATTTGCTTGCCCCCAAGAGCACGATGGTGATCAGAGGCAAGCCCGTGCCGTTTTGTTCAAGGCGGTCGAAGAACGGTTGGAATTTGGGGACCAAGAACACAACCATCGCTGCGACGATGATCGAGCCGACGACACCTAGGATGATAGGATAAGTCAGCGCGCCGATGATCTTGCTTCGCATCTCGTCTTGCTTGCGAAGAAAATGCGAAGTCCGTTGCAAGGCCTCTTCGAGGAACGCACCCTCTTGGCCTGCTCGAATCATGCTCATTGTCAGTTCGGAGAAAATCGTAGGATGCTTGCCCATGGCCACATCGAGCGTGTCGCCTTGGCTGACCGCATCGTGGATCGCAATGCAAGTCTCTTGGAGTTTCGGATTCTCGGTCGCTTCGCTGAGGATCTTCAACGACTCGAGCATCGGCACGCCGTTGGACAGCAGATCGGCAAGTTGCGAGCAAAAGTCAGCGACCTGATCTTTCTTGACGCGAACCGGCAACTTGATCGAAATCGACTTGGCAGCCGGTGCCGCGTCTTGGACGCTCATCGGGAACATCGACTGAGCCCGCAGTTTCTGCATCGCTTCGGCGCGCGAGCCGGCCGCAATCATGCCAGAGAGTTTTTCTCCGGTACTCGATTTTGCGGTGTAAGCGAAGTCGGCCATCAGGGACTACCAGGGATTATCTTAAGGAAAATGATCGGTGGGTTGTGGGGAAGGACTCGTTGGATTTAGTCAGCCTTGGTCACACGCAAGACTTCATCGATCGTGGTGATCCCGGCAAGGACCTTGTTCCAACCGTCCATGCGAAGCGTTTCCATTCCGTTGCGAATGGCCGCTTGCTTGATCACATCCGATGTCCCGGCTTGGGTCATCAAGTGACGGATTTCATCGTTGGTCACTAGCAGCTCGTAGATCCCGAGTCGGCCTCGGTAACCGGTGCGACGGCAGTTTTCACAGCCGACACTTCGATAGAGTTTTTGGCCCGAGGCGGCTAAACTCTCGTGCGGGAAATCTTCGGGGACATCCTCTGGCTCAGGCTCATAAGTCTCCTTGCAATCCTTGCAAAGAACCCGTACGAGGCGTTGGGCCAAGACCCCTTCGACGGTGCTTGCGACCAAGAAGGGTTCGACACCCATGTCGCTCAGCCGCATAAAGGCTCCGGCAGAGTCGTTGGTGTGCAAAGTTGAGAAAACCATGTGGCCCGTGAGGGATGCTTGGGTTGCGTTCTCGGCGGTTTCCAAGTCGCGGATTTCACCTACGAGGATCACATCAGGGTCATGACGAAGGATGGCACGAAGGCACGCGGCGAAGGTCAGACCGACCTTCGTGTGGACTTGGATTTGATTGATTCCTTCGAGTTGGTATTCGATGGGGTCTTCGGTCGTGACGATTTTGATGTCTTCGGATTTGATTTCGCTCAGTGCACTATAGAGGGTCGTCGTTTTACCCGACCCGGTTGGGCCCGTGACCAAGACGATACCGTGAGGGAGTCGGATCAGTTTTTGGAACTGTTGGTAAACGCGATCCGGCATCCCGATCCCTTTGAGGGAGAATTTCAGGTTGGATTTGTCCAAGACCCGCATCACGACGCTTTCGCCGTGGAGCATCGGGATAACCGAGACACGCACATCGATTTCGCGACCCGAGACACGGAGTTTGATTCGACCGTCTTGGGGGACACGCTTTTCCGCGATATTCATCTTGGCCATGATTTTCAGGCGGCTAATGATTGCGGCCCGGAACTGGTTCATTTCCGGGGGGGTAGGTTGGCGTTGCAAGACGCCGTCGATCCGGTGACGGATTTTCAAGCCCGCTTCTTGGGATTCGATGTGAATGTCACTAGCTCGGGCTTCGATGGCTTCGGTGAGGATTTCGTTAACCAATCGGACGACCGAGGCCTGCTGAGCTTCTTCGGCATCTTCGAGGCTATCGGGGTCGATCCCCTCGAGCATTTCGATATCGCCACCTTGTTGGCGTTGAAGAGCGATCAGGCCGTCGATCGTTTCGGATCCGACACCGAGATATTTTTTCGTGAGGCGTTGGATTGTTTCGGCCGAGGCCATCACTGGGCGGACTTCGACCTGGAGGGCCGAAGCGACCGAGTCGATGGCGGCAAAGTCGAACGGGTTGGAGACGGCTAGGCGAAGCCAGCCTTCGGCGCGTTGGAGAGGGAAGACCGAGTGGCGGTGGATAAGTTTCGCGGGGAAGCCTTCGAGGGCATCGCCCGAGAGTTCGGTGTCATCGGACGGGAGCCATTCGAGCTGCATGGAGCGAGCGCTGGTGGCCAGGAGTTCTTGGGCGGAGGGAAAGCTCCAGCGTTGGGCCAGGGCGTCGATCGGAGAGCCACCGTTAAGGCAGTCGGCGAGTTCGCGCAGCTTGACCGAATCAAGCAGTGGCTCGATTCCGTTAGGGTCTGAAATCATGCGACGAATCCCTTTGGAAACTAGACAGTTCGCTCCGCGAACAAGTTATGGTGGGTGGTGGGGTGGGGGGCGTGTTAAGGCGGGGAGTGCTGGCAAAGGATGCTGGCACTTCCTAGAGTATCTTTCGGTTAGGTGGTCTGGTCAAGCTTGATCGGAAAGCCCGCAAAGTTAATCTTTGCATGGATTAGCAATGCTAATCCATGCAAAGATCCGTCCGATCCGTCCGATCCGTCTGATCCGTCTGATCCGTCTGATCTGTCTGATTTGTCTGATCTGTCTGATTTGTCTGATTTGGGGTTTTCAAAATAAACCCCCTTTAGGGCCCTTTAGGGCTAGACTCTAGGGATGGAACGGCTATCTTTCTCCTCGCGGGATGGAGCAGCTCGGTAGCTCGCGAGGCTCATAACCTCGAGGTCGTCGGTTCAAATCCGGCTCCCGCAACTGAATAAGGGAAAACGAACTTAGTTCGACCCTCCGGTTATACCAACAGGCCGACGCCTCAAAACGTCGGCCTGTTTGCGTTTTTACCCATTATTTTCCAGGGTTTGCACACACTGGCCCAGTCTCAAACTCTCTATCGTGCGATGTCTCTACCAACCCAGGCGCGAATCGTCTTGGGTGCTTTTTCTTCCTTTGGCAACCCGACTCTCAGGAGTCTCAAAGTCGCGCGACCCGGAGGTTATAGAAAAGTCTCGAACTTCATAACCCGGACGAAAACTGGAAAACCAATTTGACCCTCTGGTTATGCCCCGCGCGATAAAAACGCGAGTTTTGGAGCCTCTTTTTCATAACCGGCAGGTCACACCCGCTAGCTCTTGGGCGGTTTGAGTTTCCTAGACCGACGATTTCATAGGGATTTCCAGCGTCTACGGTGCGAAAGAGTCGCTTTTTCTCTACTTCATAACCCGCGAAACGCATCAAAGACAACTGACCTCCGGGTTATGGCCGGCGCGATGGAGGCGCGAAAGATCGGCGTTTGAAGACACTGAGTTTTCCGTTGCCAAGCAAACGTGCACGGAAACAACAGATGTCTTCAGTTGCGCCAATGTGTTGCTGCGGTGTCCGCTAGTCCTGGGCTATCGCAACTTGCTCTTGCGGTGGGCAAGCAACAAGTTGATCCGCGAGGAAATGGAGCTGATCGAGGTGAACTTGCGATAAACCTGCTATCACCCGATTGCGGTCCGAATAAACCTCCCGAAATAGGATCGCCTCGACAGTCCACTTGATCGATAAAACCACACATACAAAAACGATGACAACCTGAATAAAAAATCGAATCATAGGTATTCTGACAGCATGTAGCCATCTCCGTAGACCGACTGGAGCCTCACAGGATTCTTTGGATCCGTCTCGATCTTGCGTCTCAATCGCAACACATGCATATCGATAGAACGATCCCCGAAATCGTACGATTCGCTCGTATGCA